>Ga0209800_10000463_pt1 | contig 62550 bp, 60 predicted proteins | sample Higcelweek8metaG_FD_187174 | JGI IMG/M metagenome (GOLD analysis project Ga0209800, IMG submission 187174) | Freshwater pond sediment microbial communities from the University of Edinburgh, under environmental carbon perturbations - High... | ecosystem: Environmental > Aquatic > Freshwater >...
GTTTTCCGCCCAGGAAAACTGCGGGAAGGCCGGAACGGAGACAAGCCGTGATAGTCAGGAGACCTGCCAGTTATTTTTGCATTACAAGATCGGACTACGGGTTATAGTCGGGGCAAAGCTGTACTTCTTTTGCATTGCTTACCGTTTTGATCTTTTTGCAGGATACGATTCATGGGTTTGCCAGAACCGGCGCAGGACGTTTTCGTTCCCGGCGCGGCGTTCATGGTTCCGGAAACGACTCCTGGAAAAACAGGTCGGCACTGCTCGAACCGTTATGCGCTGCCTTTTTAACCCCTGTCAGTTTATGTTTTTTTCAAACTGAAAACAGGACCAACATCGATGAACAAAAAAGTATGCCTGCTTGTGCTGGCCGGGCTGCTCTGCAGCAGGGGGCTTCTTGCCGAAGAGACGACGAAAAGCTTTACCGGCAGTGAACTGGTCGTTACCTCGAGCCGCGTCGAGGAAGAAAAGAAAAATGTAACAACGAACATTACCGTCATCAGCAAAGAGGAGATCAAACAGTCATCGGCAAAGGATCTCGGAGACCTGCTCGCGGAAAAAAACATCGGCGCCGTCGTAAAATACACGGGAACGCTGACTGGTATCGGAATCAGGGGTTTCAGGACGGAATCGCACGGCAACGATCTTATGGGTAAGGTACTCGTGCTGCTCAACGGTCGCAGGGCGGGCACGGGAAACCTCGCCAAGATTGCTGTCGGCGAGATCGAACGTGTCGAAATCATTCGTGGCCCGGCAGCCGTCCAGTACGGTTCCGCAGCCATTGGCGGCGTTGTGAACGTGATTACGGCGAAAGGGTCGGGCGTTCCGACGCTCTCGTTTGCCCAGGAGATCGGGAGCAGCGATTATACCCGGACAACGCTCGGAACCTCGGGGAAAGTCGGGAACCTGGACTTTTCGGGAAGTGTTTCTCTTGCCGAAATGGGGGATTATAAAACCGGATCGGGAAAAACGTACTACAATACGGCATATGACGACCAGACCTCCGGCAGCCTGAACATCGGTTACGAGTTCACTCCCGGGCATAGAATCGGAGTGAACTATACCTATTTCAAGGTTGGCGATGGCGGTTCTTCAAGCTATCTGAGCCAGAACGATCTTGACGACTCGTTCGAAAAGGAGAATTATTCGACGGATATCGTGTACGAGGGACGGACTGCCGACAGCAGCCTCTCCTGGATGGCCAGATATTTTACCGGACGCGACTCCGATGTCTGGTACGACCCGACCGGAAGCAATCCCGATTACTGGGATGACGATACTCCGTACACGTCGGAAGTCGATCACAAGGGAGCCCAGGCGCAGCTGACGTACAATCACGACTTTTTCCGCGCCACGGCAGGCCTGGACTGGGTCAATTACGAAGAGGTCTCGACTCCTTATGCTCCGTACAAGTCTGAATACGATAACATGGCGGAGTTTCTGCTGCTCAACGGCTTTCTTTTCGACAAGCATCTGGTGCTTTCCGCCGGATTTCGTTACGATACGTATGACTTGACCTCCCAGGGCTATGAGGATTCGTCGGAATCGAGCCGTGATGCCGATAACTTCGTTATGAATTACGGTATTGCCTGGCATGTCGCTGACGGCATCAAGCTGCGGGCATCCTATGCCGAAGGGTTCAAGATGCCCGCATCGAGGGAGCTGGCCGCCGATTACGTTTCTTATGGCACTCACTATGTCGGCAACGCCGATCTCGAGCCTGAAGAGAGCACAACCTGCGAAGTCGGCGTTGATGTTGCCGATGGCCGGTTCGCCTCCTCGTTGACCTGGTTCACCACGGATTTTAAAAACAAGATTCAGTCGGTCAGTCTCGGGAGCGGCGTTTCGTCCTGGGAAAATCTTGACGGAGCGAAGATTTCAGGATTCGAAGGCGACGTGTCGTATGCCTTTGAGCCGTTCGGCAGCAACTGGCAGTTCAGACCCTATGCCAGCTTTGTTTATCTGACGGAATTCGAGGACGATTCGACGGGAGATCGCCTGCTCTATACCCCGGAATGGAACGCTACCGTCGGCTTGAGGATCAGCGACCAGAGAGGATTCAGCGGCGTGTTCAATCTTGCCTATACGGGAGAGTCGGATATAGAGGACTATGAAACGTCGTGGGCCGGAACGGTGATTACAAAGGGAGGGTTTGCGGTCGCGAACCTGGCAGCTTCAAAAAAATTCCAGCTTGACGAAAAGAAAGGCGGACGGGCTCTGACAATCAAGGGCGAGGTCAACAATCTCTTCGACCGCGATTACCAGTTCGTAAAGGGTTATCCGATGCAGGGCCGTTCGTTTACGCTTGGGTTGAGGGTTGATATTTAACAGATGAAGGATAAGGCTGGGGCCATAGCGGTGTTCGGCACGGCTTCGGACGTGGGCAAGAGCGTGGTGGCAACCGCGCTCTGCCGTATTTTTCGCAATGCAGGTGTCGATGTCGCCCCTTACAAGGCGCAGAACATGTCGAACAACTCCGGCGTCACGCCCGACGGTTTCGAGATAGGCCGGGCGCAGATCGCACAGGCAGAAGCGGCGCGAGTCGTGCCGACGGCCGACATGAATCCCGTGCTCCTGAAACCGAACTCCGATACCGGTGCGCAGGTGGTGCTGCAGGGGAAGGTGTGCAGCACCGAGAGCGCGAAAGGGTATTTCAGGGACACCTCGCTCTGGGCCGCCACGGCGCGTGAAAGTCTTGTGCGCCTCATGCATCGCCATGAGCTTGTGGTTATCGAGGGTGCCGGTTCATGCGCGGAAATGAATCTGTACCAGCGGGATTTCGTGAATTTCAGAACCGCGAGGGAGTCCGGCGCATCGGTGCTGCTTGTGGCCGATATCGACCGGGGTGGCGTGTTTGCCCAGGTTGTCGGGACGCTGGCGGTGATTCCTCCGGAAGACCGGGCACTGGTGAAGGGTGTTATCGTAAACCGGTTCCGGGGCGACATCGACCTGTTCCGCGACGGGGTGAGCTTGCTCGAGGAGATGGCCGGCGTGCCCGTGCTCGGGGTCATTCCCTATTTCAGGGGATTTTCCATCGACGCCGAAGATGCCGTGCCGCTCGCCTCAATGGTCGATCCCCAGGCCGAGCCGGAAACGGGCAAAACCGGCGTGGCTGCAGTGTATTTCCCCCATATTTCGAATTTTACCGACCTTTCGCCGCTTGAGCAGGATCCGGGTGTCGCCGTGCACTATCTGCACTATCCGCGTTCGCTCGATAACTACCGTATGCTGGTTCTGCCGGGTTCGAAGAACGTTCGGGGCGATCTGGCCTGGCTCCGCTCTCTCGGCTGGGAGGAGCGCATCAGGGAGTTCAGGGAGAGGGGAGGCGTCGTCGTGGGCGTGTGCGGCGGCTACCAGATGCTCGGCCGATCCATTGCCGACCCGTTCGGAATGGAGGGGGAGCCGGGCGCAAGCCCCGGTCTCGGGCTGCTCGACGTCGATACGGTGCTCGAACAGGAGAAGTGTCTCTGCAACGCTACAGGCGTACTTGAGGATGCGGGTGTGACGGGCCACGGTTACGAAATCCATATGGGCCGCACATCGCTTTCCGGCGCGTGCCGGCCATTCATACGGGTGCTCATGCGCAACGGCGAGACGACCTGTGACGGGGACGGGGCGCGGAGCGGGGACGGAAAGGTTATCGGCACCTATTTCCACGGCATTTTCGATGAGCCTCGGGTCAGAGAGTGGTTTCTCTCGCTTGCCGATCCAGGCTACCGTCCGGCGAGGCATGCCTGCAGCATGGAGGAGAGCTACGATCGGCTGGCCGAGCATTTTACCCGCCATCTCGATCTTGAAAAACTTTTCGCCATGATCGGCAGAGTGCAGGCCTGAACGATGAACAGTCTTTATTATCATGAACACGGCGGCCAATCCGAACGCCTTTCCGGAGGGATTCCTGCCGGGGAGCTGATCGATTTCAGCGTCAGCATCAGTCCGTTTTTTCCGCTTCGGGACCCGTTGCAGGTTGCCAGGGCCGATCTGCAGGCTTATCCCTCGATCGAGGGAAAAGGGGTGCAAGGGTTCTACGCCCGCAGGTTCGGGCTCGATGAGTCGTCGGTGATCGCCCTGAACGGCGCCATAGAGGGGATCTATCTGCTTCCGAGGGCGCTCGGCGTGCGGCGGATGCTGCTGCTCGAACCTTCGTTTTACGAGTACGGACGGGCAGCCCGAATTGCCGGCGCCGAAACCGGATTCGTCGGTCTTTCGGCCGTGAACGGGTTTTCCCTTCCCCCTGTCGGCGAACTTGCCGCCAGGCTGGAGCACTGCGATGCTTTTTTTGCCGCCAATCCCAACAATCCTACCGGTACGCTGTTTCCTCCTGAAGTGACCATGGCGCTTGCAAGCCGGTTTCCGGACAAGTGGTTTTTCGTTGACGAAGCCTTTATCCAGTTTCTGCCGGATTTTCCGGCGGTTTCACTGATGCAGCATACCCGGGCTTTCCGCAATATCGTCGTCGTGCATTCGCTGACGAAATTCTATGCGCTGCCGGGCCTGCGACTCGGCGCTATCATTGCCCATCCGGACACCATAGACCGACTCTACGATTTCAAGGAACCCTGGACGCTCAATGCCGTCGCCGAAAGGGTTGCCGGCGAACTGGCAGACTGCCTGGTTTACGAAGCTGCCCTCCGTTCGATGATTGCCGGCGAAAGAGAGCGCCTTGCCGCCGCCCTGCCGGAAATCGATGGAGTGCGCGTTGCCGGGGGAGCGGCGAACTTCCTGCTCGCCCAGTGGCGCCGCTCGAGCCCGCTCGACGAACTGCTCTCGCATTTTCTGTCGCGGGGCATACTGGTGAGGGACTGCAGGAATTTCCATGGTCTCGAGGCCGGCTATTTCCGTTTTGCCGTCCGCACGCCGCAGGAGAACGACCGTTTTCTCGAAGCGCTTCGCGCCGTTCCGGCGCCGGAGCGGGTTTCCTGAAGGGCATGGTGAGCCTTGAATACCTGCTTCCGGCAGCGTTCCTTTGCGACCTGCTTTTCGGGGATCCCCGATGGATGCCGCATCCCGTCAAGGGTATCGGCCGGCTGGCGCTCGCCGCAGAGAAGGCGCTCAGGGCTTCGGGACTTCCGCTGAGGATTGCCGGCGTTCTCTGCGTGCTGGTCGTTGTGGGTGGCTCGGCAGGTTCCGCATGGCTTGTCGTTGCCGCCGCAAACCTGCTTCACCCCCTCTGCGGGGCCGCCGCAGCCATTTTTCTGCTGTACACCTCCATTGCCGTAAAAGATCTCGGCGATCATGCCGGTGCGGTGCGTGACGCTCTCGAGTCGGGGGATACCGGGCTTGCCCGTCTGAAGGTATCCTGGATGGTCGGACGGGATACGGCCGGGCTTTCGGAGGAGGGCATTGCGCTTGCCGCCACGGAGAGCGTTGCGGAAAATACCGTTGACGGGGTAACGGCTCCGCTTTTTTATGCACTGCTTTTCGGGCCGGTCGGAGCAGTCGCCTACAAGGCCGTCAATACGCTCGATTCCTCGTTCGGATATCTGAACGAGCGCTACCGTGAATTCGGCTGGGCTTCGGCCAGACTCGACGATCTGGCCAACTGGATCCCGTCGAGAATCACCGTGCTTGCGATAGCATTCGCGTCCGCAGTGAAGAGATTCGGGTTTTTTGATATCTTTAAGGCCGTCAGGCGCGGAGCCCGGCTGCACGCGAGCCCGAATGCCGGTTATCCTGAAGCGGCGTTTGCCGGTGCTCTTGGCGTGACTTTCGGAGGTCCAAGAAGCTATGGCGGAGTTGTCCACGAGGCGCCGCTGCTTGGCGTCGCCCGTAATACCTGCTCGGCGGATTCGGTGCGCAGGAGTATCGGGCTGATGCGGTTGACGGCAGTTGTTTTTCTTGCGGCAGGCCTCATGTCGAGGGTGCTCGCAGAGCGATTATGGTAACCGGAAGGAACCGGGGAGTTCCTTGACGGGGGTTCATTAACGTCTAAAGAATCACAGATATGCAACAGCGCAGAATTCTTCTTTTCACCGGCAATGGCAAGGGTAAAAGCACGGCGGCTTTCGGCATGCTGGCCAGAGCGTTGGGCCACGGCATGCGCGCCGCGGTGATCCAGTTCGTCAAATCGGACGATGCGGTAGGGGAACAGCGGTTTTTCGGCGCTCTTGCGACAGTGAACTGGATGCAGTTCGGAAAGGGGTTTCTTCCGAGAGATCGAAACAGTCCGGCGATGGATGCGCACCGTGAGGCTGCGAGCAGAGGGCTTGAGGCCGCTCTGGGGGCGCTTGCCTCTCCGGAGTACGACGTCGTGCTTCTCGACGAGATATGCTTCGCACTCGGTAACGGGCTGATTCCCGTCGAGTCCATTCTGGCCGCACTCGGGAGCGCACAGGACGGAAAAATCGTGGTGATGACCGGCAGAAACGCTCCGCCGGCGCTCATCGCCGCCGCCGATACGGTCACGGAAATGACTCTGGTCAAACATGGCTACGAGCAGGGTATTGCGGCACAGAAAGGCGTGGAGAACTGAACGGCTCATGGAATCTTCTCATAGCTGCGCCGATAACCGCTTTACCCGGAGAGCCGCCGGCGGAGAGCGCCTGAAGATACTGCTGTTTCTGCTCGCGGTTCCGCTGCTCTGTGCGTTCTCCCTGCTTCTCGGACCTTCAGGCATAGGCATTCCGGACCTGTCGCAGCCGGCCGGCTCTTCCATCATGGCATTGCGGTTCGGCAGAATGCTGATGGGGCTGGTCGTCGGGGCTGCGCTCTCGGCATCGGGTATGGTGTTTCAGGCGCTGCTGCGCAATCCTCTTGCCGAACCCTATGTCCTCGGTGTAAGCGGAGGCGCCGGACTTGGTGCTACGATGAGCATTCTGGCCGGTTCTTCGCTCGCTCTGCCTCTGAACCTTCCCGTTACGGCATTCGTTTCGGCTGTGATCACCCTGATGGTGGTGTACGGCATCGCCAGTCGCGGTGCGGGAGGATCCCCTTCGGTATACAGCCTTATTCTCAGCGGCGTGATCGTCAGCTCGATATGCTCCAGCCTCATCATGTTCCTCGTGTCCACGGCGAGCGTCGAAGGGCTGCACAACGTGATCTGGTGGATGCTCGGCAATCTGCAGCCGGTTTCCCTGCAGCAGCAGGTGTTCTCTTCGGCCCTCGTGCTTCTGGGCATTGCCGGCATCTGGGTGCTCTCGACCCGCCTCAATGCGCTTACCCTTGGCCGCGAGATGGCCCATTTTCAGGGGATCAATGCGGGAGCGGTTATTGTAGCCGGTCTTCTGTGGGCAACGCTTCTTGCCGCGACGGCGGTTTCCATGGCCGGCATGATCGGCTTTGTGGGGCTTATCGTACCGCACGTCATGAGGGCGATGTTCGGACCGGACCATCGCCGCCTCGTGCCGCTTGCCTCGATCGGAGGCGGAACCTTTCTCGTGCTTTGCGATGCCCTGGCGCGCACGGTACTCGCTCCGCTCGAAATTCCGGTCGGTGTGGTCACGGCGATTGTAGGCGGTCCTTTTTTTCTGGTCATTCTGCAGCACAGGATGAAACAGGCGTGGAATTAGTCAGTGGGCAGTAGTCGGTTGAGGGAAGCTCCGTAGGAGCGAAATAGTGGTAGCCCGGGGTGAAAACCCCGGGTCAGGAAGCCCCCCGATATGGGTTTCAGTTCCGGAGGCGCCGGAGATTCCGTCTTTACAGGTTCGTGCATGTCCGTGAATGTCCGTGTTCCCGCTTGCAGCGTACCGTTTTTTCTTTCAGGTCACTTTGGTACTTTTTTCTTATGATCGAGCATAGACCAGCAGAGAGTCCGGCGCTTGCGTTCAGGGATGTTTCCTCGGGGTACCGGGGCAGGGAGGTACTGCACAGCGTGAGTTTCTCCGTCGCCGAGGGGGAGTTCGTGTCGCTCATCGGTCCTAACGGATGTGGCAAGAGCACGCTGCTGAAAACCGCAGCGGCGCTCATCAGGCCGGTTTCCGGTTCCGTTTCGCTTTTCGGCCAGCCGGCAGAGCGCCTCAAGGCCGCAGAGCGGGCAGCGCTCGTAGGGGTGGTGCCCCAGAAGATCGAGTCTCCCATGGCTTTCCGTGTCGGTGAACTGGTCATGAACGGCAGAATCAGCTCCATGGGTCTTTTCGGCAGACCCGGCCCGCTCGACGACGATATCGTCGAGCGGGCGATGATCTATACCGATGTGTTCTCTCTCCGCGACCGGTACTTCATGGAGCTGAGCGGCGGAGAACAGCAGCGCGTAACCCTCGCCATGGTGCTTGCGCAGGAGCCGCGCATCATCATGCTTGACGAGTCGATAGCCCATCTCGATATCAACCACCGGCAGGAGGTGCTGCAGATTCTCTTGAACATCAACCGGGAGCAGCGCATCACCGTGATCCTGGTCAGCCACGACCTTACGCTTGCCGCACAGCTCTCCGACCGCCTTCTGCTTCTCGACGGCGGAACGCTTGCCGCAGCCGGAACACCGCAGGAGGTGCTGCGTGCCGAACTGCTCAGCCGGATCTACAATTGCGAGCTGCAGGTACGCAAAGACCCCTGGAGCGGGGAACTGCAGGTGAGCGGCGATCTCCGTGCAGGCCGCAGCAGGAAGTCGCTCAACCGGCGCGTTCATGTCATAGCGGGCGGCGGAAGCGGTATAGAACTTTACCGGCGATTGCTGATCGAGGGGTATGACGTGAGTACCGGCGTGCTCAACAGGCTCGATTCCGATGCGGAAGCGGCAAGAGCGCTCCATCTCGATGCCGTGCTCGAACAGCCGTTTTCAGCCGTAGGGAGCGCCTGTTACCGGGAGGCCTCGGTTATGGCGGCCTCTGCCGATATGGTTGTGGTTACCGGTGTGCCGTTCGGTTCGGGCAATCTGGTCAATCTCTCTCTTGCCGACGAAGCGCTTGCAGCGGGAAAACCGGTTTTTCTTGCCGACGGTATCGGAGCCCGTGATTACACCGAAGGAAAGGCGGCCGAACTGAAAGCCGCCGAACTGCTTGCAAAAGGGGCGCAAACCTGGAGTTCCATGCATGAGCTGCTCATCCATCTCCAGAAATCTTTTCAATCCTGAATGCTCCGCAATGAAAAACCGCTTTCCTTTCCGGTTCGGTACGACATCCTATATTATTCCCGCCGACATCATTCCCAATGTCGAGTATCTGAAGGACAAGGTAGACGACATCGAACTGGTGCTGTTCGAGTCCGACGAGTTCAGCAACCTTCCCTCAGCGGCGGATATGCAGCGCCTTGCATCACTTGCCGGAGAGCATGACCTTACCTATTCGGTGCACCTGCCGCTCGACGTCTATCTCGGGCACCCCGACAGAGGCGAGCGCAAGCGCTCGGTGGGCAAGTGCCGGAGAATCGCCGAATTGACCGAAATTCTGCCGAAGTCGGCGTACGTGCTGCATTTCGAAGCGGGACCCGGTGTCGATATCAACGGTTTTTCAGAGGCCGAAATGCGGCTGTTTGTCGATTCGCTGCATGACTCGTCCGCCATGCTGCTCGACAGGATGCCTGTCGAGCCGTCATCGATCTGTGTTGAAAACCTCAACTATCCCTATGAGCTGGTGATGCCGGTGGTGGAGGAGTGCGGTTTTTCGGTGACGCTCGATGTCGGTCACCTCGAGTATTACGGCTTTCCGACGGAGGCCTATCTCCATCGTTACCTTTCCCGTGCCGGAGTGCTGCATATGCACGGTACGAAGGAGGGAAAGGACCATAATTCGCTCTCCGGCATGAATCCCCGTGTGCTCGATATGGTTATGCAGGCTCTTCAGGACGATCCCCGAACCGACAGGGTGTTTACGCTCGAGATTTTTTCGGAAGAAGATTTCGCCGATTCGTCGAGGATAATGGAGTCCCGGGTTCCATAGATGCCGGCTTCCGGACGCACGGTTCCTGTCAGGGAGTCGTGAGATTGACGTCGAAAACGAAGTCGCCGGCGATGGTGAAGGTTTTCTTCTGCGAGCTTTCCCCTCCGGGAGTTTTAAGCGTGTAGGTGCCCGAACGAAGTTTGTCAACCCGGTAATATCCGAACTGGTCGGTTATGGCCTTTCCCGCCGGAGCGCCCGAGGCGTCGATAATTTCCAGCAGTACGCCGGCAACGCCGTTGCCCCGGGAGTCGCTCAGACACCCGGCAACCCCGAACTCCGCATAAACCGGAATATTGACTTCGGTGACCGCGCCGTTGCGGACCTCGACTTTAACCGAGTTGCGGGAGACGTTCAGTTCGAGGGGCAGTTTTTCGGTGTCGATATCGACACTGTAGACTCCAGGCCGGAGGTTTCCCACGAAGAACGTTCCGTCTATCTGGCGCTGGCCGAGTTTTCTTCCGTTCAGGAGAATATCGACGTCGTTGATGTCTGAAGAGCCCAGCCGGGTATCGTTCATGATATCGAGGGAGCCGGCAAGTCCGCCCCTGGTGTGGCTGATGGCCGACCGGTTGACCGGAAATGCCCTTTTTTTCGAAAAACCCATATCCCAGGTCATGGTAAAGGAGGCGAAATGGCGGGCCTCGGTCTCGACGAAATCCTCGATAAAGTTTTCTTCCGTGTCAAGCTGATGGGCGTTGTTCATGTTGTAGCTGTACTGAAGACTGAAGCGCAGACCGGCGTTGATGAACTTGCTCCATGCCGCCGAGTAGCCGATCTCGCTTCCGGAACGGGACGCCCCCAGGCGGATCAGGTCGAAGCGCGATCCTCCGGGATACCAGTCGAGGTAGAGACTCGATAGCTGGTCTCCGGTCTTTGTCGCATAGGAGTGCATGAACCGGCCGATGAGCGAACGGCTGAAATCGAATCGCCAGTCGCCGGTAACGGTCTGCTTTTCATAGACAACGGAGAGGTCGCTGCGGCTTCCGAGGCGCAGGGTGGTTTCATAACGGTACTTCTCGTCGTCATCCGGAAGGGCGGAGAACATCAGCCATGGCGCGACCGTCCAGTAAAGTCCGGGAAGGAGAAACTTCCGGATCTCTCCGTCGCCTGTTCTGGAATAGCGTCCGTAGAGGAGCATATCGAACGGGTCAAGAATGCCTGCCGAAAAACGCAGGGAGTGATCCTGCGTGCGCTCGGTGTCGTCGCTGGAAAATCCGCTCTCCTGCCAGCTTGAAAGAGCCGACACGTCCCAGTGCTTTCCATGTCCCTCAAGCCGGACGTCCGCTCCGTATCTTCCGTTCGAGCGCGCCCCGTAGAGGGCGGCCGCCCAGTTTCCGCCAAACGAGACAACCGAGCCGAGCATGAGGTCGGCGGAACGGTTGTCGGGGTTGTGCTGCACGCCCCCCTCAAGGGTTATCCTGTTACCGAGACCGTACATGATGTGCCCGAACCCTGTCAGCCGTCCGGGTTCGTCGCTCTGGTCGAGAGGATTGCCTGTTACGCCCCCGCCTCCCCGGATCAGGATTTCTCCTGCCGGAAGGCTCCGGTTCATGATCGATATGGTGTAGTCGAGTATTGCAAGAGGCTTTTCCCTCAGGGATCGCTCAAACAGCCAGACTTCGGTTTTTCTCAGGTCACTGGTCATCCTGACGTTGCTGAACCTGAAGCGGCCGTCGAGCCCTATCCGCTGCCGGGCGGCAACAACGCCGTCAAGGCGCAGTTCGGCAATCGCAGCCGGCGGACCGCTTCCTTCAATCGAACGCTGCTGTGTGCGGTCCAGGGAGAGAAAGACGTCAGAATCACTGTATCGTTCGAAATCGAGCTGATTGAGAATGTTGTGATTGTTCCATCCGAACTGGAGCCCGGTGAAGCTTTCGTCATCGATCAGCGGATAGATGTCGGATGAGCCCGTTCCGAGACGGATGGCCAGGTTTCTGCTGAAGGCAGTCCAGTGGTAACGGGTCGGGATGAAGGACTGTTCCGGATCACCTTCCAGCGTGATGTCCCATACCCCTCCGAATACCCGGCCTCCGGCTTCGAAAAACAGGTTTTTTTCGGGGGTCGCATCGAAATCCCAGGTGAGTTCCGGTTCGAAGCGCAGAAAGGAGAGCGAGCTGCCGGGAGCCTCGATGTCGGGGATTACCGGTTCGGTTTTTTTTACGTGCGATTCGGGGCGGCCGGGGTGCCAGGGTACATCGAGTTCTATGGCAAAGGCAGACTGGTTGAAGCGTCCTGCGACAAGAAAGGTCTTTTTCAGCTCGCTCAGTGATATGCAGAGTGTCCTGTCGATGAGTTTTACCGATCCGGAGTCGAAGGTAATGGTGCCGAGAGTTGTTTCGAAGCTTATCCGGCCTTTGCCGATTTCAGGTGCCTGCAGCCCGCTTTGCTCGAGAAAAAGGGCGAAGGGCACCCAGTATTCGTCCTGAAGCCTGTAGCAGAGCTGGGCGCCTGTTGAGCGCCTGTTGAACAGAACATCCACCAGAAGCGGCTCCAGCTGCACGGATGCAGCAGCTTCCTCCGATGCGGGGGCCTGCGTCGCGCTTTCGGGACGAGGCTCAGCCGCAAAAGCAGTGAAGGGGAGTGCATGCTGACAGCCGAGGACTGTCAGCATGATTCCCCACTCCTTAATGGCGCGCATCCCTGAAAAATGGGGGATTATCGGGCGATAATGAAGGTTTTCTCAACGGTTTTCCCGTCGATGCTTCCGTTTACGGCAACAATGTAACTGCCGGGGGCTTTCGGCAGCGGAATCTGGGTGGAGAGTGTCCGGCGGCTGCCCGGCAGTACAGGGGTCTGGTTTATCTGACCTGAAATGATCAATCCTGCCGGCTGTTTTTCCTTTTTATCGGTATCGGCGAATTTGGCGGCGGCGCCTATGCCGGGAAACGCATCTTTTTTCCAGATCGAATAATTGCCTTTAAGACGGGTATGGACGTTGCCGCTGTTGGCGATATCGGCGACGATCGACGATGATGCTTTATCGAACGAGAGCGCATTCAGCACTCCTGAATGCTTTACCGGATCGGCATATCCGTAAACCCCGACGCCGAGCTTGAAGAGGATTTCGAGCGCCTTGGAGCTGTCGGCATTTGCTGTGGCCGGTTGTTCGACAAAATAGATGATGGCCCTGTGTTCTCCGGGATCTGGTTTTGCCGTCGGGCGAATGGAGAACCGCACGACCTGGCTTTTTCCCGGATCGACGGTGAAGGAGATCGGGTTGATGAGCATCCAGCGTTCGAGCGACTGTTTATCCGGGGGGAGAAGCTTTACCTCGTTTTTTTCATCGAGAGTCCAGTTGTATACCTCGACCTTGACGGTGGTAGGGGTTTTTTTCAGGTTGAAAATCCTCACCGATTCATTGACAGGGTTCTGGCCGATTGCAATCTCGAACATGGAGGGTGCGACGCCGATCTGTCCGGGAGGCGGTTCGTCAGCCCGGAGAAGAGATGGGATCGATAGTGTCATGATCAGGGACAGCAGGAGAACGAGGGGGTTTTTCATCGGTCTGGAATAATTGGGATTACGGTTGTTGCTGTGTACCGGGCAATTGCTGCAGTTTATCTTCCCGGTCAGGAGGACGCATGAGCCGACTCCTTCCTGACCCGGAAAGCGGTGCTACATGGTTGAAGCGGTAATGGTGTACTGGCCGCCGGAATGCGTGCCCGACCGGTTCGTCTTGGAGAAGTCGAGGTCAAAGAGGATGCTGCCGATGGTGGCCCTGCTTCTGGCAATGCCGTTCAGGGGCGTGGTGATCGTTGCTGCGGTATTGCTGTTGTCGCTTACCTGCACATTTGAAATGCCGATCTGTGATTCGCCGTTCGAAAGCGTACCCTTGCCGGAAGGTATCGTTGCGGTCACACTGGCGGTTCCGTTTTTCGAGAAGCCCCTGACTGCCCACACATTGGGCATCCGGACCGTTGTCGTGGTGCCGTCGAGTTCCATTTTGGCGCCCAGAAGGTTCGACGAAGCCAGTTCCTCTCCTCCGCTGGCGTCGCCCTTCCAGGAGACATTGAGGGTGTTTGCGCCTTCATCGAGTCCTTCGGATTCCGGTGTGGCGAAATTGAGCGAAAGCGAGGAGTAGTAGTGCAGAATGATGAACTCCGGGACATTGGCGGAAATGTCGGCGGTTCCGCGGCTGCTGACCGCGCATTCGGCATTGCCGGCCATTGTTAACGAGATCACGGAGGCAAGTACGCCGGCCTTGAGGTATTTCATGTCGATCATGGGGGGTAAGGTTTGGGGTTTATAAGCAGCAATATAATAAGTAGATGTGTAACAAGAAAAGGGTGAGCTTCTTTTCATGCAGGAAAGCCGCCTTCTTCCTGTCAGGGAAAAAAGCGGCTTCTGGCGCAGTCAGACCGGGTATCCTGAACCGGGGACTCAGATGGTGGTTGCGGTGATGGTGTACTGTCCGCCTGTGTGCAGGCCCGAGCGGCTGGTCTTTGAGAAATCCAGGTCCATTTCGATGTTGCCGAAGGTCGCGTTGCTTTTGGTGATGCCGTTCAGCTTTGTGGTGATGGAGCTTCCCGAGGTCACGTTGTCGCTTACCTTTACGTTAGAGATCGAGATTTCCGAACCGTTGAGGCTCATGGTTTCCTTCCCGGCAGGTACGCTTACCTCGACTTTTGCGTTACCGTTCGTTGAAAATCCTCTTACCGCCCAGACGTTCGACAGCGTTACGGTTGTCTTGCTTCCGTCGAGTTCCAGTGCTGCGTTCATCAGGTTCGCCTCGGCAAGATCGGCGCCTCCCGAGGTCGTGCCGTCAAAGGATGCATCCACGGTGTTCGATCCTTCATTCAGGGCTTCCGAATCAGGTGTCGCGAAGTTCAGGGTTACGGAGGAGTAGTAGTGGAGAATGATGAATTCGGGTACGGTAACCGTTACATTGGTTGTTCCGCTTGTGCTTGCAGCAATTGCCTGGGTTGTCGTCATGATCGAGAGTATGATCACGAGGAGAAGGCTTCCGATCTTGGCGTTGAGGGTTTTCATGATGACTGTTCCAGTTACGTTGGGGTTCGTTTCTGTCAGTCATTACACAATAACCGTGCCAAATATTGAAATGTGTACTCCTGTTTCTTGTAAAATATTTTAAAATAATAAGTTGAGTGTGTCTCTCCATTGCGTTCTGCTTCTCCTTTTCCGTGCGGTGGTGCTTATCGAGCCGTTGTGCCATGAGACAGTTGTCCTGTTCCTGATACGTTGAGACGATTATGTTTATCCGGTTTCAGATGCATGCCGTCCGTGCGCTTCTGAGCGACATGAAAGCGGGATATGGAGATGCTTGCCATGAGGCGTCTCTGCTGATTGCAGGGCGAAAGGGGGGATCAGGGCTGCCGCAGGCAGCGGGAGAGAACAGAGGATTTCGGAGCGCTGCCGGAGCGGTGGAGTCGGCATGGGGAAGAGAGCGGCGCAGGTTTTTCCTGCGATCGGAAATCGTGAGGCTTCGGAAATGAATCAGTAATAGACAATGGTGATCTGTACCGTGCCTCTGTAGGTCCCGGAGCGTTTGGCGTCGGCAAGGTTGAGATTCAGGTTGGCGTAGCCGTAGCAGCGGTAGGTCAAACCGCTGTATTTCGAGCAGGTGACAGGCTGGGCGGTGATGGTCGCTTCGATGGTCGATGAACTGGCGGTCAGTGATGAAAGGGTATTCTCGATGCCCCCCGTGCCGAATATCCGGTAGCTTGCATTGAAGGTCGGCCGGGCTTCGTAGCCGCTGTTGTAGCTGTAGTACCAGAGGAGGATACTGTTGCGGACGACCGAGGTTCCGGTAATGACCTGATCCAGGCTCGACGCCTGACCGTCCACATCGCCCTGCCACGTGACATCGGTGTTATAGCTGCCCTCGCTGTATGCCGTGCCGCTCGATGAAAGGCCAAGTTCACTCAGGGCGGCGGCCGTCAGTGTCTTTGACGATGTAACGGTGAACGTGGCAGCGGTTGCCGGTTTGCACGTGATAACAGAAAAAAGCAGCATGATCGACAAGGTAATGAACGGCCTGCCGGAAAACGGCTTTGCATGGCGCCCAGGGTGTTGCCTTGTCAGGTTGCGGAAGGCCGGCGGGGAGAAGTACTTCATCGCGTCAGGAAACGGTTCATGATTTCAATTCGGCCGGGCCGTTCTGCTTTCGTTTTCGGCCGGCCCGGTGAACTGCGCCAGGCTAAATGGTCTCGGCTGTTATCTTGTACTGGCCGCCACTGTGCGCCCCGGCCATGTTTGTTTGCGAAAAGTCCAGTGTCATCAGGACGTTTCCTATTGTAGCCGTGGATGTGGTCAGGCCGTTCAGGCTGGTATTGATGCTGGTGCCGGAATGGCCGGCATTGTCGTCGATCTGGGTTTGGCCGGCGCCGTTCAGGATGGTTATTTTCGAAGAGCCGGATACCAGCTGGTTGTTGACCACCGTAATGGTGACCTTTGCGTTGCCTGAGGGAGAAAGGCCTCTGACAGCCCACACATTGGGTATGGTCATCGTAACCGTCCCGGGAAGCACATCCTGGATGGTGCTCGCCGATAACTGGCTTCCTCCGTCTGCAGCTCCGCTCCACTGGACGTTCCATGTTCCGCTTCCTCCCTGGTCAACGGCCTGGGAGTACTCCTCGAACTTCAGGTTGAGTGCGGAATAGTAATGCAGGATAATGCAGTCGGGCAGCGTTATGGATACCGTTGTACTGCCGGTTTTTGTCGATGCCTCGGAAGCAGGAGTCGTTAAGCAGACAATCGAAAGCATCGCCAACAGTGCGAGCGCCAAAAAAGGGGATTTCAGGTTCATGAGGGCTCCTCCGTTGTGCTCAGGCAGCGGATAACGCGCTGTGCCGGTCAATTGCACACTGCCGTTAATGACGCTGTACGGGCGCTCTTCAGGGTTTCGGGGTTTTGAGGCTTCGGCTCTATGGCCATTACAGTAAAAGTATGCAAAATCCCGTCCTTTGCAAAATTCCGTCTCTTCCCGGTTTTTGCCCGGAGTAACGAAATAGTTTGTATCTTGGCGTTTTTACGGATTGTAACCATTCAGGAAGCACGATGACCGATGTTGTTTTTGTTACCGGTGGAGCCAGGAGCGGCAAAAGCGCCTTTGCCCTCAAGTATGCGCAATCCTTTGAAAAAAGGGTTTTTCTTGCTACGGCCGAACCCTTCGACCACGAGATGCAGGATAGAATAGACCGGCACCGGCAGGAAAGGGGAGATGGTTTTGTAACCGTGGAGGAGCCGCTTTACCTCGATCGGGCAATCAGGAATCTGCCTTCAGGTATCGACGTGGTGCTGGTCGACTGCCTTACGGTCTGGGCAGGCAATCTCATGCACCACTTCGAATCCGGCGCCGGATTCGGGATCGACCTGAGACTCGAAGCTTTGCTCGATACGCTCCGCAATCCGCCCTGCAGGGTCATCCTTGTTTCGAACGAGGTAGGTATGGGTATTGTGCCCGAGAATGCCATGGCCCGGAAATTCCGTGATATTGCGGGCAGCGTGAACCAGAAAGTGGCGGCGCTCGCTTCGGAAGCCTGGCTGCTCTGCAGCGGGCTGCCTCTGCGGTTGAAGTAGCGTCCCCTGCATGCCGTATGGTTTTTTTATTGAATAACTTCCTTTACCAATCAGTACACTTATGCCGGAAAGCCTTCAGCTTCTTTTACAGCGCATCCATCCTGTCGACCGCTCGTTGGGAGCCGTGGTTCAGGCGCATCTCGACGATCTCACCAAACCGAAAGGAAGTCTCGGCCGTCTTGAGGAGATTGCCATGCAGTTCATTCTCGCTACAGGATCGCTTGCTCCATCACTGAAGAAAAAGAAAATCTGCTGTTTTGCTGCCGATCACGGTGTGGCTGCCGAAGGGGTTTCGGCTTTCCCTGCCGAAGTGACTCCGCAGATGGTTTACAATATGGTGCGTGGAGGAGCAGCCATCAATGTGCTCTCAAGGCATGCCGGAGCGGATCTCGATGTCGTCGATGTCGGGGTCAACCACGATTTTGCCGGTCTCACGGGCCTTGTCCATAAAAAGATCGGGCCGGGAAGCGCCAATATTGCCTGCGGCCCCGCCATGAGCGAGGCCGAGGCGCTTCAGGCCGTGCTGTGCGGAGCCGAACTTGCGGCTGAGGCGGAAAAGGCAGGGTACAACCTTCTCGGAACCGGAGAGATGGGCATTGCCAATACCACTGCGGCGACAGCCCTTTATGCTGTCCTGCTCGGGGTTCTCCCCGAAACCATCACCGGAAGGGGAACCGGTATCGACAATGAGCGGTTTGAGCACAAGAAAGCTGTTATCCGCAAGGCTATCGACGTGAACAGGTCGGGATGCGGGACGCCCTTCGCTGCTCTTGCGGCCCTCGGAGGCTATGAAATCGCCGCAATTGCAGGGTTTGTGCTTGGAGCCGCAGCCTGCAGGATTCCGGTTGTTGTCGACGGATTCATCTCTTCGGCAGGAGCTGTCGCCGCCATGAAGATCTGTCCTGCGGTAACCGACTATCTCTTTTTCAGCCATGTATCGAACGAACAGGGGCATAAAACCGTCATGCAGCAGCTTGGCCTGCGTCCGATTCTCGACCTCGACCTGCGGCTCGGGGAGGGTACCGGGGCGGCGCTCGCCATGCAGGTCATCGATGGGGCACTGAAAGTGTATAACGGGATGGCTACGTTCAGCTCTGCACAGGTCAGTGAAAAATCCGGGGAAAGCCGTGGGTGAGGAGAAGCGTGAATGTTCAGGGCCGATGGAAGCCGGAGAGCGGTTCATCGACGTGAACGGTCTGCAGGTGCACTGCCGTTCTCTGGGCAGCGGCGGGCCCGTGCTGTTGTTTCTTCACGGCAGCTTTCTGTCGATGAGGAGCTGGAGGCTTGTTTTCGAACCCCTTGCTGAACGCTGCAGCGTGATAGCCATCGACCGTCCGGCATTCGGCTGCACCGGACGTCCTCTTCCTGTTCCGGGAAAACCAAATCCATACAGTCCCGAAGGCCAGGCCGATCTTGTCGCGGCGCTGCTTGAAAAACTCGGTCACCGCCAGGCCGTGCTTGTCGGCAACTCCACGGGAGGCACCATCGCCCTGCTGGCGGCGATCAGGCATCCCGGCAAGGTTTCGGGACTTGTGCTGGCCGACGCAATGGTCTACAGCGGCTATGCAACCAGTGAATTTCCCCCATGGCTCTATCCGCTGCTCAAGGCGGCGGCTCCTCTGGGTGGAGCGTTCGCCAGGGTGATGATCGGTGCGGCTTTCAACAGGCTTCACCGGACCTTCTGGCATGATCCGTCAATGCCCGGAAAAGAGCTGCTTGCCGCATATCGCCGGGACATGATGCAGGGCAGCTGGGGCAGGGCGTTCTGGGAGCTGCTGCTCTCAAGTCACAATCTCGGACTCGAGGCACGGCTGGGAGGCATCGACGTTCCCGTGCTGGTCATGACCGGAGATCACGACCGGATGGTGAAACCGGCCGAGACCCTCAGGCTTTCCGGGGCGCTCCCCAACGCCGTGCTGAAGGTTGTGCCGGAGTGCGGACATCTGCCCCAGGAAGAAAAACCGGAGATTTTTGCCGAAACCCTCGGCGCGTTTCTTGAGAACCATTTCACATGACGATGATGGAAGCATTCAGAGGGCTGGTGACGGCATTTCGTACCCTGACGGTTCTGCCGGTTCCGGGAAAGGATGCGCTGCGCTTCAGTACGGCGCTCTACTGGTTTCCTCTGGTCGGCCTCTTTCTCGGGGCGCTTCAGGCTTTTTGCGCATATGCCGCCGCCTCGACGGAATGGCATGAACTTGCCGGTTTCGCTGCCGTTCTTGCCGGTGTTCTGCTGACGAGGGGTCTGCATGCCGACGGCCTTGCCGATCTTGCCGACGGCTTCTGGGGAGGGAAAGACCGCCAGGCCGTGCTGCGCATCATGAAAGACCCGAACGTCGGTTCATTCGGAGCCCTTTCGCTGGTGCTGGTATTTCTGCTGAAATGGATTGCCGCCGTGAAACTTGTCGATCTGCATGCATACGGAGCAATCGCATCGGGGGTTCTGCTGGCCCGATGGGTTCAGGTTCTGCTTGCCTCCTCGATGCCTTATGCGCGCAGCGAAGGGGGGACGGCTCAGGCGTTCGTCGCCGGAGCGGGCCGTTCTCATCTTGTTCTGACGAGCCTCTCTTCGACGGCGCTGCTTCTCCTTCTGCTTCAGGCCGATCTCCGGCTTGCCGGGGTTGCTCTTGCCGCAGCCGTCATGAGCGCACTTGCAACGGGGCTGATTGCCCGCCGCAAGGCGGGCGGCGTGACGGGAGATGTTCTCGGCGCAGTCAGCGAGCTGACCGAAACCGCGGTCTGGATCGGCTGCGCCATCATCGGCAGGTAATTCTTCGTTGCGGAGTTAACCGCATGAATAGACCGGTTCGTTTATGTCTTCGGCAAGTGCTTTTATCCTGAAGCGGTATTTGCTGATCTCGAAAGAAAACCGGGGGTTTTCATGGAAAACGACCCTGTTGTTTTCGAACCTGATTTTCATGGGCACGCTCACCTTTCGTTCATCGCCGCAAACATTGTTTTTCACTCCGGGTCTGAATACCTCCCCGTTCTGGTCCGGCAGTGAAACAACAACGGCATGATCGACGGTGCTGAGCGCCTCTATGCTGCCGTCCGGCGCAAGCTGCACGGAATTGACGTCGCCGTGGATGCCGTTTGGTTCGTTGTCGTAGGCAAGCACCTGACCGATCGGTGTGAGCACTGCGGTTTTTTTCAGTGGTTCGAACGAACGAATCTCTCCCGATTCGTAAAATGCGACGCCTTTTCTGACAGGGATATCTCCGAGTGGCGTTGACAGGGTGATCACCTGGCCCGGCCAGAGGGTTATGCTTTTGAGCGCTCCGCTTTCGTAGAACTGGATATTGATGAGTTTGGCTTCGAGCCTGCCGACCGGAGTGTCGAACGTTGCCGCTTCGGCAAGGGCGAACTCGTTCTGCCACGACCAGAAGCCGCTCAGGCTGCCGTCAAGAGGGAAAACCCTGCGTATCGCGCCGTTTTTATGGAAGGTGACCAGTTCGGCGGGAAATCGCCCGACCGGCGTGTCGATCATGCTCTGCGTCTGCAGGGCAACCGATTTCAGCGAGCCGTCCTTGTAAAAATACATCGGTTTGAGCGTACGGCGGCCCATGTCTTCGGCTTCGTACTGGGGGACGATTTCCCCGTACGGGGTTTTCAGCAGATTGGGTCTGGTTACAAGACAGCCGTCCGTTTTGCCGTTCGAAAAGAGTGTATGGAATTCCACTCCTGAAAGTTCACCGTATCGGGTCATTACACTGTTCATGGCGTCTGGAAACATATTGTTTGAGTACTGTCTTTTGTATAACAAGAATAGTATTCAATTACCGTGCCATGATGGATTTTTTGCCCTAACGTGTTTTTATTTAATCGGATAGATTTTTTTGTGGAGCCGGTTTTTTCTCGCATTTACCTACATTTTTGTAGGCACTCGGAGGGTTTCTACGCTTATGTCTCATTCCTGTTTCGCTTGCAGCCATGTCGAGAGAGCCTTTCTGACCGTATCGGGCGTGTAGGGCTTTATGATGGCGTCATCGATTCCGAAGGTGTCAAGCTTCCCGTCAAGCTCACGGAGAGAGTCGGCCGTCATGGCGATAATCGGGCATCTGGAGCCCTTTTCCGCCCGGCGTATGGCTGCCGATGCTTCAAGACCGTTCATCTCGGGCATATGGATGTCCATGAAAACCAGGTCGGGATGATGGTCGGCAAACATCGCTACGGCCTCCTTTCCGTTTCCGGCCTCAAGGATTCTTGCTTCAGGGAGGATTTTACCCAGAACCGTTTTTGCCAGCAGCATATTGGTGGTGTTGTCCTCGGCGATGAGTATGGTGTATGTTCCGTATTTCTCGGGAATCTCCTTCAGCATCCCTTCAGGAGGGGGGAGCGTATTTCTGCTTCCTGTGTTTTCCGGATCGGTCAGCAGCCCGAGCAGCTGATGGCGTTTGACGGGCTTTATGACGGCCGTGCATTTTCCTGATTGCCGTGCAGCCGAAAAAAGAGCCGGGTCATCGGTTGCATGAAACATCAGGAGCACAGGTTTCGTCGTTTGGCTGCGCCGGATTTTTTCCGAAATCTCGATGCCGTTCATATCGGCAAGGTGGTAATCGATGATCAGGGCATCGAAAAATCCGGCCTTTTCAAGAGCGTCATGGTCTCCGGAGACACTTTCGCAGACGATCGAGGCGGATTCCAGGGTTCTGGCGAGCAGCTCGCGATTGCGGATGTCGTCGTCTACAATCAGCACTTTTTTGCCTGAAACCGTTTCCGGAAAGATGTTTTTCCCTGTTTCTACCACGGGCAGGCTGAGTGAAAAGAAAAAACGGCTTCCATCTCCGGGGGCGCTTTCAAGCTGTAACGACGATCCCATCATCTGCAGGAGCTTGTTCGAAATGGTGAGTCCCAGACCGGTTCCTCCGTATTTTCTGGTCGTGGACATGTCCTCCTGGGAGAACGCCTCGAAAATCCTTATCCGGTTTTCCGGAGAGATTCCTATCCCGGTGTCCTTCACCGAAAAAACAATGTTCATCTCCGAGGGATTCTGCACCGTCGGTGCGGTTGCGATCCGTAACTCGATGTGGCCCTCGAAGGTGAATTTGACGGCGTTTCCCAGCAGGTTGATGAGTATCTGTTTCAGGCGAACCGGATCTGCGCGAAGGGTGGCAGCTCGCAATTCCGCCGGAATGTCGAGCAGAATCCCGAGGTTCTTGCTGTGTGCGGAATAGGTGATCATGTCGATAACCTGTTCGGCCAGTTCCTCGAGAGAGACGTTTTCCTCCGACAGAACCTGTTTTCCGGCTTCGATTTCGGAAAGGTCGAGAATGTCGTTTATGAGTCCCAGCAACTGTATTGCGGAGCTGTTGACGATGGTGATATAATTGAACTGTACCTCGTCGAGAGTGGTTTTCATGAGCAGCGAGGAAAAGCCGATAAGCCCGTTGAGCGGGGTGCGGATTTCATGGCTCATGTTTGCCAGAAAATTACTTTTCGCCCTGTTGGCGGTTTCGGCTCTCTGTCGGGTTGCAATCAGATCCTCTTCGATCTGCTTGCGTCTGGTAATGTCATGCAGAACGATAATACGCCCCGCCGCTGCTCCCGATCTGTCAGGCAGTTCGAGAATGTCGATGTCGAACCATTCTTCCTTGCCGTGTCGCTGCTTTTTCAGGTCTGTCTGGGCGATTTCTCCTGTTTCGCCGATCAGCTGTTTCAGCTCCGGCCATGCGTCCAGCAGCTGATGGGCAGGGCTTCCGATCTCGTTTCTGGAGATTTCCAGAATGTTCAGGGCGGCAGTATTGCAATCGGCGATCCTGTTTTTTTTGTCGATAACCAGGACTGCGTCGGGTATTTTTTCGTAGACAATCTCCCTGACGGCCGGCGCAAGATCAAAAAATTTATAATAGAAGAGCCCGATATAGATCATGACGGCGCTGAACGAGAGGGCAAACGGCGCCGGATCGATTCCCCATGGAACAAAACCTGCGTGATGGATGATGTCGCTTATCCACGGCACCATGACTCCTGTGACAAGAATGACCAGCTGTTTGCGATAGATCGATTCGCTCCGCTTCCAGTGCCTGTAGAACAGGAGATTGCTGAAAAAGATGCAGAAGTTGTTGTATGCCAGACTGACCCAGTACCAGATTCCGGGTTTTATGGTAACCACGGGAAACAGTTCGCCATCGACCAGCCGGATCTCTTCGTGTATGAAGGTGTGCCGGTCGATGGTCATGCCAAGAGCCACGGTGATAAACGGGATCAGGAAAATTGCGGTCAGCAGGGGAGCTGAAAACTTTTTCAGGCTTGTCGTATAGGAGAGTGCAAAGAGGAGGAAAACCGGGGGTATGAATGCGATGCCGAGGTATTTGATGCGGATGAAGAAAAGGGCTGTCGTGAGGTTCAGTGAAGATATTTCAAGCCCGTAAAACAACGAATAAACGAGACTGCAGACAAGCAGCAGCGAGAAATAGTCCGCACCCGAGTGTTTTCTTCTGCTCCAGGCATGATAGGCCAGGAGGCCCAGAAACAGTGAATTGGCAAAAAGAGGCAGGGCAAAGCTATTGAAAAACAGGTTGCCGTTTTGCATCACGTCATGTGACATTGTCCGAAATTGTACGTATGGGGGCGGAAGTATTTAAAGTTGTTTAATATTTAATTTATGACAATCCGATGATTAAATCATGTCTTTCCTGTTAAATAACTATTCTGCAAAAGTTTATTTGTTTTTCTGAAGTGCTTTTTCAGAAATTATCTGCTCGACATTCGACGATATGGAGAGACTTCGCATGAGATCGAGCAGGTTCTGTTCGACATTGAGGTTGAGTTCTACCGGGCGACCACCCTGAAAGTCGGGATTGTTGCCTTTAAGCCGTATGGCAAGGACCGATTTTCCATCGGGGGCCATGGAAATGGATGATCCCAGCTGTATGTAGAGAAAGTTCGACAGTGCCTCATAGGTGGTCCGAAGTCCCTGGTTCGCCAGGGCCCTCTCTTCCGGTGTTGTGGCGTAGATGATCTGTCCGTCCGATTCGGCGCTCATTGCCCCGTCCATGATTTCAATCGCCTGGCCCGACATTTTCACGGGGATGGAGCCTTTTATCGTGCCCGTTGCATAGACTTTTTTCGTGCCCTGCAGGTCAAGCAGTTTCTGAAGGGGAATGTTGTTCAGCTGCAGAACCGTTTCGGTTTCATTTTTTGCCATATCGAAATCGGTTCGGCCGATGGCGATGGTGCCGTCAAAAAAGCCGGCACGGAAATTGGAAAGGGTTGCCATGTCGGGATTTTTTCTGTTCTGCCACAGTGCAAGCGTTCCTTTCGGCGACGTAAGCAGGATCTCTCCTCCCCGTGTTTTTCTTTTCAGCTCCCCAAGGCTGAAATCTATCACGGTTTTTCCGTCGAAGTGGCGGGTGAAGAGAATATCGGGACTCCTGAAGCTGTAATCCGCATCCTGATCCGGGGTGCCGAAAATACGCTCCGTCACGCTTCTTTTCGGCATCGGAGGTGCAACGGTAACGGTTCCCCCTCCGCCCGAGCGCAGCCTGGCCCGGTTGATCATCAATCCTCTCTTCCCCATGACGAGCGGGAGTGTGCCGCTTAGGGCGCCGTTCAGCGATCCCCTGAAGTCGCCATGCAGTCTGACCCGGTCGAGCGCATTGATGTTCTTGAGTGTGATGGTCAGCGGGATATCCTTGTTGCTGCTGATAACGGCCGGGTTTATCAGCAGTGTTCCTCCAAGCGTTTCGGCGGAAAATTTCCCGAGGGCGTACTGCTGAACCGGACCGCGGGCGCTGTCGATTTTCAGGGACGCATTGATCTTTCGGAGCAGCGGGCGGCTTGCGGCGTTCGATGCGAGATCGAAAGAGAGCCGCTGCCGGTTCTCTTTATCGTAAAGGATTATTTTAGCGCCTTTTGATCCGGAAATCATGCCGTCGCGGATCGTCAGGGCGCTGTTGCGGTATTCGAGAGGAAGCGTGCCGCTGCAGGTCCCTGCGGCAAGCGGCGTATTGCGGTTGCTGCCGCCCGCCAGTCCCGGAATGTCCCGGAGCGGAATGTCGCTGAACGATACGCCGGAGGCCAGATCGATCTGTCCGAACGTGAGCCCTTTTTTTCCGAATGCAAGCGGAACAGCCCCCGAAAAACCTCCCTTGAAGGAGCCTCTGGTTTCGCTGTGATAGTTCAGCCGGTCCAGAGCGCGGACATCCTTCAGGACAAGGGTCAGCATGACCTCGTTTTTTGCGGGATCGAACATGAATGGCGATGCCTGCAGTTTTCCGTCAAAAAGTTCGGCGGAAAAATCACTGACGGCAAGGCCCGAAAGATTTTTATTCCGGCTGTTGAGCGTGATGGTTGCATTGAGGTTCTTCAGGAGTTCGCCGGAACCCTTTCTCGGACCGATATCGAGAGAAAACCAGCGGGTGTTTTCTTTAACCGGATAGAGGATGCTGGCACCGGCGTCTCCGGCGACCACGGCGTTACGGACCAGAACGGTGGAATCCCGGAACTCGATGGGGATGGAACCCCGTACCCTGCCTGCGCCCCTGAGCGGGCCCTTTCCGGCGGGTTTGAACCAGGGGAGTTCATTCAGGGGAATTTCGGCAAGTCTGAGCGTAAAACTGGTTTGCTGCTCCCTGAGATCGTACTCGATCCGCTCTGCAGCGCCGTTCCATTCAAAAAGATTGATGGAGCAGTTGCTGAGGATAAGGGTGCAGGGTCTCGCGGGATCCCGCTTCGAACCGAACAGCGCCCTGAAATTACCCAATGGGGAAGGGTTTCCGTCACTGTAGAGTTTTGAGACACGCAGGGTATCGGGCTGCTGCTGCCATTTTCCGGCTTGCGACAGCGATACCCGGTAATCGATGCCTGCCAGACGGAGTTTTTCCCTGATGACCGAAGCGTTCCTGATCGCATAGGAGACGCGCTCGGGCTGAAATTCCATCGGGGCTCCCCGGCGGCGGGCGATGGTGAGTTGCATGGCTATGCGGGGATGCGCGTCCTCGAACAGGAAATTTTCGGGATCAGGCAGAATGCGGAGCGAGTCGGCATCCAGAGCGAAGGCGGTCTGCAGGCGATCGGAGAAGAGAAGGGCCCCGAGAGCGCCGATATTCCAGGAGATTCGTCCGTTGACAAGAGACAGCTTCCAGGTCGCAGGCTTGCTGCTGCACCGGTCGGGCGGGGCGGTGAACGACGCCGTCAGCTTCCGGAAGGCGACACCGCCGGGCCCCGGTATGCCGGGGCCCGAAATCTGAACGTGAAACGGTTTTCCTGCGAGTGTACGGTCAACAAGCAGCTGGGCATACCAGGGAAACGCCAGCCAAGCCGCCAGCGGCAGAAAGATAGCTGCAAGCAGCAGCGCAACGACGATTCGGCGTGTCCATTTCACGTTCAGGCCCGGTTTTGAGGCTTATCCTGCTTTTTTCTTCCATTGACCCTTTACCTGTACCCAGGTTCCAGCCGGGAGTCGGGTATAGATTTTTTCGAACATCATGCTGCCGACAACGTCGAGTGCCAGCTTGTTCTGGGCGGCTATTTTTGCATACTCCGCCCGTCGCTGGTTGTTGATGGTCGCTATGATTGCCTGGGCCTCGCCACCCGCTCCGGGAGGTACGGCCAGGAGGCCGTTATCAACTTCACCGGCAAGACCCTGGGCCCGGGCGGTTTCAAGATCGAGTGCAAAAGCCGGCGCAGAGAAACCGGCAAACAGCACCAGTGCAAGCAGGGCTTTCAGTGCCGCTGATTTTATCATGGTTCCTTTCATGTTTTTTCCCTCCTGTTTAGAATAACCCTTTTTTCGTATCGAGCAGCGAGTCGAGTTCACGATCGACCTTCACCCTGATTTCGTGATCGATCTTGATATTCATGTTGATGACGATAGGCTTGTCCGGCGCTTCCACCTTCACCGTAGGGCTGCAGCCTGCTGCGGCAAATGCGGTGGCAATGTAAACCGGGAGCAGCGTGGCTCTTCGTGCGGTTCGTTTGTTCATGGGTAATGGTTATGGTTACAGGTAGATCATATTGATTGTCAGTTCTGTCTCTGGCCGATCAAGGGTAAAGATAGCTTCGCTGAAGCTTGGTGGTCCACGTTTGATTTTCGGGTTGTTGGAAACACCGAAACCCTCCCTGGGAATGAAAATGGCTTTTTTATCCATTTTGCCGTTGCCGTTTTCATCGTGCAGGACGCTTACGGCGTAGGTGCCGTACGGGACGTTTTCGAAGGTCACTTCATGTGCCGTGCTGCTTATTGTCTTGATCCGTTTTGCAACGGCAAGGTCTGGTTTGTCGGGAAAACCCTTTTTCGAGGAGTAGAGCAGGACTCCAAGCTTTCCTTCGGGTTTTTTCAGCTCCCGGATGTATACCGTGATGCATCCGGACTGGCCTGGCCGGCACTGGGAGGCCGCCGGGGTTTCCGCCTCTGACTGCTGTATGGGCGTTACAAGAAGGAGCGGCAGGATTATGCCTGCAATGATGTTTTTCATGATGGGGAAGATACTTTTCGCGTTTCTGTCATGGTGTCGTTAACTTCGGCTTTCCGTTCAACGGGGAACTTCGTAATATCGGTATTGAAACATCCTCTTACAAGTGCCGATCAGCGCCCATTTTGTTTCGGGTTCTGCATTAACCGGTATTGCGGGTCTCTGCCGGAGATGGATGTCGTGATGCCGAACAGTCCGGTACGGTTGCGCAACATTTTTTCCGCTCGTTTTATGCATTGGGTATATCTTATCGTTGCCATCATATCCGAAGTCACCGCCACCTCGGCATTGAAGGCGGCGGACGGATTTACGAGACTCTGGCCTTCGCTGCTTGTTGTTGCGGGCTACAGTTCATCCTTTTATTTCCTCTCGCTGACGCTTCGTTCCTTTCCCCTGGGTGTGGTTTATGCCATCTGGTCGGGGGTCGGGGTTGCGCTGATTACGCTTGCGGGATGGGCGCTTTACCAGCAGCGGCTCGATGCCGGGGCGCTGGTCGGGATTGCCCTTATCGTTGCCGGCGTGATCGTGCTGAATCTTTTCTCGAAATCGGTGATGCTCTGAGGGGCTGACCGGTTTTTTTCGGGTTTTCGCTTGCCTGCCCGTCGGCAAACCGGTGTTCAGCGGAGCGCTGTTTTTTTTGCGTTCCATAAGAAACAGACCCTTCCAGGGCCGTGAGCCGGGAATTCGCCGGCTTCTGCTCCGGAAGGGTGCGAAAATACCGCACACAGCCTGTAGGCGGTCCGGGAGAGTTTCTCATAAACATAAACCCTTCCTGTTTCCGGGTCGGTGATATCGATGGTGCTGTTTCCCTTTTTTTCAAGCTGGTCGAGTGTTTCGGGGATCGAACCGTACCGGGAGTAGAAGTAGTCGATCGAGAGTGCAATTTCCCGGAGGTTTTCAACCCGTCGTTCATCGAACCGTTTCTCTCTCTGCTGAAAAGGAGAGCCGGCCAGGAACAGACCGTAGATGACCGAGACGGTTACAAGCGCCGAGATGGTCAGGGCAAGTTTTTTTTCGCTCGGGAGTGCGTTCATGACTCCTGTTCCTCCCTTCGCAACCCGTTGATGTAGTGAAAAAACAGCGTTCCTGCAAGAATCCCGACCGTGAGTGATTTCAGGATGAACCTGGTTGTGAGCTCTCCTCCGAGAAAGTTGTAGAGGATGGCAATCAGATCGCCGATGATAACCCCTGCAGCAATAAAGAGGGTGATGTAGGTAAGCCATCGACGTATCGCGGAGGCTCTTCCTGCCGGGGAGCTCAGCAATTCCCGGTTTATCTTTCCCGAAAGATAGAGAAATACCGGGAAGGCGACGATCAGTGAGGAAATCGCGCTGCGGATTCTGTAGCTGTTCCAGTTTACTGCTGCATCCTCGATTGCGGGATCCGGAAAGGCATGTTCGATAAACGTAAAAACAAGGTTGCCGAAATTGAAGGCGCTGATGTAGAGTGTGGCAAAAAGCAGGAGATAAAAAAAAGCTTCACGGGCAGAAAGACTGGGTTTTGGTCTGGGAACCGGAAGAGGGAAATCCAGTTCGGCATAGTCTTCCAGAGCCCGTTCAATCCGGTCATTCTGCCAGCCGGCCTGCAGGAGGGCGTTCCTTATCGCTGTACGGGAAATCCCTGCGCCAAGCGCCTTGCCCACGAAAGCGGAAAGATCACTGTTCGCTCTGTCCATATCCTGATGCTGATTGGGTGACTGACAATCTTCTGTATGCCTTGATAAGGGCCTGGCCGGATAATTTGTTCCTCGGGAATTTTTCCGCCCCGGGGGAACTCTGATATCCTGAACTCATTATCCGGCTTCCGGATGCCGCGTTTCAGGGCCGTAAACGGCAACCCGGCCGTTTCGGCGCTTATTGCTTTTGGTCAAAAGGAATTAATCCTTTACAATAAGTGAAGCCAGCAGTGACCTCCTGTTCACTGTTTTTTCAGAAACGCTTGCAACAGGGACCGTAAACGTTTCTGTCCAACTATAATATCCATTCCGGCGGTTATGACAACAGAGCATTTCGATTTTCAGGGTGATGTGCTGGACCAGAGCCATGATATTCCCGTACTTGTTGATTTCTGGGCAGCGTGGTGCGCTCCCTGCCGCATGCTCGGTCCGGTGCTCGAGCGCCTGGCGGAAAAATATTCCGGTTCCTGGCGGCTTGTGAAAATCGACACCGAACAGTTTCCGGAACTTGCCGAACGTTTCGGAGTGAAAGGCATTCCCGATGTCAGGCTTTTCGTCAACGGCGAGATTGTCGATTCCTTTTCGGGGGCGCTGCCGGAACATCAGATCGAGCAGTGGCTTAAAAAGGCCATTCCCGGTCCATACGCCAGGGAGGTTGAACTTGCGGAGAAATTCTTCTTTCAGGGAAAATGCGGCATGGCGGCATCTCTGGCTGAGGGTGTGCTGCAGAAAGAGCCCCTGAACAGCAAAGCCCTCGCCCTGCTTCTCCGCCTGAGGCTTTTTTCCCATCCGGCTGAAGCCGTGAACCTCTGCCGGAGGCTTGAAGGCGAGGCGGAATATGTATCGCTCTGCGACGCGGCTCAGGTGATTGCGCGTCTGCTCATGCTGCAGAGAGATGCGCTTCCGGACGACCCTGTACGCGACCGGTATGCCGACGCGATCCTGAAACTTGCCGGGGAGGATTTTGACGCGGCTCTTGAGGGATTCATCGGCGTTATCAGGGAAAACCGTTATTATGATGACGACAGCTCGCGCAAGGCCTGTATCGCCATTTTCAGATATCTCGGCGAAGAGCACGAGATAACCCGGAAGCACCGGAAGTCGTTTGACCGGGCGCTCTATTGAATTCGCACTGAAGCAATTATGCCGGAAAAACCGAAAATAGTCATTGGCGTCGATCTTGACGGCGTGTGTGCCGATTTTTACAGGCGCATGCGCGAGATTGCGGCCGAGTGGTTCGAAAAATCGATCGATGAACTGCCGGTCGATGTTTCCTACGGTCTGGGCGAATGGGGCGTGCTCGACAGGAACCAGTATGAAAGTCTTCACCGTTTTGCCGTCACCCAGAGGGAGCTTTTCAGCAGCATGGAGATGGTTCCCGGAGCAAGGAAGTACCTCCGCAGGCTCTCCGACGACGGATACCGGATCCGCATCATCACCCACAGGCTGTTCATCCATTATTTTCATGCCTCCGCAGTACAGCAGACCGTCGAATGGCTCGACAGCCGCGGCATTCCCTACTGGGATCTCTGCTTCATGAAAGAGAAGGAGCAGGTAGGCGCCGATATCTATATCGAGGATACCCCGGCCAACGTCCTGCAGCTGCGGGAGAAAGGGCTGTGCACCATCTGTTTCGCCAACAGCACCAACCCCCACATCGAAGCCCCGAGAGCATCGTCGTGGAAGGAGGTTTATGCAATGGTCCGCGCTTATGCGCCGTTGAAGTGAGCGGGGCGGGTTGCCGTCAGCCGGTTACGTAAAAACAGGCGAATTTGAGATAGCCGGTTTCAGGCATCGAGAGCAGAACCGGATGATCGGGCGGCTGCGCATTTTTATAGATCATTCTCAGCTGCTTTCCTGCCGAGAGCGCGGCCTGATGGACGGCCGCCAGAAAATCCTCTTCCGAGACATGGTGCGAACATGATGCGGTTGCAAGAAATCCCCCCGGCCTGACCAGCTGCAGTCCGAGCTTGTTGAGCCTCTTGTAGGCTTTCAGGGCCGTCGGGAGATTTTTCCGGCTTTTGGTGAAGCTTGGCGGGTCGAGCACAACAAGGTCGAAGCGCTCTTTCTCCTCCACCATTTTGCCCATCATGGAAAACGCGTCCGCGGCGACCAGACTGAAATTTTCGAACCCGTTGAGCAGCGCATTTCTTTCGGCGCGCTTCAGGGTCTCTTCCGACACATCGACCATAACGGCTGAACTCGCGCCGCCATAAAGGGCATTGAGGGCAAACCCTCCGTCATTGGTAAAGACGTCCAGCACCTCGGCTCCGGCGGAAAAGGATCTGATGATTCTGCGGTTTTCGCGCTGGTCGAGGAAAAATCCGGTTTTCTGCCCTTCCAGCAGATCGACTTCGTAGCTGATTCCTGCGTCATGAATGGTCTGCAGGGTCGCGGAACGTTCGCCCTTGACGATATCCTTGTAGAGCGGCAGTCCTTCGAGTTCCCGAAGTACCGACTCGTTGCGCAGCACGATCGCTTTCGGCTGAAGCAGTTCGTCGATGACCTCACAGATGAGGGGCAGGTGACGGTCCATTCCTGCAGAGAACGCCTGCAGGACGACAACCTGGTTGAAGCGGTCGACGACAAGCCCCGGAAGGCCGTCCGATTCGCCATGCACAAGACGCCATGCATTGGTGTCGTCCAATCTGTAGATCTTCTCGCGAAGCCTGAGCGCCTCGGTGAGTTTTCTTTTGAAGAAAGTCCTGTCCGGCAGTTCTCCGCTGCGGGAGAGCAGGCGGAACGAGATGAGGGAGTGCGGATTGTAGAACCCGGTTCCGACAAGCTGTTTGTCGTGGGTGAGAAGCTGGACGGTTTCGCCGGCGGCAATATCGCCGGGAACGTTCTGCAGTTCATTGCTGAACACCCAGAGGTGCCCTTTGAGCAATCGCCGTTGTTCTTTGGGTTTGAGATGGATGACTTGCATGGGTGAAAAACGGCTTATGGTTTTGAAGGCGTTCGGTGTTACATTTAAGTCAAAAATTTACGGTATTGCAACCTTTCGGCATGCAGTTTCTGCCATGCTTTTGCGGGAACCGGCCATAACGGGAACAATGTGGGATAAAAGAGCTGATTCTCAAAACGGGAAATCACGATCCCGGGGCAGGTGTCACTTCTGCTGCGGGAACTGAAACATTGAACATTTAAAGAGGTATTGCATCATGATGAAGCGAGTTGTTGCGGTTCTGCTTGCCCTGTGCGTCGTTTCGCTCCAGTACGGCTGCGCCGATCTGGATACCGTCACCAGGGACGAGCGCCCCGGCACCCCCTCGGAACTTACCCGTGAACTTGCCGATCTCTACCGGGAGGTGGCAGAGGCCTCTCCGGTCGTGCGTTCGCTTGACGGTTATGCCGACGTCACCATCAGAACACCGAAGAAAAAAGAGCGGGTCTACTGCAACATCCAGCTGATGCGGCATCGGGAATCGAGAATGATCGTCTCCGCCGGTCTGCTCGGATGGCCGGTCGCCGACCTGTACTTCGGTAAGGACTCGCTCTACGTGCACGATATGATGGGCAACAGGCTTCTTGCCGGGCGCAACAGCGAGGAAAACCTCGAGAAGATTCTCGGTGTGCCTTCAGGCTACCGTCTTCTCTCGGAATCGCTGCTTGGCCTGGTAAACCTCGAAGAGCGGGTTGAAAGCGTCAGCAGCGTGAAAAAAGGTCCGGGCAGGGTGATGTACGTTTTCGACAATCCCAGGGTACGCAAGGAAGTTGTCATCGATCCTGAAAACCGGACACTGACGGCCCTTTTCGTAAGGAACTCACCAGGTGAGCTTACCACGGCGATCTATTTCAGGGATTTTCAGCCGTACCTGCTCGACAACCGCCCGACGCTCATTCCACGGCAGATCGAGATGGTGCTTTCCGCCGGCAACGGGGCGGGGGATGCCTACCGGCTGCTTATCGATTACGACAAGCGGACATTCAATCCCGAGAAGCTGTCGATACGGTTTGTCCGGCCTAAAAAAGCCAGGGTGATCAGTCTCGACGAAATGGGCTCTCTCCCCTGGATGTAAGCCGGTATTCAGTATTCAGTAGGCAGTGGGCAGTGGGCAGTGGGCAGTGTGTGTATGTTGTCCGGTTGCCGGAACAGGGAAACAATCTGAAGCCGTCCCGGGAAGCGTAACGGAGCATAACGGTAAAAGGCCCGGGGTTCCGGGCCTTTTGCCATTACGGGTTGGTCGTTGCGGGTTATTTGGCGGCCTGATAGTTGGCTTCCGCAAAATCCCAGTTCAGCAGGTGCTGGATGGTCGCCGCCACATAATCGGGCCGACGGTTCTGATAATCGAGGTAGTAGGCGTGTTCCCATACATCCACGCAGAGGAGCGGTGTCTGTCCGGAGGCAAGGGGAGTCTGTGCATTGGCGGTTTTTACGACCTTCAGGGTTCCGCCGTCAAGTACCAGCCAGGCCCAGCCGCTGCCGAACTGCGTCGCCGCGGCGGCTTTCAGCTCCTCGACAAACTTTTCGAAACTGCCGAAATCACCGTCGATCCTTGCGGCAAGATCCCCGGACGGCTTCCCGCCGCCGTTCGCACAGAGGCAGTTCCAGTAGAAGGAGTGGTTCCATGCCTGGGCGCCGTTATTGAAGACGCCGATCTTCGCGGCATCGCCGGCCGTTGCCAGAATGACTTCCTCGATGCTCATGGCGTCGAACGGAGTGCCTGCTACAAGGTTGTTGTAGTTGGTGACGTAGGCCGCATGATGCTTGCCGTAATGGAATCCGATGGTGTTGGCTGAAATATGCGGTTCGAGGGCGTTATCCGCGTAAGGAAGGGGTGGTTGCTGGTAAGCCATGGGTAGATGTTGTTTTTAAGGTTTCGGGCGAGCCGGAGCATCTCTTGCAGAATTATTACGCAAACGAACTGCAGCGCTGTCCCGACTTGCACGTTGATCGGGCATCACACTGTTCAGAGACGCCCTAAAGTAGATAAAGGAATCGATAAAAATGCTTAAACTGCATATCGACTGTTATAGTTTCTTCCGGGCCGGAAAAAGTCCGAAAAGCCATATTCCGCGACTGCCGATGGATATTCAACGAAGGAACCGGGGCATCAGGTTCCGCCTGCTTCATGCTTTTATGCCGCTGCTGCTGTCGCTGGCCACGCTTGCCGGCTGCAGTTCCGCTCGTGACGTCAGGCTCGACGGCGTCGATCGCCGGTTCGCGGCGTTTTACAGCGACTATCTCATCGCTTCCGGCGTTATCTCCCGGAGTGAGGATATGGCGCTCGTTCCGCCCTCCGCGCCCGATCTTGACCTGATGCTCAGCCGCCACGCCCTCACCGAGCGCGAATTTCAGCGTCGCATGAAACTCTACCGTGAGCAGCCGGAGCGCTGGAAAAAGGTGGTGGCGCTCGTCAGGACGGATATACGGAAGAAATAGACATGAAAAGAGAGTTGAAAAGGCCTTTTCTGGTTGGCGTGACCGGTGGAATCGGAAGCGGCAAGTCAACGGTCTGCCATTTTCTTGCGGAAATGGGATGCGCCCTGTTCGAGGCCGACAGGGTGGCCAAAGAGCTGCAGTGCTCCGATCCCCAAATTATTGCCGGCATCCGGAAGCTCTTCGGCAATGATGTGTATTCTTCCGCTTCCGGCGCTTCGCTGCAGCTCGACCGCCGCCGTGTTGCCTCCGAAGTGTTTTCGAATCCCGAAAAACTCCGGGCGCTCAATCACCTCGTTCACCCTGCAGTCCATGAAGCCTTTCGTGCCGCCGTCGAGGCTGCCCGGCAGCAGGGCCGGGAGGTTCTGGTAAAGGAGGCGGCAATTCTTTTCGAGACGGGCAGAACCGCCGATCTCGACCTGATAGTGGTTGTGGTTGCCGACACGCAGCTCAGGCTGCGCAGGGCTGTGGAGAAGGGCCTCGGAAGCCGTGAAGAGGTGCTCGGCCGGATGGCATCCCAGTGGCCACAGGAAAAGCTTCTGGAAAAAGCCGGATATGTCATCCATAACGAAGGCTCGGAAGATGATCTGCGGCGCCAGACCGAAATCCTCTACGAATTCATTCTCCAGGAGGCCGCTTCAGGCCGAGATTGCTCCGGAAAGTCTGGGCAGTGAAACCTCGTAACGGTATGACGTATCGCCGTGCGAATCAGGGAACTCCTCATAGCTGTGGGCAATGCCGCATCGTTTCGCTTTTGCCGAAAATATCCGGTGGCCGAACTGCAGGTTGTACTCGTCGTAACTTCCGCAGTCGAGGTGGAGCAGGCTGAGTTCCTGCAGGCTCCTGCGGCAGTCGTCGCATTCGAGCATCCGGATCGGGTCGAACGCCAGCCACTCCTGCCAGACATCCTCGATGATTTCGCAGGTATGGGGGTCGAACGGCAGACGCATGTTTTCCGGAGCGGGTTTGTCTCCTCCCGGCGAATAGGCGGCGGCCATGGCGATGATGTCGAGCAGTGCAAATTCGTTTCCCGGTTTTTTCAGCGCCGATTCGTAGGCTTCGAGGAAGGCCGATATGCTTCCTCCATGTCGTTCCAGAATACGGGCGGCGAGAGGGAAGTTGGGTTTGTAGCAGAGCTCGAAGTGCATGTCGCCGCTGTGGCAGGCCACGGCGGAAAAACAGCGGGGATGCTTCATGGCAAGGCGGAGCGCCCCGAACCCCCCGGATGATTTGCCTGCTATGGCGCGGTGTTCCCTCCGGGGCAGCGTTGCGAAGGTACTGTCGATAAACGGGACAAGCTCCCCGACGAGATAGCTCTCATAGCGGCCGGTAGCCGCTGAATCCACATACTGGGAACCGCCGAACCGGGTCATGCAGTCGGGCATGACGATCATGCACTCCGGCATTCGGCCTTCGGCGATGAGCCTTTCGGCCATTTCCGGAACGGTGGGCGTTCCGAAACGGTAGTTCATGAAACTTGCGCCCGTCGAAGCGAACCCCGAGAGCAGATAGATGACCGGAAATCGCCGGGAGCCGTCGTAGGAGGGGGGGAGATAGACCGGAACGGACCTTTCCTCCGGGTCGCCGAGCGGGTTTCCGGCAAGCGTCCTGCCGGGCACCACTGCCGTCGTGATCCTCGGCCGTCTGGCTGATCCCGCGCTCATGCGTACTTCTTTTCGTTGTTTTTGCGGTTCACGTAGCTCGATATCCAGATGCTGATCTCATAGAGCAGAATCATGGGAAGGCCGATGACGAGCTGGGTCACCAGATCGGTCGATGGGGTTACGACAGCCGCCACGATCATGAGCGTAACGATGGCGTGTTTGCGATAGAACCGCATGAACGCCGGAGTCAGCAGACCGATTTTCGAGAGGATGTAGGAGATGAAGGGAAGCTCGAATACGAGGCCGGTGGTCAGAAGGGTTCCCATCACAAAGCTGATGTAGTCCTGGACGGCGATATTGTTCTTGATCAGCGAGCTTCCGAAGCCGGCAAAAAACGTCAGGGAGATCGGCAGAAAGACAAAATACCCGAATGCGATCCCGGCAAAAAAACAGATCGAGATGAAGAGGATGATGAAGCGCGATGCGCTCCTCTCCTTTTCGTGCAGGCCGGGTTCGACGAATTTCCATATCTGGTAGGCTATAATGGGAAACGAGAGTACGAATCCGGAGAAAAACACCACCTGCAGATAGAGGGAAACCTGTCCGTAGGGGACAAGGTTCTGCAGGGTAATCGACTCGCTGCTGCGCTTGAGCGGGCCGATAAGCACCTCATTGACCAGCGTGTCGGCGAAGATGCCGGCAAGCGAGGTGATCACCAGAAACGCGATGCCCGCCTTGATGAGGCGTGAGCGGATCTCCTCCAGATGGTCGATGAAATTCATCCCGGCCTCGGCTTCCGGAGGTTCGCCCTGTTCCGCGGACTCGTCAGGCATGTTTTCCTCCTCCGCGGGGAATCCGGCATCCGTATCGCTATAGGGGTCCTGATCCGTTTCCGGCTCCGGCTCGTCGCTTTCGGACCGGGTTGCCGCCTCAGGAACTTCCATGGATTCGTTTCCTTGGGGCAGCGGGTCCTGTTCCGGAGATTTTGTCGATTCGATTTCCTGGTTCATGATTCCCTGCGCATGACGATAAGGGTTGAGGCCCCTCTGTCCGCCCGGGGCTCGATATAACCACAAAACATAGCAACAAAGGAGCACGTAGCCAAGAGAAAGTTCTTTTTTCCGTTTCAGCCCGAAGAGAGGCCGCCAAAGGGTTTCCACCCTCCTTTCCGGCGAGCCGGAGGGCGGCCTGAAGGGAAGTTTTTCACGGCCGCAAGATTGGTTATTTCAAATGGTACGGTTATACTGCTCTTGAACGGAAGGTATTGTTTCCGGAACAACGGAATAATCCATACCTTTGCCGTCGCGGCAGAGTATCCGGTTCCATCAAGCATTTATTATTTGTGTACTGAGTGAATATCCAGAATGTAACAGCATCGGTTGCCGGTGAAATCGATATTTTCAAGCAGAAATACAGAACCGTTCTGCATTCGAGCAACACGCTTGTCGACAAGGTAACCCGTTACGTCCTGCGGCAGCAGGGCAAGCAGATCCGTCCTGCGCTTGTGCTGCTTTCGGCAAAAATGTGCGGAGGAATCACCGAAGCCACCTACCGGGCGGCCATCATGGTGGAGTTGCTCCATTCGGCAACCCTCATTCACGATGACGTTGTCGACGGCGCCGAGATGCGGCGGGGTCTTGCCTCGATCAACGCGATCTGGAAAAACAAGATTTCCGTGCTGATCGGCGATTATCTGCTCTCCAAAGGGCTCCTCTATTCCCTCGAACACAAGGACTACAGCTCGCTGCATACGGTTTCGGACGCCGTACGCAGGATGAGCGAAGGCGAGATTCTGCAGATCCAGAAAACCCGCAGTCTCGACATTTCCGAAGAGGACTATCTCAGCGTCATTTCCGACAAGACGGCATCGCTTATAGCCTCGTCCTGCGCCATGGGGGCGACGAGTGCGACTGAAGACGAATCCGCGATAGCCGCCATGAAGCATTATGGCGAATATCTCGGTCTTGCCTTTCAGATACGCGACGATCTCCTGGACTATACCGGCGACTCGAAAAAAACCGGCAAGCAGATGGGCATCGATATCAAGGACAAGAAAATAACGCTTCCGCTCATCTACGCCCTTCGCCACTCGCCGCCGGGTGAACAGAAAATGATCCGTTCGATTCTGAAAAGCTCCAGAAAAAGGGCGGTCAAAAGCGATGAGGTGATTGCTTTTGTCACCAGGAAAGGCGGTCTGGAATATGCGGCCGAGGTTGCCGAGGGATTTGCCGCGAAAGCCGTCGAGTCGATCGCGCCCTTTCCGGAGAGCGATGCCAGGCGGTCGCTGCTCAATCTTGTCGATTTTGTCATGAAGCGGCAGCATTAAGGAGCCGTTTTTTTCCGTATAATCAGTCAGGACACGAAACCAACCCTATACCATTCTACTGTGCGATGAAGAAAGCCGGATTGATTGTTCTTGCAGTGCTCGCTTTTCTTGTTGTTTTTGACAGGATCCTCATGCCGCTCTACATTGGGCAGGGACAGCACAGAACCGTTCCCGACGTGACCCGGATGGATTACGAAGATGCCGAGAGCGCGCTCAGGAGAGCAGGCCTCGATGCCAGGAAAAGTTATCACGTGAAATATCTCAGCAGGATAGATTCCAACGTCGTTCTCTCGCAGACCCCCGCGGCGGGCTCCCAGGTAAAACCTGGCAGAACGGTTTATCTGGTGGTGAACCGGAAGGAGAAGCCCAGCTTCCAGATGCCCGATCTTTACGGCCGTCCGGAGTTCGATGTCCGTCAGACTCTCGCCCGTCTCGATCTCCTGCTCGACGGTGTCCAGCTCAGTACCGTCGCAAGTCCTGAGGAGGACGGACGGGTCATCAGCCAGTCCATTCCCGCCCGGACCGTGGTGAAGGCCGGAACTTCGGTATCGGTCATCGTAGGCAAGCTCGAGGTTGCGCCTGAAGGGCTGCGCAAGATTGCGGTCCCTGACGTTCTCGGCATGTCGCTCTCCGAAGCGCAGCAGATCATGCAGAGCAACGGCCTGATTGCCGGCAGGGTGAGTTACGAATATTCAGCGATTCTGGTCCCCAACACAGTCATCAGCCAGAAACCGGGGGCCAACGCATTCGTCTCTCCCGGCATGCCGGTTGACCTCACCGTCGTTACGGCAGCGGAGTGACGGACCGGTCTGCGTCCGCTACCGGTAGTTGGCTTTTTTGTACTCCTCCCGAAGATCCTTGATGCCGGTTGTCCTGTCGTTGCCGTCGCTGATGATGCCGAAATATTCGAGTATGATGCGGAAGACCAGCCACATGCCCGCTATGAAAATCCGGACCGAACCGGCCAGGTTGACGAAGAAGTCTTTCATGGTTTTTTCAGATACAGAAACAGGCCATTCCCCCGAATGGCCTGTATTGCGTTAAAGCGTATGGAGAGAGGTTTCAGTCGGTCAGCAGATCTTCCGCTTCAAGCCAGTCCTGAAGATCAGAGCCCTCCGGACATCCTTTCTGTTCCCATTTGAAGTAAGCCGCAAGACGAACCTCCTCTTCCCTTGATATGACGGCCACGACAGGGGATGAGCTGGCTGTTTCGGGCGCTTTTTTCTTTTTTGCCGGTGCTTTTTTTGCCGGAGTTTCCGTTTTTACCGTTTTAGCTGGTTTTGCTGCCTTTTCCTCGCTATTTTTTGCTGCTTTGGCGGTGCTTTTCCGAGCTGCAGGCTTGACCGGAGTTTCTTTTTCAACTGCTTTTTTTGCCATGATGGTATTGTCGTCTTATGACCAGTTGTTAGCGTAAAATAAAAGAAATGCGTAAAAGGTGTAACTTTTCCCCAAGATACGAAATAATTTTCTGTGAGGACGCCACGCGTCTGATCTTTTTCACCCCCATCATGATAACCTCTCCGGTATTGGAATGCCTTTTATGAAACCCTCGAAAGATAACGGCAGGAGCCGGCGCCTGAAACTTCTGCTCTATATGCTGCTGCGCAAAACCCGCTTTTTCAAGGGCAGTCCCCAGCAGTTTTTACGCATGACCCTCGACTCCTTTCAGGCCCAGCTCAACCTCAATCAGGATATTCCTTTTCTCTTTGTTGCGGTGTTCGTAGGGCTCGTTACCGGTTACGTCGCCGTCGTTTTTCACGAATCGATCCTGTTCATCAGCTCGTTCCTGTTTTCAGGCCGCGCCCTTACGAGTGCCCCGGATACCACCAGTCTGAACGATATGGTGCTTCTGCCGCTGCTTCCGGCCCTGGGCGGGCTTTTCGTGGGTCTTTACAATGCTTTTGTCGTCAGGGAAAGACCGCAGCACGGACTGGCATCGGTGATCAAGGCTGTTGCGCAGAAAAACGGCATAATCGGCCGCCATCACTGGATACACAAGACCGTCACTTCGGTTATCAGCATCGGCACCGGCGGCGGCGGGGGAAGGGAGGCCCCGATCGCCCAGGTGGGAGCGGCCCTTGGCTCCTCGCTTGCCCAGAAGCTGAAGTTCACCGCCGGCAGGACCCGATCGCTGCTCGGCTGCGGCGCTGCCGCCGGAATCGCCTCGGTGTTCAACGCTCCTCTCGGAGGGGTGATGTTCGCTGTCGAGGTCATTCTCGGCGATTTCAGCGTCCATACCTTCAGCCCGATCGTCGTCGCCGCCGTGGTCGGCACCGTGCTTTCCAGAAGTTATCTCGGAGCTTCCCCCACCTTTCAGGTGAGCGAGTACAGCCTGATTTCGAACTCCGAACTCGCGCTCTATTTCCTGCTCGGCGTGCTTGCCGGACTCTCCGCGGTGCTTTTCATCAGGATTTTCTATACGATTGAAGAGTGGTTCCACCGTATCGAAAAACAGTTCAGGATTCCGGTCTGGGCAATGCCAGCACTGGGCGGACTGCTTTGCGGCCTCGTCTGCATGTGGCTGCCCGCACTCTACGGCTTCAGTTACGAGGTTATCGAGAGGGCTCTCAATGGCTCCGTTTCCTGGCCTACCATGGCAGCCGTCTACTTTCTGAAGCCGGTCGTGGCCGCATTTACCGTCGGTTCCGGGGGTTCAGGGGGCATGTTCGCCCCGGCCATGAAAATGGGCGCCATGCTCGGCGGCATGTTCGGAGAGGTGGTCAACGCGCTCTTTCCCGGAATGACGGCTGCCTCGGGCGCTTACGCGCTTGTCGGCATGGGTGCGCTGACCGCCGGCATCATGCGTGCTCCGCTCACCGTCATTCTCATTCTGTTCGAAATTACCGGTCAATACGAAATTGTGCTGCCCATCATGTTTGCCGCGGTGACCTCGTCGATCGTGGCTCGTCTGACCTACCGGCACACCATGGAGACCTATGTGCTTGAAAAGGAGGGCGTCAAGGTCGGTTTCGGCATCGCGCTCTCGATCGCCGGAAGCATCGGCATCCGCGACGTGATGCGGAAAAACTTCATCCGTTTTACCGACGTCACCAGGGTCGAGAGGATTCTCGACGTTTTCCACAATACGCCGGAATCCAATTTTTTCGTCATCACCGAAGAGGGGCGTTTTGTCGGCATGATCCGGCTCGAGGAGATGAGCATCCTGCTCGGCGACGGTCAGTTTACCGGGTTGATCGCCGATGATGTCGTCAAGAAGGATGTGCCGGTGCTCTACGATACCTCCCGGCTCGATGAGGCGCTCAAGCTTTTCGAACTCTCGGACTATACGGTTCTGGCCGTCGTCGAGCCCGAAAGCGGTCGGCTTGTGGGCATCGTCAAGCAGGATGAGGCGTTCTCCTATTACCGCAAGCAGATGAACATCTACGGAGCAGACCGTACGGAATCCTCTTCCGGCTAAGGCTCAGGGCTTCCGTGCGTTGAGCACGATAACGATCAGGATGGTCAGCGCCTGGATGATCATGAAAATATCCTTCGGCACATAGGCTCCGACGGCGAGGCCTCCATATTCGAGGAGGCCGAAAAACAGGGCCGCCGGCACGATCCAGAGCGGGTTTGCGCCCGCAAGAAGCGCTACGGCTATGCCGCTGAATCCGAATCCCCCTGTCAGTCCCGCTTCGTAGTAGTGCTTGTAGCCTGAAACGAGGTTGAGCGCTCCGAGTCCGGCAATGGCGCCTGCCAGACCCATGACGGCCGTCACATGCCGACCGCTTTGGATTCCCGCATATTTCGCGGCCTCAGGCTGCAGCCCGACCGCCTGCAGCTCGTAGCCCGCCCTCGAACGGAAAAGGTAGAGTGCTGCACAGAGTGCGGTTCCGAGAGCGATGAGCAGGGAGATGTTTGCCGGTGAACCGGCAAACAGGCCGAACAGGTCGTCGATCTGCGGCAGCATGAATGCACCGCCTGTTTCGGCTGTGTGCCCGGTCGAAGGTTCGGCAAACCGCCAGCTCATCAGATAGCCGGTCGTTGCCTGGGCGATAAAGTTCAGCATGATGGTCGATATCACCTCGTTTACCCCGAAGCGTACTTTCAGGAGTCCGGCCGAAGCGCCCCACAACCCCCCGGCCGCCATGGCGGCAAAAGCCGAAAACAGCACGGCAACGACCGGAGGAAGCGATTCCGGCAGGAGTGCGCCGGTTATCGCTGCAGCCAGTGCGGCAAGCTGCAGCTGCCCTTCGCCGCCGACGTTGAACAGACGCGCCCTGAACGGCAGCGCCACGGCAAGTCCGGTGAAGATCAGCGTCGTTGTCTTGAAGAGCACCTGGCCGGCGCCATAACCCGAAGCGAAGGTCGCCCTGAAGAGCTTTTCGCAGATCATCAGCGGATCTCGTCCGCTCAGGGCGATAATGGCCATGCTGCACAGTGCGGCGGCTGCAACGGCAAGGAGCGGGATGAACAAACGGAAAATTCTTGCTGTCATTATCGGCTGCATGGTTTCAGGTGATGGAGAGCCCGAGCTCCTCTTCAAACGGGCGACCCCGTTTCCGGCCTTCCCGTACCTCCTCCGGGCTGAAGATGCGCCGGATGGATCCCTGGTAGAGAGCGCCTATACGGGTCGAGAGCGCGATGAGCTCATCGAGTTCCGAAGAGACCAGGAGAATGGCCGCCCCCTGATCCCTTGCGCCGATGATGCTCCGGTGAATCTGCTCGATTGCGCCGATATCGACCCCCCTCGTCGGCTGGGAGAGGATGAGGAGTTTCAGTCCCGGACGGTCGAGTTCCCGCGCCACGACGACCTTCTGCTGGTTGCCCCCCGAGAGCGCGCCGAGGGGAGTGTTTTCGTGATCGGTGCACCGGACATCGTAGGTTCCGCCAAGATTCCGGGAGTATTCGGCTACCTCCCGGCGGTCGAATCCGAACCCTTGGTGAAACCGCTTTTCCCGGTGCCTGCCGAATATCATGTTGCCGGCGACGCTGAATCCCGGAACGACGGCGTGTTTCAGGCGGTCTTCCGGAACGAGAGAGACGCCGAGCCGGGCTATCTCTCCCGGGCTTCTGCCGGTAATGTCGGCGCCCTCGAAGAGCATTTTTCCCGATAGCTGCCCGCTCCGATCGTGGATGCCCCACAGGAGCGAAAGCAGTTCGCTCTGGCCGTTGCCCTCCACGCCGGCGAGGCCGAAAATCTCTCCCGAACGGATGCAGAAGCTCACCTTCTCCAGTTTTACGAGGCCGGCGGCTGTCCGGAAACCGAGGTTTTCAACTGAAAGCACGGTCTCTCCCGGAGTTGAGGGAGGATTTTCAATCCTGAGCAGCACACTGCGCCCCACCATCATCCGGGCGAGTTCCTCCTTGGATGTCTCTTTGCAGGAGAGGGTTCCCGTAACCGAACCACGGCTCATCACCGTGACCGTGTCGGCCAGGGCAAGCACCTCGTCGAGCTTGTGGGTGATGATCAGGATGGTTTTGCCTTCTCCGGCCAGCGAACGCAGCATCGCGAACAGCCGGGATGTTTCCTGCGGGGTAAGCACGGCTGTGGGCTCGTCGAGAATGAGGATCCGGGCGTTCCGGTAGAGCACCTTGAGAATTTCCACCCGCTGCTCCTCGCCTACCGAAAGGGTCGAGACCGGGGCCAGGGGATCAACGGCCAGCCCGTATTTCAGGGAGAGCTGCCGGATGCTTTCGGCACTCCCTTCCGGATCGAGGGGAAAGAAGAGCCTCTTTTTTTCAAGACCCAGCGTGACGTTTTCCGCAACGGTAAGCGTCGGCACGAGCATGAAGTGCTGATGCACCATGCCGATTCCGGCCGCAATGGCTTCCGCCGGAGAGGCGAAGGAGACGGGAGTCCCGTTTATCTCCATTGTTCCGCCGTCAGGCCGGTGCATGCCGTAGATGAGTCTTGCAAGCGTACTCTTTCCTGCGCCGTTCTCGCCCACCACGGCATGAATGGAGCCGCTCCGGATCGAGAGCGATACGCTGCGGCAGGCTTCGACGGTGCCGAATTTTTTGGAGAGAGCCGTCAGTCGGATTGCGTTTTCCATGTGGTCCGTCTATACCCAGCTGAGCACCGTCTTGATCGCCTCCTTGCTGTCGAGGGCTATACGGTAGGCGAGCTCGCACTGGCTGACCGGAAAGACGTTGGTGAAAAACTTCTCCGTATCGATCGCGTCGCTTTCGAGCAGCGCGGAGGCCGAGCGGATATGGCTGAAGTCCGTAATGCTTGATGAGACGATTGCGGGTTCCTTGTGCTGGATCAGCCGGTAGTCGTAGGCCATCACTTCGTAGTTGCCCATGAGCAGCACCCTTGCCTGCGGTTTCATGAGGCGTATCGCCTTCTCGATCATGAGAATGCGCCCCGTGGTTTCGATAACCAGATCGTACCGGTCGTTGAATTCGGAGGTGAAGTCGCCGATGTCCAGCGCAATATGCTCGGCGCGGGAGAGCTGTCCCCTGATGCCGAAGGTTTCGACGGCGTCCACATGGCGGTACCCTTCATGGTGGAGGTACTCGGAAATCATCAGTCCCACCGAACCGAGGCCGAGAACGAGCACCCGCATCGAGGGGTCACGGGGCAGTTTTCCGATCGCGCTGATCACATAGGCGAGCAGGCCGGTAAGGAGATCGCGGTGAATGGGGGGGCGTCCAAGCGGCAGAACGTTTTCCGAAGCGGTGGGGATAAGCTCGGCATGGCATCCGTAGTATGATTCCGCGCCGGTCCACCGGTCGCCCTTGAAAACGTAGACGAAATCGCCTGGCCGCACGCCCACGGCTTCCGGGCCGGCTTCGATGATCTGGCCTATCGATTCGCTTCCCGGAATGAGCGGATAACCGAGTACCCGGTGCGATACCGGCTTGTTGGTCAGGAGCAGCCGGTCGAGGCCGGGCGTGATGGTGCTGGCGATGGTTTTTACCAGCACGTCGCCCGGCTGACCGGCGTCGTAGGGTGCGTTCTGAAGTTTCAGTTTGCTGGCTTTCGGCAGCACGATGGCTTTTGCTTCGCCCTTCATGGATGTTTCCGGAGGTTACTTCAGGTAATATTGCCGTTCAGAGCGTCAACAGGGAGCTCAGCGTCCAGGAGATGATGCTGATAACCAGCGATCCGGCAACGGCCCACCAGAAACCGTCAACGGAAAACCCGTCGACAAGCACTGCGGAAAGCTGGAGCATAAGGGCATTGATGACCAGGAGAAAGAGGCCCAGCGTGACGATGATGAACGGAATGGAAAGAAAGATCATGACCGGTTTCAGCACGGCGTTGATGAAACCGAGCACCAGGGCAACCACGACGGCGGCGCCGAAATTTCTGACGTGAATGCCTCCGAGCAGGTGCGCCGTCGAATAGACTGCAAGCGCGTTGATGAGCCAGAGTAGCGCGATCCTTATCATGGTGTTCTCCGTTTAAGGTTTTCATGTACGGCAATTTAACAAAGAAGGCGCCGAAAACGAAAATCCTCCGCGGCAGATTCAGGCTATGCCGAGATGGGAGAGCGCGTCCTGCAGGGTTCTGCTGCCGGTAATGGCGATCGGGAGCTTTTTCAGCGAGGGTTTCAGTTCGCGGGTGTTGGCTTCGGGCAGCACGATGCGCCGGAACCCGAGGTGCGCGGCTTCCCGGATGCGGCGCTCGCTGTCGCTGACGGCCCTGAGCTCGCCGGAAAGGCCTATTTCTCCGCAGCAGACCGTCGAAGCGTCAACGGGAAGGTTGGCCAGCCCCGAGGCTATCGCAGCGGCAACGGCCAGATCGGCCGCCGGTTCGACCAGTTTGAGGCCGCCGGTGATCTTGACGAACACATCCTGTCCCCAGGTCTGCATGCCGAGCCGTTTTTCAAGTACGGCAAGAATGATCGACATGCGCTTCAGGTCGAATCCGGTACTGATGCGCTGCGGCATGGCGTAGCCGGTTTTCGATACCAGCGCCTGCACCTCCACCAGGAGCGCCCTCGATCCCTCTATGCCGGCAAGGATCGAGTTGCCCGGTACGCCGCTCATCCTTCCTGAAATAAAGAATTCCGAAGGGTTGGCAACCTCCTCCAGGCCGTTCTCCTCCATGCGGAAAACCCCGATCTCGTTGGTCGAGCCGAACCGGTTTTTCACCGACCTGATAATCCTGTAGCGCTGGTATCCTTCCCCTTCGAACTGCAGGACCGTATCGACCATATGCTCGAGTGCTTTCGGGCCTGCGAGCGCGCCCTCCTTGGTGATGTGGCCGATGATCATGAGAACCACGTTGAGCTGCTTGGTCTTGCGGATCAGCAGGGCCGCGCACTCCCTGATCTGGGTGATGGTGCCGGCGGAGCTCTGGTACTCCTCCGAATGGACGGTCTGGATGGAATCGACGATCACCAGGGCAGGCTTTTCATGTTCGATGGCGGCGATGATACGCTCCAGGTTCACTTCGGGAAGCAGCAGGAGGTTTTCGGCCGCGATGGAGAGCCGTTTTGCCCGTTCGCGTATCTGGTTCGGCGACTCCTCCCCTGAAATGTAGAGCACCTTTGCCGGAGCCATGCGGGGCGCAAGCTGCAGCATGAGGGTCGATTTGCCTATGCCCGGCTCGCCGCCAACCAGCACCGCCGAAGCCTGCATGAGCCCGCCGCCGAGCACCCGGTCGAGTTCTCCTATGCCGGTCGTGTGCCTCCGGAACTCCGAGGGCTCGACGTCGAGCAGCCTCTGCGTCCGTGGGGCCGCCGGTGCGGATGACCGGCGTCCGCGGACGCTCTCTTCGGGCTCCACCCTCGATTCCACGAGGGTGCCCCAGCTCTGGCATTCGAAGCACTTTCCCTGGTATTTCAGCGAAACGGCACCGCAGTTGCTGCAGATATATCGGACGGCGCTTTTTGCCATGGCGCGGCTACTGCAGGCTGTTGGCCCGCTCGAACGACTGGAGGGTGTTTTTCAGCAGCATGGCGATGGTCATGGGTCCGACGCCTCCCGGCACGGGAGTCATGGCCGATGCGAATGCCGAAACGCCTTCGTAATCCACATCGCCTACCAGACGGCTGCCGCTCTTTGTCGTAGGGTCGTCGATCCGGTTGATGCCCACGTCGATCACCACCGCTCCAGGCTTGACCATGTCGGCGGTAATGAAACCGGCCTTGCCGATGGCCGCGATGAGGATGTCGGCCTGACGGGTGTAGGAGGGGATGTCCCTGGTGGCCGAATGGCAGATGGTTACGGTGCAGTTCGTCTCGTCGAGTTTCTGCAGCATGAGATTGGCCATCGGTTTTCCGACAATGTTGCTCCGGCCGACCACGACGCAGTGTTTTCCTTTCGTTTCGATATTGTAGCGGCCCAGCAGTTCAAGTATGCCGTAGGGGGTGCAGCTCACGAAACACTTGTCGAGATGGCCCATGACCAGTCGTCCGAGATTTTCGGGGTGGAATCCGTCCACATCCTTTGCCGGGTCGATGGCAAGCGTTACGGCGAATTCGTCGATCTGCTTCGGCAGCGGCTGCTGTACGAGAATGCCGTGCACGTCCGGGTCGTTGTTCAGCTTTTCTATTGCCGCGAGCAGCACCTCCTGGGTGGTCGATGCCGGCATCTCTATCACCGTGGAATTCATGCCGGTCTCCTTGCACGACTTTGCCTTGTTGCGCACGTATACCTGCGATGCCGGGTCCTCTCCGACAATGATGACGGTCAGTCCCGGAACCTTTCCCGTTTCCGTCCGGTGCAGGTCGACGCGTACTTTCAGTTCATTTTTCAGGTCGCTGGAGACCTTTTTTCCGTCAATAATCAGCATGGTGCTCTTGTCTGGTAAGATAGTGTTGAAAAAAACGGGTTCTGAAAAAAAGGAAAGATATGCTTTCTCCGGGTTTTGCTGAAACCTGTTTTTCCTGCCGCCCTGAAGTTTGCAGAACAGGAGGGATCTGCGTATTTATAAGACTTTTGCTGATTAACGCTGAAAACAGGGGTTACAGGCGGATGAAGGCTCTCGTACTCAAGGAGCGATTGTGGCTCGAATTGTGTGAACGCAACGATCCGGAGCCGGGGGAGGGGGAGGCGCAGGTTCGCGTCGCCTGCTGCTCGGTCTGCCGGACCGATGCCAGGATGTGGCAGAGCGGCCATCGCGACCTCGTCATGCCGCGCATACTCGGTCACGAAATTTCCGGTTACCGTGAAAACGAGCGGGTTGCGGTTTGGCCTGGCCTCGCCTGCGGTGAGTGCAGCTTCTGCCTCCAGGGCAGGGAGAATCTCTGCGCCTCCATGCGGATTCTCGGATTTCATCTCGACGGCGGTTTCGCAGAGTATCTTGCCGTGCCCTCATCGAGCCTGCTTCCGGTTCCCGCAACGCTCCCGATGGAGCTGGCCGCGCTGGCCGAACCGCTCGGATGCGCCCTGCACGCGCTCGACCGGGCCGGGGTCGGTGCGGGTGAACGGGTGCTGATCTACGGAGGGGGCACGCTCGGTCTTTTTCTGGCGCTTGGCGCCGGCGACCGGGGCGCCATTCCCGTGCTTGTCGAGCCCGACCGCGAAAAACTCCGCATGAGCCTTGCATTCAGGACGCGATTTGCCGTCGGCAGCGCCGAAGACCCTTCCGCCCTCTGCGGCAGTTTCGAGGCGGCCTTCAATGCCGCCTCGTCGCCCTCAACCATCGAGGGGTTCCGGAAACTCCGTCCGGGCGGGCGCTACTGCCTGTTCAGCGGGCTTCAGGAGCTTCCCGAAACAGCACCGGGGCTCCTTGCCGAACTGCACTACCGGGAGCTGCAGCTGCTGGGCTCCTACGGATGCACCCGCAGCTCGATGGCCGCGGCGCTTTCGCTGCTCGACGCCTTTTCCGGCGATCTGGGTTTTCTGGTCTCGCGCAGGCTCCGCCTCGAAGGGCTTGCGGCCGCCATGCCGGAGGTGACGGCGGGAAAGCATTTTAAAATGATCGTTGAATTCTGACAGATAACTACATGACACACGAAACAGAACTTCGCCGGTTCGGAAAACTGATCTCCTCCATCGCCTCAGGCCACGTCATGAGCCGGGATGAGTCCAGGGAGGCCTACCGGCAGGTCATTCTCGACCTCCAGCCCGAACTGCAGCAGGGCGCCTTTCTGCTGGCCCACTTCATGCGCAATCCCACCGTCGAGGAGCTTTCGGGGGCGTGGGACGCGCTTGACCGCTACGATACGGCCAAAATCGCCACAGAGGAGGATGGGCCGGTCTGCGATATCGTCGGCACCGGTTCGGATCCCATGAAAACCCTGAACTGTTCGACTCCCGCCTCGCTGATCGCTGCGGCCTGCGGCCTCAGGATGGCCAAGAAAGGCGCACGTCTGGTGAGCGGCGTCTCGGGCGCTTCGGATGTTTTCGAATGCCTCGGCATCGATCTCGACCTGCCCCTCGAACGCGCTGCACAGGCTCTCAGGGAGGCGGGCATCTGCTACCTTCCGGGAGAGTCCTTTTTGAAATCGGGATGGTCGCGCCTCATCCGGAACATGCGTTTCACCACCGCCTTCAACATACTCGGTCCGCTTACCAGGCCCTGCCCGGAAAACAACTGCGCGGTTATCGGCGCTTACGCTCCGGAGATCTGCGACAGGATGATCGCCATACAGAAGGAGATCGGGATGGAGGCGGTTGTCGCTCCCTACGGCATGGTCGAGGGTATGGCGCCGGAATGCGGCATCGACGAATATTCTCTTGCCGGCCCTACCAGGGTTGTCGAACTGCGTCGGGGAAGCGTTTCCGTCCATGAGGTGACCCCTGAAGATTTCGGCATGAAACGGGCCCCGTTCAGTTCCATCGCAAGCCGGGCGAGCGCCCGGGAGAATGCAGCCGTGGTGCTCGATGTGCTTCAGGGAAGAAACGACGGGGCGGCTGCGGACTTTTTCTGCATGAACGCCGCCGCCGCGCTCTACATTGCCGGCATGGCTCCCGATTACAGAAAAGCTGCCGGTATGGCGCGGCAGGCTCTTGCTTCGGGGGCGGCTTTCCGGAAGCTCGAGGAACTGAGAGCGTTTCAGGGTAAGGAGGAGCTTTGCCCTGCATAAGTTGGGCATCTTCAGGTCGCAGGTTTTAGAACTCGCCTAAAGTTTCTTAGATTTGCTTCCCCTGATCGTCATTTTTTTTTGAAAAGCAGGCGGTTTCTTTTCCGTTCACCAATTTCAGTTCCGGTATGTCGCTTGTTTCCATCGGCAATGTGCTTATCGACCGCGAGGTGCTGCAGGCGGAGTTCGCCTGTGACCTGCAGCAATGCAGGGGCGCCTGCTGTGTCGAGGGGGAGCTTGGCGCGCCGCTGGCTCCCGGAGAGGCGGCACAGCTCGAAGCGGCGCCCGGGGAGCTGATACGGCTGCTGCCGGAAAGGAACGCCCGCTATCTCCGCCGCCACGGAGCAGTGGAGGTCTACAGGGGCACGCAGTACACCCGAACCATCGAGGGCCGGGAGTGCGTCTATACCTTCATGCGCGACGGCATTACCCTCTGCGCCGTCGAGGAGGCTTTCCGCTGCGGACTTACCGATTTCGACAAGCCGGTCTCCTGCAGGCTGTTTCCGGTGAGGGTACGCAGAAAATTCGGGCTCGATCACCTGGTTTACGAGCAGCACCAGATGTGCCGTTCGGCAAGAAAGCTCGGAGGGGAACGCCGGACAAGACTTGTTGATTATATCACTAAGGCACTTGAAACGGCTTACGGTACCGTGTGGGTGAGCAGCCTCAAAGCATTTGTTGATTCTTCTCCCAAATCCTGATGCCCGAAATCAAGCTTCAACAGCGACAGAAGGCCCTTCTGTCCGCACAGCAGATACTGAGCAGTCAGCTACTCCAGCTTCCGCTTCTCAACCTGGAACAGAGGATCTACGACGAGCTGCAGGAAAATCCCATGCTCGAGCTTGCCGGGGAGCAGAAGGATACGGCCGGCGATATCATCACCGACGACGACTCTTTTTCGGACGACGATATGCCGGACAGCATCGAGCGCTTCAGCAAAAGCTCCCTGCTCAAGGAGCCGGAGCAGGCCTCTCCGGCAAAGGAGAGCTCCGACGGCCGCCTGAACTTCACCTACGAGAACGCGCCGCAGGAGCGGTTTTTTCAGGCGGTCCAGCATGACAGTTTCGACGAGCAGCTTCTCCGTCAGCTCGCTCTGCAGGAGGGGTTCGGTGAACGGGAGGTGCTCATCGCCATAGAAATTCTCGGCAATCTCGATCCGGACGGCTACCTTACCGAGGAGACCGACGTCATTCTTGCCGGTCTCGAACGCAGCGGCATGGAGGTCGAGGAGGAGGAGGTGGAGAGAGTCCTCCGTAAGATCAGCAGTCTCGATCCTCCCGGAATCGGCGTGCGGGATCTCAGGGAGCGCCTGCTGGTGCAGTTGAAGCTCAGGGAGTCCTCAAGCGAACCTGCCGCCTACAGTGCGGCGTTCAGGATTCTGTCCGGGTTTTACGACGATTTTCTGCACAAGCGTTACGACCGCCTGCTCAAAAAACTCGATATCTCCAGAACGCTGCTCGACGGGGCAATGCAGCTCATCACCGCACTCGATCCCCATCCCGTCGAGGTGTTTCACGACGAGGGGGGGCACTATATCACGCCGGATTTCATCGTGACCTACGAAAACGGCGAGCTTACCGCCGTGCTCAACGACCGCAGTTCGCTCTCCATAAAGGTGACGGAACAGTACCAGGGCATTCTGAAAAACCGAAAGGCGCCAAAGGAAGAAAAGCAGTTTATCCGCTTCAACCTCATGCGCGCCAACGATTTCGCAGCGGCGCTGGCCATTCGGCGCCAGACGCTCCTGAAGGTGATCGAGTCGCTCATGAAGGCGCAGTACGCCTTCTTTGTTTCCGGTCCTGAGCATCTGGTGCCGCTCGGCATGAAGGCCATTGCCGGAGACACCGCTCTGGATATCTCCACCATCAGCCGCGCGGTGAACGGCAAGTACGTGCAGACCCGCTTCGGGGTTTTCGAACTGAAATACTTTTTCAGCAGCTCGATTTCCACCGACGAGGGCGACGACATGTCGAGCAAGATCATCCGGCAGTACATTGCCGAAATGGTGAAAGAGGAGGAGTCCCTGCAGCCGCTGAGCGACGACGTCATAACCGGAAGGCTCAGGGACAAGGGCATCAACATAGCCCGCAGAACGGTTGCAAAATACCGCGAACAAATGCAAATTCCAGTTGCAAGGCTAAGAAAGAAAATATTTTAACAGGTGTATTCAACTATGGGACAGCAAACAAAGCCGTTAATACGCTCAACGACGGTGCTTGGTGTCATCCGCGACGGCAGGGCGGCTCTCGGCAGCGACGGACAGATGACGCTCGGCAATACCGTGCTCAAGCACTCCACCCGCAAGATACGGAGCCTCTATCAGGGAAGGATCATAACCGGATTCGCCGGCGCAACGGCCGATGCCGTAACGCTGCTCGACCGCTTCGAGGAAAAACTCGACGCATACGGCGGCAGGCTCGAACGGGCGGCCGTCGAGCTGGCCCGCGACTGGCGCACCGACAAGTATCTCCGCAGGCTCGAAGCCATGCTCGCCGTGGTCAGCCAGGACAAGGCGCTCATCATTTCAGGAACGGGTGATGTCATCGAGCCCGAAGACAGCATTGTGGCCATCGGCAGCGGCAGCATGTACGCGCTTGCCGCGGCCCGCTCGCTCCTCAGGCACACCTCGCTTTCGGCGCGCGATATCGTCGAGGAAAGTTTGAAGATTGCCGCCGATATCTGTATCTATACAAACGACCATATTGTTATTGAAGAGCTCTGAGCCCCGTCCGGAGTTCCTTGCCGTTTTATCAGAATTCACAACCATCAGCAATGACCATTCACAGCGACACCGAAGCTGCTGTCATCACAGCGGGGAAAAGTGCCATTGCCGCACACAACCTCACTCCCAACCAGATTGTAGAGCTTCTCGACAAATATATCATCGGTCAGAAAGATGCCAAGAAGAGCGTGGCCATCGCCCTGCGCAACCGGCTGCGCCGTCAGCACGTGGGCGACGATCTCCGCGAGGAGATCATGCCGAACAACATCATCATGATCGGACCTACCGGGGTCGGCAAAACCGAAATCGCCCGCAGGCTCGCCAAGCTCGCCAAGGCCCCATTCGTGAAGGTCGAGGCCTCCAAATTCACTGAAGTCGGCTATGTTGGGCGCGACGTCGAGTCGATGATCCGGGATCTGGTCGACCAGTCGGTGGCCATGGTGCGGAGCGAAAAATCCGAAGAGGTGAAGGAGAAAGCCGCCGCGCTCGTCGAGGAGCGCCTGCTCGACATCCTGCTGCCCCCGACACCCTCCTCGCGCTCGCAGGAGCAGGACGACGAGGATGAGAGCGCACAGGACGAACCGGGAACCGCCATGGCGCCGGCCGACGAGAGCGACGTTTCTGATGCGCTCAACCGGCGCAGCCGCGAAAAAATGCTCGAACGGCTGCGCAGCGGCCGGATGGAGGACCGGCAGATCGAAATGGACACGGCCAGCGAGAATCCCGGCGGCATGATGCAGATATTCGGCCCGCTCGGCCAGATGGAGGAGATCGGCAACATCATGCAGGACCTCATGAGCGGCCTGCCCCGCAAGCGCAAGAAGCGCCGCCTGTCGATAGCCGAAGCCCGCAGGATCCTCGAACAGGAGGAGGTGCAGAAGCTCATCGACATGGACGCGGTGGTCAAGGACGCCATCAACAAGGTGGAGCAGTCGGGCATCGTCTTCATCGACGAAATCGACAAGATTGCCGCACCGTCTACCGGATCGGGCAGCGGCAAGGGGCCCGACGTCAGCCGCGAAGGGGTGCAGCGCGATCTTCTGCCCATCGTCGAAGGCTCGAACGTCACCACCAAGTACGGCATCGTCAAGACCGACCATGTGCTCTTCATCGCCTCCGGAGCCTTTCACGTGGCCAAGCCCTCCGACCTCATTCCCGAGCTGCAGGGCCGTTTTCCCATCCGCGTCGAACTCAAGAGCCTTACGGAGGAGGATTTCTACAAAATCCTCACCCAGCCGAAGAACGCGCTCATCAAGCAGTACAAGGCGCTGCTCAGCACCGAGGGAGTCGATCTCGATTTTACCGACGGAGCGATACTCGAAATCGCCAAAACCGCGGCCAAGGTCAACGAAAGCGTCGAAAACATCGGGGCCCGGAGGCTGCACACCATCATGACCAACCTCCTCGAGGAGCTGATGTTCAACATCCCCGAAAGCGTCACGGAGGAGAAGGTGGTGATCGACAAGTCCATGGTGCTCGATAAGCTTTCGGCAGTGGCTTCCGATCGCGATCTGAGCCAGTATATTCTTTAAGGGGAACCCCGTCCGCGTTCCCGGACAGCCCTGATTTTCACTCAATTCAGCCGATACGTCTATGAGCACCAGCGCGATTCTTGTACTCAACGGTCCGAACCTGTCGCGGCTCGGCAAGCGGGAACCCGAGGTGTACGGTTCCCGTACGCTCGACGACATCAACCGGGAACTCGCCGAAAGCTTTCCCGGGGTGGCCTTCGACTTCTGCCAGTCGGAAGAGGAGGGAGTCCTGATCGAAAAGATCTTCCAGGCGGAGGATGGCGGCGCCTGCACGGGAGTTGTGCTCAACGCCGGGGCGCTCACGCACTACTCCATTGCCCTGCGCGACGCCATCAGCGCCGTGAAGCTGCCTGTAGTGGAGGTTCATCTCTCCAACGTCCATGCCCGCGAGGAGTTCCGCCGCACCTCGGTGATCTCCGAAGTCTGCCTGGGCGTCATCAGCGGATTCGGCCCACGGAGCTACCACCTCGGCGTCCGGGCGCTTCTGGAAAGAGGGTAGTCCGGCTCTTTTCCTGACTTCGGGCTCCTGACGGCCGCCCTCCTTTTCCTCTTGCCTTTTTTCTTGCCGTGCTTTGGCGGTAATAGTATATTTACCTCTATTACAAGCAATTGCACTTGTCTGGGCCGATAGACGAGCCTCCGGTTTTTACACACGAAAAAGGAGCATCCTATGAGTGTCTGGGGAAAACTTGCCCGTCGTTTCGAGGGCAGCGAACCGCGAAAACATCGCCTGCTCGCTCTCGACGGAGGGGGTATCCGCGGTGTCGTCACCCTTGAAATCCTTAAAAAAATCGAGAGCCTGCTTGCGGAGAGGACCGGCAGCGGGGCCGCTTTCAGGCTGTCGGACTATTTCGACTACGTTGCCGGCACCAGTACCGGAGCCATTATTGCGGCCGGCATAGCGAGGGGGATGAGGGTCGACGAGCTTCTCGATTTTTATGAAAAATCGGGTCCGGCCATGTTCGACAGTAAAATTCTGCTGCAGCGCTGGTACTCCCTCTACAAAGCCGATCCACTGCAAAGGCTGCTGAAAAAGACCTTCGGCGCACAGACGACGCTCAGGCCCGACGACCTGCAGTGCCTTTTTCTGGCCGTCACGCTCAACCGGACGACGGACTCCCCCTGGCCGATCAGCAGCAACCCGCAGGCCAGATACAACGACACCTCGCGTCCCGACTGCAACCTGCATATTCCGCTCTGGAAAATTGTGCGCGCAAGCACGGCCGCGCCCGTGTTTTTCCCTCCCGAAATCATCAGATGGGATACGACCGACCCCTCGAAATCCTTCGTGTTCGTCGACGGGGGCATGACGCCCTACAACAACCCCGCATTCCTGCTCTACCGGATGGTTACCGAGCCGGCCTACCGGCTTGGATGGCCGGTTGGGGAGGATATGCTGCAGCTGGTTTCCATCGGCACCGGTGCGGCTCCGAGAGTGGAGAAGTTTTCATTCGACCCGGAGCAGGGGATACTTGCCAATGCATCGAGTATACCGCTCTCGCTGATGTACGGAGCCATGGTCGATCAGGATATCAACTGCCGGCATCTGGGACGGTGTGTGCATGGAGAGGTTATCGACAACGAAATAGGCGATCTCATTCCGGTGGACCGGGAGGGTCGCCGGCTTCCGCTCTCGGAAAATCTCGGCCGCCGTTTCCTCTACGCCCGCTACAACGCGAGTTTGTGCCGCGAAGCATTCTGCCGCGAGGGACTCGACGACATCGATCCCGAAAAGGTGCAGAAGCTCGACGCCGTAACCCAGATCGACAATCTGAGGCGGATCGGCAGGAAAGCCGCCGAACAGGTTTCACTCGACCATTTCGGGGGCTTTATCGAATAAAAAAGGGGTTGCCTTCATGCATGCCTTCATTGTCCGTCCTTTCGGCGAAAAAAAGGGAATCGACTTCGACCGGGTCGAACGGGAACTCATCATGCCGGTGCTCCGCGATCTCGGGTTTTCCGGCGGAACGACGGCAGAAATCGTCGAACAGGGCAATATCCGTTCCGACATGTTCGAGGAGCTGCTTCTGGCCGATCTGGTCATCGCCGATATCTCCATACACAACGCGAACGTGTTTTACGAGCTCGGCATTCGCCATGCCCTGCGCAACCGCCATACCTTTCTGATCCGCTGCTCCACAACCGATGAGGTGCCTTTCGATCTGAAAACCGACCGGTACCTGCAGTACGACGCAACAGACCCCTCGGCTTCCTGCGGCAAACTCTCGGTAGCTCTCCACGAAACCTGGCTGGCGAAGAAAAAGGACAGCCCGCTGTTCCTGCTGCTTCCTCATCTGCAGGATATCTGCTCTTCACCGTTGCATCTGGTGCCTTCGGATTTTCAGGAAGCACTCCAGCAGGCGCTGTCGCGGCGCGACGGTGTGCTGCTGGAGCTGATGGCGGCGGAACTGGACGGCATTCCCTGGAAAAGCGCCGCCCTCAGGCTTGTCGGGGAATCCCAGCGGCTGCTGAAAGAGTGGCGCGCCGCGCGGATCACCTGGAATGCGGTACTCGAATATGACGATCTGGACGTGCAGGCCAACAGCGAGCTCGCTACCGTGTACGACCGCCTTTGCGAGCCCTGCCTGGCCGACCAGGCCGTCCTGCGCGCACTGCACAACCGGGACCGGAGCCTTTCGGCCGACCGGCTGGCCGAACTGCACTCCCTTTCGGGCAGGAATGCCAAAACCCGCTGGCGCAGGGAGTGGGAGCGTGTCGGGAACATGGCGGAGCGGCAGCGGAGGGCCCTCTGTTCCTCCTGCCTGAGCGACGCCTGCAACAAGTACCGCAGAGGCTTTTCGGCAGACCGGAACCACTACTACTCGGGGCTCAACGCGCTTGCCATGCTCACCATTCTTGTTGAGCTTGCGGCAAAACATCCCGAAACCTGGACCATGCAGTTCAGGAGGGAAAACGAAGCAATCGATGCTCTCAAAGCGTATCGGGAGTATCGCGGCATTCTTGCCGCAGGGGTCAGGCTCGCGCTGGAGTCGAGTCGGGAGGAGCCCGCAGGGCAGCAGGCCGGGTGCGATGATGTCTGGCTTCAGATCAGCGAGGCCGATCACTCGTTTCTTACCGGCGAAAATGCAGGATTCATCGCCCTGAAGTATCAGCAGCTCCTTTCCCGCATCGGTCCCTTCTACTGCGAATCGGCAATAAAACAGATAGAGCTGTTCCGCGATCTCTCGATCTTTCCCGAAAAGACCGAAGCGGTGCTGCAGGCCATCCGGTGTCCCGCGCCGGAACCCGAAAAAGCTTCCGTTCCGGTGCGCGCCATTCTCTTTACCGGTCACCGGATCGACGCTCCGGGAAGGACGGAGCCGCGTTTTCCCGCCGGAAGCGAAGCCAGGGCAAGGGCGATGATCCGCGAGGCGGTGGTGCAGGAGCAGCGGAAAGCCGATGGCATGCAGCTTGTCGGCATCTCGGGAGCGGCTTCGGGGGGCGATATCCTGTTTCTCGAAATCTGCGAGGAGCTCGCCATACCGGTACGGATTCAGCTGGCGGTGCCCGCTGAGGACTACATCCGGGAGTCGGTCGCCGATTCGGGATACGAGTGGGTCGAGCGGTTCGACTCCCTCGTCAGAAAGCATCCTCCGGAGATTCTCTGCCGTGAGGGCCGTCTGCCGCTCTGGCTCCGTTCCCGCAGGGAGTACAACGTGTGGCAGCGTTCCAACCTCTGGATGCTCTTTCTGGCGCTGAAAATTTCCGATAACGCCATGACCCTGATCGCGCTCTGGGACGGAGCGCAGGGTGACGGGCCGGGGGGAACGTCCGATATGGTGAACCGAGCCCGCGACCGCGGCGCGAAAATCGTTCATCTCGACGCCGGACGGCTTACTCTGGCAAGCACATAGGCGATTGTCGCTGTTCCTGCAGCTCTTCGCCTGATATTTCTGTTTCTGCCAAATTTGAAGGAGGCTGATTCCACCATCGAAAAACGGAGAAAAGTACCATGAATATTTTTCTGTCGTATGCACGTGAAAACCATGACAGGGTTGAAGGGGTTTGCCGGGTTCTCGAGTCGAACCATCATGAGGTGTTCTTCGACAGAACGGATCTGAAGCCGGGGGGTAAATTCAACGAAGAGATTCCCGAGGCCATCCGGGCCTGTGACCTGATGATCTTTTTCATTTCACCGGAATCCGTCAGGCCGAAAGGCTATGCACGCTCCGAGCTGAAGTGGGCGAGCCAGAAATGGCCCGATCCGGAAGGCAGGATTCTGCCCGTCATGCTTGAAGCGACGGATTACGAACTCATACCCCCGGTACTGAAATCCGTGCTGACCATTTATGAGCCCGAGGGCAACCTTGAGGCCGAAATAGCCCAGCTGGTGCAAGCCGAAGCAAAGAAGAATTTCTGGGAGAATACGAAAATGTCGTATCGGAACGGTTACAGGAAAGGGAAGTCGTTTGGCGACAGGCTGAGTGACAAACTGTTCGGAGGATAAACGCTCACTGCCCATACCACGTAAAATCATGCAAACTCCATTTTCCTGGCTATCGCCCGACCTGCAGGGCAATGTGCTGATCGCCCTGTCGGTGCTGTCGCTTACCCTGATGAAGATGCTCTCCGAAATCGGCAGGGATCTCGCCATCAGGAACGAGCATATTCCCTTCGGCATCATCAATCTCGAATTTCCGTGGACAGAGGAGCGGGCGGCCTCGATCGTCAAGGTCTGGAGCGGGAGAGGCCTTGTCGGCAAGGCGGTCCAGCAGACCGAGCTCGATTTCATCCTGCTGCTGCTCTATCCTGCGGCCCTCAGCCTTGCAGGCACGATGGTCGTCGGCAGCGGGGATGGGCCGTTGGCCGCCGCCGTTTCCTTTTTTTCGTGGGCGGTGCTGCTCTGCACCCCGCTTGACGCATTCGAAAATCTCATGATACTCAGGATGCTCTCCGGCTCCAGCGCCTCTCCCGTGCCTCAGCTCACCACCATCTCCGCCGGCCTGAAGTTTCTCCTTGTAGCCTCCTCGGTCGTCTCCATGCTCTCCATGCTCGCACTCAAGGCGCTGCGTTAACTCCATTCGAACTGAAGCAGCTGTGTTATCAGGCCTCGACAATCCGGCCGTTCTGGAGGCCGACGGCGCTCTCAATAACGTTGTCGGAAGTTGCCAGCGAGGGGTTCCCTTTACCCAGCCGGTTTACTTGGGGGTTATCTGTTCCGCCTCTGAACGGATGACTCCGAGACCCTCGGTGATATCCTTTTTCAGCATGCTGTCGAAGATAAAGCCAGGGGCAAGGAACGAGGGCTTTATTTCTGCAACATAGTCAAGCCAGGTGCCTTTCCCCGAGGGATGTTCTTCAAGTATCCAGTGGCCGCTGTAAATGTCGAAATCGCCGGAAATCTTTTCGAAATCGACTCTTCGCGGATAGATGGCGACCATGTTCATGGTCATCTGGATCGTCTTTTTGAACAGCAGGAGCCCGATCTCGCCGGTCAGGGCGACAACCTTCCGGGTTCCGTTATCTTCAACAAGAGAGCTTTTCGTCATTCGGGGGATATACCGCTTGAGGTTATCGTAGTCGGTGAGCACCTTCCACACCTCGCTGGGGCTGGCTTGAATGTAGATCCGGCTTTTCATGTAGGTCACCCCGCCGGCGCGCTTCGTGAGCGTTACCGTTATTTTCCGGCTTGTTTCGGGATAAATGCCGGAGGAACTATCGGTTGCAGGCTCTGCAGCCTCGCATTTCGGTGAAGCGGAGGAGAACGCCATCATGATAACGGTCAAAAGCAGTATGGCTGTTGGCAGCAGTTTGGGGAGAACGGCGCATGATGCCGCTCTGCTGCGTCCTATTGCGCGGTCTTTTTTCACAAAAAGAAAATCAGGTTTCGGGAAAACCCTGAAGGGTCTTTCATTCCGGGAAGGCTTGTTCCTGTTGTTCAATATTCGCGAATTGTTCTTTGATAAGCAAAGTGTTTTTTTTGTGAAACCCTGTTTTCTCCCGCACGCCGTAGCAGGATAATCGGACAGGTTTCATTGGAATACAATGCCTATCAGTCGTATATTACTCTTTTTTTATCAGGTATACTCCGAGCCCTTTTCATGCCAGAGCCGGAATCATCATCCGAGATGCATACCGGCGATCTGAAACAGCGGACAGACCGGGACGGACACGGATAAACAGTGACTGATAGGGAACCGATTTTTGATGTTGGCCATGAATGACCACGAACCGCTCATTCCGAAGCATGGCGGGTACCGCAGGCTGAAGAGCTTTCAGGTGGCGCAGCTCGCCTATGACGTAACGGTGCGCTTTTGTGACCTGTACGTCGAAAAGCGCAGCCGCACCCGAGACCAGATGGTTCAGGCCGCCCGGAGCGGCGTGCAGAATATCGCGGAGGGATCTTCTGCTTCCGCGACCTCGAAAAAGACCGAAATCAAGCTCACGCAGGTGGCGCGGGCGAGCCTCGAAGAGCTGCGGCTCGACTACGAGGATTTTCTGAGGCAGCGCGGGCTTGAAACGCTTGAGCCGCAGCACCCCGCACTCCGGCGCTTCAAGGCGCTGCAGCCGAAAACCCTGCCGGAGGTGCAGGCGTGGGTTGCCGCGGAACGGCAGCAAGCCACGGATGGACACGGAGCCTCAGGAACAGGGCAGAAAGTCTGTCGTTCGTCCGTGCCCGGCGGTGAACGTCCGTGTGCATCCCTGAGTTCGGCCTGCCTCGCCGCCAATGCCGCGCCGTCGCTCCTGAACCTGGCATGTTATCTCCTCGACCGTCAGGTGGCGCGGCTTGCTGCTGATTTTGAAAACGACGGCGGGTTTACCGAACGGTTGTACCGTGTTCGAACCGCAAGAAGGAACCGGCAGCGATGAAGCGGAAAACGTTTTGCCGTGCGATGTGCGGCGGGGAGATGCTGCTTTTTTTATGCATTTCCCTGAGATCTACCCCGCCTGCCGGTTGATGTTTTCGAAGACGTTATGCATCAACTTCTGCGCAATGAACGTCTTGAAGGCTTCGTCGTTCATGATGCGGTTGAAGATGGCTTCGTTGCCGTTCATGCGGTCGAGCAGCAGGGTTTCGAGGTGCTGGTTGAACACCGGCTCGAAGTTGGAGATTGTGTTCGCCTCGGCAGCCTGCCGGATTTTTTCATTTTCCGTTGCTGCCGCCTGCACCTGATCGAAGAACAACTGATCGGCAGGGGTGAAATCCGTGCCGAACCGTTCGTTGAGCTGCTCGACCAGCGTTGAAAGCCGTACCTCGTCCTCGGCGCTTCCCGTACCGACCTCTTTCGGGCCGCCGAGCGGCGGATTGTCGCCTTCGCGCAGCACAATGTTTCCCTCGCTGTACTTCTGCAGCCGATAGTATTTCAACTGTACCTCGTCGTCGATCTGGATGTTCCTGCTGCTGTTGCGGGGTAGTTTCGAGAGCAGGTAACGCCCGAAGGTGTAGAGTTTTTCAAGCTCGGAGTCCTGATAGGGTATCACCTGCGAAAGGAACCCGTAAAGGTTTCGGAAACTCGCGAACTGGCTTTTGAACTGTTCGATCTCCTCTTCCTCAAGCTCGGTAACGCGCTCGACCACAACATCGAGAATACTGTTGAGTTTTTTATGCTCGGCTCCTGTGGGGTGCATGCGGTTGCGGAACCAGATTTCGCACCATGCGTCGATTTCCGGTTTGTCG
>Ga0209800_10000465_pt1 | contig 62367 bp, 47 predicted proteins | sample Higcelweek8metaG_FD_187174 | JGI IMG/M metagenome (GOLD analysis project Ga0209800, IMG submission 187174) | Freshwater pond sediment microbial communities from the University of Edinburgh, under environmental carbon perturbations - High... | ecosystem: Environmental > Aquatic > Freshwater >...
GTGTCATGCGGTTCACCGGGGCGTGATACCATCGGTTCGAAGGTAGTGACGTCAATGTCAGCAGTGATATCATACTTAGCATCTGCGTCGGCATATACCGGCTCAAAGGGAGACCTGGCGCGTGCACGGCAATAATCGATAATATCGGGTGTTGGCGGAAACAGAATGATGATGCCGCCCATCTCAGTTGCCATCGAGGCAACAGTGATACGCTCATCGAGGGTCATCCGGGCAGCAGCTTCACCGTAGAGCTCGATACTGTATCCCAGAAGGGTGTTGGCACCGTAAATGCGCAAAAGGTTCAGGATGACATCCTTTGACGTTACTCCCTCAGGCAGTTTGCCGTTAAGGTTCAACCTGGCCGAAGCCGGCACCTTAAACCACACACGTCCGCTGTTCCATGCTGCCGCAATGTCCATATCACCCATTCCCTGACCAAAAGCACCCACAGCTCCCAGGATGTTGGCGTGGGAGTCTGTCGATACCGCCGTTGACCCTGGCCATACATAGCCCTCTTCCATTAGCAGGTGTGTGCCTATACCGGCGTTTATATCATATACTTTTATTCCGTTATTGCGGGCATACTGCCTGCAGATGTGCTGGTTGATTGCATACTTCTGATCGGAGCCGGTAGGATTGCAGTCGAATGTAAAAATCGTCTTATCAGGATCATCAACTTTCAGACCGAAATCGTTGAGGTTCTTCACTACGTTTGCGCCGCCGAAGTCTCTTGCAACACGTGCGTCAATTGTTATGTCAACGATGTCGCCCGGCTGTACATTATCATATTTTGAGTGAGCGGCAATGATTTTTTCAGTTATTGTCATTCCCATGGTCGAGAGGATTTTTGTTGGTTCAGAGGCAAATTTAGCAATACGGATCGATCTCCGCTATGAAAAATATCATGCGTCGGATGAATGGTTATTGCAGTCTTATCCGGCAGATCAGTTCCTGTACTGAGCCCTGTAATCACGTGCCGACATTCCGGCATGCTTCCGGAACTGCTTGTTGAAGTTAGAGACTGTGGCAAAGCCGCATTCAAAAACAATTTCGTTTATCTGGTGATCAGTCTCCCGCAGCAGATAGCAGGCCTTGTTAGTCCGTACCTGGTTGACATAGTCTACGAAGCCGCTGCCGGTGCTTCTTGAGAAGAAACGACTGAAGGAGTGCGGACTCATCCTGGCCACAGCAGCCACCTCCCTGACAGGAATCGCCCTGTAGAAATTGTCACTTACGTAGGAACAGACTGCCGTCAGCCGGCTGTCAGATAATGTACTTTTGACATCGGGGTTTTCCCCGGAAAGGGTCTTGTACCTTGGGGCTGAACATAGTACATCCAGGAGTTTGAACAGGCTTACCATTTTCCTTATACCCGTTTCCGAGATCAGCCGTCTCATCGGTTCTTCGGCTGCCTCACCTGTCTCTGACGGAAAGGCAATCCCCCTTCCGGAGCTGTCAAGGAGCCGTTTCAGCTCAGTTAGCTCAAACTGAGAGAGAAGCTCGTCGCCTAAGGAATCACGCCTGAAATGAACCATAATTGCATGGCGTCCCTTATCATTCTCATCCTGTTTATGAAAATTCCAGAAATGTTTCAGGTCAGGTCCGAACATCACAAGATCATAACGGTCAAAGATCTCAACCGAATCACCGGCCACACGGGTCCCGTTGCCTGTTATGTTCAATACGATTTCATATTCAGGATGGAGGTGGAGGAAACTGCTCTCGTTGTCCATCCAGGCGGCTCTGAATCCCGAACCGTCGTCGCGCCTGATGCTGATAATTTCAGGTATCATAGTAAAATATTTAGTGTCAGGGTAATGAATGATCCAATATTCTGTTTAAAAGTAAACATTCCTGACCTAATTAGCAACCGGCAAAAGCCCACCATAATTTTTTTTCAAAACATTTGCATTATATCCATTTATCTATTACATTTGTTCAAACATGAAATAAAAGAGGAGAGTAAGGGTTACTTGTGGGAATCAATAGGATTGTATTGCAGACATTGACTTTCACATGGACCTATAGGCTGACTACCATAGGTTACTTCCTTTTATCAGACAGTAGATTCCGGGATTATCTCATAAGCCCGTTCCTTAAAGTACCACGGTAACCCTCTCCTCTTTTTCCTTTTGTATCAGCCGATGAAAACTTTCCTCCGAAGATTTGAGAACAACAGAAATCTCGTCATACTCTTCGGCACCTGGGGAATAGATGAAAAGGCTTTCTCAAACCTTTGCACAGACAATCACGACTTCATACTGTTCTACAATTACTCTGCCGATGAACCGCTTATCCTGCCGGAGATGAAGACCTACAGGCAGGTAACCGTAATCGGCTGGTCCCTGGGTGTCTGGGCGGCTGAATATTACAGCAGGAAACTCGGGATCAAACCAGATCTCACCATTGCAATAAACGGCACACCGGTGGCTGCCGACGACAAATACGGGATTCCTCTAAGGATCTTCGAGGCAACGCTCGACAATATCTCGAATTACAGCATGGCCAAATTCTATCTCAGGCTTTTCGGCACCAGGAGCCGCTTTGAGATGAACCGCGAATACATACCCACCCGGTCGGAAAAGTCGCTCCATGACGAGCTGAGATGGCTTTACAACCGAATGATGGAGCCGGTTCAGACCGGATTCACATGGGACTATTCGCTGATTGGCTCGGAGGACAGGGTCTTCAGGTCATCAAACCTAACCAGCTATTGGACAGAACATCCCGAGACACGACAAATCATAGTTGAAGCACCTCACTATCTCTTTGACAACTGGAATTCACTTGAGGAACTGATACGCTTCGTAAGGCGGTTCCGCCTCTCCCCCTTTCGCAACAAGTGAAGGGTTAAATATCCCTCAGAAGGACGTTGGTCTCGGAAGTGGCGATCAGTGTTTCAAACTTCGTCAGCGCGGCATCAATCTTCCTGTAATCGGAGTTGTTAATAACAACCTTATGCTGTGATCCGGATGAATCAAGCTGTTCAAGCACGAATGAAAGAGTCATCCTGTTGATATCGGTGGCTGGCTGGTAAACATATTTTTCAAGCTCTTCATTCCAAACCTCGGTAACCATTGAGGACTCATGAAGGATATCGAGACAGTCATGTACCGTTCTGACCGGCAGGCTGAGCTCCTGGCTTATCTCCTCCGGTGCCCTCGGCTTGACTCCCTTCACGAAATCGTCTATCAGCGAGTGCATCACCAGCAGTGAGAGTCTCTTCTTCTGCCTGGGCGAGACTGTCTGAACATCAAATTCAAACTCGTACCTTGTGATGTTTTGAAGATAATAAGAGAGTTGCGCTCCCATAAGCAGAATCACCCAGCTCATCTGGATCCATACCATCAGAAGGGGAATGGCGGCAAAGCTGCCGTAGAGAGCACCAAGCCTTGTAAGGCCCATCTGTGATTCAACATAGACTATCTGCAGAACCTGGAGTGCAATACCTGCCACGAGGCCGGCCAACAAAGCCGTACGGAACTTAACCCTGGTGTTGGGCATGGCAAGGAATGCCGCTGTGGAGAGTGTACACAGAAGGATAAATGGAATAAGCTTAACAAGAAAAGAGACAACAGGCTTTAGTCCCTCCAGCATATCAGAACTGCTCAGAATCTCATTCAGCCTCGTGGTGGCCAGTACCGTGGCACTGCTTGATGCAATGAAAAGTGCCGGAACCAGGATAATGACTGCAAGATAATCCGTCACCTGCCGGTACCATACCCTGGTTTCTGAAACCTTCCAGATCGAGTTGAAGGTATTCTCCACATACCTGAGCAACTGACCCACTGTGGAAAAGAGAAAGGCCACACCTATGCCTGCAAGCCATCCACCGCTTGTCTGCTCAAGTGTATTGTTTGCGAAATCAAGGATCCAGTTCATCACCTGCTCCTGGTTGTGAAACTGCATGATTATCTGACCCCTGAGCTCATCATGGAGCCCGAATCCCTTGGCAATGCCAAAAGCAAGGGCAACCATAGGAATAACAGAAAGAATTGTAAAGAATGTCAGCGCGGAGGCTTTTATGTAGATGTTATCCCTGTTTATTCCCTTGTACAGCAGGTAAATGATACGCCTCTGACGAACCCAGAAAGGGACAGACTTCTTCAGCCTTTCCGCAAAAACCTTGCGTCTCCGGCCTGCCTGCTCCATTAATGATTGTCTTATAGTTGATATGGGTCTCATGAGACTCTTTGATTTTTAAAGGAATACAAATTTAAGAAATGATCTTCAAACACTATTATTATATTCACACTTTGAAGTATACACAATGGACATCACCATAAAGGAGTTTATCAAAGGGGCGCAGGAGGCTCAGGGAGTGACGGTTATAATCGATGTCTTCCGGGCCTTCAGCACCGCATGCTATGCCTTCGACAGTGGTATCAGCCGCCTTTTGGACGTTGCAACCCCCGAAGAGGCATTTGCACTAAAGGATAAACTGAAGGCAAATGTAATTATTGCAGGTGAACAGGATGAAAAGAAACCAGAGGGATTTGACTTTGGCAACAGCCCCACCGAGATGCTTACAGGCAGCCTGTCAGGCAAGACGATGATCCATTGCACCACTGCCGGCACCCGTGGTATAATAAATGCAAAGGGGGCCTCAGAGATAATCGGGGCCGGACTGGTCAATGCAGGGGCAGTGGCCTCTTACATCTCGATGCTCAAACCTGAGAAAGTCACGCTGGTTGCCATGGGATACAGGGCTGCCGAATCTGCCGGGGAAGACCTGCTCTGCGCCCGCTACATAAGAGACCTCCTTCAGGGAAGGGAGACAGATATCAAACACGAAACAGAAGCCCTCAGAACAGGGTCGGGCAGCAGATTCTTCAGACCGGAAAACCTGGAATTCAGTCCTCCGACCGACTTCTTCCTCTGCACTGACCTTAACAGGTTCAACTTTGTACTGAAGGCAGTAATCACAAATGCCGGATATGCGGAGATACTCCGGATCAATATGGACCACTGAATGGCAGGAAAATTGTAACAGATCATTTTTGTAAGAGATCCGTTTATGAAAACCATACATGCAGCCCTCCTGTTAATTGCAATCCTGGCCTTTCTTCCGGGCACTATCACAGGACAGACCGGTCACTCGATTACGATAATGGCGAAGGCAGCACCCGACACAAAAATAAGACTTGCATACCACGTTGGCGGTCAGCAATATGTGAAAGACAGCCTGATCACGGATACAGGGGGCAAAGGCCGGTTTTCTGCCGGTGAGACGCTTCCCGAAGGAGTGTATATGATCGTCCTTCCGGATAATCAGTTTTTCGAATTCCTGCTGGGAAAAGACCAGTATTTCGATATTCACTTTGACAGGAATGACCCGGCATCAACACTTTCATTCACAGGTTCGGATGAGAACAGCAGGTTTCTTGCTTACCAGAGGAAATGGAAGTCGCTGCAGGAAGAGGCTATGAAGATCAGCGGCAGGCTGAGCGGCGTTCAGCAGGGCAGCCCGGAGGCATCAACAATCAGGAAAGAGCTGACGGAACATGAGGCAAATATGAAGAATTATCTCAGAGAGACCGCTGAGGCAAACCCTGGCACCCTGCTCGGGGCCATAGCCAGGTCAGTGATACCTGTTGAGACCCCAACCCCTTTGGTTCCCCCCGGCACTCACAATCCTGATTCTGTTAAACGCCTGCTCTCTTACATCTATTACAAGGATCATTTCTTTGACAATATTGATTTCGCCGAACCCGGTCTCATACGCAGCCCTGTCCTCGGAGGCAAACTTGACCAGTTTTTCAGGCAGGTGGTGATTCAGATGCCGGACTCCATAATCAGGGAGACCGACAGGCTGCTCGGGATGAGTTCTGCCAATGCTGATATCTTTCAGTATGTTGCCGTATGGCTCATGAACAAATATGCCTCCAGCGAGATAATGGGCCATGATGCAGTTGTCGTGCACATAGCCGACCGGGTTTACCTCGCCGGAAAGGCCCCGTGGGCATCGGAGGAATACCTGACAGACCTGAAGGGCAGAATCGAACGGCTGAGGCCAAACCTGATAGGCAAAAAGGCCACAGAACTGCTCATGGGATCATTTGCAGGACATTATGTATCTCTTTATGATGTGGATGCTGAGTTCACTGTAGTCTACTTCTGGGAACCTGACTGCGGGCACTGCAAGGAGGCCACCCCCCTGCTGAAGGAGTTCTATGACAGGAACAAAGCGAGCGGTATCGAGGTATTTGCGGTCTGCACTCAACATGACAGGGATAAATGGGAGAAATACATTGTTGAACACGGACTGACCTGGATTAACGGATGGGATCCCCAGAGGATGAGTAAATTTGATTTTTACTACAACGTTGAATCCACACCGATGATTTATATACTCGACCGCGACAAGAAGATTATTGCCAAGCGGCTGGCTGTAGAGGATATAGCCTCGTTCATCGAAACATACCGCAGGTTCACTGTTCAATGATCCCCTGATGGCAGGCCTGTGACCAGATCATAGAGTGATCCGTATCTATTCACATTGACACCGTCAGTTACTGTCCACTCCGTCTCCCCTGCACTTTCGGATACCTTAACGGTGAGGAGCGCCTGAGGATCCGTTGTGTAACCACATCTTGCCAGTGCCCTGGCAGTCAATTTTGCCGCTTTGCCTTTACCCTCCAGCGCAATTCCAGTCTGCCTGCTCCTTACGAAGCTGAAAGTTCCGTCATTGATACTGAATGAGAGCAGCGGGCTCTCAAAGGCCCTGGCAAGCCGTCCGGTGAGCATCAGATCCTCAGGCGCTCCTTCGGTGACACCATCCCCTGTCATCAGCCAGATTCTGTCCGCCTCATTGATTGCAGTATCAAGGTCATGTGTGGAGTAGATAACACATTTATCCTTTTCCCGGGTAAGCTTACGCAGAAGACTGACTATCCCGTACCTTGAGGGCAGGTCAAGGAAGGCAGTAGGCTCATCCATTACAAGCAGCCCTGTGTCCTGGGCCAGGGAACGGGCTATCAGCGTCCGCTGCCTTTCACCGTCTGATATGCTGTCTATGCTTCTGCCTGCAAGCCCGGTAAGGCCGGTTGCCTCCATGGCGCTCTGCACCGCCTCCTCATCCGTCTGAGAAAGAGTCCCGATCCAGTTTGTGTATGGGAAACGACCCAGTGAGACCACATCGCGTACCTTAATGTTGTGTATCGCAACCGGTTCGGTTGAGACAAAGCTGACTATCTTTGGCAGCTGGGATAAACTTATGCTGTTCAATGGATTGCCTTCCAGCATTATCCTGCCTCCGAGAGGCGGAATTAGCCCTGTCAGGGTTCGGAGAAGTGTGCTCTTTCCAGTCCCGTTCCGACCTATCAGTGCCACCAGCTCGCCGTGTCGCGCTTTAAGGGACAGGCCCTCTAAAACCCTGAAAACTCTGTCACGGTTCCGGTAACCGATTGCCAGGTCAGATGTTTCTGCTATGATCTCATTCGTTCCCATCAGAATTTTCTCCCAAGCCCTCTCTTGCCGATAATAATCCACAAAACGACGGGTATGCCGACAAGTGAAGTGACAGTGTTCACGGGGATAATATGACCGCCTCCCGGGGCATTTGATATTATGTCACTGAGGAGCATTATAACTGCACCGCACAGTGCAGCACCAGGCATCAGGGTGCGGTGATCCGTGGTTCCGAAGATCAGCCTCGCAACATGAGGAACAGCTACACCGATGAAGGCGAGAGGACCGCAGAAGGCTGTGACGCTGCCAGCAAGAATGCTTGCCGACGCAAGCAAAATAATCCGGGTTCTCTGCATCTTTACCCCTACCGTCCTCGAGAATGTCTCTCCCATTAGCATGGCGTTCAGCGGCTTTACCATGATGAAAGCGATAACAAGGCCAACTGCTGTTGCCAGCGACAGGGCTCTTATCTGCGGATAGGAAATGCTGCCAAGGTTACCCATTGTCCATATGACGTAAGTCCTGAGCATTGCTTCATTACTGAAATACTGAAGCAAACTGACTACGGCTGAGATGGCGCTGGCCAGCAACAGTCCCACAATGAGCACGGTCATTATGTCACGCATCCGCGCTGACACCGCCATGATTATGAGCATTACAACGCCTGCTCCGGCCCATGCTGCAAGTATCAGGCCCCAACCGGCCAGCAGGCTGCCGGCAGGGAGTGTAATGAGCGGTGTTAGGGTGAGCAGCGTCAGAGCAACACCCAGTCCTGCACCGGAACTTACCCCGAGGACGTCAGGACCGGCAAGGGGATTACGAAACAGGGTCTGCATAAGTAACCCGCTGACCGACATTGCTGCCCCGGCCAGAACCGCAGTAATGGCCTTTGGAAGACGAAACTGCATTACAATAATCTCGTCACCCGGATCGCCCTTCCCGAATAGTGATCCCATTACGTCGGCAAAATTCATATGTGTGCTTCCCAGCAGCAGATCCGCAATGAACAGTAACAGGATCAGCAGTGAAAGGCCTGCGATTGCAATCACAATCCGTGTCCTTCCGGCTATCATTCCAGCCTCCTGTAATAATATTGCACGAAGCCTGGCAGCAGTTCCGGGTGAATTATGGATACCAGGTCCATGAGCAGAAGGTCCGGCCTTACAACGGCGCTCTCCCAGTAGTCATTTCCGTCACCGGAAGTTATCCTCCTGCGGTTATTCCATACTTGGCCCTCCCTGAAGGGGTGTAGCGAAGCCATCCTTGGATCCGTGGCAACTATATCCGACAGCCTGTCAGCAGTGCCGGGATTTATCCATATATCTGCTTCCTCTGCCTTACGGAACACGGACTCAACAGACAGAGGTACCGAATGGGCGCCGGTCATTTCGCCGTATATATATTTTCCACCGGCATCTTCAATCAGCCGGCCGATGTAAGAATTGCCTGGCGATATGTACCAGACATCTTCCCATGGAGAGCCCAGCAGCACTGCAGGCCTCCTGCCTGCCGAACCTCTTACAAGCGCTGTAAGCTCTCGATAGGCCTCTGAAACACTGGCAACAATACTGTCTGCCATCTGCACCTTTCCTGTAAGAATGCCGAAAAGCCTCAGCCACTCACACCGTGCAAGTGGGTGTTCCTCAAGATAGTCGGCATTGTAAAATACCTTTATTCCTGCATCTGCCAGCCTGGCCGTGCTTCCGGCGGAGGGATCGGCAACGCCGTATGCCATGAGAACGTCAGGATTGAGTGAGATGATCAGCTCCCTGTTCAGGTTTCCTTCATAACCTACATCCCTGATCCGGCCACTGCTTATGCCTTCGCGGATCACGGAATCATAGACGAGCGATGAGCCCGAAATGCCTGCGATAACATTTCCGGCATCAAGAGCCTGCAGCATCGCAATATGAGTAACCGACATGCATACGATTCTGCTGACCGGGACACGGATTATCTGATCCTCACTGACATCCCCGGGAACAGCGGAATCACGCTGCACAAGGTACCATACCAGCTCTTTCCCGGTTGAATTCTGCCATGGGTTTGTCACTGTGGCTCTTGTGGCGCCAGCCACCTTTTCGAGTTTGAGTCTGCCTGCTACGTTCAATGAGTCGTCCATGGACTGTTCGGCAACCGGAGGATTGACTCCGTGGCGGCATGAGCTGATCAGAAGTGCAGCTGATATAATCAACGGTATGATCCTGCTCACAGCTAATCGGTCTTTATGATTGAACCTGAATAAAAGGCAGTGTCGGCCCGAAGGCCATAGTGATATATCCCCGGAGCCAGCCCCGGAAGGTCTACAGGCAGAACCCCGGGAAATACGTTTCGATACTCGGCGGCTGACACCACCCTGCCTGTATTGTCATAGATTGTCAGAGATACGGCCTGCACTCCGATCGTCATCCTGAAATTAAAACCGCTGCTGAAGGGGTTGGGGAAAACCTCCAGATCGGCAGAGCCCTGCCCCGGGTCCTCCAGAGTGTTCAGCACAGAGTTTTCAACCATAACAACCTTGATGCCCAGTGAAACAGACAGAGGGTAAGAAGGATGAACTGTAAACGGCCTCCATGCCGATCCGTCGTTAAACCAGGCTGTGTTCTGAGCTGAAGTGGGCCACGGAACAGAATGTGCCACAGCAAACTGAGGCTGAGGCTGGTTGAGCGGACTCCTGTAGAAAACGGCGTAACCGGCGTAGAACGGACCTGTGACTTTTATGGTCCTTCCGAAATCAATCTCAAGCACCTGTCCGCCCCGGGTTTCTGCAACCCTGAGCTTCCTTGAAGCGACGACGGCTCCCGGTTGTGCTCCGCCACTCCAGATGTAAAACCTCACTGAATCAGCTGCTGAAAGTCCCGCTGAAGCAGTCACCTGTAAACGAAGCCAGGCAATCTCACCAGTACCGGCGAAGGGAATATACTCTGCATATCTTATAAGTCCGTCGGAGTTATTACCTGTTGACAGTCCCCATCCCGGAGAGGAGTAGGTTTCTGCGGTGCCCGGGTCGGAAGAGGAATAGCCTCCGAGGGTATCTGACCTGGAAAGGTTGTAGCCATACGGATCACGGCCATTGACAACAGTGGCACCCAGGTTTGAAGGATCAAGCCACGTGCTCAGGTGACTGGACGGCAGTGATGTTATTGTGAACATCCTGGATATCTTAGCGAAATAGTCATTTGACGGATCAGTGCATGTGGCGCCGCCGCCTGTGAGGGTACCGCGCAGTCTCCCGTTCTGATCATAGAGCGGTCCTCCCGATGAACCTGGTTCCGTGGTACCCGTCTCCCACCTCAGCACACGCCAGAAACCGTTTGAAACAAAGCCCTGGACAGGGTAGGATGCTGAGAGCGGAGGGTTATCATCGAGAGTAATCTTCATGACATCGCCTTCCGGGTGATGGACGGAATATGTATTGATTGGAGTTGTTGTTGTGATATCCCATCCCGAGAAATAGGGCCTTAATACCATTGAAGGAAACTGGTTAAGCTCCACAAGGGAAAAATCGATGTCTGGATTTTCAGCCCTGAGAAGTGAGCCGGTCAGTGAGTACATGTTCGACATGTCAGGCCCTTCGCACCAGGGGCTCTTATAGTTAAAAACGAATATTGTGTTGGCAGCCTGCTCCACAGTCTCAATACAGTGGTTGGCTGTAAGGACATAGGCCTTGTATTCATTGCCGGTGTTGTTTACCATCACCCCTGTACAAAGCTCGGAGCCTGCCACAAGGAGCCGGACCGTTGAACGTGATGATCTTATGTAATTTGGATTGGTTGAGCAATTGAGGTCCACCTCACAGTCATCCGATCTGCCGAAGTAGAGGTCCTTGATGCCGTCAGGACCGAAGAATCCGATGAAATCATGAGCTACCTGTTTAACTCCTATGGCGTTGGAAGGGATGCCTGACCCGGGGAAATGACATTCAAGGACCAGTCTTTCTCCTGGTACGGGCATGACCGGCATGGACCGGGTTATTCCGGAGCTTTCTCCGGTAAAGGCACCTCTGACGATCTGCCGTTCCATGTCATAGATATAGACATAGGCCCCGGCAGGCAGATTAAATGGCGAGAGAATGAGATTCAGCGAGAAGGCTCCCTTGGACGATACTGGCAGCACCCAGACAGTCTCGTTGCCATTATGAACGATGAAACCGGAATTTAGAGGATTCAGAGATACCTCAACCGGGATGGCAAACTGCCAGGGCTGGTCCTTGACCTGCTGCACGGCACGCATGGCTTCTGCATACTGCGGGTCAACAGCTATCTCATGCCACCGTTCGATCTCCGGGAATAGAGGGTTTCCGGCAGGGAACTCAGGCTGGCCGAAAATCAATACCGGGAAAAGTATACAAATAATGGATATGAGTGTTCTTCCCTTCAAAACCTTCTTATTACCGCTTTAAAATTAGTCAAAAACTGGTTAATCCTGCATATGGAGCATAAATCCGGGAATGATTCCGGCCTGCTCAGTATCAATGAGCTGCCCCCGGCGGTCATAGACAAGGAAATCGCCCTTCTGCATGTAATCCTTGGCGTCTGTGACAGCAATAAGACCTCCGGAAGAGACCAGCAATCTGTAAAAGCGCCTTTCAGCCTCAGGTATGAAGACCTCCGTCGGCAGCACTGCAGCTGTAACCGGCATCCTCCTCACTCCTTCATCAAGGTAGTACAGGGTATCACCTGCGGCATTGGCATTCAGGGAGGATGGATTGTCATCAACTGTCCTGAAAAAGAGATCTGCTTCCTTCTCAAGCGTAACAGGATTGATTCTGACTATCCTGGGTATCTCCTCTCCCATCCATCCGCCGGTGCAGAGGACCCACAGCTTCCCGTTTTTATCGAGAAGCATGCTTTCCGGCTCAAGTCCTGTTGCGATGGATGTGATTGCATTACCTGACGTCAGATCAATTACAACAATGCTGCTTCCTCCTGACCAGTGAGCTGAAAAGAGTCTGCCGCCGGCGATTACAACTGCCTCAGATGTGGATCCTACATCGAGGTGGCCCGATATTTCAATCTTGTCGAGGTCCACCACAGTCACCTTATCTGAATTGAGGCTGCTTACATAGCCTTTTCTCCCGCTGATAACCATCTGCCTCGGAGAGTCCAGACCTGTGATTGTTCCCAGGCTTTCCATTGTGCGCAGGTTGACTGCCTCAATTGTCCCCGAGTTGTTTACAACTATGAAGCCCCTGTCACCGTCAACCGCCAGAAATGATGGAATATCACCAAGAGCCCTGTTGTTCGCAGCGCTGAAGAGATCGTTGTATATCTCATTCGTTTCTGTACTGTAAAATGAGACCGATCCGTTTCCATCAAGATATTTACCCTCATTCAGTATTAAGAACCCGTCACCGTCCGGGTAAAGTGGTGTATCATCATGTGATTCACATGCTGCTGTAAATAAAAGTGCAAGGATGACAGAAATCTTAATCGGTAGTTTCATGTTTTTTCTGATTATCTGACCAGGTCAGGGTGAGTTTGATTTTAAAAGTTCTCAGTGGCATTGGATAATTACGGACACTTTCGGTGGCAGTCCCCAGGACGTTGCTGACAATAAACTCCGTTTTAAATCCGACTGCTCCGGTACGGAAATCTGCTCCGGCAAAGAGGTCGGCAATGAATGCGGATGGAAGCCACTCGCTGTTGTCAGATGTTGTATACCGCCTGCTTTCCCAGGCTGCTGACATGCCTGAACTGAACCACTTTCGGGTAGCGCTTGCATTCAGGTTTGCATGATTGAGAGGTGCATAAATCAGCTGGCGGCCAACAGACCTGTCATTGGCAACAAAATCCGATTCAGCTGTGACCGAGCGGGTGAAGGCGTAGTTGAGCGAGCCTTGCAGTTTCCAGTTGCGGACAGGCAGTTCGGTTCCGGCCCTTACTTCCGCCCCGGTTATATTCACGTCCCTGACGTTCTCCGCGTACCATAATCCAGTTTCTCCGGGCATCCACTGTATCAGATTGCTGACTGCCGATGCGTGGAGGGTAAGGTCAAGGCTGTGACGTGCACCTGCCGGTGTCACCCTCAGGAAGGACCATGAGGCTTCTCCTCCCATGGAGCTTTCAGGAGAAAGATCGGGATTGCCGCCGGGTATCCAGTAGAGATCATTGATGCATGGAAGCTTGTTGTTGCGGCTCAGACTGGCTTTGATGAGATGCTCTCCGTTGCCCGAAAGCATCCAGGATGCTCCGGCTGTAAACTCAGGCGCCACCTTTAACCCGGTCGTGACCGTCTGCCTCACCTGTACAAGAAGGTTAAGCCTGGGCAGGGGATTTGACTTTCCTGCAAGAGACATCGAAAAGATATTCCGTTGCTCTTCCCCGTCATAACTTAGTGCATTGGCCTTTTCAAAACTGTTGCCTGCAAGGATTTGCAGCGAGGATTTCTCAGTTATTCTATAGCCCAATCCGGCTCTTACAGTTGCAACCGAAGAGCTGTTGTCGCCGTTGATGGATGAAGCCTGATTGTAATATCTGTTGACATCAAAGGAGCCTCCCGCTGTAATATCTGCCATCAGTCTTCCGTGTTCTGACGAATATTTTACGATTCCCCTGAAAGACCTGTCTGTCTGTCTCTCGCCAAAGTTCTGCTGAACAGTTGTCACCGGGCCCGGGAGCTCTCGGTCAGAGTCATTGTACCACAGGTGAAGACTAACCTGTGATTCTTTCATCCGGTACGCCAGGTCACTCATGATACCGCCCGAGGCGAGGGCGGCGTTACTTCTTCTCTCACTGACAGCGCCGCCCGGAGCATCAGTATTTATGAATCTGAAGTTGTTTTTTGCCATGCCAACCCAGGCACCAAGCCTCATATAGGTGTGTTCCCCGCCAAATGAAACGGAAACTGCCGGAGTGTAGTCATTGTAACTTCCGGCACTCAGGCTCACTGAGGCCTCACTGCCAGAGTTGAATCGAGGGTCAGTATCAAGTTCCACCTTTCCTCCGATATACCCTGTAAGATCATCGAGATCAGAGCCCCCGGAAGTAATTCGTACGGATGTCACAGCCATAACCGGAATATCAGAGAAGTCACTGTAGCCGTTGCCGGGAGTATTGATTGTCAGTCCGTTCCATGTAACCATCGTATGACTTCCTGACATCCCTCTGACAGACACCGATGCCAGCCCGTGGTTTCCGTAGCGCTTGACGTACAGCAGGCTGGCCGTCCTGAGCAATGTAGCGAGGTCATTACCGTCATGGACTGAAATAATATCAGGTTCTATCCTGACCACAGTATAGGGCGAGAGACGTGAGGCAGCACGTGCTGTGACTGTGACGGCGGAAATATTGACAGTATCTTCGGTGAAACTGTCCTGTCCCGTTGCACGAGCAGGGAGGAACAAAAAGAGGAGAACTGCAACCGCTGAAAGCGGCAGTCGGCTCGATAAAGCACGGATAATATAGGCAGATGACCTTTTAATCATAACTTTAATTCCCGAAAGCTCCTTTAACAGGATACGTTCTGGCAGGTCTTCTGACTCATCCCTACTTGCCGGGCCTTCCCGTCCGCCAGTTGGCGAACAGTGGCGGGAATTCCGGCTGTAATGAACCACCCTAAGGCGGAACAGGCTTCACAGCAGCGGGTACTGTCCCTGATTTAAACAGGGTTCCCTTTTCACTGCCGGGGAAAACCGGCAGCACCAGAATGAAACAAAGATAATGATTAGGGGCATCACTTTTCAGTGATACTTATCAACAACGGAATGACCGGATGTTCATTTCATAATGAACCGTAGCTCCCCTCCGGCCATAATCTCCTCATATGTAATGAAGTTGCGTTCAAGTAGCTTGCCATTGAGGAACAGTTCTGAAACATTGATTTTCCCGGGAGAATTACCCTCTGCAATAACTGTGAAGAGATTCCCGCCGGGCAGCTTTACCGAAACCTTATCCAGTACCGGACTTCCAACAATGAATCTGCCGTCGGCAGGATTCAAGGGGTAGAACCCCATTGCGGATAAAACATACCAGGCCGACATCTGGCCGCAGTCTTCATTGCCGCAGATGCCGTCAAAGTTATCCGTATACATATCTGCCATGATCCGGCGTACCATTGTCTCAGTCTTCTCGGGAGCACCGGCCATTGTGAAAAGGTAAGCAATATGGTGTGAAGGCTCATTTCCATGGGCATACTGACCTATCAGGCCGCTTATATCAGGAGATGCATTTTCTCCCTGCACTTTCTCGGTCACCCTGAAGAGGGAATCGAGCCTCTGAAGGAAAATCTCCCTGCCTCCGAAGAGCGACACCAGCCCGTCAACATCATGCGGTGCCAGCCAGGAGTATTGCCACCCGTTGCCCTCGGTGAAATCAGATCGGGTATGATGAGACCAGAGCGGATTGAAGTCAGGACGCCAGCTGCCGTCACTCATTCTCCCCCTCACAAAAAGGATTGTTGTGTCAAACAGATTGCGGTAGTAATGTGACCGCTCCAGAAACTGTTCTGCCAACTCAGATTTGCCCATTTCGGAAGCCATCTGTGAGATGCACCAGTCGTCGATGCTGTACTCCATTGTCTTCGCAACCGACTCATTTTCCAGTTCAGAGGGTATATACCCGTAATTACGGTAGTGATTCAGCCCTCTGAAATCAAGCGAGGCTGAATGGACAGCAGCTTCAAGCGCCTTCTCATAGTCAAATCCAGTGAACTTCTTGTGCATGGCATCAGCCAGAACCGGCACGGCATGGTAGCCGATCATGCAGTTTGTCTCGTTGCCTGCAAGGGACCAAACCGGAAGCTTTCCCTGCTGTTCTTTTATTGCAAGAATTGTATTGACAAAATCAGGCACCATTTCAGGCACTGTTAAAGTAAACAGCGGATGGGCGGCACGGTATGTGTCCCACAGCGAAAAGACCGTATAATTGGTGAATCCTCCGTCAGAATGTATTTCCCTGTCTGTTCCCCTGTACCTGCCATCTGAATCACTGTAGAGATTGGGTGCGATCATTGTATGGTACAGTGCGGTGTAGAAAACCCGGAGCAGTGAACTGTCCGCGGATTCGGCCCTGATCACTTCAAGCCGCTTCTGCCAGGCCTGGCTGGCTGAAGCGGCGACACTTGAGAGGTCCCATCCCGTCATCTCGGCAGCAAGATTGCCTTTCGCTCCGCCATCATCCACCGCGGATATCCCGGTCCGTATAATCAGATCCTCCCCTTTCTTCAGATCGAATGAGAGAATACAGGCTATGTTCCTGCCTTCAGCTACTGTAGCTCCGGTGACAGATCCGGAATTAATCATGGAGACGGCTGAGGGGGCCGAGGAGAACTCAGATGAAAAGAACACATACTGCTTTTCAGCCCATCCCGAGGAGATGCGTCTGCCGGAAAGAGCCTTTCCGTCCCATGACAGCATGCAGTCGACCGGTCTGTCCCAGTTGACGGCAAATCCCAGGTCTACAAGAACGTGCATGGTGCCACCGGTGACGGCGGTATATCTCTGGATGCCGCAGCGTGGTGTTGCTGAAAGCTCGACATTAACGCCATTGGCAAGAGCCACTGCGTAGTAGCCCGGCCGGGCCTGTTCTGCCTCATGTGAAAAGAGTGTCCTGTTGAGCTTTGCAAGCGAAGCACTGCTGTCTGGCAGTGAGAGGTTGAACTCGTGCATTGATGGCAGGAAGAGGATGTCGCACAGATCGCCGATTCCGGTCCCGCTCAGATGTGTATGACTGAAACCGGCTATGAGTGAGTCGGAGTAGTTATATCCCGAACACCAGTCCCAGCCGGAAGTACCGTTATCCGGACTGAGCTGCACCATTCCGAAGGGTGTGGTGGCTCCGGGGAATACGTGCCCGTGGGCAGCGGTGCCAATGAAGGGATCAACAAAAACTGTCAGATCGCCGTTTGACGGGGCAGTGCATGACGTCACGGTCAGCATCGCTGCCGCAAAAACCGGAATTAGGCTTTTCATAGCTTGCTATTCTAAAATTTTTTTCAATAACTGCTGTCCCGTCCCGATCCGGTACCCTTCAGATGAGAATATCACCTTTCCGGCGCTGTCGCAGCAAATAACTACTGGCATCGGTCTCACCGCATTGCCGCTGCCGGGAAGTGACCGCAGCAGTTCCAGTCCCGGATCAGATGCAAAAAGGGAATTCGCCGGTGTTCCGGCAACCGATTCAGCAAGGAATCCTTCGGGAATCCTCTCCGGATCAGTAAGGAAAAGGAACTTCCCACCCCAGCTGTCAAACTCTTTCTTCAGTCCGGGCAGGTCGTTGAGCAGATGGCGTGTCGGCTCCTTCCCGGGTTCAATCCAAATCAGGACCAAACCTTTTGAGGACAATGTATTGAGTATAATATTTTCACCGCTGAAAGACTTAACCGAAGGCTCAAGGCTTAATTTCACTCCTGTAAAGGTACTCTCCGGAAGGTCCCTGAGGGTTACATTCACTGTGAGCTCTTCACCGGGCTTAAGTTCAAGGAATGAGACGGAGGCAAGAACATTACCGGTCTCATCCCTGTTGCCTGTGGTGAGCATGTATATGCCGGGGTCAAGCGGGATTTGTTCCGGAAGATTGCTGATCTTTTCACCATAGCCGTAATCAAGGGTTCTGAATCTCCCGTTCTCAACCCGGGCAAGGGTGAAATGCACGTGATATTCAGGTTCCAGTCCTTTTCCTCCTTCCCTGCCATCTGTAAAAGTAATGTACCCGGGTGTACCGGAGGGTCTGGCTTCGCCTGTGAACCACACATCATGCCATTCCCCGCCAGAGTGATACTGAGGTCTTCCTGTTCCGGGCGCCAACCTTGCTGGTATCCCTGCGCTTCTGCAAAGAGCAATGAAAAAGATATTCCTGGAGTGTCTGTCGGCCATACGGAGCCTCAGCACCCCTGCAGGAATCAGAGGTGTTGCGTAGTGATTCCCGGTCTCTGTTATTGTGATTGCAGTATCGATCCATGCCGCTGCAGCTGAAGGATCGGTCCGGAATGACTCCCTGAGGGCTGCAGGCATCTCTGCAAACGTACTTCTGAATGGCGAAAGCAGTTCGTTTGAGATTCTTGGTGAAAGCACACAGAGGTCATACAGTGAAGTATCCATGCCCGGCGCAGGAACCGGTGCATTTTCAAGATGATCCATAAGCACTTCCGCGGGTGTATCGCGCAGATCCTTTTCAGATACAGTGTTCAGAAGACGGAGCGCCAGCCCTGCCTTATTTCCTGCTCCACGGATAAACCCTGCAATGGCTTTGTAGTTTCCCATTGATGATTTTAAAACTCTCTCCACTGCCCCGGCAGGCAGTCCCGCATCACGGGCTATATCCTCAGCGTTGACATCTGTCATCCATGTACTTATATAGGCATGCCTGATGCTGTCTCCACGTTTAATGAGCATGTTGTTCATCTGCACCAGGGTTGCTTCCGGGCCCTGTAAGGGCTCAGGAACCACTGGCGCCTGCATGTCCGCTGCTACCAATCCTGCCGGCGGTCGTGGTTCGAGTGACACTTCTGCAAGGGTATCAGCAGGGCTCACAAGTGAAATGCCGAAACGCTCACCGTCGTCAGCCCAGATGAGCAACGACCCATATCCTGTCCTCAGCGATGTTTCTCCCAGGCTGTCGCATTGAAGTCTCGAAAGAGGGTAGAACTCAGCATAATTGTAAAGCATATACCCGACCGTTGCTCCAGACACAGGGACTCCGTTTCCGTCGGTCACTCTCACCTTCAGTTCCTTTGTCTCAGCGTACCGCTCCAGGGTGTTAATTTCGGTAAACAGAGGTTCTTTCCGGATAATAATTTCATTCCCAGCGTATTTGCCGAAGGCTTTTGTGTGCACGAGCATGGCGCGGCGGGCAGGTTCGGTGAACCAACCTCGGTCAGGCACAGGCTCGGGTTCACATGCTCCAAGATAGTGCCACGAGCCGTCAACCCAGAACTCCACCCATGCATGATTGTCATCGGTGTGTGCCCACCGTGGTGTGTAGACCTGTCGCGCCGGTATTGCAACTGCACGCAGGGCCGAGACAGTGAATGTAGACTCCTCTCCGCAGCGTCCGCGTGCAGAGAGCATTGTTGCAAGAGGCGCGGAGGTGCGGGAGTCGGCTCCCTGGTAGGCAACCTTCTCATGACACCAGCGGTTAACCTCGAGGGCTGCCTCCATTCCGTCAAGACCTTTTACACGCTCCTTTAACTCTCCGTAGCAGAGGGTCCTGAAATCGTCAGGATTCTCATTGTTAACCCTTGGCGGCAGAACGAAACTCAGAAATATTTCTGCCGGGATAGACTCACCCCAGGGCATCTCGTCCCTTGCTCTGAGAGCCGCAGCAGCATTGTCAGCCAGGTAACCCGGTTCATAGACAGCCAGGTCACTCAGTGGCATGTATGCAAGCAGAAAGGTGACGGCTTCACGCAGCGCCCCGTCACTGATTGTATCAACAATCGCAAACAGGTCGCTGCGCGTTCCGCCATGGATCTCAGACCTTGCCCGGTAGTCCTCGGTTACCGTATTTCTCAAAGGTTTGTCATCAATCAGATGACCGCTGCTGCACGAGAGCAACACTGCCATGAGCATTAAAGCCGGCAGTCTGAAGATCCTTGTCATTACCAACTATTTTTGATAAGAGCCGCAGCTGCTCCTGATCAGTAATTCAGGAGCCATGTTGACCTGGCGCTTATATTTGCTCTTGCCCTGGTTCTTGACCTCAGACCAGATGATGTTAGCCACCTTGAGCGACATGGCCGGGAGGGGTCTGCGCAGCCTGGTGACCGGAGTGGTCAGCAGATCAAAGCCTATTCCGTCTTCCATCGATACAAGCGCCACATCCTGTGGGATACGTATGTTCTTAGCCTGCAGTGCGAGGTATAGCGGAAAGACAAGCGGCGAATTAAGTACAATGATTGCATCACTTCTGTGCGGTGGCCTGAGGAAATTCTCGATCGCACTAAAATCAAACTTCTCCCCTGCTCTGGGAAGTCCGGCTACGGTGAAGTGCACCGAGTCAAAGTTTTTAGATTTCTTCGTCGAATTCCTGAGCTCCTCAAGCATCTCCTTGTCATAGGAAGCAGTATCCTCACCCGAGATTATCAGGAGATTCTTCAGCCCCAGCGAAGTAAGATGCTGTGTCATTACTGCAGCACCGGCCGTCCTGTCGGAACAGACTGTGTTCAGCCTCATTCTCTTTATGCTCTTTTCAAGCAGAACCACCGGATAGGAGTCACGGTTGAGAGCCCTTACCACACTGTCCTCGGCGGCGTTGCCAACCAGAATCATCCCGCTGAAGAATTTCTTCAAGGATGTTGTCAGTCTGTTGAAACGCATGTCATCCGGATCTCTTGTGAAAACCGAAAAACCAAGACCTATACTTGCGAAGGCCTTCTGAAGGTAAGGAGTAATCTCGTAGATGAACGGATCATTCATTGAAGGAACAACCATGCCTATGATTCCGGGTTTTTCCTCTGCCGGTGCTGCCTCCCCCTTTTCGGCAACCGCATTGAAATAACCCATCTGCTTCGCAACCGCGAGTACCCTCTCCTGTGTCTCTTTCTTGATTCCATGCTGATCAGCCTTGCTGTTCAGCACTAATGATACCAACGTGCCGGAAAGACCTAGTCTTGCGGCAATGTCTTTGTTTTTTACCTTTTTCCCCATTTCATTTAAAATTAAAGCACGAATTTAGCTTTAATTGGTACAAAAAGGATGCCTTTAGCAATAAAATGTTAAAAAATGCTGAAAAGCATTTATTTCAGATTATTTTTTAGGTAGTGAACGGCCACTCTGTTTTGCTGCTGCCTCCAGTCTCATCTGCCATTTCGATTTTGTAACAGGCTTTTTCTTATTCTCTTCCATCTTCCTAAGTATCTCATTTTCATCCACAAAACGGCGCGAAACCTGAGTCTGGATAATTGTGATCACGTTTGCAAGGAAATAGTAGTATGTAAGACCTGCAGAGAAGTTGTTCAGGATAAGCATAAACATAACAGGCATCATGTACATCAACGTCTTCATGCCTGGCATCTGCTCCTGTCCGCCTGCCGGACTGGTTATCTTGGTTGAGATGATTGTTGAGGCAGTCATCAGAAGCGTAAACAGACTGACATGATCTCCGTACATCGGTATAGTGAACGGAAGATTGAAAATACTGTCATAGGTGGAGAGGTCTTTTGCCCAAAGAAATGGCTGCTGTCGCAGCTCGATCGATGTCGGGAAAAAGCGGAACATGGCAAAGAGGATAGGCATCTGAAGCAACATCGGAAGGCATCCGCCCATCGGACTGACCCCCGCCTTTTTGTAAAGGTCCATTGTTGCCTGCTGCTTCTTCATCGCATCTTCCTGTTTCGGGAACTTCTTGGCGAGTTCGTCGACCATCGGCTTCATAACCTTCATCTTGGCCTGGCTGATGAACGACTTGTGAGTCAGCGGGAACAGAACGATCTTGATTATCAGGGTAAGGATAAGGATTATCAACCCGTAACTGACGATGAAGTTGTCAAGCAGGTTGAAGATCGGAATGATGACGAACTGGTTGATCCAGCGTATGATATTCCTGCCCAGGAAGACAAGCTCTTCCAGCTGCATGTCATACTTTTTCATGAGCGTGAAGCTGTTCGGGCCGAAATAGAACTGCATCTTCACGGTGCTGTTGTCACCGTGGGTAAACGGCACACCTATTTCAGACTCGAAGAACCTGAGATACCTTGATGTTGGATCGGCATTTGTAGAGGAGACTGCTGCATTTATAAAAAAGTCCTCTGCAATTATGACTGATGAAAAGAACTGATCCTTGAATGCAATCCAGTCGGTCTTCATAAGGCTCTCTGTCACCACATCCTTCTTCTGCCTCTGCATCCTGGTTCCGCCAAGATCTTCAACACCCTCCTGGTAGATCTTGTACTTCAGACCGGTATACATGTCTTCATTCTGCCTTCCCTTTTCCTGCTGGGGGATATACATCTTCCAGTCGAGCGCAAGGGATGTGGTGTTTGCAGGGATCACTGAGGCGAGCGAGCTGAACCGTGACTCAAATGATATCATGTAGTCGCCGGGCAGTATTGTATATTTATAGTCAATGTAGGCTCCCGTAGAGGTTTCGAGCCTCATTGTCAGGGTTGCAGGTCCGGAGCTGGCAAGTACAGGGCCGGTATACTCCAGTGGTGTGAAATAGAGTTCGTCTGTTCTGACCGGTTTGTTGTCAACCGTAAAGAATTTGTATCCGAATACGGTGGAGTCACCGTCAAAAAGGACAACAGGGCGTCCGTCATGTGTATTGTACTCCTTAAGCCTTACAGAATAGATCTTGCCTCCCCTGGCAGCGATCTTCATAACCATCAGGTCGTTCTCAAGGGTGTAATACTCATCCTCCCCGGTGACCCTGGCAGTGAAGACCCCATAGGCATTACTGTCAGCCACGACTGCAGGCCGTTCTGCCTGAGATGCAGCCAGACTGTCAGACGGCACTGTCACCGCTGCAGTCTGAGGAGCAACTGTGCCGAGGCCGAGCTTGCTGTTCAGATCAATGACCTTGTCTTTTGTGGCCTGGTCCTTGGGCCTGAAGTTGAGAGCCCTGATATATGCTTCACGGGCTTCATCATAGTTGCCTGTTGCATAAAGTGAGTCAGCAAATTCTGTTTCGGCTTCGAAAAATTTCCCGGTCCTGTTATTGTTATACAGGCTGAACCCGAGAAAGATCAGAAAGATCAGAATGATGCCGGTAATTGTATTCCTGTCCATTGGTATATTATCCCCTTTTTATCTGTTATTTAGACTTTTGATGCAGGCCCTGACAAACCCGACGAAGAGCGGGTGAGGTTTCAGCACCGTACTGCTGTATTCAGGGTGGAACTGAACGCCAACGAACCACCTGTGTGAAGGAATTTCAATGATCTCAACAAGCCCCGACTGCGGGTTGGTGCCGCACGGAATCATGCCTGCATTCCGGAAGTCAGCCAGGTACCGGTTATTGAACTCATACCGGTGACGGTGACGCTCCGAAATGTCCTCTTTTCTGTAACACTTCCACGCTTCCGATCCGTGAAGAAGTTCGCACCTGTAGCTTCCCAGCCTCATCGTGCCTCCCTTTTCAATAATGCTCTTCTGCTCCTCCATCAGGTCAATTACGGGGTGCTTAGCCTTCGGATTAATCTCAGTGGAATGGGCACCCTCCAGGCCGAGAACATTGCGGGCATATTCAATCACGGCGCACTGCATTCCCAGGCAGATGCCCAGAAACGGAATGTCATTTGTCCGGGCATAGCTGACTGTGAATATCTTTCCCTCTATACCCCTCGACCCGAAACCAGGAGCTACAACAATACCGTCGAACCCTTCCAGTTTTTCCCGGTAGTTTTCTTCAGTGATCTCCTCCGAGTGGATCATTGTAAGTTCAACGGCTGTTTCATTTGCCGCACCGGCATGTACGAAGGCTTCGGTGATAGACTTGTATGCATCAGCCAGTTCAACGTATTTGCCGACCAGGGCAATCTTCACCCTGTGAGCCGGGTTTTTCAGCTTGTGAAGAAACTCCTTCCATTCGTCAAGTGCAGGTTCATTTCCCGTCGGGAGACCCAGTTTCCGCAACACGGTCTGATCAAGCATCTCCTTCTGCATACGTATGGGTACCTCGTAGATTGTGGAGACGTCAATTGATTCCACAACTGCTCCTGCCTCTACGTTGCAGAAGAGGGCTACCTTCCTTCTCAGATCTTCAGTGAGCGGATGTTCGGTGCGCAGCACCAGCACATCAGGCTGAATACCCTCCTCTAAGAGCATTTTGACTGAATGCTGTGTTGGTTTTGTCTTCAGCTCACCTGAAGCATGAAGGAAAGGCACCAGTGTCAGGTGAATTACAATGCAGTTCTGAGGACCCAGTTCCCAGCGCATCTGCCTCACGGCTTCAATGTATGGCAACGACTCAATGTCGCCAACCGTGCCTCCGATCTCTGTGATTACTATCTCGAAACTCCCGCCGGAACCGACAAGCTTAATGCTTCGCTTGATTTCATCTGTAATGTGAGGGATGACCTGGACTGTCTTGCCAAGATAATCACCTCTTCGCTCCTTGTTTATGACCGACTGGTATATCCTGCCGGTTGTCACATTGTTGGCCTGGGAGGTGTGGACATTCAGGAAGCGTTCATAGTGACCCAGATCAAGATCGGTCTCGGCACCATCAACTGTAACGTAACACTCACCGTGCTCATAGGGATTGAGTGTGCCAGGATCTACATTAATATAGGGATCAAGCTTTTGTATTGTGACTGAATAGCCCCGCGCCTGCAATAGCTTGGCCAGGGAGGCCGATATAATACCTTTGCCCAGTGAGGAGGTAACTCCGCCGGTTACAAAAATATACTTTACGTCTGTCACTGTTGATCCTGTTATTTAACTGCCGGGAAAGGAAATCTATTCATCGTACATTGAACTGTCAATCAGCTTGACTTTCTCCTCGAGGAGTTTAATATTCCTCTTTGCGTCAGCGATCTTCTCTTCCACCTCTTTGATCATTGTGTCAGCCTTTGCTGACTTGGCGAAGAACCCGATGTTGTTTTCCCAGAGAACAATATCACTCTCAAGCTGTTTGATCTTGCTGTAGAACTTCTCGCGCTCACTTCTCACCTTATTGGCAGCGCGCGGATTCGATTTCGCATTATCAACCTTACTCCTGTACCGGAGGATGTTTTTGTCCTCGTCATCGAGTTTCAGCCTGTCAAACTGCTTATTAAGTGCCTCCTTGTACCGGCGGGCAATCTCCTCCTTCCTGTTGAAGGGAACATAGCCTATATCGGTCCAGCGCTTCTGAATATCCTTGAGCTTTTCGAAGCCGGCCCTGAGGTCTTCACCAGCTTCAAAGGCCTCCAGCTCTCCAAGAATGGCGAGCTTGGCCTTGAGATTATCCTCGTAGGATGTATCTCTTCCTGCAAAGAATTCTGATTTCTTTGTAAAGAAGGCATCACATGCACTGCGAAAGCGTTTCCAGATCTTTTCAGAGTATTTCTTGGGTACAGGTCCGATCTCCTTCCACTCCTTCTGAAGCCTGATAAGCATCTCGGAAGTATCCTTCCAGTCACTGCTCTCCTGAAGCGCCTCCGCTTTAAGGCAAAGCTCCGTTTTAAGCTGAAGGTTCTTAACCTGTGTTTCCTTATTCTCAGCGAAGAAGGAACGCTTCTTTTCAAAGAATTTGTCACAGGCGGCCCTGAAACGCTGATAGATCTTGTTATTATGTTTCTTAGGGGCAAATCCGATTGTCTTCCACAGTTTCTGACATTCAAGGATGGCATCTGACTTTTCCTTGAAGTCGGCAAAAGTAAGTATTTCGCCAGCAGCCAGTTCTTCTACTTTTTCGCAGAGCGCGGTCTTGGCGTCGAGGTTGTGCTTCTGGTCATCCTTCTGCTTTTCAAAGAACTCATGGTGTCTCTTGTTGACCTTGGTGGTTGCTTCGCGGAAACGCTCCCAGACGTCATTCTTTGTTTCATGCGGCACCGGACCTATTTCGCGCCACTGGTTATGATAGTCCTGCAGCAGCCTGAATGCGTTGACCGCATTGGGTTCAAGCAGGAGCTCCTCAGCCTTTTCGCAAAGTGTAATCTTGACCTCAAGATTCTTTTTCAGATCAAGATCCCTCAGTTCGCGGTTGATTTTGATATAGTCATAGAAAATCTCGACACTGTGATGGTAGCTCTCCCACAGATCCTTGACTGCGGTCTGCGGCACTATTCCTGTTGAGTGCCATTCGTTCTGCAGGTTACGGAACTCATGGAAGGTCTTGTTGATTGCTTCCTCGCGGTTGACAAGATCCTTTATCTGTTCAATTATCTCATGTTTTTTACGCAGGTTATCCTGCTTCTCGCTCTCCTGTATCCTGTTGAAGTCACTTCTGCGGCTCCGGTAGGTCTCGAGTACGATCTTTATCTGATTCTCAAGTTCATCGGGTTCAGGCCGGTATTCATCAATGTTGCCTCCCTCCTTCGCAAAGTTGAGTCGTTTTTCATTGAACTCAGCCTTTGTCTTCTTGTAGAATAACTCCTTTATCCGTGTGACATCGTCCACAATCTCAGCCGGAGGTCTGTTCTCCACGATAAGCACAAGGGTCTCCAGCAGTTCTTTACGCGAGAATCCGCTGTAATCAACCGGTGGCAGGTCAATGTCATCATAGTTGACCTTCTCCTCTTCAGGAGTCTCTTCTTCCTCAGATCCTTTCAACTCTCCTGATTCTGCCTCTTCAACCGGTGCTTCAACCCCGGGAGTCACCTCCTCATCAGCAGATTCCTCAACCTCGGAAGTGGTCTCCTTCTCCTCAACCGGTTCTTCACCAACGGGGTCAGCGACCTTCTCCTCAACTGTTTCTGCAGCCACGGTGGCAGTTACCTTCTCCTCAGCTGCTTCTGCAGTCTCCGGGTCAGTCATAATCTCTTCAGCCTTTACGGCTTCTTCACGGATGTCGTTTCCCGGTTCTGTGGCAGCATCATCTGCCCCTGCCGGCGCATCATCCGTATTAGTAGTTTCTCCCGTAGATTCGTTGGTCTTCTCAATACCATCGAATTGTTCATCATGAACAGAGTCTTCCGGATTTCTTGTCGTCATCATTAATCCTTTTTCTTCAGTGCTTCATACAAAGGAGAATGCCATGCAGCTTACCCCCTTTTTTTCAAACCACGAAAATAATGGATTATTGGTAAAACTCAAACCAATACCGCATTTAAATGAAATGCACTGGCCGGCAATTGCCAAAATGCTTAAATTTGTCGGCTAAGTTTCACTATAACGGAAAATGGAAACTAAAGACATTATCATTTATTCTGCAGTTATTGCGCTTACCGGGTTTTCTCTCTATCGCAAATATGTGAAGAAAAAGGGTGAAGGCGGCCCTGAGAAGTCAACAGGAATTTTCACACCCAGGGGCAGTCTCAGGGATCAGCCTGATGATTACGAACCCTATGACGGCAAGAAGGACGGCAGGTAATCAGTTGCCCAGCTCAAGCTGGTCCCTGATGAGCCTGTAATAACTCCCCTTCAGAGCGGTGAGTTCATTGTGGGTGCCTGATTCAGCTACTTTCCCGCCCTCAAGTACAATTATATTGTCAGCATTGCGCACCGTGCTGAGCCTGTGTGCTACAATTACAACCGTCCGGCCAGCCAGAAACCCGGTTAGGTTTTCAACAACAAGTCTTTCGTTTGTGGCATCGAGTGCGCTTGTAGCCTCATCGAGAAGGATAAGGGCGGGCTGTTTGTATACAACCCTGGCAATAAGAATTCGCTGTCTCTGCCCCTGGCTCAGACCGTGACCTCCCTGTCCGATACGGGTCAGGATGCCTGAAGGCAGGGTATCCAGCAATGGCTTAAGACATGCTGTCTCTGAAGCTATTGCCACCCTTGCCATATCCGGATTATCTTCTCCGGGTGCAATGTTCCCAAGGATTGTATCGGGGAAAATATAACCCTCCTGCATCACTGTACCCGTATTCCTCCTGAGTGCTGAAATACTGATTTCATCCAGCAGGAGCCCTCCGACGGTTACGGAGCCCCCGGCAGGTGGATAGAACCCCATCAGCATCTTAAGCAGGGTTGTTTTTCCCGATCCGCTCTCCCCGACAACGGCAGTTACCCTGCCAGCCGGGATGCTCAGGTTCAGGTTACGCAGCACCCACGGCGAACCCGGACCTTCATACCTGAAAGAAAGATCAGTGATCTTAATATCAGCCTGTTCCGGCATGGGTGCTCCTGCATTCAAACCCCCGGTCTCCTCAGGCTCCATGGCATGCACCTCTGACAGCCGCTCCAGGCTTATCCGCGCATCCTGTGTCGCTCTCATGAAACTTACTATCTGTGAGACCGGGCCATTGAGCTGTCCGGTAATGAACTGCACTGCCAGCATCATTCCCAGTGTCATCGGACCGTTTATCACAAGCGTTGCCGATATGACAGTAATAATTATGTTCACTGACTCGTGAATCAGAGTTCCTCCGGCAGTCTGGAACTGCAGTATCCTGAGACCTTTAATCCGTGTGGCGTACATCTCCTTCTGAAGTGATTCCCATTCTCTTCTGTTGGTGGCTTCATTTCCCGCCAGTTTGATCTCCTGCATGCCGTTCACAATGTTTATCATCCTGTTTCCGGCTTCAGCCATCTGCATGAAACGGATATTGTCAAGCCGCTCCCTTGCAGGCATAAACAGGGTGACATAAACCACGTAGAATGCAGTCCCTGCCAGAAAAACCGCAAGGACCGGTATGCTGTAAAGGCCCAGCACCACCCCGAAAACAATAAAATTGAAGAGAGAGAAGAGGATGGCAAGGCTTGATGATGTAAGGTAACTCTCTATCCTGCTGTTGTCATCAATTCGCTGTAATATATCGCCGTTCAGCTTCGTATCGAAGTAAGCGACAGGCAATCCAATCAGCTTTGCCAGAAAATCGGATACTATGCGGATATTGAGTTTTGATCCCACATGCAGAAGCAGCCAGCCCCGGCTGAATTCCACAGTCAGGCGGCCGGCTACGAGGGCCAGCTGACCTCCCAGAATAAGGTAAATGAACCTTACGTCACTGTCGGCAATACCCCTGTCTATTATTGCCTGTGTCATGAACGGGAAAAGTAATTGTATGGCGCTTGACAGTATCAGGCCGGCAATAAGAAGCATTATCTGTTTTCTGTAAGGCTTAAGGTAGGGTGCCAGGAACTCAAACCCTCCCCTGGGAGGTGGATCATCAGTCAGTTCCGCGAAGGCCAAGCCCGGCTCGAGCAAGAGTGCCATCCCTGCAGCATCGCCACCGGCTTCACCCGAAGCCCACCCCTGCAGGAATTCGTCATGAGACAACCTGAGCCTGCCAATTGCCGGGTCACTTACCCAGACAGCGTTTTCATTCACCCGGTTTACAACAATGAAGTGGTTCTGCTTCCAGTGAACAATACACGGCAAGGGTGCACCCTCCTTCAACCTGCTGAACGGGATTTTAACACCGGCTGCCCTGAATCCGATGCTCTCCGCTGCTGATTTCAGACCGAGCAGTGAGACACCCTCACGTGTTATCCATGCCTTCTTCCTTATTGTCTCGAGTGAGAGACGCTTGCCGTGACTGCGTGCAACCATGCTTATGCATGCCGGACCGCAATCCATTGCATCATATTGCCTCACGAAAGGGTAGCTCATTGATCCGGCAGAATTGGGAGTTTTACCCCATAAATATATCCATTATTTACCCACAGGAGGTCGGGTACCATGAAATGTGTTGAGGGGCATTTTTCAGAAATCGATTGCGGAAATTGTATATTTGCCAATTAAACCGCTTGTTTGGGATTATTCAGAAAGTATTCGGACAGTGACATCATAGATGGCATCAGGAACCAGGACAACAGGATTCTGACCTGGCTCTACGACTCATTTTTTGAAATGATCAGGGATCACATCAAGAAAAACAGCGGGTCGGATGATGATGTGCATGAAGTCCTCCAGGAGGCAGTTGTAATATTGTACAAGCAGGTAACAGGTGATGAATTCAGACTTACAACCGACCTGAGGGGATATTTTTTCGGTGTGGCGCGCAACGTCTGGAATGCGCAGCTGAGGTACCGTTCACGACTTGTATCGCTGGAGTCCGATCCGGCAGATCATTCAGCAGCTGAGGAAGTGAACAACGCTGCTCTCGAGAGGATTGTAACCCGCTCCTTCGCTCTCCTCGGGGAAGATTGCCAGAAGGTACTAACCCTCTACGGCGAAGGCTCAACCTTTGAAGAGATTGCCCGAATCATGGGCTTCAGGAATGAGGCTTATGCAAGAAGAAAAAAGTATCTCTGCAAGGAGGCTTTGATCGAAATTATCAAGACTGATCCGGAATATCAGGATCTTGGGCCCTTATAGACCAATCCGAGTATGATTGTGGCGGTAAGCAGGAATGCAAGCAGGCCGATGTACAGCTTCACCCTGTTGAAATACAGCGGCGTGTCATCGCCGTATATTACCAGGGTTGACCAGTAGTAGGGATGAGACCTTCCCTGATAGGAGGTTCGCAAATATTTCAGCCTGGCGTTGCGCAGTGCGGTGCTTTTTGACTGGCCGCTTCTTATGTTCTTGTAGAAGGAGTGTATCACCTCTGAAGCGGAGATATCATCCACAGCCCACATTGACATAACCGCTGAACGGCTGCCGGCATACAGGAAACCCCGTGCCAGGCTCAGTATCCCCTCCCCTGTAACTAGCATTCCGGACCCCGTATTGCAGGAGCTTAGCACTACCATCATAGCCTGAAGCGGAAGAGTATATACCTCGTAAGTATTGAGCATCCCGTCGTTGCTGCCGTCGCCTCCGCCCCTGAAAAGCATCCTGGAAAAGGCAGGCCGGCTGTCATCGACAAGGGTATGCATTGCCAGGTGAATTATCTTATAGTTCACTGCCTCACGCTTAAAGGCCTCCTCGCTTGCCTCTGCCCCGATGTAAGCGACACCCCCGCACTGGCCGACAGCATCTTCGGCCTCCAGGATCGCGTAGGGCAGATCACGGATCTCGCCCCTCAGGGCAGGCCAGTCAATCAGCAGCGAATCAGCAATATCCACTCCTTCATAGCTTGGCGCGAAGGCAAGAAGCCTGTTGTTAAGGCTCCGGCTCCTCTGAGTGGTCTCTGAGGAAAGAGTCACACTGTAGATGTAGGAGAATCGGTATTTCTTAAGGGCAAATGGAGCCTCCCTGTATAAGAGTCCGGGGCTGCGGAACTCCTCTGTCACAAGTGCCTCGAAGGGCAGGTATGAGAGGATGTTGTCTGGTGAGATCACTATCCTGTCACCGATCAGGTATGGCTCAGCAGGCTCAATCAGAATACGGTAGAGACTTAGAGCCAGATCCATATATTCATTGAATGGAGCGCGTGAGCCGCTCCTCGCCGGAGGAGCCGACAGCATGGACCGGAACCGTTTCAGATCGGAAAAGAAACTGGTGTCAATATCACGGGTTATCACTTCGCTCCTCCGGTGGTTGGCAACGAAGATGTACAGCCTGTCATCCGTAAGGACATAGCTGAGAAGATTGACCCTGCGGCCGATAACACTGCTGATTTCGTTCATGGGCATCACCTCACTCCTGAATTTCAGGTTGTAATATGCCGGGTATTCATTTTCAAATATCCGGACCAGGGAATCACGCGACCTGAGCAGCCGGAAGGTTACCCCCTCCCAGGTCACCAGTCTCTGAGTGTCAGGCACTGCTTTCAGTTTCTCCTTGAGCATGAGCTCTTTATAAAATCCGATCTCTCTCCTGATCTCCCCGTCAAGCTGTGTCAGTTCCAGCGGGAGGGAGAAGCGTGCAGCGTTGAGCTCCCTCATTGAAGCAAGGAATCCGGCAACCTTGCTTCTCTCCGTAAACTCGAAGAAGCCGGCAAGCGATTCATGATCGTGCTCCGCCTCATAAATCTTCGCATAGTTGTCGATGATACCCGTATAAATCTCCCTGGAGTAGGAACTGAAGCTTGTCCTGCTCTCCTCCTCGCTCATCTCCAGCCTGCGGCGGTCATAAAGTGATGTGATCCTGCTTCCGGCTGAGACAGCCTGTCTGAGATATTCAATATTGTTTTCTGAGGCAGCAAGGTCATTCAATGCATCATATCTCAGTTCAAGAAGACGGATATCCTCTTCGGAAAATCCGTTGATATCAGCATTATCCATGTCACCTGGTCGTTCTGTATCCGACGTGCGTGTTATCTCCTCCGTGATATTCAGCACTTCCTGCGACCTTCCTGCATCAGCCAAAGCCTGCGCATATTGGACCGTTATGAATTTTTTCATCGGGATATCCCATGGATTCCTTTGAACGTAACTGAGACACTCGTCGTAAAGGACCAGTGACCTTTCACTGTCACCAGTGCTGTTGTTAACAAAATCGGCAACAGAAACCAGCATTGTGAAGTACTCCCTGCTCTCGGGTCCGTAATTGTTTCTCACATTCTCAAGCCCTTCTTCCAAAACCTGCTCTCCTTCCTTCATCCTCCCGTTCTCAGCCAGAAAACCCGAATAGTTGATATGCAGGAGAAATTTATCATAGGTATTCTGCCCATCCCTTATTGACAGGCCAGCCCTGAACTGTGCCTCCGCTTCACGTGGCTGACCAAGCCTTCGGTGTACCTGCGCCATTGTATTGTGCATCAGTATCCTGGAATCAACGCTGGCAGCCGGATCCTGTTCATACATCCTCAGCGCCTCCCTGCAGTAAACAAGTGATTTGTTGTACTCAAGGGTCCGGTACAAACTGAGCCCTATAATATGGTATAAATCAGCCTTGACCTTCGATGATATCCTGTCAGGAAAAATCCTCGAAATCTTTAAACCTGACTCTGCCAGCTCAACTGCCTGGGCGGCATCATTCAACTCAAGGCATATGCTGGCAAGATTGACATAATTGGTTGCCAGGCCCGATGAGTCGTTGCCGGATACTGCTCTCTTTGCCTCCAGCCCTCTGACTCCGAGCCCGTAAGCGTGAGAATAATCTCCCAGCCTGTGGAGAGAAACAGCCATATTGCTGAGGCCGTTTGCGTACCTCCTGTCAGCAAGGGAAAGTTTTTCCCGGAAGCCGGTAGAAAGACGAAAACAGTCATATGCACGACTGAAACTATTGAACTGGTACAACTGAACGCCCACAAAATAATAAGCATCTGAGAGCAACAGGGTATCCATGATCCGGGTCCCGTCAAGGATGACCTGAATCTGTAGTGCCATCTTCTCAGCACCGGAAGCATCAGACCTTTGCTCCAGAAGATAGCCAAGAGAATCGGTCAGTTCCCTTAACCTTAATTCCCCCGATTCTTTCATTTCATTACCGTCATGCACGTCCGATACAGACCCCCGGGCCAAACCCGGAGAACTGCAGAAAACCGTACAAAACAGGTATGTAACAATGATTATGTCCGCCCTCAGACTCATCAGTGTGGTTCTTCTTTCTTCCGCCGGTAAAAGTATAAAACAATCCGTTATTGTGACAGCAGTTTTCCTCTCCTTATACATCACTGTTATTCAGTATGTTGCATTTTTTTTGAAAAATAATTGAATTTTTCGTGTCACAAAAGGGCACTTTCTGACATGTACGGTATAAATGCAAATTAAACCCTGACTTTTAATAAAGAAAAACTTACACTATGAAAACCCTGACAATTGAAAACTTCTGTGATTTTGTTCTTTCAAACGAGGAAATGATAAATGTACGCGGAGGAAACGGCGGCAAAAATGACACTATGACAGATCCGACCAGGCCTCCGGTAATTATAGAAATCTGATTTGTAAAGCAAAGCCGGCTTTTCCGGCCAGTAACGATAACATAACGGGTGCAATTCTGCGTTTAGCAGTGGCACCCTGACATCAGGCAGCGTGCGCGCATGCCGGTGCAGTGCCCGGATAGGCATGCGGCTGATTGTAAGTAACTGTTTGACTGATATTTATAAGTGTGAAATAATACAATAGAAGATGAAGACAAGGAATGTCAACAATGCCATTGAGGACTTGCTCGGCGGTCATACAGACAAAGCCGGGAAGGATTGGCTTGACAACGAAATTAAAAAAGATCCCTCGCTGGCAAGGGAGTTTGTTCTAAGGAAAAAAACCGATGAGATAATCGCTGACAGGCAGGTGATTGATCTCAGGAATAAACTCGCGTCAATTGAGAGGAAAAAACGCTCTGAAGGCACACTCCGCAGAACCATTGTGAGGAGTTCGAGGTATGCGGCTGCAGTTGCAATTATTGCTATCATTTCCAGTGCATTATACATAGGCCTTAGGCCAGGTTCATCACCTGAAGAGCTTTACTCCGCGAATTATTCCAGATACGAATCGTCGGGTGCAGTGAGGTCCGCCATCAGCCCCGGAAATTCTTTAATGGAAAACGCCATTGCTTCATATTCTGCAAGGGAGTATGACAAAGCCATCATGTACCTTGAACAGGTGATAAACACCGGTCAGGAGGATATGGAATCCGTATTCATGCATGGGATGGCCAACATGGAGGTAAAGAACTACCCGGTGGCGAGCGGATCATTCACCCGCGTCATCGAGCACAATGACAACCTGTACCTGGAAGACGCCGAATGGTACCTTGGCCTGTGCTACATGATGACAGGCAACAGGGAAAAGGCAATAAAGCAGTTTGCTGACATAGCATCATCAGGAAGCAGATACGGTAAGAAGGCGGCAAGGCTTGCACGCAGAATAAAGTAATACACACTGTTAAAAAAGTTCATATGTTCGAGATTCTTCGCAATGTCTACAGGGAGACGGATATGACAGCAACGGCAGGGCACGAAAAACTGGACAAGATGATCAACAGACCAAATATACTTGCAGGTGTTTCTCACGAGGTAAGGACACAGATGAACTCAATCGTCGCCTTCTCATACCTGATGAACAATGAGAGGTTCAGCGACACGGAAAAGCGCGAGTTTTCAGAGCAGATTATTACCTCATGTGAACAACTGATCGGATTATTTGAAAATTTCTTTGACACTGCATCCCTTGAATCAGGGTCAGCAAGGGAAAATCTACGGGAGACAGACATTACAAAACTTTTTGAGTCCCTGACCTCAGATTTCAGGGTTTATATGAGGAAAAAGGGGCGTAATAACATTGTTCTGATCCAGGAAGACAACCTCCCTGACAAGCTGATGCTTAAGCTTGACGTGGCGAGGACAACAAGAATTATCAGCAATCTGTTCAGGAATGCACTCGACAGTACTTTTTCAGGGTTTATAAAAGTCGGGTGCACACACAGTGACGATAGAATAACATTTTACGTAAAAGATTCTGGCCAGGGTTTCCCCAAAAGCAGTGACCTGCTGCTTTCCGACAATCCTGAGATCCAACATTCCGAAAGTCAGGATACCTATTCCGCTATGAATTTAATCCTGGCCAGAAATCTTATTCTTGCATTGGAGGGCATTATCAGGGTTGAGCCCAATGATGCCGGAGGAACATCCGTATTTGTCTCTTTACCAGCCAGGGAGAGCTCTGGCTTGAAAATACTCACCGGTACCTCCTCAGAGAATAAAATCGCAATCTGATTACCTGAGGATCAATGACTGTCTGATGTGAGAAGTCAGGAGGGTGGCCCAAAGCCCCCTCCTTTGCCGGTTTCAGCTGGTACCATTCAGCCTGCTGTGATTCACAGGCACATTTACTTGTGGGTCCCTTCCGACAGGATTGTGATCTCTGTCCGCCTGTTAAGCCTCTTGCCTGCAGGGGTGATGTTATCAGCCACCGGAGAGTTCTCACCATAGCCGTGTGAAAATATCCGGTCTTTGGCAATGCCTCTCTTTATCAGATATTCCCTGACCGATTTGGCCCTCATTTCCGAAAGTCGCTGATTATGCTCCTCGTTGCCGTCTGAATCCGTGTGGCCGCCAATTTCAATCACCACGACGGGATTGACCCTCAGGAATTCAAGCAATTGCTCAAGTTCGGGCATTGACGACTCCAGCAACTCCCAGGAGTCGGTGTCAAAGAAGACGTTATACATCCGCATGAACTCACCTACTCTTACCCGGTTAAGGGCAACGGTTTTTGTAAGCGGCTCGGAAGATGTATATCCCTCTGCATAGTCAAAGTTTTCAGAGAAAATCATATATCCGCTTGCAGTCACATTCAGGCCGTAGCTGCTGCCCTGTGGCAGGCAGACGAAAAACTCTCCCATGCCGTCAGTGACAGAGCTTATTACATCCAGTCTGTGGGTAAGATCACTCAGCTCATATTTTGCCACAATCGGCTGTCCTGAAGCCTTGTCAATGACCCTGCCCTTGAAGTAAAGAACAGGTTCAGGCTGAACGGCTTCCGGCAGGTCAAGATAAAAAATATCCTTCCCCTTTTCCTTTTCACGAACCGAGGAGAAGTAGGCTCTCCGGCCTGACGACTCAATTACAAGTCCGCTTTCGTCTGCAGGAGTGTTCACCGGGGGACCGAGGTTCTCAGGGATGCTCCAGGTGGAATCACGGTTCATTGTTGTGACGTAGATATCATGACCGCCAAAGGATTCCCTGCCGTTTGAGGAGAAATAGAGTGTTTTTCCGTTGAAATAGATGAAGGGAGAGAACTCGTCACCCGGAGTATTGATGTTTTTGCCCGGGTTAACCGGTTTGCGCCATTTGCCGTCACTGCCGCGTGTTGTATACCAGATATCCATTCCTCCCAACCCTCCGGGCCTGTTGCTTACAAGGAAAAGCATCCTGCCATTCGGACTGATTGAGGGTTGCGATTCCCAGGAGGTTGTATTTACCGGGGTCCCTAGATTGATTCCCGGCGACCACCTGTTGCCGTCAAATGACGAAAAATAGATGTCACACCTCCCCTGTCCGTCACTCCGGTCGCATGCCGTGAAGTACATTGATCTTCCGTCGGATGAGATGGACTGTGCTCCTTCGTTACCGGACGTATTTAGCGGTGCTCCTGCATTGCGTGCTGTTCCCCAGTATCCGTCAGAGGCCCATCCGCTTATATAGAAGTCCTCCTGGCGGTCGCGGCCGTAATCCCTTCCGTAGCCTGAGGCCCTCTTTACCTCCCTGGTAAAAATCAACTGCTGGCCGTCACCGGTAACAGAAGGCCAGTATTCATCAAGTACTGTGTTTACAGAGTCTCCGGCGCTGACCGGGTCAGTATCAAAGAGGGATCCGGGAAATGACAATGCAAAACGGCAGCTGGCGATCATCTTTTCCGCCTCGCTTCTCAGTCTGGCCGTGGCGCCCTGTTGATTCAGGTAAGCCTCGAGATGGTTCAAAGCTTCGAAATACCTGCCCGTTCTCATCTCAGCCTTTCCGAGACTGAAAAGGGCCGGGGGAAAGAAGAGTGAATCGATTTCAACAGCTGAACGGTAGTGGCTAACTGACTTCTCCCAGTCACCTGTATCAGCGTATAGCTGTCCAAGCAGGATGTGAGCCTCGTAGAACTGATTGTCTTCCTTTACTGCTAGCTTCAGGTTAGTCTCTGCCCTGTCATAATAGAGCAGCTCGTAATCCCGCTTTCCCTGATCATAATATTTAAGTGCCCTGTTGGAACGGGTATGCAATGACTGGCCGGTGAGTGTATACTGGCTCAGTATAATGAACATAAGCAGGGCAATAATTTGTGTTTTCACTCTCTATCAGGGAATATGCATGAATTTATGAGCCTGAAGGGATACTCTCCATGCGGGATTTCTCTTTACATATTCTGTAATTTCCTCAATCATCTCCCTGTAACGGCTCCACTCAGGCTGAAGCAAAAGCTGACAGCCGCGATCAACCTTCTGCCTGTATTCTTCGGCTTCCGCAAAATCCTTGCCATCCTGTATTACAACCTTTATTTCATTTGCCATTGACCAGATCCCTTGGAGCGGAGGAGAGTCCCTCTTGGGTGAAAGGGTGATCCAGTCCCATATACCTGTAACAGGGTAGGCTCCGGAGGTCTCGAGGTATGTTTTAATTCCTTCAGATTTAAGCATTTCGCACAGCGGACCCATATTCCACATCAGAGGTTCACCGCCGGTGACAACAACCGAATCGGCTCCGGCAGCAAGAACATTTGAGACAATGGCCTCTATCCCGATCATCGGGTGCAATCCGGCATTCCATGAATATTTTGTATCACACCAGCTGCAGCATATGTCGCAACCGCCAACCCTTATGAAATATGCAGCCCTGCCTGTATTGCATCCCTCACCCTGAACGGAGTAGAATTCCTCCACAAGTGGCAGCATGTGTCCGTCGCTGTTCGGATTGTTACTTTTCATTTCTTCTTTTTGTCGAATGAGAGCAGTTTATAGAAATCATGAAACAGCCCTGTATTGTCCTGAACTCCGGTAAATGACATTGACCCCGGCCCGTATGCAAATACCGGAACCATAACTCCTGAATGTCCGGTGAAGCTGAATGATCCCTTAACCTCCTTCTTTTCAATATCGCCACCCGTAATGCTCATTCCTCCGGTCTCATGATCGGCAGTGACAACAATAAGGGTTTTACCATTTCTGCCGGCGAATTCCCGGGCAACCGCAACGGCCCTGTCCATATCCAGTACCTCATCGGTAACCATTTTTGTGTCATTGCTATGGCCGGCATCGTCAATCTCCGATCCTTCCACAACCAGAACAAATCCATTCCGGTTTCGCGAGAGCACCCTGATAGCCTTTGCGGTTGCCCTGGCAAGGTAATCCGGATCCCTCCCCTCAAACAGCCTGGGCATGTCTTCAGGCGACATAAGTCCTGCTATCCGGGATGCCTGTGACGCTTCAAACGATTCAAGGTCATAGGTGATGTCATAACCTGCATTTTTAAGCTGCGATACTACATCCTCCGATCTTTTAAACCCGCCTGCAGAATCAACAGACGGCTCAAAATATTTCCTTCCGCCACCGATAAATACCTCTGCGACTCCGCTTACATACCAGGCAGCAATGGAACGATAGTCATAGCGAAGCGGCACATGTGCGGTGAAGGAGGCAGGAGTGGCATCAGTAAGGGAACTGGTGCAGACAATACCTGTTGACTTACCTGAGACGCGTGCATGTTCCAGTAGTGTCACCAGGACTGAACTGTCAGGTCTGACTGATATCATTCTGTTGTTGGTTTTCTCGCCCGTTGCCAGCGCAGTGCCGCCGGCTGCCGAGTCGGTGGAATAGCTGTTTGCTGATTGGGTAATACTGAATCCGGTAACAGGAAAAGCAGGGAAAGTCATAGTGTTGCCGGAGACTGTCATTGCTGCATATACGTGTGAAACGCCCATACCATCGCCTATGAACAGTATCAGGTTAAGCGGATTCTGCCTTGTGCTTCCTGCCGATGTCAAAGTCAGAATGACAAGTGAAACGGCAGCAAATCTTAAAACTGACTTCATAAAAACATCCGGATCAGTTAGTGCCAAAGAGAAGCTTTCTTTCGCGCTTTTCAGCCTCCGCAGCCCAGTCGGCCGGAATAATGCTCCATTCACTCATTGGCTCAGGCCTGATGGTTCCTTTCTTCTTTATCCACTCAGTCATGTAGTGACGGAGGTCTCGTTCCGTGGCTGTGATTATCCTTCTCTCAAGCTCAGTTCCTGTGATACCTGCAGCCGGAAAGTGTCCGCCGCCGCCGTTTGCCCTGTAGGAGTTCACTGCTACTGTATAAGTAGCGCTGTGGCTGAAGGGAGTTCCGTCACTCAGAGAGGTGATATCAACCCTTGCTCCCTGTGGTTTGCGAACATCAACGGTATATATGATGCCCATTGCAGACTCAAAATTATAGGAGGGATTGCGAAGTCTCGCCGTGCCATTGATCATGACCGGTGAGCCGTTGTCATCAAACCTGTATTTAAGCATATAATCACCTTTCTCTTTCATCGTCTCGAACCAGAGTCCTGCCGAATGTTCAAGGTGACGGTCAATCTCACCACCTGTCATGTTAACAGTGTAAAGGAAGTTCTCAAACCTGTAAAGGCGGTACATATCCCTGATCCTCAGATCACCTTTTTCTATGCTCTGGTCAAAGGAGAGCGGTGCGGCCATCGAAATTCTGGCCCCTGTCAATTCAATCTGCATGAGATGGATCAGATCGACGAATGCCGAGGGCCCGAAAAATGCGTCACGGGTGGTGGCCGTTGCCTCTGACCGGCCGATTATCTCCGAAGTATATTCGTTTAACCTGTCTGAAACACCTTTGTATTTTTTGAGGAAGGCAGCAGATTCAGGAAGTGTGTTCATGGGGATGATCCTGCCGCTGAGTTCCGGTCCGGTCTTTCCGTCAGCCTGTTTTGTCAGTCTGACCGTTACATTCATCAGAGCCTCCGCCCTGCTGCCGCCGTCAAGCACAAGCACCTTCTCCCCGGCGCTGTTGTTGATCTCCCTGATATCCTGCCTGTGGTCATGACCGCAGAAGATAACGTCAAATCCGGGCACATTCAGAGCCACTGCCATTGTGCTGTTCTCATCATCACCCCTCTCCCTTTCATCGCCCATGCCGGAGTGGAAAAGACCAATAATAAGGTCCGGGTTCTCCTCAAGCATTACAGGCATCCACTTCCTGGCCGTGGAGACCATATCCTCAAACCTGATGCCGCGATAAAGTGATTCCGGCAGCCAGCGGGGGACTGACGGCGTTATAAGACCAAAGACAACTACTCTCATGCCCTTCTTCTGAATCACCGTGTATGGCTCGAAATAGGGCTCACCGGTCTCTATGTCAATTGCATTGGCAGCCAGCATCGGAAATTCGTATTCCTTCCTGACGCGGTCATAGACATCGTGGCCGGCCTCGATATCATGGTTGCCCACCGAGGCAGCATCATATCCCAAATGATTCAGGATGTCTGCAATCACGTGGGTTTCCGAGGTCTCAACAAAATTATAATAGTATGCCAGCGGATCTCCCTGAAGAATATCGCCATTGTCAAGGAGGATCATGTTCCCGTTGCCGCCCGCCTCAACAAGTGAGGCCAGATTTGCCAGTGACCGGTCCGTGGCTTCACCCTCCGTGTTGTCGAAAGGTAGCAACATACCGTGAAGATCGGTGGTCACATAAATCTCCAGTTTATTCTCGCTGGTCCCACAAGACTGGGCAAGGAGACCGGCTATGAGGAAAATAATAAAAAGAGGAAAATATTTCATTTTTTACTGTTCATTTTGATTTTTCAATAAAAGGGAAGTTCACTATTTTCTTTCCGTTCTTCATTCTTGTGACTGTAAACTGGTCAGCCAGACTTCCGGAAGCATCGTAAGCCCTGTATTCAAGCCTGTTTCCATCAGTACTGACTGTCTGCCACAACTGGGTATTTGTCAGTCCGACCTGCCACCATTGCTTTGCATCCTGCTGATATTGCTTTGAGCCGCTTACGGAGACAACATAGACCGGGCCTGCCGGTTTGCCTTTCATGTCCCTGCCTTCAGGCATAACAATGCCACGTGCATATGTATGATCATGTCCCGTCAACACCAGATCAACTCCGTAGCGCTCAAAGAGAGGCTTGAGGTTTTCCCTGATTGCAGTGTTGTCTCTCCTTGCTGAGGTTGAATATACCGGGTGATGGAACACAGCCACTGTCCAGTTGCAGGGGTTGTTGCGCAGAAGTCCCTCAGCCCATTCAGTCTGGGCCCTGGCAAATGCTTCATTTCTGATCATCTTGTCAGAATTGATAAAAATGAATCTCACTCCCTGGTAGTCAACTGTATATGCTGTTTCCTCCAGACCTTCAGGGCCGTTTTCCGGGAGAGTGAATCCTGCTCTCCAGTACGAGTTAAGATCTCTCTTTTCCCTCTCCTCAGGATGGTAATATTCGTGATTGCCAGGGGTGGCCAGCACCGGAACTTCTGAAGTTATAAAGCCTGCAGCGGCATGCCAGTCGCCCCATTCGTCATTGTGTGGTATTTTTCCTGATCCGCCGTCTACAAGATCCCCTGCAAAAACCATGAGTGCGGCATCCGGTGTGGACCGGTAAGCCTGTCTGATCACCCTTGCAAAAAGCGATTTGCTTCCGATCTGGGAATCGCCGAAATAGATAAATGTTAAAGGTGCGGAGCCTGCCTCAGCAGTTCTGAAGGTGAACCACTCGCTGGCGGCAGGGCCGGAACCTACCCTATAGGTGTAAGTCGTTGCCGGGGTCAGGCCGCTTAAGATTACCGAATGGAACCTGCCGGTCACCCCGTCACCCTGGATATCCTGCCATGAGCCTACCACGGTCCTGGCAGAGTCGGCAAGAAAGATAGTAGGCAGGTTGACAGTCACCTGGGCAATACTTTCACTGACAGTTGTGTCAGTCCTCCAGGTTACGGCCATTGAGGTGGCCGGGTCGTTCGTCAGGTTCAGCACTACCCTGTCAGGGTGAGATGATGGAATATATTTCGTCAGTCGCTCCTGCGCCGGGGCCCGTAAACTTGCCAGAGCAAGAACAAAAAAAGTTATAGTAAGAATATGCTTCATGCAGTTTTTTCTTTATGTAACAAACTATCAGTACCGGAGGTTGTAAATATATTGAATATTTCCTTGCCACATTGTGATGAACCCTTGCAGCCACCGCTCTTTTAACTATTTTTGCAATGTATGAAAGTGCTTTCCGGACTTGACGTTGTCTCACGCCGTCTGCCTTCAGGACTCAGAGGTAAAAGGACAGGCCTTCTGTGCCACTCCTCCAGCATCTCTTCAGATTACAGGCACATAACCGAGATTTTTGCCCTCGGTTCAGGATGCATTCTCTCAGCCCTCTTCGGACCTCAGCACGGCCTCTCGGGACAGACCCAGGACAACATGATAGAGTGGGAAGGTACGATTGATCCTCATCTGGGCATTCCGGTATACAGCCTGTACGGCCTTCACCGCAAACCAACACAATCAATGCTGAATGGAATTGATGCATTTATTGTTGACCTTCAGGATGTTGGAGCCCGATTGTATACCTATATCTGGACAGTGAAGCTATGCATGGAGGCATGCACCGAAGCCGGCATCCCAGTTTGGATCCTTGACAGACCAAACCCGATTGGCAGGATCCAGGTTGACGGACCAGTCCTGCGCGAAGAATACTTCACATTCGTTGGCGGAGCCTCAATACCCCTCTGTCACCGCATGACCCTCGGTGAGATGGCCCTCTGGATCAGGGAAAAATACATTCCCCGCTGCGACCTTCACGTGATCAGGGCTGAAGGGTGGAGACGCAACTCACTCTACAGTGAGACAGGACTGCCATGGGTTCTCCCCTCACCTAACATGCCAACGGAGCTGTCAGCCGCAGTATATCCCGGGACAGTACTCGCAGAAGCCCTTAACCTCTCGGAAGGGAGGGGCACCGTCATCCCTTTCGAACTTACAGGAGCGCCATGGATAAACGGTCGCCGGTTGCTGGAAGAGATGCGGAGCAGAAACCTGCCAGGATGCCGTTTCCGGATGCACGACTTCATCCCAACATTCAATAAATACGCCGGGGAGTACTGCAGGGGAATACAAATACATGTCACCGATCATTCCGTTTTCAGGCCTGTGGCTACAGCACTGCACCTCTTTGATGCGATCATCCGGACATCGCCTGAGGGTTCCCTGAAATTCAACCCTCCCCCATACGAGTATGAGTACAATCTGATGCCCTTTGACATCCTGTCAGGCGATGACCGCATGCGCGAAGTGCTGACAAAAGGGCTCCCCCTTTCAGAAGAGACACAACGCTGGGAAGCTTCAGCCGCAGTCTTCAAATCCGACTTCAGGCAAATCGCGCTTTACGAGGAATAGAATGATTACGGCTGAAAACATTATTGCACTCTCACTTATAATTTTCATCGCATCTGTTGTCAGGGGGTTCACCGGATTCGGCCTGGCACTTGTGGCAGTGCCCCTTTTGCAATTCTTTATGCCGGTTTCTGACACAGCTGTCTTTATCGTATTTATTAACGCCATCTTCTCTTTAATCTACTTTCGACGGTCCAGGGAGATAGTGAGGGATCAGCCCCTTTTAAGGATGGCATTATACACCGGTATCGGCGTGGCAGCCGGCACCCTCATTTTGAAGTTCATTAATCCGGCTTATATTCAGCTTGTATGGGGTGTGCTCATAATCTTTATTGTGATCGCTCTTGCCCGGGGTGTCAACTTCGGGATCAGATCCGACAACTCCGCCATGACACTGAGCGGTCTCCTCGGCGGACTGCTCGCCGGAGCAACCGGCATCACCGGGCCGCCAGTGGCAATAATACTCTCCTCTCTCAAGACCCCGAAGGAGAAATTCAATGCCGTGATCTCTGTGTTCATATTCTTTGCAGTATCATACGCACTCGTGTTTTACCTTATATCAGGTCTTGTCAGGATCGAAACCTTCCTGCTGGCGCTATGCTCCGTGCCTGCACTTCTGGCAGGACTCCACACGGGTGACAGGCTGGTTTCAAGGATAAGCCAGAAGTCATTCACACGCATAGTTTATGTTGTTCTGATACTGATGGGAGTTATTACACTTTTCAAGGGTGCGAAGGCGCTTATTATAAATTAAGACACTATATCTTCGTTGAGGGAATGCTCTTTTCAGATACATACAAAACAATTGACAATGAGGCGGAAGGACTCTTCAAGGACCGTGGAAGCAGGTTCATTGCTATTGCAATCCCGGTGACCTCTCAGGAAGAGATAAAAACCAGGCTTGTGGAGCTGAGAAAAGAGTATCATGATGCCAGGCACCACTGCTATGCGTGGGTGCTGGCACCCGACAGGCAGACGTGGCGAGTCAATGATGACGGTGAACCCTCCGGGACTGCCGGAAGACCAATCCTGGCACAGATCAATGCACGCGAGCTCACGAACGTCCTGGTTGTTGTAATAAGATATTTCGGAGGGACCCTTCTCGGTGTCAGCGGACTTATAAACGCCTACCGTACTGCCGCCTCAGACGCACTGGACCACGCCATTGTTATGGAGAAACATATAACCGAACGATGGCTTCTTACATTCCCGTATATTTCTATGAATGACGTCATGAAAGTACTCAGGGACGAGGGATGCAGGCAGACAGAACATAATTACAGCGGAAACGACGTCACCCTGGGGATTACATTCAGGGCATCCTCATCTGAACAGGTGACAGGGAGACTGAACAAAATACCAGGATTGCAGATGAAATGGCTTTCAACAGAATGAACACCATATTTTTCAAATAGTTTTAAACATACTGATAATTGCGAGGACAGTATAATAACTTTGTCTCAATTCAGGCACCAAAATCACAACTTAATGAAAACCAAAAGCTTAGTCTCAATTGATGATCTCTCCACGGAGGAGATCACAAAGATTCTCAAGCTTGCTGCGGAATTTGAAAAGAACCCTATCCAGGATATCCTGCGCGGCAAGGTTGTTGCAACCCTCTTTTTTGAACCGTCAACCCGTACCCGTCTCAGTTTCGAGAGTGCTGTCAACAAGCTTGGCGGCAGGGTGATCGGTTTCACCGACTCCTCCAGCTCGAGTGTCTCCAAGGGAGAGACGCTTAATGACACTATCAGGACAGTAAATAATTATGTAGACCTGATTGTAATGCGTCATCCTATTGAAGGCAGTGCACGCTACGCAAGCGAGATCTCAACAGTACCGGTGATTAACGCGGGTGACGGTGCCAACCAGCATCCGACTCAGACCCTGCTTGATCTCTATTCAATACTCAAAACACAGGGCACTCTGGACAACCTCAACATCTGCATGGTTGGTGACCTGAAGTACGGCCGCACAGTGCATTCCCTTCTGATGGCTATGTCAAGATGGAAGACATCATTCAATTTTGTCGCCCCTGAGGAACTGAAGATGCCGGATGAGTACAAACTCTACCTCAGGAACCTGGGCCTGGACTACTACGAGACGGCCGACCTGAATGAGGTGATCAACATGGCGGACATTGTCTACATGACACGCGTGCAGCGCGAACGATTCTCTGACCCGATGGAGTATGAAAAGGTTAAGAACGCATATGTCCTTCATGACCACATGCTTTCAGAGACGAAGCCTGGAATGAAGATCCTCCATCCGCTTCCCCGGGTGAACGAGATCAGTACGGACGTAGATTCCAACGACAAGGCATATTATTTCGAACAGGCCCTCAACGGGGTATTCACCAGGCAGGCAATCATCTGTTCATTACTCGGCTTAAAATAAACGACAATGAAAAACATAAATGACCCGAAGCAGTTGCTTGTCAGCGCAATCGAAAGCGGGACAGTAATTGACCATATCCCCGCAAGCACCCTTTTCAAGGTAATAAAGATCCTTGGTCTTGACAGGATAAAGAACCAGATCACATTCGGCACAAACCTCGAGAGCAAAACGGACGGCAAAAAAGCAATTATAAAAATCGCCGGTAAGTTTTTCGAGGACGATGACATCAACCGAATAGCACTGGTGGCTCCCAATGCCAAGCTTAATATCATTCGTGATTATGAGGTGATTGAGAAGCGTGTGGTGGAGGTACCGGACACGATCACTGCTATTGCCAAGTGCATGAATCCCAAATGCATCACGAACTTTGAGAAGGTGACAACGCGGTTCAGGGTTGTCTCAAAGAAACCGGTGGCACTAAAGTGCCAGTACTGTGAGAAGATAACCGATCAGGAGAGGATGGAAATCATCTGAGACGGTCATAAGACCTCACAATCAGCTCATCCTTCATAATTCCCCGGTATGCAAGCCACGCAAGTATTGCTGTGACTAGAGGGAAAACTGCTTTGATTTTCCACACCACCGTGACGTCGATCTTGCGGTCAAACATGATAATGTAAAACGCTCCGAGGATGATTGTTCCCAGTGAGAGCAGAAGTACAATCATTGCAAGCCTCATCTGGATCGATCTCTTTTTGTACAAAAAGACAGCGGCAAGCGCCAGAAGTGGAACAAGTGCGAGGATAACCGTCATCGGCCACAACCGTTGTATTACCTCCCCACCGTTATCAGTCAGCCCGGGAAAACCGATGCTGAAGAGGACGCCGCTTCCGGCTCTAAGATTGACCAGGTCTCCTGTCAGCAAGAGCCCCGAAAAAACCGTGGCGGCCAGGAGGAACAATGTCTGGATTCTCTGTATCATGCTGTATATCTATTACTTCGCCTTGAATAATTTTCTGAAATTCTGGTAGTCAAGGTAGTATAAAACTTTCAGAGATATGCTGTTTGTCTGCGGGTTCGAAAGCAGGTCAGTGAAATTGTCAAATCCGTTGCTGATAATCACATCTCCTTCTGACCAGATGGCGTTCTTCCATACAAGTGAAAGCTCGCTTCCCGGCGCAAATCTCCAAGTGTAGACCATATCGATGTTCAGGAAGTTGGTATTAACGTCGTTGTTGTTCACAGGGGTTGAAAATATCCTGTCAAGAAGACTGCCGTCAGGCTGGAGGATCATGTAGCTGCCATCATAGTCAGCCCTTGACCAGTAATGCCTGCCCCTGAGGGTAATGTATGAGCTGGCTGAGAAGATAAACGCACCTGAGACCGTATTTGTGACTGTTGTCAGATCACGTTTCCCGAAGGTGATGCCTTCAGTCGGGTGGTCAAGTACGAAACCTATGTCATTGAACATCTTCTCAACCCCGATTGAGTAATCAAATGAGAAACGCCTGCTTGCCTTGAACTCAGGCTGGACAGACCACATGTAACCATACTGGTCGTAATCAGACCATGCCTTCATGTATCCGGCGTTTCCCTCTATGTAGAACCGCTTGCTCTTGTCTGTATCCCCCCTGAAGCCTATTGAAACTGAGGGAGGGCGATGATAGAACATCGACATGTCATCAGTGCGGGGCTCAAAGTAATCATCTTCACCCCAGGGAGTGAATTCCACATCGAGAGACATGGACCAGTAGTTCATCAGAAGGAGCATGCCGTCAAGCTGTATTTCTGCCGAAGTGAAAGCCCTCGGCCTGAAAAGCTGCTCGTAGCTGAAGTCGAGTGAGGTCCTTGTGGACATGATGTTGCCTATTGGCTCATAGGTACTGTAAGAGAAGTCCAGGGAGTGGCTGATGCCATTGTTTCTCCTGAGATAACCCATGTCATTCGGATCATATGTATCACTCAGCAGTGAGAAGTTGTAGTCAGTTCTGAACTTGCCTCCTGTCTTGCCGGCATTGAAACCCAGGTAGTGCCCCAGTCCGGTTTTTGCCGAGCTGTAGTATTTCTGGCTCAGCGAAGCTCCTGCAGATGCTGACCAGAGCCTGTCGGCAGTCTTGAGGGTTGCATCAAAGCCTGTCACGTTTGCCGTGTAAAAGTTTTCGTCCTTCTCGGCTGCCCTGATCACGCTCGTGTTCATCATACTTACGTAAGAATCGTTTTTAAGGGTCTGATCAAGCACAAGCATATTGTAATTCGTCAGGGGCTCTGTCATGATTCTCCTGGACTCCCCGGTGACTGTATTCTCCACGCTTGCCCATGTGCTGTTTGTCACAGCGTTGAAGATGCCTATGCCAAGTCCTCCTCCCGTCCTCCCTGAAATCTTTGTCGCATTAATCAGGCTGACTTCAGCCGGGTTAAGCATAATAACCTCATTGTCATCAATCATTGAGTGGACACTCCTGACAAGATGAGGGGTGCCGCCAATACGCCGGGAATAAAAAATATCTCCCTTGTTGAATAACTCTGTTCCTTCCATGAAGAATGGCCGCTTCTCATTGTATTTGACCTCGTATGGAGAGAGGTTCAGCACACGGTCATCCGACTGAACCTGTCCGAAATCGGGGATCAGGGTAGCATCAAGGGTGAAACTCTCGCTCAGTCCCACCTTGAGATCCAGTCCGCCATTGTATGCCGTTCCCACGCCAGGCTCATCAGTGACATGCTCAAGATAGCCTGAGACGTACGGCACAAGGGAGAGCCTCAGAGGGGGCTTCACATCACGTATGCCTGACAGCTCACCCATATGGGCAATTGATGCTCCGAACTCCTTTGTAACGAAGTTCCATGATGATGTCTCCCTGTTACGGCGTACCTCACGCCAGAAGTTAATACCCCATAGCTGGTCGGCTGACCGGGGAAAGCGGAGTGCTGAATAGGGAATCTTAATCTCTGCAACCCAACCCTCCTCATTGACCGATGTGCGGCTCTCCCACACTGCATCCCAGGTGTCACGATGCTCCCAGCTGTCTCCGGTGGTTAGTTTGTTGTCTATCTGGACATTTGATGCAGAGACCTTGAACATTTCACCATTTAGCCCGTCATTGAAAGGGGATATCTCGACCCAGAAATGATCAGCATTGATGTCTCCCTCATCCCTCTGACCCAGTTCGGTAAAGATGCTGTCAGGCTTGCTGTCAAACATTACTGCGCCTATATAAAGTGCGTCATCATCATACAGAAGGTGAACCTCCGTCCTGTAAAACGAAGGGACCCCGTTGCGGGGATTATAGATTACAAAATCACCTGCGGGAACAGTGTTAAGCCAGGATGATTCACTTAGTTTTCCGTCAACCCGGATATTTTCCTGAGTCCTCACCGCCTCGGCTCTCTTCCTGTCCCGGACCTGCCCGTCGAGGGCAGCGATTGGAACAAGAATGCCAAGTGTCAGTAAAAGAAGGCTTCTGAGCATATTATTGTCGCGGATCAGGGTGTACATCAGTCTATTTTTCATGTCCGGCGGCAAAGATATCTCTCTGCCTTTTACCAATCCATAACAATTATCAAATTAACAATTATTAACTGCCGCTATACTAATGTCCTGGAATGACGTGCAGATGACATTTTTTGTATTTTTGCAGCTTATTCTTCCGCTCATGAAAAAAACAGAACTAATTACAAATCCGGACGGATCAGTTTTCCATCTGCATCTGATGCCCGGCGAGATAGCCGATAATATTATTATTGTTGGAGACCCGGGAAGGGTTGAGACCATTGGTGAGATGCTCGACTCTGTACGTGTCCGGAAAAGCAACAGGGAATTCAGGACAATCACTGGAAGCTACCGTGACGCAGAGGTTACTGTCATATCATCAGGTATTGGCACTGACAATATTGACATTCTTCTCAATGAGCTGGATGCTCTTGTGAATATTGATCTGAAAACCGGTGAGGTAGCGGAAGAGCCCCGTACTCTCTCGTTTATCAGGCTTGGCACCGCAGGAGGCTTGCAGGCAGATCTGCCTGTCGGTTCATTCGTTGCAACCGCGAAGGCAGTCGGTTTTGACGGTGTCCTTCATTTTTACGAAGGTTATGAATGGTGTCTTGACCACATGCTGGCCGATGCCCTGGCTTCGCATCTCGAGTGGCCTGATGTGCTTGCATATCCCTATGCGGTGGATGCTGACAGCGCCCTGATGGAAAGACTTGCCCCGGGTCTTGTAAAGGGAATTACAATCTCCACCCCCGGGTTCTATGCACCCCAGGGTCGCCGTCTGAGGCTGGAGCCCTTCGACGGCGAAATCAATGACAATATCACATCCTTCCGTTTCCGGGGAGAGAGGATAACTAACTATGAGATGGAAAGTTCAGCCATTTATGGCCTGTCAAAACTAATGAACCACAGGGCACTCACAATTTGCGTAATTATCGGTAACCGGGTCACCGGTGAGTTTCTCAATGACTATCAGCCGTCAGTCAAGGCTCTTGCAAAACAGGTTCTTGACGGTCTCAGCTCCTGAATACAGCCAGGATCTCCTTCATTATCATTATAGCTGCTTTGCCGTCACCGTAAAAACCGGGATACTGCAATTCATTTCCGTGTGTCATGAAATAATCCCAGGCACCCCTGATCTTGACGGGATCAGCATCGGCAAGCTTCACGGTTCCGTTCCTGACAAGCTCAATCCACTCAGTCTCCTTGCGCAGAACAATACAGGGCCTTGAAAAGAAATGGCTCTCCTTCTGCACACCTCCGGAGTCGGTAATTATCATGCGGGCCTTTTTCTCCAGAAGTATCATCTCGAGGAATGACACTGGCGGTATCACCCTGATCAGAGGATGGTCAGAAAGGCGTGCATAAAGCTCGGGGACGCGGTTACGCAGTGCGATCATCGTTCTCGGGTGCAACGGCATTACCATCGGCATTTCATTGGCCTCAGACAGCTCCTTCATTGTGCTGAAGATGTCATTCAGCCTTACCGGGTCGTCGGTGTTCGAATCTCGGTGTATTGTAACAAGTACGTAATCCTTTTCTGCAAGCCCCAGTACCTCAAGGAAATCCTTCTTCTTCCTTTCGGCCAGATCGGCGTAGAAAAGACTGTTGTCAAGCATTATGTCACCGGTGAGGAACACCCTTGGATTATTGATTGAGTAGGGCGCTAGGTTTTCCGGACGGAATCCCTCTGACATCAGGTTCTTGAATGAAGCATTTGTGGGTGCTATCAGGAGGGTCGAGGCATGATCAGCCATGATACGGTTGAGCTCTTCGGGCATTGTCTTGTTGAATGACCTCATCCCTGCCTCGATGTGAACCACGGGGAAATGTTGTTTCGATGCTGCCAGAGCGGCTGCAAGGGTTGAGTTTGTATCCCCGTAAATGACAACACAGTCAGGCTTTTCATTAAGGATAACATCCTCAATTCGCTCCATAATCATACCTGTCTGCCTGCCGTGACGTCCGGACCCGACCTGCAGGTTATGGTCCGGTTTCCGTATCTCCAGTTCATCAAAGAAAACCTCTGACAGTTCCCTGTCATAATGCTGGCCGGTGTGCACGACAACTTCATCGATCTCATCGGCAAACTCTCCCGCAATCGCGCGGCTGATGGCTGAGGCCTTTATGATCTGGGGCCTTGCACCGACGATGTTAAGGACCTTGAGTTTCTTCATTATTTGGCGTAGTTTACTGCCCTTGTCTCCCTGATAACCGTGATTTTAATCTGACCCGGGTAGGTCATCTCGTTCTGAATCTTACGTGCAATCTCAAACGAAAGGTTCTCGGTATCCTTGTCAGAAACCTTGTCTGCTCCCACAATAACCCTCAGCTCTCTTCCTGCCTGAATAGCATATGTCTTTGTCACTCCCGGGTATGAGAGTGCCACAGATTCCAGTTCATTAAGTCTCTTGATGTATGATTCTATGACTTCGCGTCTAGCTCCCGGGCGTGCGCCGGAGATGGCATCACAGACCTGTACAATGGGTGCTATAAGTGTTGTCATCTCTGCTTCGTCATGGTGAGATCCGATTGCGTTGATTACCTCCGGCTTCTCCTTGTACTTCTCGGCAAGCTTCATCCCAAGGACAGCGTGCGGAAGTTCCGGCTCATCATCAGGAACCTTGCCTATGTCATGCAGCAGCCCTGCTCTCTTGGCCAGTTTGGGATTGAGGCCCAGCTCTGAAGCCATTATTGATGCCAGGTTTGCAACCTCTCGCGAATGCTGGAGCAGGTTTTGTCCGTAGGATGAACGGTATTTCATCTTGCCAACAAGCCTGATAAGCTCAGGATGCAGACCGTGTATGCCAAGGTCAATTGTTGTCCGCTTTCCGATCTCAACAATTTCCTCCTCAACCTGCTTGCGTGTCTTTTCAACTATTTCCTCAATGCGGGCCGGGTGGATCCTGCCATCAGTCACAAGCTGATGCAGCGCCAGCCGGGCTATCTCGCGGCGTACGGGGTCAAAGCCCGAAAGAACTATGGCTTCAGGCGTATCATCAACAATTATCTCCACTCCTGTGGCAGCCTCAAGAGCCCTGATGTTACGTCCCTCGCGACCGATTATGCGGCCCTTGATTTCATCCGAGTCTATGTGAAAAACAGTAACAGCATTCTCTATCGCTGTTTCCGCGGCAACCCGCTGAATAGCCATCAGGACGATCCGTTTTGCCTCCTTGGTGGCGGTCATCTTTGCATCGTCAAGAATCTCATTGATGTAGGACATGGCATCCGTGCGGGCCTCCTCCTTCAGAGATTCAACCAGTTGGTTTTTGGCCTCCTCTGCTGAGAGACCGGAGACAGCTTCAAGCTGTTCAACCTTCTGACGGTGTAGTTTTGACAACTCTTCCGATTTTTTGTCAAACAGCTCCATCTGCTGTGTCAGACTTTCACGGACTGTATCAACTTCATTCTTTCTGCGCTGAGCCTCCTCGAGTTTCTGTGAGAGGGCAAGCTCCTTCTGCTTGATCCTGTTCTCAGCCTGGGTGATCCGGTTGTTCCGTTCGTTTATTACCTTTTCATGCTCTGCCTTGAGCTGCAGAAACCTCTCTTTTGCCTGAAGGATCTTCTCCTTCTTGATTACCTCGGCTTCGGCTTCTGCCTCTGAAATTATCTTCTTTCTTCTGTTACGCAGCATCAGTTGCCACAAGTAAAATGACAACCCTGATCCTGCAATCAGGGCTGCCCCGGCGATGGCCAGACAAATACCTGATGTTATAGCTCCTATGATCATATGTGTATGTTTAAATTATATAAAAAAACCCGCAGAGTTCCTCCAACTTTTAAAAAACCCCATATCTACATGGCTGAAGCGTCCGTTAAGCTTCGGGCTTCTGCTGTCACGCGAACGTGATCCCGGCGAACCGGGATGCAGCCTGTCCTAGGCAAACCAAGACCTGCTCCAAAGTTAAAAATGTTGAGTTTCCAAAATGAATAGAGAAACAATGCGGGCAATATCCTGCTATTTTAAAGAACGCGTATCTATCTCTTCGACAGATTAAGGTTGATTTTGTCGGTAAGTTCCTTCAGTCCCTGCTCCAGTGTTGTGTCTTCCTCCTTATCCTCTATCTCTATGAGCCTGATCACATACTGGAGGGCTGCCATCGCCAGAAAATCCTGCGTGTCCTTGTCAATGTAGCGCTGCTTGTATTGCAGTACCTTTTCATTGATCAGCCGGGCCGCTTTCCGGATACGTTCCTCGTTCTCACTCTCAACCTTCAACGGATAATACCTGTCGGCCACATTAACCCGGATCGAAAGCTTATCATCCATTGCTTATATAATTATCTGTCTAAAAGAGCAATACATTTATCTATCTCCCGCACAAGTTCACTCACTCTCCTCTTTGCCGTTACGGCATCCTCCCCGATCCCGAGAATTGCTCCCGAGAACTTAGCTCTTTCGTATCTTGCCTGAAGCTCCTTTACTTCTTCAATTTTTTCTGCCAGTTGCCGTCTGGCATCTGACAATTCGTTTTCCAAACCGGTTGTCAGCTCAACCAGCTTTTCGTGCTCCGAAAGCAATGCCTCCACTGCTCTTCTGAGCAAAAGATACTCCTCATATCCTTTTGCGTTCATGGCTGACAACTATAACACAAAAGTAACATTTGTTTTACTCTTTTCAAAAAAACCCGGCATTAAGTTTGCTCTTTCAGGGCAGACCTTTAGATTTGCACATCTGACACTGCCATGAATAAAAAGATTTTACTGTTTGCCGTTGCTATAACAGCCACAAATGTCATTGGTTCACAACCTTCCGCTGAAACGACGCTTGTCAGTCCCATGCGCGAGACACCCTCACTCTCAGCCAGCTTTGCGGAGCTGAGAGCCGATCACTTTCATACAGGCATCGATTACCGGACGGGAGGCGTCCAGGGCAAGGATGTGCTTGCCATAGATGACGGCTTTGTCTACAGGGTGGCAGTAAGCCCCACCGGATTCGGCCGGGCTCTTTATGTAAGGCATCCTTCAGGGTTATCATCGGTCTATGCTCATCTGCGAAGCTTCCGGCCTGACATCGAGGAGTATGTGATGGAAAACCAGTACAGCCGGAAGAGCTTCAGCGTATCTCTCTTTCCGCTTCGGACCCAGTTCACTGTGTCGCAGGGGGAGGTGATTGCCTGGTCGGGTAACTCGGGAGGTTCTTCCGGGCCTCACCTTCACTTCGAGTTGCGTGACTCCGCCACGGAAGACCCTTTAAACCCACTGAACCACAAAGGACTGGAGATCAGTGACCATATAAGACCTGTCATCGACAAAGTGATCCTTTACCCACTCTCAAACCGTTCCGCAGCAAATAACAGTCATTCCAGCCTCACGTTCAGGACAGTGCCGTCAGACGGATCATACGGGTTATCTGCTGCCACCGCGCCGGTCATCCACGGTGAGACCGGTATAGGCATCAAATGCTGGGACACATTTGACAACAGCACCAACAGGTGCGGAGTCTACTCGATTGAACTGTTTGCAGACGGTCTGAAAGTCTTCAGTTTCACCGCTGACCGCTTCTCATACAGTGAAACAAGATATATAAACGCTCATATAGATTACGCTGCACGGATAAACTCCGCTGAGTACATTCACAGGCTTCATATTCAGCCGGGAGACAGGCTCTCAATGTATGACGGACATGTGGGCCGGGGGATTCTGAAGTTTAACGACGATGGCGAACATGAGATCAGAATCGTTGTCACTGACACACATAAAAACAGGTCATGGGTAAACTTCAAGGTCAGGTCCGTCTCCAAACCACCCATACTACCGGCTGATATTAACTGCAGCAAGGTCATTCCCTGGGGCAAGACAACCGACTTTACTGCCGACGGTATCAGAATCCACTTCCCGTCCGGATCGCTTTATGATACCCTTTGGTTCAGACACGTGACAAGGAAGAGCGCCAACGGATTCCTCGCTCCGGTTCACTCTGTTCACACCGAGACAGTGGCACTGCATGAGAGAATACGGCTTTCTGTCAGACCGGATACTGTCATTCCGGGCAAAGAGGATAAACTCTGTCTTGCACAGATCAGCAATAAGGGAGTTGCATCATATGCCGGCGGAGACTACAAATACGGGTTTGTTACCGGTGAGGTGACCCGCCTGGGAGACTACACTGTTGCAGTTGACACCGTTCCACCAACAGCCAGGCTATCCTTCGCGAATGGCGCGAACCTGACCGGGAGGTCACAGTTTACTGCCACAATCCAGGACGAATTCTCAGGTGTAAAGGACTATGAAATGTTAGTAGACGGAGAATGGATACTGGCAGAGTACGACGCCAAGAACAATCTCCTCATATGCAGGCCGGGCAATTCAACTATGACGAAAAACACCATGCACACTCTCGAGCTGAGGGTCACTGACAACCGCGGCAACACCAGGTTAATAAGATCTGAATTCCGTTGGTAGACATAATACTTGCGAATTAATCTGACATACAGGTATCGAGGGGTCTGAGACCCCTCGGTTCAATTTATGTATACAGGTAGCGAGGGGTCTAAGGCCCCTCGCTACGTCATATGGTTGCACAATATTCCTTTATGATGTCAGAACAGTTTTTCAGGGTACATGCCCTGGTCAACCATCTTCCTGATGCTCTCAACCACAAATGGTTTATCTTCCCTGTAGGTAACACCGAACCAGCGGCTGTTGCTTCTCAGTATCTGAATTGTTATCTCACCCTTCTTTACAAACTTGTCAAGTGATGTCGGAATGTCAAGCTCGGCCTTCGGGTCAGCGATCCTCTCGTTAAGGAAATTGCTGAACTCGATGTTCAGATATTTGTAAACCGACGGTTTGAAGCCGAAGAGGTTCATTGAGACAATCTCGTCACCGGTATACTGGTTGATCTTCCCTTCCGGATCAGGTGCAAAGATGCCGTCAGGACGCTTCTCAATGCCTCGGGTCTCCACAATATGCTTCAGGAAACCGTCATCGCTCACCTTGCAGATACCGCGGTTGACATGACCGTGATCAGAAAGGGTATTTCCCAGCCGGTAACCCACAATGCTGAAATTTGCATCATCCTTGTCCTCTGTCAGGAATTTGTACAGCACTTTAAACGCATCATAGCCGTAATAGTCATCAGCGTTAATAACACCGAACGGCTCATGGATTTTAGGCTCGGTAACAAGGATGGCATGACTTGTGCCCCAAGGCTTCTGACGCCCCTCCGGCATCGTGTAGCCTGCCGGGAGATTTCCAAGCTCCTGGAATACGTAGTCTATCTCAATGACATTCCTGAGTCTCTTAACAAAAGTCTCCTTGAACTGCTCCTCGATATCCCGTCTTATGACAAAGACAACCTTGCCGAATCCTGCTCTTTTTGCATCATAAATTGAATAATCAATTATGGTTTCGCCAGAGGGACCGACCTGGTCGAGCTGCTTGTTTCCGCCGTACCTGCTGCCCATCCCGGCAGCCAGTACCAATAATGTAGGTTTCATCTGAGTAAATGTTTTAGATCACACAATATTATCTAAATAATATGTACTTTCAAAGCCTCATTGAAAAGAATTGTCTCTTGTCGTAGAAATATGTGCCGACTCCGTTGAGTCGGCCATCATAGCTGAAGCTTCCGGGGCCGGGAGGATAGAATTATGCTCTGCCCTCGTTGAGGGTGGAGTCACCCCAAGTGCAGGACTGATTGATTCAGTGTGCCGTAATACAGGCATTAAGCTTCATGTCCTTATCAGACCCAGAAGCGGTGATTTCCTTTACACTGACAACGAGTTCAGTGTCATGCGCCGTGACATTGACATGGCCGGAGAACTCGGTGCAGACGGTATCGTGACTGGCATTCTCAACAGTGACGGCACGATAGATACGGAGCGCACGGCAGTGCTTGCAGAATACGCCACTCCCATGAGCCTTACTTTTCATCGCGCCTTTGACCTGTGCCGGGACCCGAAGAAAGGCCTTGAGGACATTATGGCGGCTGGCGCGGCCCGATTGCTTACATCCGGCCAGGCAAAAAGTGCTCTTGATGGCTCCGTTATGATAAAAAGCCTGATAAAGGATGCCGCAGGAAAAATCGTAGTCATGCCCGGAGGCGGGATAGACGAATACAACATTGCCCTCCTTGCTGCCGGCACCGGTGCACTTGAATATCACCTCTCCGGCCGCAGACAGAGAGAGAGCGCGATGACTTACAGGAGGAAAGGCATCTATATGGGTGACCCCCGCCTCCAGTCGGAATACACACTCAAAAGCGCCGATGCCGAAAGAATCAGATCGGTAATAATGATTTTAAAGGGTATTGTTTTTTAATTAAAGATGCTATTTTTGAAACCTGCCCGGTTCCGAAATCGTTGAGCCGGAATATTAATTAATTATAATACAATAACTTAATCAATTCAATAAACATGAAGAAAATCACATCAATTATGCTTGGCCTTCTTCTGATAATGCTCATGATCACGGAAAAGAGCTATGCATGCACGAACTTCCTGGTTACGAAGGGAGCCTCGAAAGACGGCTCTACAATGATAACCTATTCTGCTGACTCACATGTTCTTTACGGTGAGCTCTATTTCTGGCCGGCTATGAAGTACAAATCCGGGACAATGGTTGATGTATATGAATGGGATACGGGCAAATTCCTCGGTGCCATCGAACAGGCCCCCGTCACATACTCGGTAGTGGGCAATATCAACCAGTTCCAGCTGGCCATTGGTGAAACAACCTACGGCGGACGCGGAGAACTTCATAACCCCAACGGCATAATCGATTATGGCAGCCTTATCTACATGACCCTCCAGAGGGCTAAGAACGCCAGGGAGGCTATCCACACAATCGTCACGCTGACTGAAAAATACGGTTACTGCAGCTCCGGGGAGTCATTCTCAATAGCGGACCCCAACGAAGTATGGATCATGGAAATTATAGGCAAGGGTCCCGGCAAGAAGGGACTGGCATTTGTTGCCCGCAGAATTCCTGACGGTTATATCTCAGGTCACGCCAACCAGGCTAGGATACAGACCTTCCCCATGGCCAACGGTACCACCTCAATCACATCTTCAGAGATTGACAAGGTGTTCAATCCTGAGGTAGAAACCGTTTATGCAACGGACGTTGTGGAAGTGGCACGCGGTTTCGGATGGTTCACCGGCGCTGACGCAGACTTTAGCTTCAGCGATGTTTATGCACCGGTTGATTTCAGCTCTGCACGCTTCTGCGATGCCCGCGTATGGTCAGGATTCAACAAGGTGAACTCCACAATGGGCGACTATCTTAATTATGCAATGGGATACGACCTTGAAAACAGGATGCCTCTCTGGATCAGGCCGGACAGGAAGCTTGGCGTTGATGATGTTATGGGTCTGATGAGGGATTACTACCAGAACACCCCGATGGATATGACCAAGGACCTTGGTGCAGGTCCATATGCCAATACAGTACGTTGGAGGCCTATGACGTGGCAGGTGGACGGGAAGACATACGTTCATGAGAGGGCTATTGCCACCCAGCAGACAGGTTTCTCGTTCGTCACACAGAGCCGTTCATGGCTGCCCGATCCGGTCGGCGGTATCATCTGGTTTGGAGTTGATGACACCTACTATACCGTTTACACCCCGATGTACTGCGGTATGACATCTGTTCCGCAGTCATTTGCGGTGGGTAACGGAGACATAATGACCTACAGTGACAACGCTGCATTCTGGGTCTTCAACGAGGTCACCAACTTCGTTTACAGCCGTGCGAGCGTCATGACTCCAGACCTGCAGGCCAAACAGAAGGAGCTTGAACAAAAATACATGTCAGAGACAGTTGAGATTGATGCCAAAGCTGCTGAACTGTTTAAGAGCACCGCAAAAGGTGATGCAAAGAAGGGATCCGATATGATCACTGCCTATTCTGTCAATGCCGGAAACAATACAGTAAAAGAGTGGAGAGAGCTTTACAAGCATCTCTTTACCAAATACATGGATGGTAATGTTAAAACCCGCCGGGCACTTCCTGAAGGGTATAAATACATTACCCCGGAGGTTAAACAACCTGGCTATCCGCAGGACTGGCTCATGAGAATCGTCATTGACGCAGGAGAAAAACTCAAAATGCCTGACGGTGCAGGTCACTGATCTTTACTGCAATTGCAACAAATAATTTGCAGATAATAAAAAAAATATTTGTACCTTTGCGACCTGTTTTAAAAGAGTAAAGATCACATAAATCATATTTGCGCGATGGACTTAATGAAAGTAGTTGAAAAGGAGTACGCCACCAGCAACGAGTTCCCGAAATTCAGGGCAGGTGACACTGTAACAGTACATTATAAGATCAAGGAAGGTAATAAGGAGAGGATACAGCAGTATCGCGGTGTGGTTATCCAGAGATCAGGGGGTACTGGAATGACGGCTACCTTCACTGTCCGCAAGATGTCAGGCAATATAGGTGTTGAAAGAATTTTCCCGGTTGCTTCACCATTCATTGACAAGGTAGAGGTAAATAAATTCGGCAAGGTGCGCAGGGCGCGCATATTCTACCTCAGAAAACTTACCGGCAAGAAGGCCCGCATCAGGGAGAAGATTTTCTAGTACCTCATTAAACGATATGAAAAGGCCGCCACAGTGCGGCTTTTTCTTTGCTTCACCGTCATGTGAGGCCACAGGTCAGACGAACTTCACAGGAATCCGTACCGGCATAAAAGAAGGGTGCTCCGGAGCACCCTTCTTTGCAATAAAGGTTGTCAAACCATCAATTGGACTAGTACACTGTATTCTGCGGGTTCCAGTTGCACCATCCGGATGTCCAGTTTACTGTGCCAAATGCACCCCTGTAGGTTGTCGGGGTAAAGAATGTGTCTGTCAGTCTTGCATTTGTGAAAGAAGCTCCGGTCAGCAGCGGAGAGCCCCCGGCAGGCAGAAGGCTCGGTGACGTGAGGCTGATTAAGCTGCTGCCGATTATATCAGTTACAGTCAGAGTATGTGAATTGCTTCTGGCAGAGGCATCAAACCATGCCAAATGCTGTGCAGCAGTATAAGGTACTGCCACAGTACCTGTCTTCTCAACAAAGTTGACAGTCATGCCTGCAAGGACGGTGTTTTCAATCTGCAACTCATTCAGGTCAGCTCGCGTCGGGGAGTTGCCCTTCTGGCCGTCAATTGAAAGCCCCTGGGGGAATCCGGCGAAAACGGAATTGTAAACTGATGTCATCGTGCCTCTCCTCAGGTGAATCGCCTTTTCGTGCTTCGTCTCTGCAGGAAGGGTAGCCGTCACAGTGAGCGGTCCCAGGGCTGTTATGTTTGTAAATACAGGAGATGTCACGGGGGTTAAAAGCGATCCGTCAGCGTCATTATCGCTTTCGAATGCATTGGAGCCAGACTGGTCGGATTTCAGGGGATCCTGGATGATGAGTCCGAACTGTATCCTGCCGCTGAAGCCGTTGTCTGTGTCAAACGCATCGTCAAGGCCGCCAAGTGCCACAAGATACTTCAGGTTGACATTCCCTCCGAACCATTCAAAGGAGTCATCACCCGAATATGATACCTGTATGTGATCCATTACGGTGGCTTTCCCTACTGAATAGAGTGTCAGCCCGTTTATCTCACTGTTCGCAGTGGTGGAAAGTGGAATACCCGGAAACTCTATCCTGACATACTGCAACACACCTGAGTTGTCATTGTCATCTGTTCCGCCGTATTTTGAACCAATGCCTCCTTCAGCGATACCTACTCCTTCGCCGTCATCATGCTTGTTTGTCCTTGCCTTTCCGCAAATAACAAGTCCGCCCCAGTCTCCTGTGGCTCTCTGTCCTGCCGGCTTGTCCGAGGTGAAGACTATAGGCTTCTCAAGAGTACCTGCAGCCATTATCTTTGACCCTCTCTCGATTATGAGGGTGGCCTTGGAATTTGAAACACCCTTTATAACAGTCCCTGGTTCAATTGTCAGAACGGCATTGTTCTTTACGTAAACATAGCCAGACAGCAGGTATTTGGCCTGTGCGTACCATTTGGTGTCTGAGGTGATATCTCCTGACACGGTTATAACCTGGCCTGTGGATGGTTCAACCGTAATAACACAGGTGGCAGTATAGAGAGGATTCTCATCAGATGTAGCAGTGATCGTGGCGCTTCCCAGTGAGACGCCGGTTACTACTCCGTTTGCGACCGTTGCAACGGATGCATTGTCAGTCGTCCATGTCACACCTTTATTAGTGGCGTCAACCGGATCTATGACTGGCATAATGGGTAAGGTGGCTCCTACCTCCACCGTGGCTTCCTGCCTGTCAAGTGACAGGGCCGTCACCGGCACATCCTTCTCGCATGATGTTGCCATGATCAGGGCGGCAACGAGCGTCAGCACCTTAAATGTTCCTGAAAAAATGTTCGTTTTCATAATTTGTACTTTTGTTTTATTGATTACTTCCTTTGGTTAGAATTTGACCGAAAGACCGACTGAATACTGTCTCCCGGGATAATATGATTTTGTATCCTGAGTCCTGTCAAATGCTTTGGTGCCGTCACTTCCATAATTGGACATATCTACAACACTCTTTACATTTTGCTGAAAGACAACCTTTTCCCCGAACAGGTCCTTTATCCCTGCCTTAAGCTCGAGCTTCTCCCCTATCTTCTTGCTCACGGCAAGATCTGCTTCATTACGTGGCATCTCGTAAATGTCAGGAATGCTCTCCCATGCATTTGGAGAAGGTCTTCCCACAGCGATGATCCTTTTACCGATACGGTTATAGACAAGGCTTGCCATGAAGCCTCTTTCAGGTTTCTGGTAGAAGAGGCCGAAGTTCACTATGTATGGCGACTGTCCCTGGAGGGGCCTGTCAAAAGCAACCGAGCTTTTGATCAGGGAAAGATTAACTACTGCAGTAAACTCATCAAGCCTGTCATTGATGAAGCCAAGAGATTTACGTGCTTCAGTCTCAAGTCCGAAACTGTAAGCTGAACCGATGTTATCAAAAGAGAACTGAGTGGGGTTATTGCCCCTTATCGAGACCTCTATCGGGTTGCTGAAGTCCTTGAAGAAGATACCGACATTGAATGTCTCGTTATTGCCGGGATAAAGTTCATAACG
>Ga0209800_10000467_pt1 | contig 62218 bp, 52 predicted proteins | sample Higcelweek8metaG_FD_187174 | JGI IMG/M metagenome (GOLD analysis project Ga0209800, IMG submission 187174) | Freshwater pond sediment microbial communities from the University of Edinburgh, under environmental carbon perturbations - High... | ecosystem: Environmental > Aquatic > Freshwater >...
AAAGGTAAGCAGGAAGGAAATCAATAGAGTTCAGTGGCTCATGAACACAAGACCTCGAAAGGTTCTTGGATATTACAATCCACAGGAGAAAATGGCAGAACTGTTGCACTAAAAATTGGAGACCGCCCTCCTTTTTGCAGGTTCCACAATATAGGAAAAAATGCGTTAGTCAAATATAAAATTGGCGGATAACATATTGTATACGACATCATTATTGACGCATAACAGTTGATGATCCTGTTTGATCGTATGTGTTGCTATGGATTACATGTCAAATCAATACGAAAATTGGGCTTGTTAAGGAAATCCGTGGGAAAACCTGTTGATCCGCAGGAAAATTATTAGAAAAACAATAATGAGGTGAATTATGAGCGGGCGACCGGACTCGAACCGGCGACGTCCAGCTTGGGAAGCTAGCATTCTACCACTGAATTACGCCCGCACAATATCGTCACTATCCGGATTCCGCTGATTATTTTCAATTAAAAAACATTACTATCCTATACGAAGGACTATATCGCAATAATGAGTCTTTAGCGTTCTTGCCTTAAATCTGCCCGCGTGTTAGAATTCTGTGAAATGGGGGCGGATATGAAAGTAATTCAGATGGTTGTCGTTGTGATGATGTGTTGTATGGCGGCTTTTGCTGAGGGAGGAAGGTCTGATATCGCGACGATACCTGCCACGAAAGACAGTATGCCTCTTCTGCCGGTGCCGAATGATTATAAGAATTACTTTATTCTTCAGTCATTTGAGAAGGTGACCAATGTGATTATAGGAGATTTCGGGGGATCCGAAAAAATAATATGCCTTATCGTCGACAGGGACAGCGATAATACGGTGGATGAGGTGATTGAATATTACCCTGAATCAGGGACATTCAGTTATCCGCCTAAACCGACAACGAAGCTCTTTTCTGAATACCCCCGCATAAAACGTGATATTATCGAGGGGAAAGTGTTTAAGGACTCAACAAAAGCAAATAACACTGAATATACGCACGAGATGGCCTCACTGCCGGTTCTTCTTCTTCGAATCAAGGAAGGCCGCCATGTGTCAAAGCGAGGACCGAACGGTGTTTATGTGAAAAATACTGACCCTGATCTGCGCAGTACCATAATGTCGGATTACTATTGTGCCCGTGAACAGGGAAGATATTTTTTACAGTTCAGGACACTGTATTATAAAAGCGGATCATCAAAAATAGTGCCGCCTATTCAGCATTCTGTTTATTGCCGGGACAGTTCCGATCCGATTGTGAGAGAATATGTAGAAATGCTCTTCATTCGCGCAAGAGAGAAACGGATAAATTGAAATTATACATTATTTCTTTTTCAGGGTTTCCACCATCTTGCGGAAGACCGCGTAGGTGTCCTGGAAGAAATCGTTTTTTCTGAGTTCTCGGATATGATCCGGGATGTGTCCGTCGGCGATCTGCCGCATATAGTTTGTCATCACATAAATCGGCCCGACAATACGGTGAGTCTGACGAATCAGCACGAAGAAAATCACGAGGGCCTGTGCAATAACAATTCCGATGACAATCATAATGAGTATGGTGTTGAATTGTATCATCGAGTCGAGGTTTTTCTTATTCTCATCAAGCATATTCTGCATGAGTACGTAACTTTTATATTCTGAATCATCCATTCCCGGTGTAGGTGCCGCAACGGTATCAGCGATGGCTTTGTTTATTTGAAGTACATTCCCGATTCGTTCGTTCACATCAAGAAGATTTATTCCCGCAATAGCCACAACGATGGCGAAAGCGACAAAAAGCAGCCCAATCATTGAAAAAGTGGTTCGAAGCTGGAATTTTCTATCAAGGACGTATTTTTTTCTTTTGGACATGGAAATTCTCCATTTTGTTCAAGTGATCGGCGCAACGGCTCCACTTCTTTGAATCTATGGAAAGAAGGTAATTAGTCAATATATTTTCATCTGCATGTGTATAATTGGACTGTGCCGCATGAGTTCAGATTTGACTTGTTGGTTCCAGTTGTATCCGGGTGAAACAGCCGGAACTAATTCTGAGTAATTCCGGATGAGTCAAGACTGATGCGATTTCGTACGACGTGTCATTACGGAAAGAGCGACGTGATAAGATTGTTTTTTACAATAAGCGAATACAGCAGTCTCATGGGAAGACCGATTACGTTTGTTGTAGATCCCTCAATAGTGTCTATGATCATGTCCGCTCTTTCCTGCGCCGCATAAGATCCGGCCTTGTCAAACACATGGACTTCTTTGAGATACGCTTCAATTCTTAAAATATCAAGTGATCTGAATGTAACATGAGTAGTTTCACTGCCGGCATCTCTTACAAATTTCCCGTCAATCTGCGCGTATAGAGCGATTGATGAAATAACCTGATGTGTCCGTCCCTGAAGGATCGACAGCATTCGTACGGCATCGGCATGGTCAACTGGTTTGCCGAGGATATGGTTTTCGAATGCCACGGTTGTATCACAAGAAATGAGAAGCGTATTAATTCCGTTATCAAGCGGCAGAAGAGCTTCCCGTTTCGCGATGGCGACTCTTGTACAGTAATCGGAGGCTGCTTCGCCGAGGAGTACAGATTCATCCGTATCAGGTTTCCGGATAATGAAATCCGGAAGTATTGTACCGAGAAGATCCTTGCGTCGCGGAGAAGAAGATCCGAGAATAACCGTCATCTACTTGAGAACCACCTTTTCGTTGAGCTTCTGCGCGCGCCGCACTCCCTTTACCTTTCGGAGATCATTGGTGATGTGTGTCACATGAGAAAGACTCGAGACTTCAATTACAAACTTGAATGCGGCATCGCCTCCCGGTGTGACATCAGCGTCGATTTTCAGAATATTGACATTCAATTCGGCGATTCTGTCCGCGATATCTTTGAGAAGATTCTGCCTGTCGACAGCATATACCGCAATCTTGACCGGATAAGTTGTCTCCTGCGCTTCCGCCCACAGGATATTGATGAAGCGTTCCTTTTCATCCGCGAGACGCACAAGTGACGGACAGTTTTTTTTGTGAACGGTAATTCCCCGTCCGCGAGTTATAAAGCCGATGATATTGTCCCCGGGAATCGGCTGACAGCACTGTGAAAGCCGTATCATGACATTTGTATGTCCTTCAACAATCACGCCGCTGTTTGACTTACCGGAGAAGTGACGGATCTTCATCACTTCTTCGTTTGGAATGGAAATGTCGTATTTCGGTTCGGGCTTGTTCTTGGGGCGAACCTTGTCGGCTTTCTCATCCGCTTTTTCCGGAACCTGTTTCTCGTAGTCGGGAGAATGCTTTCTCAGCCATGAGCGGATATGATGCTTCGCGGTGGATGATTTTACGTACTTAAGCCATGTTTCGGATGGATGGCCTTTCTGATTTGTCAGCACCTCGACAATATCTCCGCTTGTCAGTTCCGTTTTAAGCGGAGACAGTTTGCTGTTGATCTTGGCGCCCACACAGTGTGAACCCACTTCGGAGTGAATTACAAACGCGAAGTCGATCGGTGTTGAACCCTTCGGAAGTTTGACGATCTTTCCTTTAGGGGTAAAGACGAAAACTTCTTCCTGATATAGTTCCATTTTAAGATCGGAGATGAAATCCCGCGAGTCATTGAGTTCTTCGCGCCATCGGGTGATGTCAGAGATGATGCTGCTTTCTTTGTGCTGAATGGAAAGCTTTTCCTTGTAAGCCCAGTGCGCCGCGATACCGAGCTCCGCGGTGATATCCATTTCCTTTGTACGGATCTGTATCTCGAGGAAGTGATTTCCGGGGCCGATCACGGTGGTGTGAAGCGACTGGTACATGTTGGTTTTCGGCATTGCGATATAATCTTTAAACCGGTTCGGAACCGGTGACCAAAGCGTGTGTACCGCTCCGAGAATCGCATAACAGTCGCGCACTTCGTTGGTTATGATACGCACGGCTCGAATGTCGAAAATTTCCTCAAATGTCTTGTTCTGCGCGACCATCTTGCGGTAAATCGAATAGTAATGTTTTACCCGGCCGAACACATGAGCTTCGATACGGAGATCTCCGAGTTTTTCTCTCAGAAGCGTGCGTACCTCGTCGAGATACGCTTCAAGTTCAGAGCGCTGGATGAGAGCCATTTTTTCCTTGATGCTTCGATAATCATCGGCATGAAGCACTTTAAACGCGAGGTCTTCAAGCTCTGATCTTACTTTGGACATACCGAGGCGGCCGGCAAGCGGCGCGTATATCTCGAGTACTTCATTCGCCATCCGCTCCTGTTTATGCGGAGGCTGAAAGAAGATGGTGCGCATGTTATGGGTTTTGTCGGCAAGTTTGATGACGATTACCCGCGCGTCATTAACGGTTGCCATGAGCATCTTGCGGAGTGTTTCCGCCTGATCTTTCTGTATGTCAATGATGGTCTTTTTCTTGAGCGACGATATTTTTGTGACGCCATCGACAAGCGCGGCGACATCCGCTCCGAAAAGTTTTGATATTTCTTCAAGCGTGGTGCCTGTATCTTCAACGACATCGTGAAGCAGCGCGGCGGAAATGGTGATTGAGTCCATATTCTGATGGGCGAGGATTATGGCGACTTCAAGAGGGTGAATGATATACGGTTCCCCGGAGAGACGTTTCTGGTCACGGTGCTTTTCTTCGGAGTATCTGAATGCGCGTTCGATGAGCTTGAGATCAGCGTCAGGCCTCGCGGCTTTAACGCATTCAACAAGGGTGGAAAAATCGCGGCTCTTGATTTTAAGTTCTATTTCGGGCATGAAGCCTCTCATTCATATCAAAGTCAGCATCGCGCAGTATGCCGGGCGTGAAAAGGAAAATTTTTTAAAAAAATGCGCTCTTTCCCTAAAGCATTTCGAAGGAAATGATCGATAGTATTAATGATTGATTGTTTAGTACACTCCATTTTCCGTACCAAGGTTGTGGGCTTTTGCAGACAGCACTCCTGCAAAAGCCTTTTTCTTTTTTATAGCGATCGGAGGCGTGTGATGGTTGTTATCACCATGCATGAGGAAACGCCCGAAAAGCGGCAAATCCGGCGTACGGCGGAACTTCTCAGCCAGGGAGCGATAATCCTTTATCCCACAGATACGGTATATGCGTATGGCTGCGATATCGCACGAAAGGACGCAATTGAGAAAATATACCGTATTCGGGAGATTCCGCGGGCAAAGCCGCTGAGTTTTGTATTTTCCGATATTGCGCATGTTAATGAATATGTACGGAATATGAGTGATCATGCGTTCAAGGCGATGAAAAAGCTGACTCCGGGTCCATATACATTTATTTTCCAGGCTTCAAAGCTGGTTCCGAAGTTTGTCTTGACAAAACAGAAGACCGTCGGCGTCCGTATTCCGAATCACGAAATTCCTCTGGCGCTTGTGAGGGAGCTGGGTCGTCCTATTCTCACCTCAAGCGTGATTGACGCGGACGGCGGTTATGTTCTTGAGCCGGATGATCTTGACCGGATGAGATACAATCAGCTTGACTGTGTGATTGATTGTGGTAGAAAAGCACAGGAACCGTCGACCGTGCTTGATTTTTCGTCGGGTGAGTGTGTTGTTCTCCGTGAGGGGAAAGGTTCTTTGATCTGGTAGACAGCTGTGAGGTGAAACATGTCGGACAAGGTTGTAGATTTTTTTCGTAAGCTTCTTGAATTTGCGATCATAATCGGAATCGGCGCGGTTGCGTCGTGGTTCTTCTATTCAATAAAGCGCCGTGATCTTTTCGGAGGATATATCGGCGGAATGGTTGTCGGTGTTGTCGGTGCGCTTATCGGAGCGCTTGTGATCGACAAACTTCTTCTCGATATCACAATACGTGTTCTCCGTTTTCTCGTATACGACGCTGGTGTTGATATTATCGCCGGAGTTATCGGCGCATATGCCGCTATCTATATTATGAACCGACTTAATCACGACAAGACCCGCAAGAAATACTGATTCATTCCTTAAGACTGTCGTCCCAGACGGCAGTCCTGTTCCTTCCGTCATTCTTGGCTTTGTATAGCGCTTTATCGGTGCGCGCGATAAGTATGTCGATTGATTCAATGCCTTCTCTTTCGGTGATAATACCCGCTAAAACGAAACTCGCTGTTATACTGATTTTCTTTCCCTCGAAATCTATTTGTGTATCTCGCACGGATACTCTCATCCTTTCCGCGATAATACACGCATCATGAGTTCGAACTCCGGGAAGGAGGCAAATGAATTCCTCTCCCCCGAATCTGGCAACAGTGTCATTCGCTCTGACAGATGATGTGATTGTTAATCGTAATGAATATCTGTACCGAAAGTAATGTGAGGTATGATCCTGCTGTCTATAGATGGTGATATTTCCAAAAGCGTACTCATCTCGGAAAGCGGACGACGAAGAATAATATCACCTGCGGTACGTTTTCCGATACCGGGGATGAACTCGATAGTTTTCGGCGCAATGAGATTTATGCGGATAGGAGTAGTGAGTGCCATAATAGAACGTTCCCTGTGAGATACGACAACCGCGTCTGTGTATGATCCGATCTTCAGAGGCTCCGGAATTTTTACAGTGATCGCATACGATTGTATCGCCCGCGCCAAAGAATACTCAAATCGGGTATCCGAGACCCGCAGTTCACGAAGTATCGTTCCTACGGGATATATGCGTTCCAGCATGACGCGGTCGATATCATCCCGGATTTTTTCACGATAGAACTCGTAGCGGTTTTCAATTCTTCTGTCAATGTGTCTCGCGGTATGAGCGGCATCCGTTCCGGGGAAGGGTGACAACGTACGGATATTGATTCTTTTAATAAGAAGACCCGCGTCACGTATTCCAGCGAGTGCTTCATAATTAAGCCGGAAACTCTCCGCGCTTTCTCCGGGAAGGCCGTGAATCAGGTTTATTCCCGGAAGAAGTACCGGTATTCCGTTTACGCGCGTGCCGCCGATCTCGTTGATCATTCTTACAACCTGAATCGCTTCGTCTCTGTTTACCTTGAGATTGTTCCGTTTATTAACGACAGGATCAAATGATTCAATCCCCAGAGGCATGGTGTCTCCGGGCGTGACGGCTCCGACTATCGCGGTTATCGCGCGCGCGGATTCGTCAGGAAAATTCGCGATGGTGCCGGGATTTGCGTTGTCGATATTGAGTGTGGTGATTCGTCCGTCATCTTTCCGCTTTTTTAACTCACCGAAAAGTTCCTCGACGGCTGAAGGTTCGGGACGCGGGAATCCGTTTCTGAATTCCGTACGTGTGGTGCCGTACGCGAGTATATCCGCTTGCCGGCCTATTCTGAACCGGCTCACTCCCCGAGATATCAGCGCATCAACCTCTTCAAGAATTCCGCTGACACCGCGATGATCACCCGACGAAAATACTTTCTCGGAACAGAATGAACAGTGGTTTTCACGCGGACATCCCCGATAGGTTTCAATTTCAGCGATGATGTGCGGGAAATCAGGGTGGCGGGTGACCACCGCTGATCCCGCCGCGGCCCATCTATCAAGATCGTTATACGAACGGAAAGAGTCATCGGGTTCAGTTCTGAAAGTGCGCGCATACTGCTCAATGTCGTGACTTATCGTTGTGACATGCCGGAAATCACGGGAACTGAGCAGATGTCCCGCAAGGCCGCCGATGATGATATGATGAGAACGGTTTCTGTCGATTATGCGGAGTATCTCATCGAATGTTCCGATTTTTTCGCCGAGATATTTTCCCGGAACAATCGCGCCTCCGATGAGAAATACCGCGTCATGAGGTGTATCGAATTTGTATTCATTGTCACGGAGATGATCAATGGTGAGATATTCGATATCGCTGTCCGGTATACCTGAATCAAGGAGTGCGCCGTACACATAACGCGGGTATGGTGATATGAACGGAGGAACGCCGAAGCATGCCGGTTCATCCACAAAGCAGTCGAGAATGAGATACCGACTCATACAATCTCCGCGATAACATCGTCAATGTCGCGAACCATTGAGCGGCGGATTTTTTCTTCCAGCATTTCATTGAACGGCAGTTTGTTTTTGATATGAGCGCGGTGTTCATCGCTTTTCCCGTACCGCACCATGAGATCCTCAATTCTGCTTTTCAGTGAGACGATTGTCGAATGCGTAACCCGTTTGTCCGCATAATGCACGATTTCCTTTTCGAGCAGGGAACCCTCGGGGTCGAAGGACGAAAGCTGAACATGCTCAGCGACGATTTCGGCGATTTCATCATATCCGAGACGGCGTACGAATTCGCCTCCGGTGATGTCGTGATGTTCGCCGGTATTAATGGCGCGGGTTTTGGTGATGTCGTGGAGGAGTGCTCCCGCGCGGACGGCGTTCACGTCGACTTTGCAGCCTTCACGGAGGTTTTCCGCTATTGCTACGGCGATCTTCGCGACAAGTTCCGAATGCTCTCTGATATTGTCGAGCATGCCGGTTTCGCTGAACAATGTGAGGCAGTCCTCATATGTAGGAGATTTAATCATATAGTGATGTTTTATCCTGAGCCTATTCTGGCAAGAAATATTCCGTTTGAAATATCTGCGCAATATATGTATATTAATTGTAATTGACAATAGTTGCGATATGCAACTATTGTCAAGCTGCATGTGAGGGGTATATGAAAAAGGAACTTTTACGGGAATTTCGCCGATCGCTCAGGTTGCTTGAGCGTGAATTTGAGATCGCATTGTCAGCGGAGACTCAGTGCTGCGATGTGTCTCTCCCTCAATGCCATGCGCTGATAGAGCTTGATCTGTCCGGGGAAATATCACTTTCAGATCTGGCTGAGCGTCTGGAGCTTGATAAGAGCACTCTTTCGAGAACAGTGGAATCCCTTGTGAATGAGGATTTTGCGGTACGCAACACTGATGCCGCTGACAGGAGGGCGGTTAAAATCGCTCTCTCTGATAAAGGGCGGGAAAAGGTAGTAATGATTAATTCGTTATGTGATAAATATTACGATGAGCTCATGACGGGGATTCCCCAGAAAGAGCGGAAGGAAGTCATTGATTCCGTGGGGATTCTCGCGGAATCAATGAAACGATTCAGAACACGCACATTATGCTGCGGCTGCAAGAGAGGTGATGATGAGTAAATGCGGATGCGGAAGTACTTCGGTGGCCGTCAAGGCTCCTGACTTTAGTAAAGTGACTATTACGGGAGTCTCGAATAATTCCCACGATGACTTCACCGATTACAAAACGGGTTTTGAAACCGGTAAAATCAGAACCGCAACAGTATCTGTTCCTGTGGTATCGACAAAACTCGGATGGCGGGATTATGCGGGAGCGGTACGAATGCGATGGGGAATGGGTCGTCTTGATTACCGTATTCGTCCGGGGCTCTACGCGGTTGGGACACCTGATGAGAATTCTCCGGTAATAGTAAGTTCAAACTATAAACTCACCTTCGATACCCTGCGGAAGGAGCTGTCGTCACTTAATCTGTGGATTGTAATTCTTGACACGATGGGAGTGAATGTGTGGTGCGCCGCGGGAAAAGGAACGTTCGGTACTGATGAGGTTATACGGCGTGTCAACGAGAGCGGTATCTCAGGGATAGTCAAACACCGCACGCTGATTCTTCCCCAGCTGGGTGCCCCCGGTGTTGAGGCGTATACTGTAACCAAGATGACTTCATTCAGGGTAATATACGGTTCCGTATACGCGCGTGATCTTCCGAAGTATATTGCCTCCGGGATGGTGAAAGATGAGAAAATGTCAGAAGTGTTTTTTACAACACGCGAACGTCTGGCGGTTGTGCCGATGGAAATTGTCGGAGTATTGAAGTATCTTCCGGTTTTATTTCTTCTTGGAGCCATTCCAGCGTTTGCGGAAAGCCTGCGGCTGTACGATTCATTATATGAAGGATTGATTGTTTTATGCGGGGTAAGTGCCGGCGCGATTGTTGTCCCATCAGCACTTCCTCTCTTTTCGGGTATACGTCCGTTTTCAGCCAAGGGCTATATCGCGGGAGCGCTGGTTGCAGCCGCGGCCGCCGTGCTGTTTCATGCGGGGATCGCGAAAGGAATTTCATGGGTGCTGATTTTGGGGCCGATTGCCGCGTATTTGGCGATTAACTTCACCGGTGCCACGACATTTACCTGTGAAAGCGGCGTGCGGAAAGAGATCAAATTCGCAATGCCATTACTGAAAGCGTCATTCGGTGTCGGCATTGTTATCAGAATAATAATCGCCGCCGCTGAACATATCGGCGCGTGAGCGGGGAGGAGTAATGATACACAGATATCTTTCTAATGTGACAACACTTGCAATTGATCAGGAAAAATGTATCGGGTGCGGACGATGCGTTGACGTATGCCCGCACCGGATAATCGCAATGACGAACGGGAAAGCTGCGGTCAATGACAAGGATCGATGCATAGAGTGCGGGGCGTGTTCAAAAAACTGTCCGGTCGGAGCAATTACGGTGAAAGCCGGAGTCGGGTGTGCCGCCGCGATTCTGGGTTCAAAAAGCGGAGCCGCGGTATGCGGAAGCGACGGCTGCGGCAAGACTGGCTGTTGCTGAGCCGTTTCTTGCAATATCTGACGCTTCGTGGTATTATTTGCCGCGGAGCGTACCCGGATGGCGACTGCATCAGATGAACTGGGGGATCTTCTCGAGCGTGTGCACGAGTCGATTGCGTACGGGAAATATATCCTAGACGATCGCGGGAAAGTGGTCGATCTCGAGTTTCTGTATGTGAACACCGAGTTTGAGAAGATGACAGGTTTTACCCGGGGCGATCTTTACGGGAAACGTCTCCGGAGTATTTATGATTCCCATCCTGATTTTATACAGGTCCTTATCAACGGGACAGTGGTCGCGAAAGATAAAGAACTTTCGTTCGAACGGTACTCACCCGTTTCTTCCCGATGGTACAGCTTCAGGTTTTATTCTCCCTCTCCGGAATATTGCGCGGCGTATATCGTTGATATCACAGTAAAGAAAGAGAATGAAGAGAGGGATCGCATGGGCGATGTAATGATTTATTCTCTCTTTAACGCGATACCCCTTCCTATTTTTTTCAAAACATTGAGCGGCAAGTTCATTTATTGCAATAACGCGTTCTCAGAATTCTATTCAACCGAAAAAAATGATGTTATCGGTAAAGGTGTTGATTCGGTTCTTTCGCCGGAAAACACGCAGAAGATTGCGGAGTACGATCAGCTCTTGGTTGAATCGGGAAGGAATCAGGAGTTTGAGATGGATCTCGTCGCGGGTGGCGAGCATAGATGTATCCGATGCTTCAGGGCGCTTGTTCATGATGAGAAAGGTATGATAACGGGAATTGTCGGCGTTATCTTTGATATTTCCGAGAGTAGAAAAAACGAGGAAGATATACGGAAGTTCCTTCAGATAGTTGAACAAAGTCCTCTATCGATTGTGATCACCGATCAAAGCGGCAATATCGAGTATGTCAATCCTTCATTTTCACAAATCACAGGATACTCATCAGGAGAGGTAAAGGGAAAAAATCCCAGGATTCTGAAATCAGGTCTGAATGATGAACGTATATATACGGAGCTATGGAGTGCGATTCATTCAGGAAAGGAATGGCACGGAGAATTCCAGAACAGGAAGAAAAATAATTCTCTGTACTGGGAAGAAGCGCATATATCAGTGCTTAAAAATGAAAAGGAAGAGATAACCAACTATATAGCGATCAAGGAAGATATAACATTACGTAAGGCGATGGAGGATGAACTAAGGCAGAGCCGGAAAACGGTGAGTGAGCTTCTGGACGCGATCAGCGGTCCGGCAATACTCTTTCGTTCAGAAGGACAGGTTATCGCGATGAACGCGAGTGCGCGCAGTGTATTCAATGTCAAGGATAGCGACAATGCAGTTCGTAATATGTACAGCATGCTCCCTCCCGGAGAGGTTGAGTATTACCGGACCGCATTGTCCACGGTGATTGCGACAGGATCCGTGTTCAGAGCGGAACGTATGTTCGGATCTGTCACATACGATGTGACGATTTGTCCGATCATTGACGACAATGGAGACATTCTCCGTATCGCGATATACGCCCATGATATTTCGATTCTTAAAAAGACAGAAGAGATGCTGCGTACAGCCGCGGCCGCGGCTAAAGAGGCGAGTCTGGCAAAGTCCCGATTTGTGGCGGTGATGAGTCATGAGATACGGACTCCTCTGAACGCGATTATGGGAATGACGGATCTTGTTCTTGCGCAGTTGTCGGCTGAAAAGGAAGTCAATGAGAACATCTGGATGATCCGGCGTTCTGCGGAACATCTGCACGCGATCGTTGATAACATTCTTGATTTCTCGCGCATTGAAGCCGGGAAAGTTGATCTTGAGCGTAGAGAATTCTCAGTCTCGCATCTGATTACCAATGTAGGAAAACTTTTCGTCGTGTCAGCGTCACGGAAAGGGGTTGAAGTCAGATTCAGCACTGACGATTCAATTCCACCCTTGTTGATGGGAGATGAGCATCGTCTATCCCAGATTCTGTATAACCTTGTCGGTAACGCGCTGAAATTCACCGAGTCAGGATATGTCGAAATCATCGGTGAAAAACATGCGCTGATTGATCCGCGTTCCAGGGTTTGGGTTCGTATCAAAGTGAGAGATACGGGGATTGGAATTCCGGAGAACCGTATTGAGGCGATATTTGAAAGCTTCACCCAGGCAGAGGTTAAAACGTCGCGTGCGTACGGCGGAAGCGGATTGGGTCTGACCATATCAAAACAGCTCGCTGAGTTGATGGGAGGATCAATAGCGGTGACAAGCGAGGAGGGGAAGGGAAGCGTATTCACGGTTGATATTCCGTTTGAAACCGTTATGACTAACGGCCGGAAGCAGCCTGTACGGCATGGTCCGCTCCGGATTCTGCTGGCGGAGGATAATGAAATCAATGTCAAGCTGACACGAATGGTATTGTCCCGCGCGGGTCATACTGTCGAAAGCGCATCTGACGGACGCGATGCTATCGATAAACTCTCCGCGAATGAGTATGATCTTGTACTGATGGATATTGAAATGCCGATTATCGACGGGTTTGAGGCGACACGGCGTATCCGAAGCGGTGAGGCGGGAAATGACCGGAAACTTGTCCCGATCATTGCGCTGACCGCTCATGATCTTCCGGAAATAAAAAGAATGTGCGCGGAATCGGGAATGGACGGATATCTCACAAAGCCTTTCACTGTCGATAATCTCGAGGCGAATATCGGAGGAATTCTCCAATCCCGCACGACGTAATCATGTCTATACGGATGAACACAAATAAAGCCGCCTTCAATCATTTGCCTTTGCCCTTTTTCAGTGTCTTTTCCTTGTTGACGATACCAACGTTAGGTGTTGATTCAACGGCTTCGGCTGTGTCAGCCAATTCCTTTTTTCTCCATACGGGGCGGAAACGATGTTCAATCCATTCCCGGAAAGTGTCAATTCCCTCGAATACGGCGGGAACCACGAGAAGAGTGATGAGCGTCGATATTATAAGTCCGCCGAGAATCGCGATACCCATCGAAGCCTGTTGCTTTCCCGCTTCTCCGATGCCGAGCGCGATCGGAACCGTCCCGGCGATCATGGCGAACGTCGTCATAAGAATCGGACGCAGACGGGCTTTCCCCGCCTCGAAGATCGCTTCTTTGCGGGACATGCCGCGGGCGACACCGGCGACCGCATAGTCAACGAGGAGAATTGAATTCTTCGTGACCAGACCCATCAGAAGAATGATTCCGATCATACTGAAGATGCTCATCATCTCATTGGTTACGAAAAGTGCGAAAAACGCGCCGGACAGCGCGGGCGGAATCGCCAGTAGAATCGCGACAGGTGATATGAAGGATTCATACAGACTTGATAAAATCAGATAGATGAATATAAGCGAAAGAAGGAACGCAAGAGTGATTCCTTCGACGGTCTGTTCAAGCGCTTCAGAATCGCCCCAGAATGAATACTTGAATCCGTCGGGAAGAGGAAGCTCCTTTTCGAGAATCTGCCGTGTGCGTTCAGTTGCGCTTCCCGCCGCGCCGTTGACCGAATAATTCGCCATAATCTGCATCGTGCGTGCGCGGTTCTGTCGAAGCAGAAGGGTTGGACCCTTGCGGTCAGTTCCTTTCGCGATCGCGGACAGAGGGATCAGCTTGCCGTGCATGTTCGGAACTTTTGATTCGTTATATGCCGCTTTCAGGTTCCTCTGTTCCGGCCGCAATCGGAGGCGGATGTCGTACTCCTTTCCTTTCTGATGGAGTTTCCCCACAACCTCTCCTGCGATATGATACCTGAGCTCGCCCCCCGCCATCTTTGTGGTGACGCCGAGAGCCTGCATTCTGTCGGTGTCGAACCGGATCTGGAATTCCGGTTTGCCGCCTTCTCCCTTGAGTTCAACTTCAGTGAGATCAGGAATCTTTTTCAGTTTTTCAACGACCTTGAGAGTGTAGTCATTGAGTTTTTCTAAATCATCGGATGAGATATTGAGTATGTACGGTTTCCAGTCGCCGCCCCAAAGGTTATACGCATTGACGCTTGGACGTGCGTATTTGAATCCGGAGACTTCCTTACGGAGCGCTTCGCGTATGTCATCGGCGCTTCTGTTGCGTTGTGACCGCGGCACCATAAAGATGTTGAGTGTCGCCACATTGCTTTCGCCGCGGCTTGACCCCGCCTCAACGGCGATATAGTCGAGCTCAGGAAATTTTTTGACCCGGTGTTCAATCTGTTTCACGGTATCGAGAGTTCCGGTGAGAGATGTTCCTTCCGGCAGCTTCAGTGTTATCTGATATTCCGCGTCATCCGTTCCCGGCATGAATGTGCTCCGAACGTGACTTGCGGCAAAAAGACTGACGATGAGAATGACGAACGCGGCCGCAACCGTAATCACGGGATGTGCGATCGCTCCTTTCACGCACCGCGCGTATATTCGGTCGACGAGAGACTGAAGCCTGTCAAAAAATTGAACGACGGGATTTCTCGCTTTGTCTCCCTTTCCCGCGAAAAAAGCTGAAAGGAAAGGGGCGACGGTGAGCGCGTCAAACAATGATACCGCCATCGCGAACACGATGGTGAGACCGAACTGCTTGAAGTACTGACCGATCGTGCCCTGCATGAATCCTATAGGAAGAAACACCGCTATGATGGTGAACGATGTCGCGATTACCGCAAGCATAACCTGTGATGTTCCCTCAATAGCGGCGCTTCGCGCGTCTTTCCCTTCCTGTAGTTTTCTGAAGATATTCTCCCGTACAACGATTGCGTCATCTACAAGAAGACCTACCGTGAGAGAGAGCGCGAGAAGGGTCAGTGTGTTTATGGTGAAGTCCATGACATACATGAGCAGGAACGCGCCGAGGATTGAGTTCGGTATCGCGATACCGGTTATGATTGTGGAACGGATGTTTCCCAGAAAAAGATATACGACGAGAACAGCGAGGAGTATACCTATGATCATCGTTGTTTTGACATCGTTGAGGCTGGATCTGATCGCTTTCGCGTTGTCATAGATAAGATCTACGCGAGGTTTTCCCTTATGGTTCTTGAGAACTTCATTGATGGTGATGAATCGTTTGAGTATGCCGTCTGAAACCTGTACGGTATTGGTGCCGGATTGTTTGTACACATCAAGAAAGATGCAGCTGCCTGTCTGCGCTCCTTCCGTCGTTTTGTTCTTTCCCCGGTGATGATACACATAGGTGACCGCCTTGGCGTCTTCAGCGCCGTCCTTAACTTCACCGAGGTCGGTGACTGATACCCCGTTCGCGACATCGCCTGAAAAAAGTACGACCGAGTCCTGTATCTGTTTCAATGTCTCAAAATTTCCGATTGTCCGGAATACTGTTTCGTTTGAGCCGCTCTCGAATTTGCCGATGGGCATGTTCATGCCGGTGTTTCTGAGCTGTTCCGCGACAGTAAGCGCAGGGATGCCGAAACGGTTCAGTTTGCCGCGGTCAAGCTCCACCTGAATTTCACGGCGCGTCCCGCCGATAAGCTGTACCGCCGCGACGTTGTCCACCTGTTCAATGAGCGGTTTGATTTCATCGTACGCGACATCATACAGTTCGGCCGGAGAGAGATCCGCGGTGATTGCGATTTTCATTACCGGCAGTGAGGTCGTGGTGAACGCTTCCACCTGGGGATTGTCAATATCATCAGGGAGTTTGTTTCTCACCTTGTTGATGATTTCGGTGGTACGCTGAACCTGATATTTGATATCGCTTCCCATGCTGAATTCGGCGATAATGAACGATAACCCCTCATAGTTCTGAGAGGTGAGGCGCTTGAGTCCGGACAGCGAACTCATTTCGTCCTCAATCGGTTTGGTTATGAGGGTTTCAATTTCTTCGGGAGCGGCACCGGGGTACAGGGTCGTGATCATGAGTCCCGGTTCGGTTACATCGGGAAACAAATCAACCCCGAGACGTGAGTATGCGATGATTCCGAGCGTGATCAGAAGGACAACAATGCTTGTTATGAAGATGGGTCGCTTGATGGAAAGGTTCGCGATATTCATGGCTGACACCTTAACCTGAGTTTGATACTGAAATAAATAATACAGGCATTACTAAAAAACTGAAATGTCAACAATAACAGTGTTCACCTGCGGTGTGTTTTACGCATTTTTACTCCATGCTCGGCTCAATGACGCAAGCCCAGCTGAAAGAGTTAAATAAAAGTCCTATCCGATTGGTTAAGGCGACATTTATGTTCGGATGATATACAGATGACGGATGCGGGATAATCCTCGGGGTGATCGATTCTGATATTTATCGCACGAATGATTTTTTCGATTTCATCGATAATATGGGGGAGGTACTCGTATGAGAATGCGCTCTGTTTTACATTCACTGCGGTTCAGGCGATTCAGCAGGACAACATGTGATTTGAAGAAGAAATTGTCGGATAAATCGGCTATCGTGTTGATCGCCGTATTTACGATGAGTATTCTGATGTCATTCGACGGATGTCAGTCCGCCGCACCATACGGTGCCTCAGATTTTGAGCCGCCGGATGGAGCCGTCCCTTGGTTGGAACAGACATTCACCTATTCGTCAGAAGTAGTCAATGATAGGTATCGGATATCAGTTTCACTTCCGGAAAATTATAATACAGATGACGCGAAAAGATACGGTGTCATATATCTGCTTGACGCAAACTGGGCATTTGAAGGCGTTAAAAACATTATAGCGTCTAACAAAGGTTCGATTGATCCGGTAATACTTGTCGGAATTTGTCAAATTCAGGCGCTTCAGCCAGGATACACAGGAACATCTCCAAGCAGATGCAGGGACTATACTCCCACACGCTATCAACCGGCATTATATCCGGATTCAGGCGGAGCGCGGGATTTCGGAGAATTTCTGAAAACCGAACTCGTTCCGTTTATCGACACCCGGTATCGGACAATCCCCGGAGCGGAAAATCGCTGCATAATTGGCGGTTCTCTCGGCGGACTTTTTGTGTGCTACTCGGCTATTAATTATAATGATACATTTCGGAAATTTCTGGCGGTAAGTCCCAGCCTTTGGTGGGATAATTTTATTATAATGAAACTGGAATCGAAGTACGCGGCGACTCATACTGAACTGAATGCCTTCATTTTTGCGACCGCGAGTACGGGGGAGGATCCGATATCCGTAAAAGGAGTAAACGGCCTTTCTGAGGTTTTGTCGCAACGGAAGTACTCGGGACTTTCCTATGAGACCCGTATACTTACCGGTTATACGCATGAAATGGCACAGCATCCGGGAATCGAGTTGGGAATTCCCTGGCTACTGTCCATACCGAAAACGACAAAAGGGAAAGTTCACTGATGGAATGGTTTTTTACGCGCGAACATTGTCATGACGGATAAGGATTCGTTGTGCTGTTTCACTTATCCCGTTATGACAATGCGGGAACCCTGATATACGCGTACTGTTATTCTACTTTCAACACATCCCTGATGATATCGTTGAACGCGGTACGCGGTAGCGCTCCCCTCGCGAATTGAGGTTCTCCCTCTTTGGGAATAAAGAGCAATGTCGGTACGCTCGATATACCAAAGTCAGAGGCAAGATCAGACGCTTCATCGGTGTTGACCTTGTAGATGTCTATCTTCCCGTCGTACTGTTTGGCAAGCTCCTCCAGCATGGGGGAGATCATCTTGCATGGTCCGCACCATTCCGCATAGAAATCCACAATCGCGGGTCTGTTTCCCCGGTATTCCCACGTTGGATTGTTCACATAGTCAAAAATCTTTTCTCTGAAATCATCCTTGTTGAGATGTGTCATACATGTCTCCTTTGTTTTCATCACCATTTTGTTCTAATGGTGAATGTCATAATCTATATTAGATAATACTAATATAGATGCATATCGTCAACTATAAACCCCGGAAATGCTGATAATTCAAGACTGCGGATGAACGAGTGTGGGGAAGTGAAGATAATGTTCATTTTAAATTGTCCTAAATATGATATTTCTGACATATAGTATTGAGAGAGATTGAATTGGTTCAAATTGAATTCTTCCGTTCGGGGATCTTCCGATTTATGCTTGATTTTGCACATCGCTTGCATCAGATAGACGGATGACATATCAATAAAACAAGACGCGGGACGCGTACGCAATGGGTGGAGGGTTTATGAGAATAGAGACGCTCGAAAACAGAAAATTCTCGTTGAAGAATGACAGCGGCGATCTTGAACTTTTTTTCATAGGAGTCGGAAGCGCATTCACAAAGAGAAATTGTCAGACCAACCTCCTGATTGTGAAAGGGAATGATCATCTTCTCATTGACTGCGGTACCAAATGCTCTCAGGCGTTTTATGAACTGGGATATCCGATCACAGGAGTTGATAATTTTCTTATAACGCATTCTCACGCGGATCATATCGGCGGACTTGAGGAGGTGGCTCTGCTCGGTAAATATATGACCAAGCGGAAACCGACTATGATCATAAGCGAAACCTATCAGCACGTGTTATGGGACATGTCCCTGAGGGGCGGACAGGCATACAATGAAGAGAATGCGGGGGATATCCTCGGATTCAATGATTTCTGGAATGTGATACGTCCCGTGTGGCTGGGAAATTTCCCCCGCGAAACGTTCCGTGTCCAGCTTGGTTCGATCGATATCATCATGATGCGTACCAAACATATTCCTGATTCTTCTCATGATTGGCAGAGCTCATTCTGGAGCTGCGGCCTGGTGATTGATGAGAAGGTAATGTTCACGAGCGACACCCGTTTTGACCGTGATCTGATTGAAAATTATAATATGCAGTTCAAACTTGAGGCGATTTTTCATGACTGCCAGTTCTTCACCGGCGGTGTGCATGCCTCACTTGATGAGCTGAATGATTTTTCTCCTGAGATAAAAAGCAAGATGTATCTTTCCCATTACGGCGACAATTGGGAAGATTTTGAGGACAAGATAAGCGCGAATGGATTTGCGGGACTCGCGCGTCAGCACCAGTACTATATTTTTTAAACTGATCGGATGATTGTTCGGAGGATTGATGAGTGTTGAGTGCAAGGATTTACCAGCGATAGGTGGTGAACATGGAATATCCTCCGTTTATCCGGCTCTTTCCGATGTAATAGCTTTCAAAGAGGGAACGCTTCGTGTGACGAGGGGATATCCCCGTTTTGTAATGCATCCGTATCTTGACGCGCTTGCGCGGATAACCGTGCCGGACTACCCGTACCGGTGGGTTGTGTCATCGGTGGAAGGGGCGCGGTTCCTCCGCGATGAGTTCTTCAGCGGCCTTGATGTGGAAATTATTGAACGTGAGGGATTCGCGGTAATGGCGGTCTCATCGCTGGAAGAATTCGCACGGCTTTATGAGGACATACGCAACACCGGATTTACGCTGAGTTCCCGCAAAGCAAAACGCCTCCTCTGCCATGTTCCTGACCCGGAGGATGAGTCGATTGAAGGGTGCGCGGCGGTGATCGCCGGATTCGAGAAAGGCGCATCCGCTGAACAGACCTTTCTGTTTTCGTCCGGAATGGGCGCGCTTTTCGCGGCGCTGTACGCGGCATTTGATGAGTCAAAGCCCGGCGTGATCATAATCGGAAATCCCTACGTGGACTCGATTCAGCTCTTCACCAAGTTTCTCATCCGTAAGGGATTTGACGCTCCGCGCGTGGTCGCTGACGCGGAGGAATTCGAGGCCGTGGCGGATGACCATACCGGAATCGTATACTGTGAAGTACCGACGAATCCTCTTCTCCGCGTGGCCGATATTGAGCGGGTGGTGAACGCCGCTCATGCGCACGGCGCCGCAGTCCTTATTGACAGCACGATCGCCACACCGTATAACGTGTCTCCCTTTGATTACGGCGCCGATCTTGTTATGCACAGTACCACAAAGTTTCTTAACGGGCTCAATGATCATATGGGGGGAGCGCTTCTCGTGAATCCCGCGTCAGCACTGGTGTCTCCCGCAAAGATCGCGGGATTTCTCAGGATGACCGCTTCCGGTCTCGACAGGGAAGAGGGGAAAGTTCTCCTCTCGCACATGTCGGATTTCGGGAAACGTATGGACTGTATCAACCGCAACGCGCTTCTGATCGCGCGCTATCTCTCATCGCTTCCCGTCGTGGAGAAAGTCTATTATCCGTTTCTCGAGACTCATACGGATTATGAGCGTGCGCGCAGATACTTCAGGCACGGCGCGAGCGGAGTGGTGAGTTTTTATCTTTCGGAGAGCACCCGCGTACGTGCCGCGCAGTTCTACGATAACTGCGCGATTCCCGGAAAGGGACCGAGCCTCGGCGCCGAGGAAACGCTTCTCTGCCCGATCACGCTTCTCACGTATTTCAACGCAAGCGACGACGAGCTCGCGTCGATGGGACTGGACAGATATCTTATGCGGCTTTCAGTCGGTACCGAAGACCCTTACGTGATAATCGCTCAGCTTGAGGCGGGATTCCGCGCGGTAAGGGAAGAACCCGTGAACTGAAAACGTTATGCGTCTTACTCGTCCGCTGTTTCCTTTCTGAATTCGAGAATATCCCCCGGCTGGCAGTCGAGATGCCGGCAGATCGCGTCAAGCGTCTCAAGGCGGACCGCTTTCGCCTTTCCTGTCTTGAGAATCGAGAGGTTCTGCTCGGTAATACCGATGAGCGGCGCAAGCTCGTTCGATTTCATCTTGCGCCGCGCGAGCATGACATCGAGATTTATGATAATCGCCATATCAGATCACCAGCTTCTGTTCGTCGCTCGCCGCGCGGCCCTCGTCCATCACGCGCGCGATGACAATGATAACGAGTCCCGTGAGAAGGGCGCCGATCCCGTCAGAGCTTAAGCCCAGTGAAAGCTGACGCTGTCCGGGAGGATTGGTGATGGTAAGCGCGAGTGAGAATAACGGGGTGTGGATGATATCGGCCGCGAAGTACGCAATGAAAAGTATCCCGAGCCTTCTGACGCAGCGGACATTTCCCGCGGTGAGAATGTCGCCGTGTTCGTACATACCGAAAAGGCGGGCGAGCGTGATTAAAATTCCGACATTGACCGCGAGAGGAATGATTCCCGCCGCCGCGCACAATGCTCTGTTGAAAGAATCGATTCCGCCCGAGGTCATGGGAAATTCCATCGTCGAAAGTCTGATATTCGCAGGCAGGCTATTATGGAACGTCCAGTAAACCGCGAACCCTACAGGGACAATCACCGCAAGGGAATAGAATATGATCCTGAACACGCGGCTCATGGATCTGATCCGGTTGATATTATCGTTCATGAATTCCTCCGTTGTGCGGATCTATGCGATTTAGTTAACCCATGTCAATAAGTAATTATTGTAAAACGATAAATAATTATCAATTGCTGATATTCCTGCATTGACAGCGGTTTAAACAATGGAAGAATTCAAAACGGTTATCCTTGCGGAAAGTGATCCCTTCACGCCGCACAACGGTACATTGAAAAGTAACGCGTTGAGAGAACCGCCGTATGATTATCCTGATGCGGAGCGTGTCAGATTTTAATGAGCTTTCATGTAAACCTACGGAGAACAGGCTCTGTCGCGGAGCGATTGTTATGGGACAGGGTTACCGCTCATGAGTGAAGGAATGCCCGCGCAAAACAAAGGTGAAGAACAAGACCGCAGCGGCTGCGCGTCCGAGATTCCGTCAGTTAATGTTGATCCCTTCTCCGAACGCGGGTATTATGAATTGTGATGAGTCAATTTTCATTTTAATCAATGCCGACGCAAGGTCTTTCTCGTGCGCGTCTATGGCCTGTTCCGGGTGCTCGAGGAACGTCGCGAAATGGATTCCCATGCTCTTCCGTGCTCCGAGAATGACGGAGGCATTGACCGCATCCTCCGGATTCATGTGCATCATTTTCATGATCCACCGCTTTTCGTAATTACCGATCGGAAGAATCGCGAGAGCCATCGGGCCGAACCGCTGACGTATATCGCCGAAGAAATCACCGAATGCGGTGTCTCCCGCGAAATATACCGATCCTTGTTTTCCGGTGATGACAAACCCGCACCAGAGAGACTTGTTTCCGTCAAAGAGTCCTCGCCCGGAGTTGTGTACGGCGGGGACGCATGTAACCGAGAGATTTGTTCCCGCCGGATTATCGCGTTGCCACCAGTCGAGCTCGTGTATTTTTGTTTTGTCATCAGAGGAGATGACGCTGCCTGTTCCAAGACCCGTCAGTATTACGGGATTGTCCCGCTTGATAAGTGACTCCAGCGAGGGAAGATCCAGATGATCATAATGGTTATGACTTATGAGGATGATATCTATCTTCGGGAGATCCGCAAACGCGACGCCGGGCTTTCTGATTCTTTTTGATCCCATCCATGACAAAGGACCTGCCCGTTCTGACCAGATCGGGTCGGTGAGTATATTTACATTTCCGTATTGTATCAGGGTTGTCGCGTGATTGATGAATGTGACTCTGACTTTGCCGTCATCAAGGCGTACCGGCGGTTTCGGCTGCACCGGATCAATGATCGACTCCGGCCATTCAACCGTATCCATTTCCCACATCCACTTTATCATGTCGGAGAAGGTGTGATCCGGGGTCTTGTTGAAGAATACCGAACCATCGCAGTGATCGCTCACTGGAAACGATGCGCACCCGGTTGAAAGAGTGATCATAAGTATCAGAATCGAAAGTATAAATGACGGTTTGATTTGAATCATGATAAATGCCGTTCCTGTCCTGATCGATTATGAGTCTGTTCCCGGATAGAAAAACTATCGTGTTCGTAATTGTCGTATCACGCGGAGTGGATTCCCGTCCGGTTCCTTCGGGTACACATATATACATAATAAACTCATGTTGCATACAATAAATGATACATATGCCGGTTAAATTATTTTGAATATAGTATCATATCAATATAGATGTAGTCCGGTATTGAAAAATAATGTTTTCTCTGTTTACAGTTCGGGATGCGACTTCAGTGATCAGAGATTCTTCTGCTTCCGTATTGCATCGAAACATGCGCCGAACTTCTGTCCGATTCCGACGAAACCGGAAGAGAAGCTCTTCCGGTTTCTGTTATGCGAATGTTATATGACTTCCTGTGCGAATTCCCTTCTTATGGAATCGATCACGGGACGCTTTGAGACATTACCTATTTCGCGGCCGTCGACCGAACTCACCGGAATAATCTCCGCGCCGGTTCCCGTAAGGAAACATTCGTCGGCGGTGTAGAGATCGTACGTGGTGAGGCGTGCTTCGCGCGCGGGGATATTCAGCCGCATGGCGATAGAGAGCACTGTCCCGCGGGTGATTCCCTCAAGCGTGGAATCGCTCGGTGCCGGCGTGAGCAGCGTGCCGTTTTTCACGACGAAGATATTGTCCCCCGTACACTCCGCGACATAGCCGTCCTTGTTGAGCATCACCGCCTCCTGACATCCGCTTCGCGCCGCTTCGAGTTTGGCGAGCACATTGTTGAGGTAGTTGAGTGATTTGATGCGCGTGTCGAACTGATCGGGAGAAATGCGGCGCACCGACGAGGTGATGATCGGAATTCCCTTCTGGTAAAACTCTTTCGGGTAGAGCTGAATGTCTCCGACAATGATGATGACGGATGACTTCTTGCATGTCGCCGGACTTACTCCGAGATCTCCTACACCGCGGGTCACCACGAGCCGTATATATCCGTCTTTCTTGTCATTGGCGCTTACGGTGTCTGTCACGGCGCGTCCCATCTCCGTTTCACTCATGCCGATATCGAGCATGATCGCTTTCGCGCTCGCGTATAACCTGTCGAGATGCTCTTTGAGTCTGAAAATTTTCCCGTTGTAAATGCGGATTCCCTCAAAGACGCCGTCACCGTAAAGGAGTCCGTGGTCAAACACCGATACCATCGCGTGTTCCTTGTCGTACAATTTTCCGTCGATATATATTTTCATATAAACCCCCTGTATGCTATCTTTCCCTGTCGCTGAAAATATCGCGAAGCATCGTGTAGTTTTCTCCGAAGCGCGCAATGAGTTCGCTGTCGTACCGCGTAACGATCTTCATAATGTAGATATCGTGCTTGATGTAATCCTCCGTCAGAGTGACGAAGCCGTGTGAACATGACCATCCTCCCTCGACATCTCCCTTGGGCATGATCGTGCCGATAAGCGCTTCTTTCGAGTCTGTCACGAGCGAAATACTGCGTCCTCCCTTTTCCTCGAAGATGGTGTCGGCTATCGGGTGCGCGAAGGTCATTCCCGCGCTTTTGTCGTTTTCTCCGAAATGTACCACGGCGATCTTCACCTTGCGCTTCTCCGCTTTTTTGAGATGAGGATGAAGATCATCCATTTCCTCTCTGAATACCGAAAGAAGAATGTGTTCTTTCGCGGATTCAATCATGCGGATCGATTTCTCGATGAGATGTTCCCTGTCGCCGATGTTCCATATCGTCGTCACGCGCGCGTCGCTCCGTACTGACGCGAGACGTGCGCCCGCGCGGTTAACGGAGCTTTCAAACTGGGCTCTCTGCCGCGCGAGAAACTCGTCGGGATCGATTCCCGTATAACGGCGTGTGCCGCTCGATTCAATCGGCTGCGCGATCTCCCGGTCAATGAGACGCCCCATTACCTCGTATATCTTCGAAGTGGGGATGGATGATTCCTTCGCCACTTCGTACGCCGTCATAGGTTCATTACACGAAATGAGCGCCACGTACGCACGCGCTTCGTATTCCGTGAGCCCGAGCGATATCAGATCTTGTATTATGTTAACTACCATAGTAGTTACTAAATAAAATGCAGGGTGTTTCTGTCAATATTTATTCATGAAATATATGGAAGTGCCAGGGATAAATGGACGAAGCGTAAGCGGGTCAGCCGCAGCTTTTCCCCGTCGGAGGCTAAAAATTATTTACAAAACCGGCGCGATCAAAGCAGGTGCGGTATACCCACTAGAGCATTTCACGAATCAAGTTATGCATTTAGTTGGAGTTGTGCAGAAATATCTTTACATTTTATTTGGAAATGAAAGATATTTCGTGGCACAAATCCAACTATACTTATCGTGAAATGCTAAAAATACGACGGGGTGACGGCTCCGGGAGTATAACAAGAGGTCTTATGCGAATAGTAATAACAGGGGCGAAACACTCGGGAAAAAGCACGGCGGCGGGGACTCTGGCCTCGATGCTGGGCATTCCTTTTATAGATACGGATGATCGAATTATCGCACTGCATGAGTCGCGGACGGGAAAGAAGCTCCCCGTGCGGGAAATCTATACAGTGCTGGGAGATGACGCGTTCCGTGCGCTTGAGCGCGACGCGGTTGCGGAGAGCGTAAAGAGCGACTTCGCGGTGATCGCGACCGGCGGGGGAGTGATCCTGTCGGGGGAGAACCGCGCACTGCTCGCCGGGTCAATTATCGCGTATCTGCGCGTACCTGAAGAACTGCTGTGGGAACGGATTGTCGCCAACGGGATTCCGCCGTTTTATGCGGGTGAACACGGCCGCGAAACACACCGCGCGCGTGTTGCGCTCATCGATGAGGTGATGACCCCGCGTGCCGATATCATAATATCGGTCGACCGTAAGAATCAGAATAATATCGCCGAGACTCTCTTTGATCGATGCGCCGAATATATGGGACAGATGATGCGCTCCCCCTCAAGCTTCGGTGAAATCATCCGCGTGCAGACATTCGGCGAGAGCCATGGAATCGCGCTTGGTGCCGTTCTCGACGGTGTTCCTCCCGGCATTGAAATAACAGAAGAATATATTCAGAAGGAACTGAACCGGCGCCGTCCCGGGCAGAGCGCGGTGGCGACTCCGCGTGATGAGAAAGACCGCGTACGGATTCTCTCCGGCGTGTTTGAAGGAAAGAGCACGGGGCACCCGATCTGTATGGTTGTGTATAATGAAGATCAGGATTCATCGAAGTATGAAAACCTCCGAGAGCTCTTTCGTCCGGGTCATGCCGATTTTACGCTGTGGAAGAAATACGGAATCCGCGATCACCGCGGAGGCGGGCGGTCTTCGGGTCGTGAAACAATCGGACGAGTCGCGCCGGGAGCGGTAGCGCGGAAGATTCTCTCCGATCGTGGAGTGACAGTCACCGCATTCGCCGAGGAGATCGGCGGAGTCCGCGGCACGAAAGAAGACTTCGCGGTCATTGAATCCAATCCGGTGCGCGCCGCCGACGCTGATGCCGCCGTTCTGATGGAAAAGGCGGTTCTTGCAGCGAAGGAATCGCATGACTCGCTCGGAGGTGTGGTTAAGCTTGTAATACGCGGTGTTCCCGCGGGGTTAGGTGATCCGGTGTTCTTCAAGCTCGATGCGCGGCTTGCTCATGCGGCTGTTTCGCTCGGTGCGGTCAAGGGCGTTGAGTTCGGCAGCGGATTTCTCGCGTCACGGCTTCCCGGCAGCGCGCAGAATGACCCAATGGAAGAGCGGGGATTTGTGTCAAATAACGCGGGAGGAATTCTCGGCGGTATCTCGAACGGCGATGAAATCGTTATGCGCATTGCGGTCAAACCGACGCCGTCTATTTTTCGTGAGCAGAAAACAGTGACGCGCGAAGGGCAAGATGCGACGGTCAAGATTGCGGGCAGACATGACCCGTGCATCGTTCCCCGCATCATTCCCGCGATAGAGGCGATGGCGTCGCTCGTACTTCTTGACGCGTGGGAGCTCAATGAGCGGATGGGGAGGTATGATGATAGTCACGCGTGACAGACTTCCCGACGGACAGTTCGCGTCTCCCGTGGTGACGATCGGAAATTTCGACGGGGTTCATCTCGGACACAGAGCCATCTTCAGCGAAGTGAAAAGAATCGCCGCGGCGGAAAACCGTCCGTCGGTGGTGGTGAGCTTCGTTGAGCATCCCCGCAAGGTGCTTTATCCCGAAAGAGAACTTCCCGTACTTTCAACGCAGGAGGAACGTATACGGCATATCGGCGAATCCGGTGTCGACGCGCTTGTCCTTCTTGAATTCACACCCGCGATGTCAATGATGCATGCGCGTGAATTTGTTCACCGGATCATCATTGAACAGCTGGGCGCGTCGCACATTGTGCTCGGGTATGATCACGCGTTCGGTAAAAACCGCGAGGGAAATATCGACGCGTTGAATGAACTGTCAGCGGTCTTCGGATTCGGAGTGACACGGCTCGAACCGTACGAGATAGACGGACACCCCGTATCGTCATCGCGCATCCGTTCACTTCTCGCGGACGGGGAGGTTGAGACCTCGGCGGAGTATATGGGACGTCCGTACGAGGTGTCCGGTACCGTTATCGAGGGATTCAAGCGCGGCAGAACGATCGGCTTTCCCACGGCGAATCTCATGAGCGATAATACGGAAAAGATTATCCCGTGCGACGGAGTGTACGCGACGCGTGTGAGACTCTGCTGCGGAGAGTACGACGCGGTCACCAATGTGGGAAAGAATCCCACGTTCGGGGAAGGCGCGCGCACCGTCGAAACGCATATTCTCGACTACTCCGGCGACCTGTACGGAAATAAATTGACCGTTTCATTTATCGCGCGCATACGCGGAGAGATCCGCTTCGAATCTCCGTCGGAACTCGTTTCCGCGATACAGGAGGATGTCCGTGCGGCGAGAGAAAAGCTCCGAGGCGCGTAATTTTCCTGACGGCCGGAATATTCTCCGTCACGAAGTTCGCCTCGGAAGATTACGCGTTGTCATTATCGCGGGGGATGAATCGCTTTACCGGATATATGTGGAACCTGACCTCAACACGGCGGAAGAATACAGTTCCGTTCCGTCCGGTGTCAATCCTCCGATCCTCTCATGTGTGCGATATCTGGACGCATATTCAAAGCGCGAGAATTCACCTCTTCCTCCGATTGATATCTCTTCTTTTTCTGATAATGAAAAGCGAATATATGAAACACTTCTGCGTACGCATACCGGTGAGACTATCTCATACGGAGAACTGGCTTTGCGGGCGGGATTCCCCCGTGCGGCGCGCTTTGCGGGACAATGCATGAGAAAGAACCGCTTTCCGCTCGTCATTCCCTGTCATCGTGTTATTCCCGCTTCCGGCGGTATCGGTAATTATACTCCGGGGCCGCATATCAAGCGATATCTCCTTGATTTTGAGTCAGGAAATATTGACATCGCATCACGCGGTTGATTATCGATAATAGTCAGAAGACCCCCTTTCTGACAGATGCCGCCGCGCAGACGGAAATTCCCGGAAGTATTGTCAGCCGTTTCAAAATATAGTGAAGAGTGCCTTTGTTTGTGCCGACTTGTATTAATGCGGGTGTGTCCGCATGTTCTGAATCCTGCGGCGGTGAAGAATGAGAAAAAAAGTTGAAAATCAGGGATCATCGCGACTAATGGTATACAGTTGATGTCCGGCCGCAGGTTGAACATAATGAATTTCCAAAGCATGGCATATTCGATGAAGTTAATATATACGTTCATTTTCGTACTTCTGTTTTCCTCCGCTGTTTTTTCGAGTGATACGCATTCCGTGATGCCGGTTATTGATTCATCGCGGGATGAGGAGATTGCCGGAAGATTCGGCTCCCTGTTCAAGTCACTCTCATCACGACGTGGTTTCAACGGTAATGTCCTTGTGAGTCAGCAGGGACGGATCATCTTCGAGAAAAGTTTCGGCTATTCCGATCTGAAGAAAAAGATTCCGCTCAAGTCGAGTTCCGCGTTCCAGATCGCGTCAGTATCAAAACAGTTCACCGCGATGGCGGTGATGATGCTTTATGAGGAAGGGAAGCTTGATTTCGACGATCGCGTGGTCAAATTTTTTCCAGATTTCCCGTATCCGCGCGTAACGATCCGGCAGCTGCTTTCGCACCGCGGCGGACTTCCTGATTATATGGCGATGTCGCGTAAATACTGGCGGAAGAAAAAAGGTTATATGACAAATCGCGACATGATGAAGATGCTTGTCGCGTACGGAAACCGCGCTCTGTTTGAACCTGATGCCATGTACCGGTACAGCAACACCGGTTACGCCGTGCTGGCCGCGGTCGTCGAGAAAGTCGCGAAACAATCCTTTGATGAGTATATGACAGAAAATATTTTCAAACCGCTCGGTATGAAATCCACTTTTGTATTCAATCCTGGGAATTACTCCGCGCTTAAAAAAGTCGCGAAGGGTTACAGCAGCAGGCGGCGGAGAGTCCGCGATATATTTCTCAACGGAGTGGTCGGCGACAAGGGAATATACGCTACTGTCGAAGACATGTTCAAATGGGATCAGGGGCTTTATACCGAGGTGCTCGTCAAACAGACCACTCTGAGCAAGGCATTCACTCCCGAGAGCTATGATTACGGAAACTCATCCGAGTACGGATTCGGCTGGCGCATAGAAAATCTCGATAACGGCGAGAAGATCGTTTTTCATTCGGGCTGGTGGGGCGGGTATAACAGCCTTTTTATCCGCAGGCTGACTGACCGTACCGCGATCGTGATTCTCACCAACAAGGTCAACTGGAGTTTCAACAATATCGATCATCTTATGAAGCTTGTTGACTCAGGCAAAGATGATATCCCTTCCGATGAGGACGTGTCGGGTGACGTGGAGCAGGAAGAGGATTGATTTAGATACCCCGTCTTGCTTACATGTCGATTCCGAAATACTGTTTGATGATCATGCTGATGCCGAACGTGATCGCGGTTACACCGATACTGATAATCGCCATTTCAGCGAACCGCTTTTTGAACGAATAATCCTTCGCAACCGAAATATAATAGTTGAACAGGAATATAATGATAATCGCGATCGACAGAGTCATCGCAAGGCATATCCTGTAATCGGTGAAGATCAGATACGGAAGGATGAGAAGAGCCACCGTGATGAAGTACGCCCCTCCCGTATAGACAGACGCGCGCACCGGATGGCTTTCTCCGTCGTGGCTTCGCGACAGATACGCGGCAGCCGCCATTGAGAATCCCGCCGCCACACCTGTGACTAGCCCCGCAAACGCGATGGTGCGCGTGTTCTGAAATCCGAAAGAAAGCCCCGCGAGCGCACCGGTGAGTTCCACCAGCGCATCGTTGAGTCCGAGTACGATGGCTCCTACGTATGAGAGCTTCTCCTCTTCAATCAGTGAGATAAGTTTGTGTTCATGATCATGTTCGTCTTTCGCGATTCCGGCCGCTCCGGGGAATTCCTTTCTGAGCGCGGAGTACTTTACCTGCGCGGCATTCTCTCCCCGTTCCATGAGCTTTATTCCGAATGTAATTCCAAGCAGCCGTGAGATTGTCACGTAGAAGAACACGCGGAACGCGCGTGGAGGACAGTCCTCTCCTGAAATTGATTTCCAATATGCGTAGTGGCGCTTTTCCTCATTCGCGATGGAAAGGAGAACCTTTCTGTTCGCCGGTTTTTTATCTTTTGCGGCGAGCTTTGAATAAATGTGATACTCGGTGATTTCGCTGCGCTGGAAATCTCTGATGACTGACATGTCGGTTTTGATCGCGGTATTGGTTTTTTTCATTGAGATTCCCCGGATAAATAGTTCGATTTCCGCAATGTTCATCAGTCTGACAACATGGAGTCAATCTTTTTAAAGAAGGAATCTGAAGGGTGCGGAGAGATGTCGCGGGCAGGGATGGACGTATCGGCGCGGGATGTGTGCATTGAACGAAAGCAGTGTTCGAAACAATTGGAGCATTTTGCGAAATGAATAGAGCATTTCACGGATTACAAATTTAATTTAGCCGGAGCAGTGTGGAAACATCATTTTGTTTATTGTGAAATATACTATATTCCGTGGCGCAGATTCAACAGAGCATTATATGTATTGATGTTATGAGCATTAATCCCTTCGTAAACTACGCTAGAATCGCATGAACGCGCCGAGTGACAATGACGCGCAGTTGAGAGCGCCGCTTTTCTCGAAATATCGGGTATAGTGTCCTGTGAGTTCAACATAGATATCATGACCGGGAGTGAATCCCACGCCGGCTCCGGGACGCAGCATTGGATCTAAACTGTTCGATTCAGAGTTGTCCCTCATTGAAAAACCGTCACCGGTTCCGTGTTTCAGAGTGATATATGCGGCACCGAATGCGACTTCTCCTCTCATATAGAAAGAGGGCATGAGAAAAAAACGGTAACCGCCGGAGGCGAGAACATGAACGAACGCCGCACTGTCCCTGCTGTCCTCGTTTCCGCTCATTTTTGAGTATCCGATGTTGAATCCGAGCGACGCGTCGTCAGTGAGAACATTGTCAACGTCAAACGCGAATTCGAGCCCGACTGCGGGATTGATGATTGATTTGAGATTTCCGAGCGGACGTTGATAAGCGAATCTGAGCCCGGTACGGATACTGTGGTTTTCAAAGAATCCTTTGCGTACGCGTCCTGTTGTAATGTACTCATTGATGTCACGGAGTATTTTCTCCATGAGATACTTTACCGCTTCATCGGACTTTTCCACAGACGGGATCTCTCTTGTGTATGCGGTGATAATGATGCCTTCGGTGATGGAATATACCTTGAATGTGATTTTGACATTGTTGATCTTGTCGATACTACCGCTTATAAGAAACTGCGCGGATACGCTTTTCCCCAGTTTGATGATGTCATCTTCCGACGCGTTGGATCCTATACCGATTTTGAGACGGGACGCCGCCGCTTTCAGTTCATCCCGGTCAAGGAGCTGAAATATTTCCGTGTTGAAAAGCTCAACTTCGAGGGAATTCCTTACGATATTTCCGTATGACGCGGACACGTTGTTCGCGCCGATATCAAGTACGGCGATTTTCTTGCGGGTGAAAGTGGCCTTGCCGTCTTCGGAGAAAGCGGGAAGCGCCGTAATCAGCGTTGCCGCCGCGATGAACAATGAAACCGCGAGTGTTTTTCTCATACGTATCCGTTATTTGACAGATTCTGAAATTTTCCGGACGATTACCGCGAGCTTTCCGGCGGATTCGTCAGCGGATTGATATGTTTCTTTCGTGATAAAGACAACCGCCAGCGTTTTCAGGTCAATGACTTTTGCGGATATAATATAATTATCTCCAGTTTTTTCAACTGTTGTGCGAAGCGCATACCCGATCTGGCTGTCGGCAACGTTAGAGGACATTGCGGCGTATTTTGATCCGTTGATTGCGGTGAATTCCTTCATCAATATGTTTCCGATTATCCTCCGCTCGCCCGCATCGACGCTTTCTGATTCTATCGGGCGGATTCCGATAGTGTAATGAACCAGAACCGCGGGTGCCTTCTTTTCGGGTTCAGTAACCGTGACTGCGGCGGGAGCGATGGCTTTTTCAACGGGCGTGTCGTGTGCGGTAAGGTATGCGTACACGGCGAATGTTGATCCCGCGGTGAGGATCGCGGAGCTTACTCCCGCGATAACAGTTTTAACTGACAGCGCCGCGATGATTTTCTTTCCCGCGAAGAAGAATGTCACTGACAACGCGGTAGCGGCGGAATAGATTCCGAGCGTACGGAGTATCGTGAGGTACCCCGCTTTTTTGCGGGTTCTGCGGTTTTTTATTGTCTGAGCGGGCACGGGGGCTTCAATTCCATGAAGGCTCAGGATTTTTTCTATCTGCAATATATCGGTATTGTATGTATGTCCGTTCATTCTGCGTCCTCCACTCCGATTCCTTTATTGCGGAGATGTTCCATAAGACGATGGGCCGCTTTCCCGTAACCGTACTCGGCCTGACGCCGTGAAATGCCGAGTTCCTTTGCGGCCTCGATATAACTGTACTTGTTGACCGCTATCAGTCTGAAGAGAATCATTTCTCTTTCGCTGTCGAAATTGTCGGGATCGTCAATCGCGTCCCGGATGATGATGGCCATGTCGTTGTGCGGCGCGGCCGCGCTTTGTTCCTCTACATCATCGAGAGAGACTCCGTCGTGACGCTTCTGTTTCTTGAGAAACGAGAGAATCTCGAACCGGACTGAAGACCTGAGCCATTTCCCCGGATTTTCTATTTCTTCCATTTTGTTGAACATGGCGACAAACAGATTCTGACAGATCTCCTCTGCGTCATGCTCATTCCGTACGCGCTGTGATATTACACCGATAAGACAGGCATAATGTTCCGCGTAGATCTTTCTGAACTCATGTTCCTTACTATTGAATAGCAAAGCAGTAACCATCACTATATGCGGTATGTGAGTGCGCTGAACGCACAACAAATCTTGTTATACTATCGGTTTTTTGCCTAAATTCGGTGAGTGATCTGCTGTAGAACAGTGAGATACGGGGTTTTATGCGAAAGATGAACGAGAATGGAACCCATAATCGACATATTACATCTCAAATGTCATAAAATGGCCGGTAAAATAAAAAAAGTACGGTTCAACAGAATTTTTTTGTGTATTTCCCTCACGGCGGGACGCGTATTGATGAAGTGGATGACACGCTTCAAATATAAAAAAGCAATGAGAGGAGTGTATGAAACGTTTTTTGAGCCTTCTGGCGACAGCGGCGCTGACATTCTCCGTATCGTGCGGTGACGCATTGAATGACGCGGGGGAAAATAACGGAACCGGTGAGATAACAGTAACCGACGAGAATTCGAAATATATCTACATTCAGAAGTTATACGATGATTCATTCGGAAAGGAAGCGTACGCGGCGGCGACTTCGGGGATTCAGGCATGGAACCCGGACAGCGCATCGTTAAGCACGTCTATGAATGATAACTCCAATGTTTCGAAGGCGATATCAGCCGACAAGGCGTTCTATGACGCGATCGAAGGACGGGTGAACGACATACTCAATTCGGAGATCGTGAAGGCAGCCGACCCCAACTATATATCTACCGGCGGCATGTGGTGGAACCACAGCGATGTCGCGGCTGACGTACTGTTGAACACCATGAAGAGCAGTACGGGAAACTCGATAATACAGACGACGATTGACTCGCTTAAGATAAAGAATGCTGTGGTCAATCCGTTTGTGTATGCGGAGACAATCGGGAAGGATCTTTTTGAGCCCTTTGCTGATATGCTGGGACTTGGCAGTTCTGTGGATTATACTCCGTATTTTCAGAAAATATGCGAACAGCTCAATCAGATATCGGTAAAGCTGAACGAAATCCAATCAAATATAGAATCGCTCACGGCTATCGCCTTTACCGGTCTCATGAGGGATGATGAAGCGCCGTATGTGGCCGCGATGACCTATTATACCGCATTCACATCGGATCTTCAGGCTAAAAGCCATTCCGACAAATTCAGTACCATAAAAACATATCTTGTGGACAGCTCGGAATATGATGAGCACCTTCTCGCGGCATTCAAATCCGCGAAAACGCGGACAAAGGATTACAAGGGTAATTACACGGGTGTAACGCCGATCAGTCAGCTCGCTCCGTTTAACGTGTTCGTAAGCGATATAATTTTTCTGCACCAGATGTCCAAAACACGTATGGACCTGATCGCCATGATGAAAAAGGGGAAGGAACTTCTCACTTACCGCGGCGTCAAGGCGAAGAACGATCTGGCCATGGTGCAGGAGATGAAGGACGGGGTCTGGATCGCGATGCAGAGCATGGACGCCAACAACAAAACCCAGTGCATAGACGCGTACGCGTATCTTGTGGCGTGGGAATTGATGCTTCGCGCGCATATAGCCGCCGCGTCGCTCAGCACTGAGATGACTCTCGCGAAGGATGTAGACGCTTCTCATGTTAAGTATGGATACGGTACATTCGGTACTCTCGGATCGTATGGAAATATTCTGCGAAGAACAGACGGAAAGAATCTTGTGTCACCGACAGACATGGTGAACGGAAAGGATCTGTCATCGCTGTTTGATTCGAATACGTCGGGTGATCTTTCAAAGGGCAAATATGCACGGATAGTGGTTAACGGAAAAAATATTCTGGATATGGGGCTTACTCCGGTATATAAACATTTCACTTCGAGTTATAATTCGCCTTCCGCAAATCAGGTGTGTGTTGATCCGCTTAACGGAACGTATATACTTCCGAAACCGATATTCTGGGCTCGCTTCGAATCTTCTCTCACGCCGAATATCGGGAATATCGCTTCATCTAATCAGTTTGATTACAGATCGGACGGTCTTTATGGAACAGCTGCAGGTGGTACATTTCAAATGCATAACGGGTCTTCTGCAAATGTGTCGCGAACGGTAAATATCACTGCGGATTCAGCTTTTTATAAAAACGGTGTGGTGTCATTGTTTGTTAAATTATATGGAGAAACAAAGGTGCATCATAAAACACCTTATGTCGATTCAAATGGTTATTTTGACGGTTATACTGAAGCTGACACCTATCCTTCTTGGGACTATGGTGATGCAATACTACATTGCAATGGTTACGTGAAAATAGGTGGTTCTGGTCTTGACCTGGCACTAAGTCACACCGCCCCATCTGCTATTATGACAGGCATATTGACCATTAATGGAACCACAATTAATGTAGGTTCAATGGGAACCGCGAATGCGTGGCACCATGTATATATTGTATGGAGTGCAGAGGGTTTATTGAGCGGTGGCAATACGGTCAGAATTTATGTGGATGGGGTGAAAAAGTATTCAACCAATACGAAGTTTACTATGACGAGCATGAGGTTGAATTATTCAACCGATGTGGTTGCTACGGCGGATAGATATGAATATGATATCCAAAGTGGAGGACATGGAACTGAAAAGGCATACTTGAATATGTATGCTACTTCTAATGTCACTATCGACAACCTGAAGATCTGGAATCACGTTGTTTCTGAAGACCCCGCATGGATGAATGTGCTCAAGACGAAAGAGGACGCTCTTCATCCAATATATGGTTCTGCGAATGGGTACAAGCCAAATACGGTCGAGGTCAGCTATTACCGCAATTCCGTTCTGGGAACGGAATAACCATGAAACACCGTAAACACAAAAAAACGAAGAGAGTCGCCTGAAAGCAAAACAAGCCCCGCCGGAAACGGCGGGGTTTTTGTATGTGAGTATGCCGGCACGAAGCGCGCGAGGGATCAAGCGGAAACGCGGCTAAACCCGGAGAGTATTGCCGCGTTATGCCGCGTTGGAGTGCGAGCCCGGCCGCAAATATGCGGCGCGCCCTGACGTTGATTGAATATATATTGATTGCCATTATTACGGGGTTTACGTATTGTATAATCTGCGTGGAGGATCGTATGGCTGACAGCATTCAGGATAAAAGGCATATTCTCAGATTACCGGTTCGGATATTTCTCGGAAGCGACCTTATCGCATACCTTGTGAATCTGCCGATAACAATCGGCATTATTTATTATGCCTTCGACATCACTCGTGCGCAAATGCTGCTTTTCTGCGCGATAATTCTCGGTATTATCGTACTCGCGTCCGCGGCCATGATCATTCATCTCAGAATGTATCTTTCTCCGGTGATGGGGTATTTGCGTAAAAGTCTTGATGGACAGAACGCGGATGCCGAGGAATACCGCGCGGCCAAGATCCGCTTCTATTCAATTCCGCGCATGCACGCACTTTCGGCCGCTGTTATATGGTTTGTCTGTCTGGCTTCGGGTGTAGCGGCGGTATCATTGTTTTTCCAATCGTCCTTTTCCGCAAAGGTGACAGGCGCGATTCTTGTCGCGATCAATGTGATTTCAATCGTGTCGTTTTTCTATATCAGGATTGACCGGCAGATACGCAGTGTCGCCAGGAGCGGTTTTTTCTCACGCCGTATTGAGGGCGAGGAAACGATGGTGACCAGGAACAGGTCTTTGCTGTCCGTGCTCATTATCGGCGTGGTCTCGCTTCTCTGTTTTATTCTTCTGCTTATCACCCATAATGTTCTTCACGGCGTCGTTATGAATCTCTATGCGGATACCATGCGCCAGAGTTCCTCCGAGATGAAAACCATTTTTGAAAAGCACATTCAGGCAAGTGAGTATGTGATACATGAGTATACCGGTTCGGAAACGATGGCGGAAGCGGTTCGTAATGAGGATGCCGCCGCTATTGACGAGGGGCTCAGCGGTCTTCGTTCCGTCAAGAATTCCATGTTCCGTTCAGTTTCGTTGATCAAGGGCAAGACCGATTTTAAACTCCTGACATCAACGAATGACGATTCAGATACCATTATTTCAAAAGAGGTGTCGGAACAGCTTCTTCCCGCGTTTGACGGAAACACGGTTGTCACCAATGTCATTAAAACACCGACAGCTGAGGTCTTTTATCTCGCGCTTCCCATGAAAGGAGTGGAGGAGACTGTCATTGTCTGCGGCGTGATCCCCCTGAGTTTCAGAACCACCATTGATGATGATTTCCATACCGATACGCGCGATGACAAGTTTATGTTCTTTGATCAGAACGGCGTGATTATCGCTGACTCGGACAAGGGAATGATTCTCAAACGGCTGAATGATATTCCGCACGGATCGCGTATGAGGGGAGCGAAAGACGGGTCGATCGTTGAGGCCGCGGTCGGCGGTGCTGACGGGTACGGCGTGGTTGTTCCCGTCGGTAAAAACGGTTATCGGGGTGTGCTGCGTTTCAGCGGTGAGCTTATTGACCAGTATAACAAAAAGGCGCTGGGAATAATGCTTGTGGTGATTGTAATCGGTCTTGTTGTCATAGGCCTTGTTATATACAGTATTCTCCGTTCCCGGCTCAAGCCCCTGGACGAATGCCGTTCAATAATCATTGCGATGGGAGAGGGTGATCTGTCGAATAACGCGGTGAGTTCATCGTTTGATGATGTGGGAATAATTCTCACGGTAGTCGCCGATTTCACGGAAAAACTCCGCTCCACCGTGTGGAATATACAGGATGTCGCGCGGGAGCTTGCGTCAGCTTCCTCGCAGATGTCGCAGGCCGCGGGCGGTTTCGCTGACAGCGCCACGTCCCAGGCGGCCTCGGTTGAAGAGGTTACCGCGACTGTTGAGGAGGTCACCGCGGGTATGCAGAGTATCGCGGACGGGACTGAACAGCAGAACACGAGCCTCGGGACTCTTGTTGACCGGATCGGTGATCTTTCACTGAGGATCGGACAGGTGAGTGAAAACGTCACATCGACACTTACTATCAGCAAGACTATCTCCGAAAAAGCGGGGGTCGGCGCCGAGTCGCTTGAATTGATGAACCTGTCGATTTCACGCATCGCCGATTCTTCACGCGCCATGAAGGATATTGTGAAGATGATTTCCGATATTTCGGATCAGATCAATTTGCTGTCGCTTAACGCCGCGATTGAGGCTGCCCGTGCGGGCGAGTCCGGACGGGGGTTTGCGGTGGTTGCGGATGAAATTTCAAAGCTCGCGGATCAGACCGCGTCGAGCATCCGTGAAATTGATACTCTGATAAAGGGAAATAATAACGAGATAAACAGCGGGCTTGCCCGTGCCGATGAGACGACCTCGAATATCCGTTCAATCATTGACGGGGTGAACGAGATTGTCGCCGTGATGGAGATGCTCAGTCTTACGATGGAAGAGCAGCTTCACGCCAAGGACATAGTCTCCGGCGAAGCCGGTATTGTGCGGACAAAATCCGAAGAGATCCGCAGCGCGACCGACGAGCAGCGTCGCTCAATGGATGAGATAATGAAATCCGTATCGAGTATCAATGAACTCACCCAGCAGATCGCCGCGGGGTCGGAACAGATGTCGGCTAACGCGTCTCGCGTGGAAGGAATGGCTGATGCGCTCAAGGATGATTCTTCGTTCTTTAAACTCTGAACACGCACTGATCGTGCCGTGACGCTTAAAAGCCGCCATTGCAGAGGCGGCTTTTCTTATTTGAATTTATTTTTGAGTTCGGTTCGTAATTGATTCATGAATACATTACAGTTATAGCCGTCTTGCGGTGGGTGGACGGAGATTCCTGATGAGACGTACAACGTATCACTTCCAATTACTTTTATAGCTTGACTATTGATGCCGTCTTTCATGTTTTATTATAAAAGGCATAATAAGGAGAATGTTATATGATAAGTCATGAAATACTGGAATTAACAGAACAAAAGTATGTCGGCATTAAAACAACAATACTTTTTAAAGATGCCGATAAAGTCGATTTTTCTCAATTGCATAAAGATGTACGTACCGCCAATATTGCGAATATAGATCAGCACGAACATTTTATGGCTATCGATACGGATTTTACTGAAAGCAGCTTCAGCTATACGCCTTTGATTCCGGTCAACAGTTACGATAACAATGAAGGATATACACACTTCACCCGAAAACAGGGAACATATTGCGCTTTTCAAGTCAAGGCTCAGGATTTAAACCCCGCATGGTTTAAAACAGTTTTCGAATATATTAAAGAGAAAGGTATAAGTGTTGAGAATACAGGTTATGACCTTGAATATTACGATGAAAATTACTCAACAATGATCAGCGGTAAAGATGTTCCAGCAGAAAGAGTTTTAAAGATTCTGCTGAAAATTCAAAGTTAATTTCATAATTGGGAGATGACGTCCGATTACAGTAAAAATAGTTGACTCGGCTTAAGACGGCTCTTGTTTTTTTTGAATATGTTTTTACAACACATGTAAAATCGTATTACCGCATAATTTAATGACGTAAAGCGGCTTTACCTCGTGGGTCAACTGTTCTGCCGGGGCTGACTGCAGATAAGATACGTTATGTGGTGTCTGTTATCTGGAAATTAATCACAGTTATGCTGTGAATGAGGCATAATTTCTTGGAAGGATAATGACCTTCCGTTGTAATGTAGAACGAATTCAGATCTTTCTTTTTGCATATATGTGATATTACGGACTGTTCTTTAATCATTCCAAAATCTTAAAGGATATGTCCTTTGTTTGAATAAAAGTGACTGAGTAATTCATTACAATATTCAGAAATAATCATATAATTAAACAGGTCAGGTCACCTTTAAAAAATCAAATTTTGAAGATATAAAGGTATTGACTTAATTACATTGCAGCAGAAAAGTTAGTATAACAATTATAGGAAAAGTTGTTTTATAGCATTTACGCGAACGTCGGTTATTTGACATCCATGTCACAAACGATGCTTCTCTCGCTGTGAGGGTCGCGCACAATTTAATTTAAGCGGATTGTATTGAATACTTTTTGTCGGGTTTGTTACTGTTTGTAACTTCCGCTAAGATTCAATCTGTCTCTTTTACACCAGCAAGTGGAGCTAAAACTCTCTGAGTGTTATCGAAGATTCCAATATGGAAAATGTAATTAACGGGAGTATACATGAAAGAATTGCAAAAGTTAATGTCTATTTGTTTCTTAATTCTAATTTTTATTTTGCCTGGTTGTGGTGCATCTGATAATTCCGATAAAGATAGCGGAAGTGCTGAAGAGTATCCAACTCAAATTGTAGATTCAGATTATAGTAATACAAAAAAATCAACATTGACTTCCTGGGCTGCGTTCAGCTCTGCGATTGTGTCAAACTTCGGATCTGATGAATCTGCCTGGCCTGATGGTCTTGGCAGTTACATGGAGACAGCCCTTGGGGATACAGGGGGTTATTTGAACATCTATCCAGTTACGGTTACTGATTCTGGGTATAAAAAGATCAGCAAAGTTGTTTTTTATGAATATTGCAACTGGTATGAGCCCAACAGCACGTTAAGTATCACGCTTAGTGAAATTAATGAAACTTCTGTTTCATCTTCCATTACCACGAGTCTGGAGGCTGGCATCGGCTATGAAGGTTCAGGTTTAAGTGCTTCCATATCGGCGGAAACGACAAAAACAGTTACGACATCTCAGGGTATAGAAGTAGAAACGAGTTATGATTTAACTAAGTACAACCAAAGTAAATTGTATAAAGTCATTCTTGAGGGAAGCTATATATGTAGGAATATTAAGTTGTCATATTCGATTGGAGGAGCCCCCATCAGTTTTGAAGGTGAGGGAATTACTGTTGATCAGAATTCGTTGGCTGTGAAATTGGTTTCCAAGAATCGATAGCAGAATAATTGATTCTCAAAATCATCAAAATGAATATAAATCAAGCCGGGAGGAGAATTTTTCTTCCCAGCTTGATTGTTTTTATATGCTAAGGAAAGTCTTAAGAGTAGAGCACCGAAGACTTTGGACTCCTCAACTGAATAATGTCCTTCGTTAAAATAACAGTGAAAATTAAGCGACTGTCCTGAGCTGAGTTAACTATTTTATCAGGGCTGAATGCCGCCGAGAAGGTGCATCATGTGGAGTGTGTTATCTGAAATGTGATTGCAGTTGTGCGGTGATTAGCGCTGAGTTTCCTAGTGGGAAAACTTTTACACAATTTTTAATAAAACGCCCTAAAGCCTCTTTCCTTTTCCTTTCGAGTCATATTAGGAACAAGCTCTTGACTTAAACCATTGACTCAATAAATACCTTGATTGAATCAGCTAAATAGGAGACGTAATCTTCTGAGTCTTCACCATACTCATATTCATGAGTCCAATAGTAAATTGCACCTTCTTCACCTTCTCTTATGCTAAAACAAAAAATGTTTCCTCCCGGGTCGTCAGCAATCGGAATAAGCCATAGAGGAATAATTTTATCTTCAACTCTAAGTGTATCTAGAACAAATTCGAGGTTTCTTTGTTCTTTAGTATTATTCTTAATTGGAATAAAACAATCTACTATATACTCATATCCATCATCTTCAAATATATATCTTTCAGGTTTTCCCCCGTTATATACATGATAGTGCTCTCTAATATCTTTAGGAAAAACAAAATTATACTTCTCTTCTATCCTCAAAACATCGTCATTTGCAATGTTTTCATCAGTATCTAGGAATTTATTGTTATATGACAGTGACATCTCTTAAAACATCCTTCTGTTCTATTTTTTGGAATGCTGAAAATATAACTTCGGCTATAATTCCACTTCAGGTCTTATTTGTCCCAAATAGGTCTAGGTTGCATAGGCGAATAGTGGGCTTTCCCCGATTTTACGGACTGGATGATAAGTATATTTAAGCGCCTGTCACTCATTGAGTCAATTGGTTTGCCGTGGCTGACTGTTGATAAGATGCCTTATGCGGTATATGTTATCTGAAAAGTGATAACAGTTATGTGGCGGGTGGGGCGGAGATTCCTGTTGGGAAAGATTCTATCCGTGCTCTTTAAGTGCCCGCGCGACTTCGCGTTTTGATTCACGGTCCTTGATGGAACGCCTTTTGTCGTAGAGGGCTTTTCCCTTGGCGAGCGCGATCTGGAATTTCGCCCTGCCGTTTTTGAAATACAGTTTGAGGGGAATAAGCGTGAGTCCTTTTTCGCGTACTTTGCCGAACAGGTAATCAATCTGCTTGCGGTGAAGAAGGAGTTTCCGGACGCGGGTAGTGTCGTGATTGAAGCGATTTCCCATTTCGTAGGGAGAAATCGTCATCTGATGGATGAACGCTTCCCCGTCGCGGATGCTCACGAACGCATCGCCGATATTAGCGGTTCGCGCGCGCAGAGCCTTGACTTCGGTTCCTTTGAGAACGATGCCTGCTTCAAATGTCTCGATGATTTCATATTCAAAGCGCGCCTTGCGGTTCTGCGCTATATCAATAAATGTGTCTTCCATAATGAATTGCATTGATACCCGCGGAAGGCATTATGCGTCAAATCTTTTTCTGCGGTGATAACTGTCTGCGCAGGTCCGCATAGGTTTTTCCCCTATTGACTAAATACGTCACTGTATCCATGATACATAAGGCGTATGGCCATGAATAATCGTATGTGCTCTGTTCAGGTACGGATGAACGCACAATCGACTTATCCCTTGTGTGGATCGGCATTGATCCTGTGACCTGATTTGAAGCCGGGAGCGCGCGGACAGCACGCTGCAGTGCCGGATTCTCAAGAGGTGCTCACTGATGAAGAGACCCCGGATTCTTATTGTTGAGGATGAACAGCTTGTAGCGCTTGATCTTGCGCATACTGTCTCCCGATTCGGATACGACATTGCGGGGAGTTGTGACTCCGGTGAAGAGGCGGTAACTCTCGCGGATGAGCTGCGCCCGGATATCATCCTCATGGATATATTTCTTTCCGGCAAGATCGATGGCATCGAAGCGGCGCGGCAGATCAAGGCGCGGTTCGATATCCCCTTCATATATATTACCGCGTCAACTGATCCTAAAACTCTTTCGCGGGTCAAGGTGACCCAGCCCTACGGATATATAACAAAACCGTTTGAGGAGAATGAAGTCTTCTCATCGATTGAAACCGCTTTATACAAATCCGGTGTTGAGCGTGAGATAAAAAAGAACCGTGAATGGCTTTCCGCCATGCTTAAAGCGATCAATGACAGTATTGTAACGGTCGATATGTCAGGCCGGGTCACGTTTATGAATACTGCCGCGGAAAAACTTCTCGGTGTGACATTCACCTCCGCCGCGGGCAAACAGAAGGATGAAGTATTTACCGCGGTTCGTCAGGGAGAATCGCCGTTTCATGCGGGTGAAGGCGCAACCCAGGGAACGGTGATTGTAAACTGCCCGCATTGCGTACTGACATCGGGTTCCGGACGGGAAAGTCATGTTGATCTTACCACGTCGACAATCAACTCCGACACGGGAGAAATCGGCGGTCTTGTCTACGTTATACGGGATATTTCAGAACGTTTATCGTATGAACACTATCTGAAAAAATCCGCGGCCGAATGGAGAACGACCTTTGACGCGATAACAAACGCTATTGCGATGATCGATTACGAGGGAGATGTTCTCAGATGTAATACCGCGTTTACCAGGATGACAGGACTCAGTTTTATAGATTGTATCGGTGCACGATTCCATACATTTTTTCATCCGCATGCCGTCCGTGATATCGAACCGGAAGAAGTCTTTGTCCGCGCAACGTCGACACGGTCGCGGCAATCGACAATGTTTGAGGACAACGGACGCTGGTTTGATCTCGCGATTGATCCCATTATCGCCGCTGACGGTGAAGTGTTAGGCGGAACACTTATCGTGACTGATGTCACCGAGTCTGTGCTTACGCAGAATGAGCTTGAGAGTCATCGGCATCATCTTGAGGAACTGGTCAGAACACGTACCTCCGAATTGGAGCGTACAAATGAGGTTCTATCGGAAGAGATATCAATCCGGCGATTCATACAGACCCAGCTTGTCCAGGCGAAAGAGGTTGCGGAAGGATCCAGTCGCGCGAAAAGCGAATTCCTCGCGAATATGAGCCATGAACTGCGCACGCCGCTTAATTCAATTATCGGATTCGCAAAACTTCTTCTGATGGGAGTCGAGCCCGAGGATGAGGGAAAGTATCTGGCGAATATTGAAAAATCAGGCGGACATCTGCTCAAGCTTATCAATGAGATTCTCGATTTCGCAAAATTGGACGCGGGAAAAGTCACTTTGTCCATGGAGGAGCTGGATATCGCGAATGTTATCGCTGACTCGTTATCAATTATTAAGGCGCAGGGGGACAGGAAAAATATCTCGATCGGGTTCAGACGTCCTCAGGATAAAATAGTCGTACTCGCGGATCTCAAAAGGCTTCAGCAAATCATGCTTAATCTTCTGTCAAACGCGATCAAGTTCACTCCGGAGGGAGGGACAGTCGGTGTTACTCTTACGAAGGAGGACAGGTTCGCGCGGGTTGACGTATGTGATTCGGGTATAGGGGTCGCGCAGGAACATGTCGGAGTGATTTTTGATAAATTCACCCAGATTGAATCCGGAATGTCCCGCGAAACGCAGGGTACGGGGCTTGGTCTTCCGATTACAAAGAATCTCGTTGAAGCGCACGGCGGAACCATCTCGGTGAGCAGCGAACCGGAGAAGGGGAGTGTGTTTTCGTTCACCATTCCTGTTTCGGAATGAAGTAATAGTGAAACGTTATATGGATAAAATAAACATGACGGGAGGTCGGCACTATGTCTGACAGAAAGGCGAACATCGACATGATGACGAAGAAAGAACCGGTGCTGATTGTCGAGGATACAAAAGAAAATCAGGATCTTCTGGCCGGACTGTGCAGGCGGATCGGAGTCAATAGTGATATCGCCGAGAATGGGCAGGTCGCTCTCGATATGTCCGCGGCAAAGAAATACTCCATCTTTATTGTAGATCTGATGATGCCTGTTATGGACGGAAAAACGTTTATTGAGAAAATTAAGCATGTCAATCCTGAGGCGATTATTCTCGTGCAGACGGCGCTTGACTCATCCGACACGATTATTCAGATTATGAAGATGGGAGTTTTTGACTATATCATAAAGCCGATAGATCCTGAACTCCTTTCCGGGGCACTGTATAAGGCCTTTGATTATCTTTATCTGCGGACATTCGAGCATCAGCAGAGTCTCGCCGCGGGTCTTAAAATCCGCAACCAGATAGAATGGCTGTCATACAAAGATACCATGCGCATCGCGGCAAAGGAGGGAAGCGATACTAAATCGATTTATAATCTCAAAACATCCCTTGCGCAGGGAGCTGGATTCGGTTCGCTTGTGACCCTTATTGATCTGATGGTATCTTCCGCGGAAAAGAAAGACGATAAATATCTGATTGATCCGCAGATTCTGGATCTGATCAATACGAACAACGGGTTCTGTCGGCAGCAGCTTGAAGGACTTCACTCCGCGGCGGATATCATGGAACAGGATATCTCGCTCGAACCGCATACCGGCGCGGAGCTTGTCGCTGAACTGCCTGACATGTTCTCAAAAGTGATTCCGTATCTAGAGGAGAAAAAACTTTCGCTTACATATCCTGAATTACGTGAAAATTGCCGCTTGAGTTATAACCGTGAAAAGATAGCGCTGATACTTGAGGAGCTGATGGTTAACGCGTACAAGTACGCACTTCACGGATCAGTCATAAATATTTTCACAAGAATTTCAGAAGGATATTTCTGGGTATCGCTAAAGAACGACATTCGTCTGAAGCCGTACGGCGGCGTTCCGGTGGACATGGAAAAACTCGTACTTGAACCTTTTTTCCGCATTCAGCCCCCTGACGAGTCAGCCGCGCGTTTTGAACGTATCGGATTCGGTCTCGGACTTGCCGTCTCTGATTATGTGATGAAAAAACATAACGGACTTATGATTGTTCACGATGTGAAGGATCTGACGGGTGAGAAGGAGAGACCATGTGTTCTTGCGGAGATTCTTCTGCCCATTGACAGAGGGCGCGAGATGTAATGCGCGTTTCGCAACAGCTTTTCTGGAGATGAATTTTTATTTTGTGAGTTTTTGTTTCCGGAAGATGTCGAGGGTGTAAAGGGCTGTGTCCTGATCATTCGCTGTCTGCTCGGCCTCAGGTGAATACCAGGGAGCTATGATGATAAGGCTCCTGACCCGGTTAGCCGTTTTTCTGAATAATTTTTCCTTGATGAAAGATCCGCTGGCCGGAGAGCTTTGCCGTGAAAATGTTATATAATACTGATATGACATGAAACTGTCCTGCCTGTTGGTGCAGATGATCTCGAAGTTTCTGTCATCCTGATATACTTTGCGCTTAACGGAAAAGTCAAGCGTGGTGAGGAGCTTTTCGCATCGTGTGAAAAAATCAGCCGCGCTTTCTGATACAATGGTTCTCTCAAGCTGATTCGTCGCGATAGTGGTATAGAATGTGATTTTCTCGTCGGCTGCGGATCGGTATTCGGCGGCTGATTGATCGATTCTCTTCCATGAGGTGATGGCTGAATCAAAGTTCCCCATCTGTTCGTATGCGCAGCCCAGCAGAAACAGCGTTTCATTGAGATGGGGATCATCAATGTCGATATGGTTCGCCGTTTTTTCGAGAATCGCGATCGCATTCGTATAATCCTTCAGATAATAAAACGCCTGTCCCATGAATTGCTCTATCTCATCTGAGTCGAGGTATTCTTTGGGAAGATGGCGGAATGTCTGAACCGCTTTCTCGTAATCCTGCGTCAAAAAGTAAATCTTGCCCGCCAGAAGAATCGCATCATTCCCGCGGTAAGATTTTTTTTCGGCTTCCTCAAGTTCATGAATAGCTTCAGGATAATTTTTCTGTTCGTATTCACCGACGGCGACAAGATAATTGAATTCACCGTCATCAGGGTGGGCTTCGCCGGCTTCCATCGCGAGCTTGCGCGCTTCTGACACGTCGCCGAGACGGAGTGCGAGATTGATCATCTTCTTGTAGTTTGAAGCGGAAAGGAAATCATTTTTCTTCATTTCATAGAATTGCTGGAGCGCCTTTTCATATTCACCGGTTTCAATAAACGCATCGGCAATTGTTTCACGCACGCGTTCTTCGGTGATTTCATCGGTGTAGCGTTTATGTTTTATGATTTCGAACAGATACACCAAGGCGAGGATGAACCATTTCTTGACGAGATGGTATTGCGCCATAAGCCAGTTGGCTTCAGTATTGCCCGGATCAATGGAGAGAACGGATGAGAGTATGTCCGCGGCGGCCTTGTCATCCTTTTTCATCATAAGTCTGGCTTTTTCCACTTTCTTGGGAAGATGAAGATATCGGAAGAGATTCCAAAAGTACATGATAAGAACGGTAACCAGAAGCACTATGGCGATTGCGATTATATTGATCATTGCTGAGTCATTTCCTTGGATGTAATGGTACATGCAAGTTGTTCTATAACATCCGTCAGGGCTTTGTGTACCGCGTCCCGTGTTGCGGAGACCGCTGAAGTCGGGCTTCCTTCTGTCCGAACCATCTTTGCCCGTATGTCGAAAAAGGGAAGGGGGCCGTCGTGCTCAAGAAACGTGGATGCGCCGGAAAGAAGATGTCTGACTCGATTGACAGTTGCCGCCAGTTCTTCCTCCCCCCGCACATGGATGATTGACGCGTATATCTGTTTGTCCGCATCACTGCCCCACAAATCAAAATTACGGGAGCGGTCAATAAGGAGAAATGCTATCTGACGGTTGAACAGTTCCATGGTTGATGCGCCGTAGTGGGACCGAAGTTCTTCAATGTTGGAAATCGACACGGCCATCGTGCACAGATCGAACTGGAACCGGGAGGAATACCCGAATGACTTCATTGACCTGTCGGCAAGACTGTCAATGGTATACAGTTTCTGTGTAAGTACGCCGTCGTTTTCGCCCGACCGGTAAATTATCCGGAACAGGACTGAATACGCGATGATGATATGGATGGTGAATAGAGGAATCGTCCCGATGAAAATCAGCGTCGCGACAAGACTGGCGAGCACAAGTCCCTGGAATCCGCTGTTGTTCCACGAGAAAATCACGCAGAAGCATATCGCGCATACCGCGACTGATGATACTATGAATGAGAGAAGAGGGTGTTGTCCGCCACCGGGGAGACCGGTTCCGCCGCAGAAAAAGCGGCGGGTGTAATAGAAATATCCGAACTCATAGACGAGAAATGATCCGATGAATACAAGAACTTCTTTTAATGACGCGGTCATACCAAAACTGATCGCGAAACGAGAGAGAAAAGCGGTTCCCGCAATGAGTATCATCGTGTATAAAAACGCGATGCACCCCGATGCGATTATTCCAGTCCGTACCAACGGTGATCGGCAGCTTATCATTGACTCCTCCTGAAACATCGGGAAATAATCATCAGGAATAGTACATGAACGCCGGCTTCTTGTCTACAATTTAAAGAAATCAACCGCGCTTTTCAATTTCTCGGCACGCACAGATAAGTCTTTCGCATTGACAGCCATCTGTTCGGAACCGCTTGCGTTTGACTGGGTGAGTTCACTGATATGCAAAATGGATTGGGTTATATCTTCAACGGCGTTCTTATGCTCCGCGGTTGCCATTTTGATTCTTTCAGATCCGGTTTTGATGTTAATCGTTTCGCTGTTCACCCTGTTGTTGAGATTTGTCTGCCGTGTCATCTGATCACCTACGGCTTTGATCAGATCGGCGATTTTACCCGTCGCGTCAATTATTGATGAGATCATTTCGATTGAAGCGTTGACATTGACCATTCCCTTATCAATTTCGGCGTTGTTCGCGGTGATGAGAAGGTCAATCTCCTTGATGCTTGACGCGGTCTGATCGGCAAGTTTGGAAATCTCATCCGCGACAACCGCGAAACCACGGCCGGCTTCACCCGCACGCGCGGCTTCAATCGCCGCGTTCAAGGAGAGAAGATTGATCTGTGTGGAGATGTCGCTGATAATGCGGACGATGCCTGTCATGTCCTGAGAGCTCGCGGTTATTTTCTCCATGCTGACACTCATTCCACGGAGAGATTCTTCCCCTGTTCGGGCGCGAGAGCTGATGTCGTTCGACTGGGAGAGCGTGTCCTGTATGGTTTTCCCCGTCTCTTCGATGACCGTTGAAAGTTCGTGCATCTCTTTTGTGAGTGTTTCAAGACGGGTGAACTGTTCGGCCGCGCCCGCTGAGATGTTGTCCATCCCCGCCAGAAGCTCATCTGTCGCGGCGGATATTTCTTCGGCGGATGCCGCCTGACCCTGCGCGTTATCTGACACAGAAAGGGTTGCGGCTGACATCTGATCCGCTGATGCGGCGATGTCAATGGAAAGAGTCTGTATAATGGTTATGGCTTCATGCAGCTTGTCGACGAATGAGTTTATGTCGACTGAGATGGCGCCGACTTCATCGCTTGATGAGACGGGCATGTGAACACTTACTTCTCCCTTGGCCATCCTGTAGATAAGTTTCTGAACAGCCTGAATGGGATTGAGGTTGCGTTCTATAATCAGATATACAAAGATTCCGATAATGATGACCGAAATAAACACATAGATGATCATGCTCCGCATAATGAGAAGAGCTTCTTGTTCCATATCTGAGAGCGAAGCTGTTGATACGGTCACATATCCGTACTTGTCATTGCGCGAAACGTAGAATATTTTCAGCATGTCGTCTTCAACGAACTGGGAGAATGTACCGGAGGGCGTATTTTTCACAATTTCGCCCCACTCATATTGTGTCGCGTCATTTCCGACGAGGACGAAATTCTGGTGTCCGATGATCCGGTCATTTGAATCAAGAAGAAATGTATTTCCTGATTTGCCTATATTGATTTTTTTTACTGTTGAGACGATCACGTCGCTTATTTTTACGCTGATTCCGAGAATACCTATGACTGTATCATTCTTCATTACGGGAACAGTAAGAAGTATTTCCGGATCTCCGATTACCGGGAACTGGCTAAACGTACTTTTTCCTTTGAGTGCGTCCGGAACATTCGACTCGTTTCCGGAATTCTTTCCGTAACGGGTTCCGGTTCCCGCTCCGTTCACCACATTCACGACTGCCTGATAGTAACTATCTTCCTCCGGTGAGCCGATGAACATGTTCGAGAATGTCGGGTACTCCGAAAGAACGGTTTTCATGAAGGGAAGCGCGTTCTCCTGCTTTTCTTTCTCGCAGGCGGTGACGATTTCATTTTCCTTCGCAAGGAATTTCCCGACTCCCTCGACATCGACATATGTCTTCGCGATGATATCATTCACCGACGTGTTGATGTTGAACATCTGGTTTTTGTAATTGTTGACGATCGCGCGGAATGAAAGATTATATACAATGACGCATAACGTTGAAGTCATAAGGAGAATAATGACTCCTATAATCGTTGCGAGGTTGCGGCTCATTTTCGTGAAAAGCTTGAAATTGGAAGCGCTGACATCGGCGTAAATCGTTGACGGCGCGATTGTCGCGAGAAGAGAGGTTGTGTTGATGAATATTATAAGAAAAGCGAGTGAGGTTGCTGAGAATCCGAGAAGAACTATCGCGACAACGGCGGAGAAGGGGACGAATCCGGATTTCATGAGTCCAAAAGACGTACCGAGATATGTCAGAAGGAAAATACCCGAAAAAGCGACAGAAAGTTTGAATGGTATGTATGCTATGTTTCTCTTGAGCCTGTCAAGGGCACTCCCTTGAGGAAGATTGTTAAGCCCCTGGAGCTTGATGAAAAGAAGATACTTTTTCAGGATGAGGATAAAAGCCGGCATGAATAGAATTGCCGACACGACGGCGGTCGGAACAAGTCCGATAACGACGAACAATTTCTGTTTTTCGGGAAGCATCAGTGAGAACCAGATCGCTCCTCCGAGTAATGGAATCGTGATTGCGTAACACAATGCGAATCCTTTCAGTATGAACTTTTTTCTCAAAGACTTGAATAATAATTCTGTTTCTGCGGTTGCCATGTATTAATTCCTTTCCTATTAACACAGTATTCAAATCTTAATATATTTCCAACTACTTTTTCCTGAATGAGCGGTTAAAACGATATTCATGATGTTTGCGCACATGCAAAAGGTGTGCTATCTAAATTGGAACATAATACGCCCGCGTATGCTCTTGCCCTGTGTGAATTGTGCATTCATCTTTTATCAGAAATTTCTCACATTCTCTTCTGTCCGTAAAGGTATAATTATATCCCTCTCCATAATGATGTGGTTCGATTCACCTTTATTTTGATTATCCCGGAAGGCTCGGGCGAGCGGTGAAGAGAGTATTTCGTATTGTAAATGACCGGAAAATATCATGAAGGAACTGTTCTGGAGCTTCGAGAATGTAATGATAGTGAAAATGTTGAGGCTCTGATTGCCTTCAATGGAATAAGTCTTGACGCGGATTCTGAAATATGTCGCTATGCGGGATAGAATTTGAAATGCGGATAGGGGATGCGTTCTTCTCCATATCGGCCAGACTATTCGGGTATACAAGGAGAAACGCATGCGGGCGAATAGTAAAACCGTATTGATGTCATGTGTAATAGCGTTCTGCCTTATCGGAATTTCAGCGGTTACGTTTGTGTATTACAGGTTGTCAGTGAGGGCGGCCGGAACAGTAACTCCGTCTTTCGCTCTTTTTTCCTCCTCAGATGAGTACTATTCTCATATAAATTCAAAAGTATCTTTTGACGACGTCACGATCAGGATAATTTCCGTTAACGGCGGGGATAATTTCTGGAAAATCGCACGCAGAAATAATGTCAATATTGACACATTGATCGCGGCCAATCCGTATTGGGAAAGTCTGAACGCGAGGAAGAACGATAAGGTTGTTGTTCCTTCCCGGGTCGGCGTACTTCATTTCGTGCAGGACTTCGGGCAGATAGAGAATATCCGCACAATATACGAGGCGGATGAAAAAGACATCATTGTTCAGCATTTACCTTTTTTGTACAAATACTGGTACAAACTTGCGGCTAAAAGCGAACCAATCGCGGTGTTTATCCGTAATGCACGCCCCGAGTCGTCAATGATGACCGGCTCGCTCGCTCGTCAGTTCGCGCTTCGTGAGATGTTCCGTTCCCCTCTTGGCGGAAGATACAGTTCGTTTTTCGGGATGAGAACCGATCCGATAAACGGCAAGGCGCGTTTTCATCAGGGTGTGGATATCGCGTCGCCGCACGGCACGATCGTCGGTTCCGCGTCAGGCGGGGTAGTTACCGCCGCGGGATGGATGGGCGGATACGGCAAGGCTGTTATGATAGAGCATAAGAACGGATTCAGGACACTTTACGGACATCTCTCCGTCGTCGGAGTTTCTCCCGGTAAAAGGGTGAAAGCCGGACAGTATATCGGAAGAGTGGGTTCAACCGGATGGTCAACAGGTCCTCATCTCCATTTCACGCTTTGGAAGAATGGCGTATATATCAATCCGATGAAGGTGCTCTGGTAGTGACGAAAACTGATAACCGCCGTGCGCGGATGGATGAGCTTTTTAAACGTGCAGGACTGAATCTTTCCAAAGACTCCGCAGAAAAATTCTGGAATTTCTTTCTTCTGTTTGATCGTTATAACGACGAATTCGACCTATCGCGTATCAAGCGATTCGACGAAATAGTGATAAAGCACTTTATTGACTCAGCGATTGTATCGACGCTCGTTAAGCTTCCCAAGACACTTCTTGATATCGGAACAGGAGCCGGTTTCCCCGGGCTTCCTCTCAAATTCATGCGTGATGATCTCAAAATAATTCTTGCCGAACCGAAAGACAAACGCGTCGAATTTATGGAAATGGTGATCCGCGATCTCGGCCTATCCGGAATGACGGTGTATCCCAAACGGGTCGGTGATCATTCTGACTTCGAGGTTGAAGGGGTGATCACCCGCGCATTTGAGGTGGTTGACAGTACGCTCTCCCGTGTGAAGCACTTCCTTCCGGAAAACGGACAGGTCATTTTTCTTAAAGGTCCATCCGTCGAGGAAGATCTCGGCGCGATATCTCCGGAGAACGAACGTGATTATGAGAAAAGCCACGATATTGAATACGAACTTCCTCTGTCCGGTCACACACGCCGTCTTGTGATATACCGCAAACGTACATCGTTCCGTGAACATGTTTATACGGTAACTGATTCGAGATATGCCGGGGCGCTGGTAAGCTCACCCGACAACAAGTATTTCAAAGAAACGAAAAAACTTCTCGATCCCAAGGGTATGAAAAAAGCGGGATGCACCATCGTGTCCGGAAAGAAAATAATCAGCGAGATTCTTTCGGGCGATTACGAGTCCGTGCAGACAGTCTTTCTGTACGATGAATACCGTGAACGCGATGAGGAATTCCATAGTTTACTATCCCGTCTGCACGCGGAGAGAAAGCTTGTTATACTGAAAAAGGGTCTGTATAACGAACTTGATATCTTCGGTACCGAAGGACCTGTGGCGGTGTGCCGCTATCGCGAGCCTGTCCCATGGGATGTTTCCCCTGAAGGAATTACGCTCCTCATTCCGTTCCAGGATCCATCTAATGTAGGTGCGGTCATGCGTGCGTCTGCCGCGTTCGGAGTCACCCGTGCGGTAATACTTCGCGGAGCGGCGCATCCGTATCATCCGAAGAGCATTCGTGCCTCCGCGGGTGCGGTATTCAATATGGATATCTTCACAGGACCGTCGATCGAGGAGATAAGTCAATTGTGTGCGGAGAAGAATCTTCCGGTGCTGGCTCTCGATGCGGGCGGAAAAGATATTCTTTCATTTGATTTTCCCGAATCGTTCGCGCTCCTGCCGGGAGTAGAAGGGCCGGGTCTTCCTTCGGGATTCAACGCTCCGACAATATCCATTCCGATTGAGAAGGGAGTCGAATCGCTCAACGCATCAGCCGCATCATCAGTGGCGCTGTTTTATATCACGAGAGTGCTTCGTAAGAAATGATATTTCACGAATGAATCTATAGATTTTCTTGTTACTGAAGTGAATACATGGAAGTATCTGGTAGCCGCATGAAGATGCATTTCAAATCATCAGGTGTTTCTGGTAAAACCAATGCGGTGTTATTGAAGTGTAAGAAATTTCTGCTTAGCGCTAACTTTCTATCTTTCCGCAAGCTGCATTGATCATTATGTTTCCTAAAATACATTCTGGAGATTTTTAACGCGGGGATCCCACGGATTCATGGATAGAGCTATGAATGCGATTTCTTTTCCCTCGCGCTTTTTCCCCTGTGCAATGCATGATTCGGCAAGTTTGAGCCATCCTCCGTAGTATTGCGGCAGAATTTCGGTCACCGTGCGGTAATACTGCTCAGCGGAATCGAACCGGCCTGTTCTGAATGAAAGTTTTCCAAGACGTATATAACCCCAAATACTTTCTGGCCGCGACGAGACAACCTGTGTATAGAGTCTTTCCGCGCTTTTATAATTCTCTTCATCAAGGAAAAAATCTCCTTCAAGAATGTCGCACACCCATGTGTCTCCGGCGGCTTTTCTCTGCGCGGTAAAATCTTTTTTTCTGTACCATGATTTTTTTTTCGTGAGAGAGAACGCGGTACGGATTTTCGTTGCCCAGTCTCGCAATGTCGGATCGTTGCGGAGGTAGAGACTCCGTCCTTTATTTTCAAATACGTCATTTTCATCAATTGAGTGAACCGTCACCGCTCGCTCATATGCGACTGTTCCGGGGTAATATACAGCCGGTGAAAGAATACCGTCGCTCGGAAGTGTCTTTCTGATGAGCGACGCGGTTTTCCGGATGTCTGATATCTTTTCATCCGTCATGCCTATGCGCAGGAACATTGTAAGATACAGTCCGATCTTCCGGATTGAAGCCGCCGCCGATTCAATGTCCGAAACCTGTATTCCCGATTCGATGAGGCTGAGAATCTTTTCCGAGCCGGACTCCGCCATGAGAATAACTCTTTCGCATCCGGCGGATTTCATAAGCGAGAGTGTTTCCGGATCAAGATGAACAGGATATGCCTGGCAGTTCCACATGATGCCTATGTTGCGTGCGATTATTTCACGGCAGAACTCACGGACAAGTTCAGTCTGCGACATGAAATATTCATCACGAAAAGAGAAATACACTATTCCGTGCATGCGGTAGAAATACTCAACTTCGTCCGCGATTGTGGCCGCGTCCGGATTACGATAATGGATGTCGGGATTGGATGAACGTGTGAGAATTGACCCTGCAGACATTCCGCTGCATGGGGTAATATATTTGAACTGTTCATGCGTATTCACACCGAACGTTTCACCATGATAACGGTAACGGGGCATGTCCCCGATTGATAGAGAAATATCGTTGGTGATAACTTTCGGCGTTTTCTTGCCGGATGTATGACGGTTCAGGAGAGACGTCATCCCGGAGATTCCGTCGCCTCGTATGATGTGATCAATTTCCGGGTAGCGCTTCGATATAAGAGGGGCGAGCGCATCCGCATGGGGTCCGCCGATTACAGTAGTGGTTTTAGGCAGGCTTTTTTTTACACCGCGGGCTAGCCTGATGGTGTCCGATCTGTTATGAGTGAACAGCGAGAACGCGGCTATGTCGGGTTTGAATTTTTCAATGCTTCGGAGCGCCCGGTTATAGCCGGTGTGCGAGAAATTCGCGATGAGTATAGAGTGGCCTTTCTTTTCAAGAGCCGCTCCGATATGAAAAACGCCTGCAGGGAGGATTCCCGTTGAAAATTCACGCGTGTCGTTTGAGTCACTCAGATATGCAAGGATGATCTTCAACACTCTCTCCTGTTTCTGGGTCATTCAGAATGTAATGATATGAAGAGATACATGCGGAAAAAAGATCAAGACCTTTTCTCGTCAGTCAGAACGGCCGTGCTTACTTATGGTTGCATCATCAATCAGGTGCCACTAACCGTAAACCGGAGGAGACGGGTAAATTCTGTGTTGTTTAATGCGATATAGATGCGGCAATCTGCATGATCGCATAATGATAGTCACGGAGCGCTGCAATGTATAAACAGTACTGTAGTAAATATGCCGGTTAACGTGTTTCAATAGGTTCTTGTGTTGCCGGATACATACGATTGAATGCGCATAGTTTATGATTTATTTTTAAGGATATGTCTCATCATCTGAAAATATAATCATAACGGCAATGAATGGAACCTTGCATAACATGAGGATGGAAAGGTTCCATTATAATGCAATACGATTGTGTAAAATATAACAATTATTTTACGTTATGCGGAAAATATTCTTGCAATTATGTTCAAGGGCTGCACTGTGTAAAATTATAGATATAACCTTTCTGATTGATGCGTTAAACGTTCTCTTGCTCTGATTATGGGTGAAAATGTAGTTTTCTGATCAATAGTGCTCCTTCGGCCTATCCGGAAAGGTTAAGTTACTATCGGGGGATTACTATGGATAACAGGGAACGTGCGCTTTTTGTGTCGTGCTACAAATTGTATTCGGTGAAACTCAGAAGATATGTAGAGAAGCTTATTTATGACAGTGAGTCCGCGGAAGAAATTGTACAGGAGATCTTCACGTATCTGTTTTCGAGGGATGAGATTCTCGATCCGGAATCACCAAGTATTGCCGGTTTTCTGTATCGTATCGCACGTCACCGCTCAATAGATTATCTGAGAAACAGTGCGCGGCTGGCTATACCGAGCGGGAGTCTGGAGGAAGCGATTATAGATGACAAGATGCTCTCGAATCTTGAGGATATGGTATGTGACGGGTCTGTGATTGATGAACTATCTGAAATGCTTCACAACGAGGATCCCGTGAGCCGTGAAGTGATTATGCGGATTATGTACTTCGGACAGAAGGCGCGGAAAGTATGTTGCGACATGCGTCTGACCGAATATCGCGTTTCACGGACTGTGCGTGACTTTTCATCTCGCGCCAGGAAAAAAATCGGCGATGTGAATAATTAGAATCCATTCAGGGAATTCACTTGTTCATGAGTGATGAAAAGAAACTCGTTGGGAACGATCGGTATTAAACAATACCGTGTAATCGGCATGGATCAATACCGTGCGGTCATGTCTGTATGAGCGCTGTTATGCGCGCGATAAGTTCGCCGCTGAATTCGCTGTTTTCCTCATCCATGATTTGGCTGATTAATTCATTCATGAAATCAATTATCTCGCCGGGAAGTGACGGGACCAGAAGGGGTTTGTCGGCCGGAGTGAGCATTTTAAACGCCGATTTTATGAAGAAATTGACGAAATCATCTTTGCTTGTCTCCGTGAATATCCGATCGTGCATGGGTGTGCCTTCGGATTTATCTCTGAATTTCGCAAAGCTGTGCACGATTGAAAGGAGCGAGATGACCGCGAAATCGACATTTGATGTCTCAAAAAATCCCTCATCAATTCCTTTCTGAATAAAAATCCGGAGGGCATCCATCCTCGGGTGAATATACTTTTCGATAAGCGGTTTCAGAAACGCGTTTTTCTCAGCCATTCCCCACGCAAAGATGCGGTGTGCGTCCATATCTGTTGTGTTAATATTGATCCTGACCATGAAATACAGGAGAGCATATAGTTTTTGAGGGACATCAAGGTTCCATGGTGACTTGAATATCCGGGGAACCCGGTGAGGGTCGAATTTGAAGAGGGACTCTACAACGGTAGTATACAAATTCTCTTTTGATCCGAAATAATAATGGATAAGTGCCTGATTGCTTCCCGCAGCTTCGGAGATAGAACTCATCCTCGCGCCGTTGAACCCCTTTTCCGCGAATTCTTTTTTAGCCGCTTTCAGGATAAGTGATCGTGTGTCGTCTTTTTTCATTACTCACATGTTCAGTTGATAAAATTAATCATACGGTTAAATAAGCCTGTCAAACGGTGAAATGTCAATAGTTTTGTGTAAAGTTAAACTGAATTGAGGGAATCCTGTCATAGAATCCGTAAAGCAAAAAAATTTGGCGTACGCACTCGTGTGTACATGGGTATTTTATACCATACCGCAACGACCCGTAAGTAAGTCGTCTTCTCCGTTTCCCAAAAAAATCGTGATATGTTTTTTCCTTGATATTCCGCCGTTTTTGGCGGCAGATGCTCAATTGTCGCGCCATCGGCGCGGCGCGAAATTTAAGCGCCTGTCCTGAGTTGAGTCAACTGTTTTAACGGATTCAACTGCTGATAATATACAGTATGCCGTGAGCAACGGTCTGAAAAGTGGTTGCAGTTATGCGGTGAATGAGACGGAATTTCCTGGTGGATTTGATAAATATTTTGTCCGAATACCCTTATATTTCTCATTATAATTCGACGGAGTGAATTTAGGCGTCAGTCTTGAATTGAATCAACTGGTTATCAGTTGCTAGCTGCCGATAAGGTGCATTAAGCAGTATATGTTATCTTAAATGTGATTGCAGTTATGCGGTGAATAGAGCGGAGTTTCCTAGTGGGAAAATTATAAAGGGTGAGAATGGTGAATAAAAATATTTTGCTGGCTTTGCTGCCCCCATGGGGCGATAATTCATTTCCTCCATTAGGAATTTCAAGTGTATCTTCAAATTTAATAAAAAATGGTTATCGTGTTATAAAGAAAGATTTCAATGCGATGATTTATTGGAAAATAATCAGCAATTTAAAATATATATTTTCTGATCTCTCGAAACTGTGCGACGAGGATAAGTATAAAAAACACGCATTACCAGTTTTAATGCTTTTTATGAATAAATGGGTAGATGAAATAATGGACAGTAATGCCTCGATAATTGGTTTTACTTCATACTGTACAAACAGATATACGATTAAGACGATCTCAGAAATGATAAAGAAAAGAGACCCTAAAAAGATCATAGTAGTGGGCGGGCCTGAAGCAAACAATCGCGAATTTCTTACTTGGGGAACAATTGACTTCGCCGTTATCGGGGACGGTGAAGAATCATTTCTTCATCTTGTGGACGCATTACTTAATAATAAATCCGATTATAAGAATATACATGGTCTTTTATATCTCGATAATAAGTGCAATGAGAGTATTTATACTGGAGATAATACAATTCGGTTACTTGACGATCTTCCGTTCCCGAATTTTGAAGGTTTGGATATGAGCAAATACGGAAAATGTCCTGTTCCCATCGAGGGAAGCCGGGGATGTATCAATAAATGCTCGTTTTGCGGTGATGTCTTATTAAATAAAAAATTCAGATTTAAAAGCGGGAAAAGGCTGTTTAATGAATTCATTAAACATGTACATTGCGGACATTTTGATTTTGCGTTTGTCGATTCCCTCCTCAATGGGAACATTAAAGAGCTCGAAATATTCTGCGATCTTGTGATCAAAAGCGGAATAAATAAAGGGCCCCAGAAAATCACGTGGAGGGGGAACGCATGCATAAGAAAGGAGATGTCGAGCGAGTTACTTGATAAAATGAATAAAGCCGGATGTGTTCAGCTTAATTATGGTGTTGAGTCAGGATCGGATCTGGTGCTAAAAAAGATGAATAAGCAAATTACAGAATCGCTCGCAAGTGATGTGATTAAAAAAACGCATCTGTCCGGAATAAGTGTATTTGTTTTCATAATTATAGGTTTTCCGACTGAAACCGAAAATGACTTTAATGAAACCTTGAATTTCATAAAAAAGAACAGGGAATATATCAGTCATATTTTTGCAGGAAAAGGGTGTACGATCGTTTTGAATTCTGATTTACAGGTAAACCCTGATAAATATGGGATATACTGGACGACTGAAGAACAGACCATCAGAAAGGATGCACATTGCTGGTGCTCACTTGAAACAACTCCAGATATTAGAATGCAAAGAGTAGTTGCTCTTTCTGATTATTGTAAATCGCTGAATATTGCATCCGAAAACCTTTTATAATATGAAACCATGTTATGGTTTTTATAAACTTTGCAGCCGCGGATAGTTGAAAAACTACCATAAAATTGAATGATACAATAGAATATACAGGAACGCATACCTGTTTATATTCCGTAGAGTATAGTCGCAACGAAAAAAACAGCCACGAGTAAGCCCATGGGGGTGAAAAACTCTATCCGTCAGGCAGTCTTCCCGAAGTAGTGGTGGCAAAGACCACCGAGAACAGGAGTAGGACGGCAATGAAAAAGAAAGAGAGGTTCCATTCAGCATAAAGGACGGGAAACTTGCCTCTTTTCGTGTAAAGAGGCAGTTTTTTGTATGGTTGGGAATAGACCGTGATTGTTCATGGTGAGATAATTATTTGAAATAATCGTTATAACTAATTGACTGTCAGATAACGAAGAGATAGAAAGTTCACAGATATTTGGAAACATCATCTGGGGGAAAGATCCCCAAAAATAATAAGACACCCAAATCTTGCGCGGAGCGCACCTTATCAGGTCGTCGAGTGGCAATCACGCGAAGCGTGTGCCGCGAATACGACCGTAGCCCCTCTGGCGTTTGAAGAGCGCGCGGAGATTGTTAAGAGGTCGGCGCGCACCGACCTCTTAACAGCACGATTCCGTTTGTCAAACGGATACCCCCGCGTTATTACGCGGAAAGAAATTTGAAACACGCGGTACGCATCGCAATGCAAAATGCACCCGTGCGTGCCAACGCGAAAAGTTAAACGCCACGAAGGCGTGAAGGATCGACCGGAAAGGCAAATTTAAGCGCCTGTCCTGTATTGAGTCAACTGTTTTAACGGATTCAACTGCTGATAATATACACTATGCCGTGAGTTGCGATCTGAAAAGTGATTGCAGATATGCGGTAATTGAGACGGAATTTCCTGGTGGAAAAAGATTGCTGTTTCACGAAGGTTGTATATGAATATACAAAGTATGAAAGCGTTGGTTGTGAGTATCATTTTATTTGTATGTATAGCGGGAATATCCTCTCGCCTTTGTGCTCAGACGGAAGATCTTGATGCTGTCATGTATAATGTCGGAATGCTAATGCTTCAGGAAAAATATTACGAGGCGATCAGGGAGGGAAGCCCTTATACGGACAGGATAGACATAACGACAACGGATGAAAAAGAATCGATGATAGGACTTTTACGTGCATTGTCGCATGCGTATCTAAAAACCGGGCAGCGTTTTAAAGCAGAGAAGACTGCTTCTGCCCTGCTGACATTCCCTGAGGCGAATTCTGATAATGATGTGGCGCTCTCAATTCTTATCAGTGTATACGATACATTTACAGCTCTTGAAAAATATACTGACGCGCAAAAGGTACTCGAACGTATACGTACTATTTCGGAGAAGAAATAAGGCGTGGACGATCATCGTGTCGGGACTGCTGTATGGGATATCGCAGAGCTTTATGAAAAAAAAGGTGATATGGTCGGTGCAAGGAATGAATCCAAAATCGTAAAACTGAAAGTATAAAAGAAAGAGCCGTAGATATCACATCTACGGCTCTTGGAGGTGTGTATGGAAACGTTTTTGCTAGGAACAGCTAAATAGTAATCGTAATGATCGCATTGTACTTCACGTTTTACGGATAAATGTTTGTATCCTCACAAATGCGCAACTTACGATTTGAAATATATATACCATGCTGATTACAAAGAGAACCCCGGTAACGCATATCAGAAGAATCAAGCCATCAGAAAGTCTGCATACTACGTCTTCTTTGTTCATAGGTATACGTTCTATTTGAAACTCTTGTGTGCCCTCGCCATGGAAACATTTTTTACAATAACATCTACTTCAAGAGTGTACCCTTGTATTTCAATGCCAACACGGGCTTTCCCTTTACTGACTCCGGTGATAATCGCTTTGTTTCCCGCGACACCCGGAGTATGAAGTATCCCATACTTTATACCGCTGACCTGTTTCCATACGGGAGTGATGGGTATCTCGTTTCTGGACGAATCAAATCCCTTGGCGACGAGTTCCAGATCATCCCCTA
>Ga0209800_10000473_pt1 | contig 61773 bp, 55 predicted proteins | sample Higcelweek8metaG_FD_187174 | JGI IMG/M metagenome (GOLD analysis project Ga0209800, IMG submission 187174) | Freshwater pond sediment microbial communities from the University of Edinburgh, under environmental carbon perturbations - High... | ecosystem: Environmental > Aquatic > Freshwater >...
TGTCGTCCCAAGTTGCAACCCAGCAATTTTTTTTAACCTATATGCCGCAGCCGAGTCCAGCCAAAGTGGTAATTTGATGTCGATATATTTTTAGGTTAACTTATGAAATAAAATTTTCCCACTAGGAATCTCCTCCCTTTCACCGCATAACTACAACTACTTTTCAGATCACAACTCACGGCATAATGCACCTTATCAGCAGTTGACCCCCGGTAAAAAAGTTGACTCAACTCAGGATAGGCGCTTAAATTCTCCGATGCTGGCATGCCACTAAAAGAACTGAAAAACGGTGGTATCGGTAGATCGACAAAACAGATTACTGATTTTTTGGCTAAGAATCCTGGTTCACAAGATAAGGCAATTGAAGTATTTAAAAATACCGCAAAAACTTTGATGCAAAGAACGGAACAAATCAATACCAATCGATATTGGATGGTTTGAAAAAGGGAGACTTTGATTTGAAATGAAAAAGTATTATATGTTAGGGAGTAATTCTTCTCCTATAAAAGTAGATACTAGTTTATTGGTTGGAAGGCATCGGATTTGCTCAAAATGTGGACTTCCATTTGATGGGAATGCAATCGATATTGTATTAGAGAATCTTCCATTCGGAGAGGCATATGCATGGACTACAAAAGTTGGTGTATGCATTTTACATAAGAAATTTGCCGAAAGGCTTGGGTTTCCTGGAAAGTTTAAGAAATTCTCTGTTGGATCAGTTTGTTCAAGAAATGGAGAGGATATCACCGATTATTTAACTTTTAATACAACTTGTCGTCCATTTGTTCGAGGAAGTAAATCTCCTCGCCTTGGTCCTACTTGCACACAGTGTAATCGCTTTACTTCGCATACACCACAAGGGGGACTCTTATACATTTTAGGAAATCACGAAGTCGATGAGGAAGATGTATTATTGGATCAAGGTCCAGCTCCTTTAGTAAGCACTGATATTATTACAAAAAAGGAGTTAAAAGATTTTAAAAATATAGTTATTGAGGATAGTGATGTTCGGATTTTTGAACATGCAGTAGATGGATTTGCAGACGAGGATTATGCGTTTGTGAAGCTATAGACATTCTCAGAGGGGCAGACCCCAAACTAATAATAGAACATTTGTGCTGAACAGTAAAAGCTTCTGTAAATATAAGAATCGAGTTAATCTGCGAGCGCCTTCGGTTGCAAGTCAGGTTGAACTCAAACTTATATTTTACTTCGATATGGAATAAAATACCCGTTCACACAGGCATGAGTACACCACAAAACTTTCGCGGATCGTAACGCATTATATGAAAACACAACCGATCGCATCATTCTCGAATCGCATCGCGGGCATATTTCGGGATCTGTCCCGAACGACCGTTCCACGGCAGCTTTCCATGTGTTTCGTTCAATTTATTGCATTTTCTCACGTATGCCGTTTGCGTACCGATTGTACGCGGATACAAAGCCCCGTCCGTACCTCATCCACAGGTCTCGATAGAGCGACCACCGTTTTACTCCGAGAGTGTATACACACGGTTTATCATGATGTAGGATATCTTCCACATATGGAATACGGATGAATCATTCAAAAACCCGCGAAGAAACAACCACACACCCGCATAAAAAAAGAGCGCCCTCGCGGACGCTCTTTCCATTTTTCTGATATAGTACAGATCAACGTTTCGAGAACTGGAAGCTCTTTCTCGCTTTCTTGTGACCGTATTTTTTACGTTCAACCTTACGAGCGTCGCGGGTAAGGAACCCAGCGTCTGAAAGCGCTTTGATAAGCTTGTCATTGTTTTTGGTAAGGCAACGTGCGATACCAAGTTTGACCGCACCGGCCTGACCGGTCCAGCCGCCGCCGCTTACAAACGCGAGAATGTCATATTGACCCATCGCGTTCACGAGTTCGAGAGGCTGTCTTATTATGAGTTCAAGCGTCTTGCGGCGGAAGTACTCATCGATAGGGAGACGGTTTATCACGATCTTTCCGGAACCGGGTGTCATGTACACACGAGCCACGGATGTCTTTCTTCTTCCTGTTGCGTATATTCTCTCTGCCATTATCTACCTCTATATATCCAGTGTCTCAGGCTTTTGAGCCTTGTACGGGTGAGTGGAACCAACCACGACCTTGAGATGCTGCGAGAAAAGCTTACGGCCGAGAGGGCCTTTGGGAAGCATTCCACGGATCGCGTGCTCAAGAATGAACTCGGGTTTTTCCGCACGGTATTTCTTTACGCTCGTCAGCTTATCGCCGCCCGGATATTTCGAGTGCGACCAGTATTCCTTGTTCTCATTTTTCGCGCCGGAAAGCGCGATCTTTTCCGCGTTGATCACAACCACAACGTCTCCCATGCTAAGGCTCGGGGTGTATGTGGGTTTGTGTTTCCCGCGTATAATTCTCGCGACTTCTGTTGCGAGGCGTCCAAGTACTTTACCGTCGGCATCCACCACATACCATTTACGGACAATTTCGGACTCTTTCATTGCATATGTTTTCTGCGTCATTTTAACATAATCTCCATTGGCGTGTGTTATGGGCATCCGAACCATCACTTGTTCATTTTGCCAAAAGAACAAAGCGTATTCTATAAATGCCGGTTCACAAAACTGCGGTTGAAAACAGTGTTTTCAGATACAATTTCATGTTTGTATGCATAACGATTGGGGCACGCGTCAGCTGGTCATTAATATTAGCCGTGCATTTGAGTGTCAAGAGAAAATGGAATATTTTCTATCCAAGCCGCCTTCTCGGCCGTTTATTTGTTATTTTTATACCCGAAAAGCCCCGTATTTCACTAAAAATCCTTCCCATGAAGTACCCTCAAAAAACATATTGACAATAATTATGTCACATCTTACACTCCTGCACGCACTTATAATATAAAGTAACAATACGATTTCGAACGGGGTCATCATGTTCTTGAACGCAGCAACTTTTATTGCCTGCCTTGCTCTATTGCTAATCTTCCGCCGCATGGATCGGGCAAACGTCCGGATCATGAAGCTCAAACGCTTCGCCGACAAGACAATGCACGATTTCAAGGATTTCATCGCGAGCGAAAACCGCAAATACAGCGACGCAACGATCGAAATGGATCTTCTCCTCAAAAAGTCGGGATCGCTCACCGATTCAATCCGCACCTCGCTTGTTGATGTCGAATCAAAGCTCAAGGGAATTGACGCGGAGAAAACCAATCTCAAGAAAGTTGAGGATGACCTCAAGTCGGTGATCGACGCCGCGCATGATCTCAACGCACAGCTCAAGTATATTGACAATGTCAAAGCTAATTTCGGCGACATGAACAAGCGCGCCTCTCAGATATCAGAATCAATCGCTAAACTCGAGAAAGAACAGACCGTTATCGTCAACGCGTTCAATGACCAGATAAGAAACCGCGCGCATGAACTTTCCGAGTCTCTCGGAGTGGAAGTCGCCCGTCTCAAGGAATCTGTTTCTTCACGCGAATCCAAGCTTGTCGATGATTCACGGGTCAAGATTGACGCGCTCGTCCGCAGCTTCTCCGACTCTCTGGTGAAACTCGAAGAATCGGTTTCAGATACCGGCGGCGCGATCCTTGAAAGCGTGAAGATCAAGATCGAAGGACTCGAACGTAATGTCGACGCGATAGAGACGCGTATCGATTCATCGAAAGAACGCGTAGCACAGGAACTGACTTCCAAGATCGAAACCCTTTCAACATCAATCCGTACGCTTGAAAATGATCTCGCTGAAACACGCGGGAACGCAGCCGCGGCCGTACGCGCGGACGTGAACGCCATTGTGGGAAAAGTCGACAAGGCCGAAGCGGATGTTGTCAGAATATGCGACAAACTCCGTTCGGTTGAGGACAATATAAACGAGTCACGCATGCGGCTCATCGAAAGCTTCGAGGAAGAGCAGAACAAGCTCCGCAATAACATGGACGAGTTTTCGATCAGCGCTATCGCGAAGAAAGACGAAATCGTCAAGGCCGCACGGAAAGAAGTCGAGGGAATCACCGAAAAAATCGGAAACTTCGATGACCGTTATAATGATCTCAAGGACAATCTTGAGCGCGTCGCCGCACAGCGTTTCGACTCCATCACGCTCGACATAACTACACTTGAACGCAAATTCAACTCACTTATGGACAAGACTTCGGCCGCTGAAGACGGAATCAACAACGTGATAGATAACCATATCGAAGACGTTAAAAACGAGTTCCGCTCAATGGATCAGAAATCATCGCAGATCAAAACCGAGATATCGGCAATGCTCGAATCGACGATGACCCAGGCGAAAGACGAGTTCACCAAGATGGAAGAACGTCTCGCTTCAATACGCAAAGAAATCGTCTCTTATGAGGAATCCAACCGCGTTTTCAGCAGAACCGATGAAATGATACAGACCGTCAATGTCGCGGTTCAGCAGTACGAAGAGATCAAGGATTTCATGACGAATGTGGAAGACTTCCGCGAATCACGCAAACAGATTGAAAAGGAGATCAAACTCTTTCAATCGAAACGCGACAGTTTCACGCACATCGAATCCGAAATTCAGGGTCTGCTTGCTCTCACCGACGCGGTGAAGAACAAGGCCGACGTACTTGAAATGAACTCCGGTAAAATCGATCAGGTCGATCTTAAAATAAAAGCGCTCTCAAACGCGTACAGCAATCTTGAGAAACGCATCTCCGATCTCCATGAATACGACGATATCATCGCGCAGAATATTGAGAACATCACCCGTATTGACGGGATTATCAACGCGTTCGAAGGACGCGCGCAGTCTTTCGAGCAGAACCTCGTTTCCACTGAGCGCAAGATATCAAAGATGCGCGAATACCTCACAAAGGTTGAGGAGAGCACCATCACATTGCGCGCGCGCGATCAGGAAGTACGCACCGTCATGGACAAGTTCCAGGAGCTCGACTCGCTTTCGGAACATCTTGAGGAGCGCGTGAAACAGATCACGGTTATGATGACGCGCGTTGAATCAATGCGCTCCGAGGTTGAACGCACCGACAGTCATCTTCAGACGATCGCGACTGAGGCAAACAAGAAGATCAAGCAGCTTACTGATATAGTACAGACAGTCCCCGAAGCGGGACATCACGGTATCACGAAACAGATGAAAGGCAGCGCCATCACCAAAGGCGTCAATGACGCGATGGTCAAGATGGTTCGCGACCTTTCCACCCGGGGATGGACTCCGTCGGACATCGCAAAAAACATGATGCTCGAAGAAAACACTGTTCGCCTTATCATCAACACTTCCGTATAACGTTTGGACGCGTTCTGCCAGGAATAAAAAAGAGCCGGTATTTATGCCGGCTCTTTTTTATTACACCTGATCTTGCGTATTCATCCGCAATTGCGAATTCCCACACTTCGTGTTCCGATATGCATATACTTCTGAGTCCATTACACTTGACACCGGACAGGTATACCTAAAAATACCCGCGTAGTACGGTTTGAGTGTCAGGAGAACATACAATGAATCGCCGTGGAACCGATCCCAGAGATCCATTTTTTGCGCGCAACACCCTCGGAATAACTTCAGTTGAATTCATGTGGGGACTTGCGCTTCCCCTTGTGCTGGAATCCACATTCCTCCAGCTGTTTCTCCTCCACCTCGGAGCGAGTCATACTACTATCGGGTTCATTCCCGCGATTTTCGCGGCCGGTAACGCGCTCTTCTCAATCGCCGCGTCGTTCCTCACTTCGCATCTCACTCACAAACGCCGGGCGGTGATCATCGCCCATATCGCATGCGGGATTCCTTTTATCTTTTTCGGATTATATCTTCTGTTCTTTCCCCGCCAGAATTCCGCGGTAATGGTTTTTCTGTTCTGTTATTCCGCATTCAGCGCGGCACTCGGTGTTACATATCCGGTGTGGATGGCTTTTCTCATCAAGATCTTCTCTCCGGTTAAAACAATGCAGGCGTTGTCGATCATGCTGATAATGCAGATCGCAGCACGAATCATCGCGAGTGTGTTCATATTATCAATTGTGACAAAATTCGCGTTTCTACCGCTCAGCAGCGCAATCATTTTCATCTTCACCGGAGTCATGTTCGCACTCGGAGCCGCGGGCTTTCTTTTTGTCAGAGAAGTCCCGGTTCACACGGGACACATAAACAAGGCTCATACTTTTTCATCGTTTCTGCGATCGGGACGCAGTGTAATCGCCGACAGGAACTTCGTACGGTTCTTTGCGAGCGGAATCGAAGCGTCAGCAACAGTCGCCGCAATTTCGTTTTTCGCGAGTTATGCGGTTGAGTTTCACAATATCAGCGCCGCTGCCGCGTCAGGACTTTTTGCGGGTACGATATACACAGGATCAATCGCGTCACATATCATCTTCGGTTGGTTCAATGTTCTTTCTCTGAAAACAAAATTTATCGTTTCAAAATCGTGCGGAGGTGCCGCCATTGTGCTTCTCATCTTCGCGTCACAAATTTCTCACTTTATAATAATAAGCTTCCTTATTGGTATTGAACGCAGTATTCAGCAGCTCGCATATCCGCCCGCAGTCAAACAGATCTCCGGACATCACGACGCGACAGATTACTTCGCAATCGCACAGTTGTTCTCGCTTCCTTTTTCATTCGGTATTCCGGTTATCGCGGGACTCATTATCGATATACTCCACAAACACGGCGCGTTATCGTATCGCATCACCTTTTCATTTCTCGCTGTGTGTGCGATGATCGGAGTATATTTTCTCATAAAAACAGATTTCAATCGTAAAACGAAAACATCCCGGACAACGCATTATACTGAGGAAATTTCCCAATGAATCAACGCAAACCTTCTGACACGCCGCGCATCAGCGCGGTTCTCTTTGACCTTGACGGCACCGTTATCGACAGCGAACCGAACTATTACCTTGCCGATAAAAAGCTCCTCGAACGTTACGGCATTCCGTTTACCGTTGAAGATAAGAAGAAGTATATCGGCGGAGGAAATCTTGATCAGATGGTCGATCTGAAGAAAAGATTCTCACTTCCCGAAAGCGCCGAAGAACTAGCGGCGATCAAGAATACTATATATCTTGAGATAGCCGAACACCGCACCTTGGTCTATCCCGAAATGATTCTCTTTCTCAATAAGGTCAGAACAATGAACATCCCGACTGCCATCGCCTCAGGTTCATCACCGCTTATCATATCACGGATTCTCTCATCGCTGGGTCTTGACAAATCATTCGACACGCTGGTATCGGCGGAGGAAGTGGCGCACGGCAAACCGGCACCGGATATTTTTCTTGAAGCGGCGCATCGTCTCGGTGTCAATCCGCTCGAGTGTCTTGTCATGGAGGACTCGCAATACGGAGTCGAAAGCGCGAAAACAGCTGGTATGATCTGCGCGGCAATACCCTACCTTACGGACAAACCGCTCGCCGATGCGTTTTCCACGGCGGATCTTCTCTTTGAAAACGGCATGGAGGAATTCACCGCGGAGGAGATGTTTAAAGTTATCGACATGTTCTCAAAGTGATATAAATCGCGATGGTGATCACATTGATGATCACCATCGCGCGGACTGTTGCAATCAGTGAGTTACGATCGCGGACAAAATCGTCGGGAAATACCACGTCTGAGCGGTCCGGTTATAGAATCCGTAATGCTCCGAATAGTCCGTTCCGCTCACCTGATAGCTTCCATTATCCCATACGACGGGACACATTCTGTAAACATGTGCCTTCGCAACGTAGTACGCGAAATAGTTCACCCTGTCAGAGAGGTTATTCTTGTTCGTCGCGCCGTACTCGCCGATCACCACGGGAATATTAAGTCCTGACACGAATTTCGTATTTAAACTGCTCATGAACGAATCGATTGCATCTTTTCCGGCCTGAGTGAAAGTCGTAACGCCCGGACTCTGCATCGCGAAATCGTACGGCGTATACGCGTGTACCGAAAGAATCAGCTTGTCGCTCGCTGAGTCAGCCGGCACCTTGAACTTCGACGACAGAGCCGCCCACGGTGACGCCGCGTACGGCGTGATCATCACGAAACGTTTGTCATTATTCCCGCCGGTGGCGCGTATGGTATCGAGCGCGAGCTGATTCAATGTGTTGATATTATCCGCCGCCTCGACCAGCACCGTATCGCTGTCGCTCCAGTTCCATTCGTTCGCATAACCGACGATGCGCGGTTCGTTGAGAAACTCGAAAATCAGATGCTCGTCGTAATTCCTGAACCGAAGACCGATCTGTTTCCAGATGCGTTTCACATACGCCTGTGTCTTCTCCACATGCGCGTCATCGGGAAAATACCAGTTTTTCGCATTATCGTGGTGAATGTTGATGATCACATAGAGATTCTCCGCAATCGCCCAGTCAACGACCTGCTGTACACGCTCGATCCACGCGGTATCGACGGTGAACGCGTCATTCATGTGATTGTGCCATGACACGGGAATGCGTATTGTTTTAAGTCCGGCGGTTGCGATTCCGTCGATCATCGCCTGCGTTGTCTTCGGCTGTCCCCATGATATTTCGTAATCCTTGTTGGTCGTCGGATCGGAATACGCGTCGAACGTATTCCCCAGATTCCATCCGAACTTCATATTCGTAACGAGCATTTTCGCTGACTGGGTAAAATCCCCTGAAACGGGGTTCAGCGGCTCTTCGTAATATGATTCCTCGGGAATGGTATACGACTCGGATGCGGCGGAACCTCCTCCTCCGCATCCGAGCGGACCCAGAATCATCAGCACGACTGACGTCAGCAATAGAGGTTTGAATACTTTCTTCATTTATGGCTCCTCATGGTTGATTCACATGCGGCTTATACCGGAGTGAGTTCAAAGCGGATATTGAATCGGGTACAAAGAATTTACACAGTGAAAAGCGATTCGACAAGCCGATTCAGCAAGACCGTGTCATATCAGGTTCGGAATTCAACCATGTTTCATGTGTATTTCAGATCATAGAACGGATATTTATGCCGATTGAAATCATCTTTAGTTATTTTGCGCAATTAACGCGATTCATTATCCGTTGATTCCTGTCAGGAAGATCCTCTTCCACCGCAGTGGCAGAATGACACCATGACACCGTTACACATCGAAATCCTGACAATCCGGTCTTTCACGTTACTCAGGAATGAAAACTGTTTGACAGTACGGCTAATGCCCCGGTTTATAAAACCGCCGCAAATAATGACCACAGGACTTATACAATGAAAAGGGTTTTTCTCCTTGCCGTCAAACCGTTCAGATTCGTATTCGGAATAATCAATTACAGGCAATTCGCAATCCCCGCACCCGTGTTCTGCTTTATCGCGATGTTCCTTTTCTCCGCCCTTGTTATGACTCTCGAAACTGTATATTTTCACATGCTGCTCATCACCACGAATTACATCAGCGCGACATTTATCATTTCCATTGTCATGCTCGGGATCGCATTGGGAAGCTTTCTGGGATTTTATCTGAACAGGGTGTGGACTCCGTTAGTCATGCTTGTCTCTTCAGCGGCTGTTCTTGTTTCCGTTGTTCTTTCATACTATAACATCATCAATATAGGTCAGCTCAGGTATCCGTATTTCCTCATTCTTCCTTTTATATTTTCCTCAATCATCATGTCCATTGCGTTCGCCAAGGGGCATTCAAACCGTATTTATTTTACCAATCTTTTCGCATCCGCTCTCGGTGTTATAATCCCGATTATCGCGGTTGAAGCGGTCAAATCAGAGAACACTCTTATTCTCGCGCTATTTATACCGGCTGGTTTTATCGGTATTATCGCTCTTTCTATTCGTGAAAATATAACCAAAGTCGCAATCGCCGCCCTGTCAGTTGTCCTTTGCATGAAAATAGCCGGTATCTATCAGGAAAATGTCCGCATACCTGAAACAATCGACGCAAAGGTTTTCACGGGGAAAATTCTGCCTGAACTCGGAACAGGCTTTGAGACAGAATACTATAAAAACTATGTAAGCGATTTCTTTAAACGCGTATATACGAAGGACGCCTCGGCCGGAGACTACATTTTCTCCGGCGACGAGTATGACAGAAAACGCGCCGGATATTTTTTAAGCGTAACAGGCTTCACAACACGATTCGGCATTGATCCTGTTCCATACATTGAAAACAGCGTCACACTCAAAAATATAGATCGGATATCAGCCGATGTTTTCGAGAAGCGGATTCTTCCTGCGGTAAAGCGCCAGTATGCGCATTTCTTCAAAGTCAACGAAGACAGGAAATTTCTTGACCGCGTATACAAACTGGAAGGCGAAAACTATGTCCTGCGCGGCGGCGACAATTACGACAGACTGCGAGCGAAGTATCTTCTTTCACAACTCGGACATTTTCACACGTTCGATATGAATTTCGACATTCGTCCGCACTATTCACTGGATGACATGTTCAAATGGTACGGATCAGACCTGCGCGTGCTCCTGTCCGAGGACAGCATGCTCGGCCGCGTGGAATACCTGGTAAACGAAACCGCAACTGTCATGAGCGTCAACGGAGCCGCACTTGATACGATGTCAAACTCATCCGGACCATTCTGGGATCCGCGCATGCTTCACATTGAAAATCCGAAAGTATTTATCGTGGGGCTTTCCGCCGACGGTGTCGCCAAGTCCGCGACAATTCTTCCCAATTCGAAGGTGAGCGGAATTGAGATCAATCCTACGATCCTCCGCACCATGCAGGAAGACGGACAGTTTTCCCGCAGAGCTCATTACCCATATAAAGATATCGATGTGAAATTCGGCGAAGGGCGTTCATATCTCGAGAATAGTTCAGAAAAGTATGATATCATCACACTCATGAATATTCATCCCGAGCACGGGCCTCTCTGTACTCTCGCTCCCGAATTCTTCCACACGGTTGAAGGCACGCAGCTGCTTCTTAACAAACTCACCGACAGGGGAGTCGTGACATACGAGGAAATCATTTTCAACGACCGCTCGAAGTACTTTTTCCTGAAGCTCCTCAACACCGTCAAAGAGGCAATGAAACGCAACGGTATCGCTGACCCGTCGAAGAATATTCACCTTTTCAGCTGGGACTTTTACGAAGGAGGACAGGCGTTCCGCACACTGACACTCAAACGCACTCCGTTCACTCCGGAAGAACTGAGATACTTCAACGGTTATTATCTCAATGAAATTTCCGCGCGTCCGTATTATTACAACGTGAAAATTGATTACTCACCTGATCGGAAAACGTTTACTGATTATGAAAAATTCATCACCGGTGATTCTGAGTACTCTCGCGAGTGGTGGCCGAATAACATCCGCGATGAGGAGTTGAACGGATCAATTCTTCCCTCAATACAAAATCCCAAGGATCGTGAATTCATACGTTCGCTTTACAAACTCACTGACTACAAACGATTTCATGTTGACGCGCGTAAGATTTCAGCAGAGGACAAAACGCGGATGCGTGATGTGTTTAAAAAAGCGGGATACCCTTATGCCGTCGACCTCACTCCCGCAACTGATGACAGACCTTTCCCGTATTCAATTTATAATGTCAAAAAAGAAGTACGGGATATTCTCGAAATTATCGTAAAAGCGGTTATGATCCTGTTCATTCCGGTTCTGCTGATAATGATCATCCGTTTCCGCGACCGCGGCAAAGCCCTGTTCTGGCAGTTCTTCTTCGCCGCCCTCACCGGCTTCGGATTCATGCTGGTTGAAATAGTACTCATGCAGAAGTTCCAGAGATTCATCGGTTCACCTATGTACGCGCTTATACTTGTGCTCGGCGGCATCCTTCTGTTCAGCGGAATAGGAAGCTTCGTGAGCCAGTACATGAGCCGCAAATGGCAGATCATCTGCGCGGCGGCTATTCCTGTGATTCTTGTCTTCTTCGCGTTCTTCATCGACAGCATCTTCTTCAAACTCGCGCAGTTCGGCTTTAACGGCAAGCTTGCGGTATCGGCGGCGCTCATTTTCCCGATCTCGTTCCTCATGGGAATTCCGTTCCCCAACGCGATTGAGGTCATCAAGAAAAAGGCGTCACCCGAGTACGCGAGCCTTCTTTTCGGCGTGAGCGGCGCGTTCGCGACGCTCGGATCAACATCTTCGCTTTTCATTTCAGTTACGTACGGATTCAACGCGTCGTTCATGGTCGGTATGATATGTTATGCGCTTGGAATCGCGCTGTTTGCGAAGATTGTCCACCGTGCGTAATGGAAATTACCGCGGCAGCCCCGTTTTTATCCGCTCAGTAATCATTACCGCGATTATCGGCCTGTGCGTGTGTACCGGCGTGCTTTCCGCGTCAGAAACGCCGACCGATGAACTGTACGCCGTCCGGCATGGAAGTTCAACATTTCCACTGGCGTACATTTTTGAGGGTGATACCGTCGGAAAGTCGGTTCCTTTTGACTGGCTTTTTTATGTCATTAAAACGCACGGCCGCGTTATTCTTGTCGATACCGGATTTTCTGATACCGCATCAGCCCGTAAATTCGGTGTAACGCTCGACAATCCAGTGGACGATCTCGCGGTTATCGGCGTGGATTCTGACTCAGTTACAGATATCATCATCACGCACACGCATTTCGATCATGCGGGCAATATCAAACGGTATACAAACGCCATAATTTACGTACAACGCTCTGAATTGCGCGAACTAAAAAAATATGCGGCCAGTGACGCGAAGATCATTGCATTCGACAAGTCTTTTGATATCGATAATGTTATACGAGTGGAACATATCGGCGGACACACGAACGGGTCATGCGTTGTATGGATCACGTTTCAGAATGCACATGTTCTGCTCACCGGGGATGAGGCGTATCTGCCCGCGAACATCTCTCAACAAAAGCCGATCGGTACAAAATACAACCGGAACAAAAACATTGCGTTCCTGCGCCGTGCGGCATCAAGCGGTTCAACGTGTCGCACATTCCATGATCAGGGAATCGTTCCGCGCGGAAAAAAGATAGTACGTCTTTATCCATAATTCATCCAGACAGAAATAATTGACAACTTTTAGCAGAGATTGATTTTCGTCTTCACACATGTATCAGTCAGCTTTTATTTTCTTTATAAATGCATCAACCCGCTCTTTTATTTCACCCTTAAAGTTTTCATCCGACAGCTTAACTTCCATGATGGCTTTCCCGTCAGTACCAATTCTTCCACTATTCACAAGGCCCACAGGGAACGCTTCGCAAACGACTTCTTTTCCGCGCATCATCGCCTGAACAGATTTAAAAACCCCGTTGTAACCGAACGATGACCCCTTCTTGTCTTCCCCGCACCCGCAGCATGTCGCAAAGAAAAACTTCCGGCTGTTTTTGGCATACTTCTTGATGAACCCGCGAAGCGGCGAGATAAGCATACCCATCCATATCGGACCGCACAGGACAACACGGTCATATTCACCGGCAACATGATCCGGAACTTTGACAACGGGACTCAGCCGGAGCAAAGAGAGAAGAACCAGCATTACAACAGACTTCTGATTACTTTTAATTTCACACGCTTCACATCCGAGACCGTCCGCAATACGCTCCGCCAAGTACTTGTTGTTCCCGGTTAATGAGTAATACGCAACAATGTTTCTCACGATATTCCTCCCTCTCTATGTAAATTCATATAACGTAGATTACGGCGTTGTGCTATACCTATATCGGATCATCACTTCTACATCATATCCTGATTCCGATGAATTCACCGCTGAACTCGGCACATACGATGTCATTTATATCTTTAACGGAGACAACGACCGGTAAGGAGATATTCCCGTTCGCCTTCACTGCCGCTTTACCCGCGAAAGCCGCAACCCCACGGGCATCCGTTTTCACAGGCGACCTGTAATCAATATCCGAATGTTTAATTACAATATCATACATCTTGTTTTCGCCGTTCACGGTTATATATGCAAGAGCCCACCCGCACAACACCATAACCGAATAAATTGATCCCGCAAACATCGTATTCTTATCGTTATAATTTTCAGCAAGGGGAATACGGAAGGTCAGAGAATCACTGCCCTCAGATTCAATATTCATACCAAGCGTATTATAGGGCTTAATCGTCTTCAATACTTCCGAAATATTCATTTTGTTATTCCTGTATCAAGTGATTGAGAATAGTAGATGCATCTCCCGTATCAAGCGCAACAAGTATTTCAGAAATCAACAATCCGGTTACTCAATCCTTCTGACACTTCCAGCCAGCATAATATCTGTACTTATTATTTATCAGGACTCCAACCTGATTTCAGTGTTTCAGGATAGTGTTCCATACCGCATAATTTTTACATAACGGATATCTTCAAGTCGAGTATTTGTTACATCAATACATACCGATAGAACGTGCAGATGGGCTGACAGATTATAATCATACGCTGACCGTATCATTACAATCACCATTATTATTAATGATTATTAATATTATGTTGAACAATGAAGCGTCTGGATTATATGTGTATTTATTGAATAGTTTCATCAGCAATCAGTTCGGGTCAAGGAGTCACTGTGGCACATATAAAATATCATATCATTGGGTTTTTATTATTCTTCTGCGTTTCATCAATCTGTACTTTCGGAGAATATCCGACAATAAGAAAAGCTCCTCCTGTTATTGATGCCCCTGTAATAAAAGATACCAGCGAACTGGCCGGCGTATGGGAAGACAAGGAAACCCATAATCTGCATACTATAATGAAGACCGAAAACGGATTTTCCGTGTTATCCGTGATTGATTACGGAAAAGGAAACGATTCAGTCGAACAGCTGAATCTGATCCTCAGCGAATGGAAAGACGGAACTCTGAAATGGGGTTACCATATACCATCAACAGGGTATTATGTTTTTTTTGCCGCAGTATCGGTCGATAACGATCGACTTTTCATCAAATGGGGAAACAATGACGGTGAAGGATATTCAAGGTACGGAAGAGAAACACTCCGAAGAATGATGAACGTACCGATAACGGAACCCAAGCCGGATCCGGACAAACCGACAGAGAAGCGTCAGCTTTTCGGAAAAATATACAAAATAACCGGCAAGGATATAATCATCGCGTCAAGGAATCCCGGAAATGTTCTGAAAATCGGAGAACAGGTATATGTATTGATCGACGGACAGAAAGTATTGCTCGAAGTGACTTTCCCGATGCAGACTGTTGCTAAATGCCGACTTCATGTGAAAAGCGCGCAGTTCCGGGATCGCATAATCGCAAACGCGGAAGTCTACAAGTAATAAACTTATATGCGATTCAAAGCTTAGTGATTATATAAAGTTCCATCTAAAAAGCCGCGTCAAAATCGCGGCTTTCTTTGTTACATAATACGCTTCAATCAGTTCACATCGCGTTATATCTTCGGTCAATAAATTTCACCGGCTTACGGCTCATTTCCGGATAAACTACTTTACGAATTGAGTCAGCGTCCTCGAATTCTATAAGAGGCGCGACACGTATCTTGGAACGGAATTTGTCTTTGATCTTCTTCTCGAACGCCTCGGAATGATCCGCCGCCGTTATGTGAATCTTTATCTCGTCAGTACCGATGTCGTTGGTGTACACTTCTACATAGTAGAGCGCTATCGACGGGATCTCGTCGAGCGTATCCCACAACGCAGGCGGAAACAGTGTGGTTCCTTTATACTTTATCATGTGATTCCGCCGGCCGATAATCGGGCCGAGGCGTGTGGTGGTTCTTCCGCAGCCGCACGGTTCGTTATAATGACAGCAGATATCGCCGGAACGGTAACGCAGAAGCGGCATTCCCTCGACACCGAGTGTTGAAAAAACCAGTTCTCCCGGTTCTCCTTCCTTCACCGGATTTCCCTTGTCGTCGATAAACTCTATAATAATAAGCTCGGGGTGATGATGTCCGCCACGCCCTTCACGGCATTCGGCGAATGTGGTCGCCTTCTCTGTCGATGCGTATGTTGAATACAGCGAAATACCCCAGCGGTCGGTCAACTGCTGGCCGATGCTGTTTAATGACATATCACTGTTGCGGATATTCTCTCCGATAAACACGGCCTTTTTGACTGACGAATTACGATAATCGATGCCGTTCTTGTCAGCGTAATCAACCATCCGCAGAAGAAACGAAGGCACCGCGACAACCGCGGTCGGTTTTATCCTGCGGATTGTATCCCACTGCAGTTCGGGGAGACCGTTTCCTACGCGCACTATGCCCGCACCCATCTTCCGGATTCCAAGGAAATAGGCAAGCCCCGCCATAAAGCGCCGGTCTATTGTGCACATGAGCTGATATATATCCGAAGCGGAACCGTCAGCGCACATGAATGATATATATTCGTTATACGCAAGCCGGTCAAGATCGGCGTCTGTCAGCGCGAAGGTAACAGGATCGCCGAGAGTCCCCGATGTGGTCACATAATCAATAATCCGTGATCGGTCAACGCAAATGAAATCATCATTCCGCGTCTGGAGATCCGATTTCTCCGTAAAAGGTATAGCGCGGAGATCATCAAGACTTTTGATCTTCCGCACGTCGATCTTCTCTTTGGTAAATACATCTTTATAAAACGGAGACTTCGCTGCAAGATACTCCAATAGCTCCGCGAGCCGGGTTTCCTGATATGCCGTGATCTCCCCGCGGCTTTTACGTTCAATTTCCGGAATCATCCTCTCCTCCTCTACGCACATCAGCGCTTCAACGCTTCGTCACATTCGTCTATCGATTCATCTATCTTTTCGCGTTCTGAATTCCGCGCTATTTCTTTTGACTTCGCGGCAGTAAAATATTTCCGCGCATTCTCATAATCCTTCCGTGACAGGTAATAATCCCCGATCGTCTGATACGTAAGATACATTTCCGGATTGGACTCTTCATACGCTTTCAGATCCGCATCAGAAATGACTGTCCTCGCTCTGACTGCTTTCGCAATCCGCGTACGGAGCGCGCGATAGTTGTTATACGACACAATGTCTTTTGACCGCGCAAACGGATCTTCCTTAATTTCACGGCTATTATCGTATATCTCACCATCACGGGAGGGAACACCCTTCCGCGCGAATATTTTCTTCAGATCATACGCGTAAAACTTTCCACACTGCCACGGCGATGAAGACACCCACACAATTCCATCCTCAGGCTTGAATATCACCGCATGATGCGCGATCAGCTGATTCACCGCTTTCTCGTTACCCATCCCGATATCCTGTCCACCGCGTCCTTTGCGGTCCCGTAGAATCGCGGCGATTTTCCTTTCGTCAAACCTGTTCTCCGCGTCAATGAGCTCACGCACACGACTGAAGCGATACGCCGATGATTCCTCTTCGACCCTGTTCGTCTTCTGAAAATGATTTGTAGAAATAACTTCATCAGTTCCGGAATCAAACATAAGGCATGAATCCGGAGTCTTTTCCAAGAGCACTGTTTTTCCATCAGCGGCGGAGCTGACCATGATTGATTCTGACACGAATGATTTTCTGCGCTCGGCAATAGTCCGCGCCTCATCAATGTTCTTCGCGTACTGTAGAATTTCACGCACAATGATCGAAATCGGCGTACTCGCTGAACCGGGAATGGAACCGGGCGCGGCGTTGATCGTCACCGCAAGCCCCTTCTCGTTCATCCCCGAAACCACACCGGTCATGCCGCCCCAGGTAATCGACATGAACTTATATCCTTTCGCGGGTGAATAAAACGCGACAATCTTCTCCTTTGAGAAATCATCACCCATATAGAAATCGAAACTTCTTCCCGCGATGAGTTTGCCGTCTGTTGTTTTCTTTCCCTTGAGCGAGAACGACGTGCATCCCACAAGATGCATATTAAGGAGCGCATGTCCGATATCATGCGCTGCATGATAATTGAGCATACGCATATATTTCGGACCAATCGAATCGTATTGATCAGGCGCAGAACGTGATACGCCGAAAATTTCTTTTTTGAACTCATCATCAATGGCGGTATCAAGATTACGGTTGAACCACGCGACAAACAGTTTCAGAAAATTGATATAGGTATCAGAGGGGATCATCTCATGCAGTTGAGATACAAAAAAGTCCTCCTGCCGCTCAACAAGTCCCTTGGAGAGTTTCCCGATGATCAACCCCCGATCATACGGCTCCCCTTCGACATAGAGCTCATACAATCCATTCGCGCTCTTCCTCATCCATGAGTTGCCGATCGCGTACAGCGTGCCGTCAATATGACGCGGTTCTCCTGATGCGACAGCTCCTGGCGTAACCGTCGGACCGTCAATCATCACCGCGTTATAAAAATATATTCCGAACGCAACGAGCAATACAGCCAGACCCGCGCATCCATATTTCAATATCTTCAGAAGTTTCCGTTTACGCATTTCTCACCTTCTTTACAATCTCATTCACTCCCAGAAACTCACCGCAGGTGAGAATTGAGCATATAAGCACGCCGAGTACGCCGTGCATGTTGATGTTCTGCCCCACCATGAAAAGATTCGGTACTTTGGTGCGCGGCGGAATATACGCATTGAGCGGATTCACGCAGTCCTTGAGTACGCCGTATAACGATCCCCGATGTGTGCCGGTATAATCACGGTACGTCAGCGGCGTTGATGTGTAATAGCTTTTGATTGACGAGCGGAATCCTGGAAAACGCTTTTCGACCGACGCGAAAAGTTTTTCCGCTTTTTCCTGTTTGAACGCCTTATATTCATCGCCGCGCCGTTCAACAGTCGTATTTTCCCACCGGCTGACATCTTCATAATTCATATAGGTCATGACCATCACGCAGTCCGCCCACTCTCCCGTGTCAGCCGACGCCGGAGTGATAAGCATATAACCTTTCGGCCATGTTGAATCATCATAATCACCACCGCTCCACACGTCATCGGTCTCATAGCAGTAATAGTTATAGTTCATATAACGAAACGATTTATCCTTGAGGGCAACGTACGCCACGAAGGTCGAACGTGTTTCCTCAAGAGAATTTATCCGTGAACGGTATGTTTTTCTGATAAGAGGAGAATCAATCATCTCGAGCGTTTTGATCGGGTGAACATTGGAAATAAATTTCTTGCCGTGGAACTCTTCGCCGTCAGAGGTCTTCACCGCATACGGGATACCGTCTTTGCACAAAAATTCCGTCACTTCCTTGCGGGTGAAAATCTCTCCGCCGTTCGCGCGCAGTTCTGCGGCAAGCGCCTGTGCGAGAGTATGTCCTCCTCCGACAACACGGCTTGAGCCCTCGATAAACGAATTGGTGATCGCCGCATGCACATAGATCGGCGATACGCCGCGCACTCCCGCATAAAGAGGATTTGTTCCCGCGAGAATCTTCCGCAATTTTTCATTCGCGGTGAGTGAATCAATATAACCTGAAATACTCTGTGTGAGATATCCGCTGTTGAGAAGATCTGAGGAACCGGCGTCTCTGAGATTATACAGGTCAAGGGAGCCCGTTATCTCTTTGAGCTTTGCGGTGTATTGTTCTATCGTGCTTCGTTCATCAGGGAAGTACCGGCAGATGCCGTCGATAAACCGCTGATAACCTACGGCGAAATCGTAATCAGTGTCATCACCATGAAGATTCACCCTGTCAAAGCATCCGTCATCAAGATCGCGAAGCGTGATCTTATCGCGCACATTGAGATACTTCAGCAGTCTGTCAACAATCTGTCCCTCGCCGGTGCTGCCGATGTAATGCATTCCCGTATCAAACACGCATCCGTCGCGCGTGAATGTCTGAAGACATCCGCCGATCTGAAAATGTTTCTCAAGCACGCATACGCGCAGACCCTCGCGCGAAAGGATAATCCCCGACGCAAGGCCGCCGATACCGCTTCCGATAATAACCACATCGTACGTCATGTCATTCTCCGCGCGCATGATTGATTTTTTCAAGCAATGGAGAAAGCCCCACGAGCGAGCCGCAGGTGAGAAGCGAACTTACCGCCACTCCGAAAATTCCGTGAAGGCTCGCGTTCTGTCCGGCAAGAAAAAGATTAGGAATTTTCGTGCGGTGTGTGACGTGTCCCTTCATGAAATCGGTGCAGTCATGGAATATACCGTACATCGAACCGCGCGCGGTTGACGTGTAATCACGATATGTGAGCGGTGTCGATGTCCATACTCCGTCGATTCCGCTGCTGAATGAGGGGAATTTTTGTTCGACGAGGTCAAGCATCCGTTCGCGTTTCATATCCTTGAATGCCTCGTAGTCATCGCCGCGTCTGCCCACGCGCGTCCCTTCCCACTTTTCAGTCTCCTCGTATTTCATATACCCGAGAATCGTTATGGCGCGGGACGATGTATCATCAATGGTCTGCGGTGTCGAAGAGAGAAAAAATCCCTCCGGCCACCGCGCCGCGTCATAGGTGTCCGCGAGCCACACATTGTCAGTCCGGTAACAATAGTGATTTGTATTCATCATCGGAATCGCGCCTTCTTTCATCGCGGCATAGACCGCGAATACGGACAGCGTGTTCTCAAGTGATTTCATTCTATTAATATAGGTTTTGCGTATGCGCGCCGGGTCCATCATCTCCGCAACCGCAGTCGGATGAATATTCGCGATAAAGTGCGTTCCTTCGATCTTCTCTCCGTTCGCGAGAGTCACCGACTCGAGATTTCCGTCGGCACCCTGAGTCATCGCGACAACTTCAGCGTCGGTCATGACAGTACCGCCGTTCGCGCGTATCTCGTCAGCGAGAATGTCGGCGATCTGCTCGCTCCCGCCGACAACCTTGTACGCGCTCATTATATATGAGTGCATCACCAGCGCGTGAATGAATACAGGTGTCTTCTCCGCGAGTCCCGCGTAGAGCATATTCGTTCCCGCGAGCACGCTCCGCAGTTTTTCATCAGAGGTGATTGATTTCAGGAAGTCCGACACGCTGGTGGAAAAGACCGACATGTCAACGCTCCCGCTTTCAGGTACAAGAAGATTATTAAGGGGAAATGAATCATTCATCGCGCGGATCTGTTTTGCATACGAGGCGATGTTTCCGCGCTCAGACGGGAACACCCGGGACAGCTCTTCGACGAACCGCTCATATCCGATGGCATGCGCGTACTCGCGGCCGCTCGAGAGAAAGGTCATCGTGTCAAATCCCCTTTCATCCATCCTCTTGAACGGCACCTTCCCGATTATCCCGAAATATCTGAACAGCGTATTCAGCACCTGACCCTCGTCGAGCGATCCCAGGTAGTGAACGCCGGTATCGAACACGACACCTTTGCGGGTAAAGCTCTGCATGCATCCGCCGATTTTTTTCCCTTTCTCGGCGATACATACGTTGAATCCCTCACGCGAGAGAATCACGCCGCAGAGAAGTCCGCCGATTCCGCTCCCTATAATGACCGCATCATGCTTTCCCATAACGTTTTCCATTAGATGAATTTGCGGAACCGGCAGTGTTTTTTACCGGACCGCGGAACAGCTTGAGCATCACATACGTGAACGCTCCTCCCGCGAGAGCGGCGCACACGGCAAGCGCGAAACTGCCGATTACGTACTGGATTACATTTTCCTTTATCGCGGAGAGCGAGTGTATAGTCGAGAGATTGATGTGCTTCACGTACGTGTCGGGAACAAAAAAACCGCCGAGATAATAACTGCCGAAAATGATGAACGGAATGCACGGCGGAATACTTATGTTTGACGACGCGAGCACGATGAATTTATTCAGCCGGAAAAAAACCGCGATCATAAACGCGATTATCATCTGATAACCCCACACCGGCACAATCCCCATGAAAAGCCCCAGCATGACCGAAAACACGATTACGCTGTTCTTCTCTTTTGAGAGGAGGATGTTATCTCTGAAGTTTTTTTTTATGTTACGCGGAGAAAGACTTTTGAAAAAATCACGGGGCTTCACATAAAGAAGCGTCCACACCACGAAAAGCGTATTGAGAACGCTGATACGCGAGAAATCCTGAAATGGACGGAAATGCGTCACGCGTTCTTCGTTCTCCTGATACACCACGCGTATCGGTTCAGCGATGACGTTCACGCCGTTCCACGCCGCGCGCACGAGCACTTCTATCTCAAATTCAAATTTATCGGAGAAATAATGTTTGGTTCCCACATGCGCGAGCGGATACGCGCGGAACCCTGACTGTGTGTCGGGAAGATCAATTCCCGTTTCAAAACGGAACCAGAAGTTAGAGAATTTATTGCCGAAGTTGCTCTTCCTCGGAACGCCGGTCTGATCCATATTCCGCGCGCCGATTATTATCGCGCCGGGATTTTTCTCGACCGCGTGCATAAGCACGGGGATATCCGCCGGAAGATGCTGTCCGTCAGAGTCAATGGTAACCGCATGCGTATAACCTTTTTTATACGCGTACGCGAACGCGGTTCTCAGGGCAAATCCTTTTCCCCGGTTGCGGTCATACTGTACGGTTTTTATTCCCGTGAACTTCCGTATAATCGTCTTCGTTGAATCGGTCGATCCGTCGTTCACGACAATGACATCTTTCGATTTTGAAAGTGCGCCCTTTATGACTGATGCGAGCGTCTTTTCATTGTTATATGTAGGAATAATCACACAGATTCTGTTCTGCGCTTTCTTCACCGCTGTTTTTTTCATGAACGCACAAATCTCCCCGCGAATTTCATGCAGGGTTTTCCCGCGTTGTATACCGTGCTTTTCACGCTGACAGATCCGTCATCACCCGGCGTATATGAAAAATCAACCTTGATCGCCGGATCGGCGACGGGATCGACAACCGACGTGAATTTGATATTGGTTCCTTCTGAAAGAACGAGAGTCTCATCGATCACGCGGCGCGCGATATCACGCACGATGTCAATCATGCACACGCCGGGAAGTATAGGCTTCTGCGGAAAATGTCCTTTGAACACGGGATGTTCCGGATCAAGAAATCCTTTAAACAATACAGTCCTGCTGTCGCCGTCCGCGTCAAGAAGCTCTGTGCTATATATCTTATTCTGCATGAAGATTATTCCGTCCGCTACACATTATTTTATGCGCCATATTTCATCAACTCACCGAGAGATACAATCCGAAAACCGTTTTTCTGAAACCATCGGATAACTTTTTCGGCGATCACGGGAGCGTTCCTGTTATAATCATGGAACACTATTATATCGCCGTTCCGTACATTTTTCAGAATCCGTTCACATACTTCATCGGGATTTTTAATAACGGTGTCCATCGTCCGGAACCGCCATCCGACGATAGTGAATGAGAACCGCCGCATCACGCGCGCGAGAATGGGATTGGTCACACCATACGGAGGACGGAAGTATTTCGGTGTCTTCCCTGTCGCTTTCTTTATCGACTCATCCGCGCGGATGATGTCGAGCTCCATCTTTCTCCCCGTGAAAAAATCAAACCACGCCGAGTGCGACCACGTGTGGTTGCCTATCTCATGTCCTTCCTTCGCGATTGCACGCGCGGTCTTCGCATCATTTTCAACATTCTTTCCAATAAGAAAAAATGTCGCATGCAGTCTGTGTCGCCGGAGCACCTTGAGAATAGACGCGGTGTATTTGTTCGGACCGTCATCGAATGTAAGCGCGATTACTTTTCTATCGGTCTTCACCCCTTTGAACGAGTGCAGATAGTAATTCATCTGGATCCGGAACGCGCCGATCGCGAGAATGACGGAGTAGAGCGCAATTGACACCGCTATTCCGGTGACGACCAGCATGACATGCGGCCACATCAACATGCACCACACCGCAACCGCCGTGAAATAAATGATAAGTATTATTCTGTGTTTAGTCATGACTGAGAATTATAAACGAGTGATATGAATCTCCCGCCCTGTTGTAAATTAGCGTATTTGTAACCGCTCTTCCGCCCTGATTGGAATGGGACGGGAGTGATCCCCGCGACACGATCCGCGCGCCAAGCCAGAGACCGAACGCGCTCGCGGTGAAGTACTCGCCGCAGTATTGCGTAAACGATACGCGTGCCGCGCCGGGAAAACCGCTTTTAATGATACTATCGAATTCCCCTTCGTCGGAGGAGCTGTTCCCGTCTATCACGCAATCAACCGCATCCGCATTGAGATGCGCTTCGCGAAGCGCTTCGTCGCATAACGCGCGGACCGCATCGTGTCCGGAAACATTCGCCGCGAAACGCAGCGCACGGATTTTCGCGTAGTTTTTTCCTGACGCGTCAGAGGATACAAGCGCGAAAACCGATCCTTCGCCGGGAACAAATCCCTTTGCCGCGTTGGAATCACGCAACGAGCGTGAAAGCCCCATCGTCTTCGCGATATCAGCGAGCCGCGGAGTAAGTTCATCCACGCCGCCGACAAGGGCATTTTCCATACAACCGTCACTTATCCGCAGTGCCGCGTCAAGCAGCGCCGATTCAAACGAATGCGCGCGCTGAACATACGTGGAGTTGTAACTGTGACATGTGAGGTTGATCGCTATCTGCGATGAAATGGTATTGTGCGTCGACTGGATAAACGCGGTAGGTGAACACATCCCCTCATTCGACGAGATGATATCGTCAAGAAATTGACCTGTATCCGCGACACAGCCGAGACCCGTTCCCGTGATAATCGCGCCAGGCTCGGCGATTCCGCCGTCAGCAAGCGCCATCTTGGCCGACGCGATACCCATTTTTATTATACGGGACATTCTGCGCGAAATTTTCGGATCAATATACTCACGGTACGACGGTTCAACACACGTAAAGTATTCCCCTTCAGGGATGACGGCGTTCTCCATAAACGTGACATCGCCGAACGTATTCTGAGGCGATATGCAGCCGAGGCCTTTTATATAAAGATTCATCGCGTTGTCTCCGCGGATTTGTTCTTGGGAGCGGACGCTTTCGAGAGTATCAGACTTGAGTTGTTGCCGCCGAATCCGAACGAGTTCGACATCACATGAGTGAGATCCACGTTTCGTACGACTTCGCGCACCGGGTCACATGAAAGTTCCTTCATCCGCGTAGTGAAATTAAGATTCGGGAAGATCATCCGTTCGCGGATCGACAGAATGGAAATCACCGCTTCAATCGCGCCCGCCGCGCCAAGCGTATGTCCGGTGTACGATTTTGTAGTGCTGTACGGCGGAATCGTTTTCGCGCCGAGGCGTTCTATCGCGCGGCCTTCAGACACGTCGTTGTTATCGGTACCGGTTCCGTGAAGATTGATATAATCTACATCATCAATTGATATTCCGGCGTCCGCAAGGGCGTATTTCATTGAGAGATACGGACCTTCGCCGTTATCGGACATCGCTGTCTGGTGAAACGCGTCGCAGGCGTTTCCGCATCCGGAAAGCTCACTGAGAATATCTTCGGGATGAGCCGACGCGGATTCTTCCGATTCGAGCAGCAGATACGCGGCGCCTTCTCCGAGGTTGAGACCCCCGCGATTATCATCGAAGGGATTGCACTGCGCTTCATCGAGAATTTTAAGCGTGGAAAATCCGTTTATGGTGAATCGTGACAGCGCGTCGCTTCCGCCCGCGAGCATGCGGTCGGCGTATCCGTTGCGGATAAGACTCGCTGCATACTGCATTGCGTTCGCCGAGGATGAGCACGCGGTACTCACCGTCGAGATCATTCCGTGAAGACCGAGCGTACGCGCGATTTTTTCCGTAGCGGCGCCGCAGTCATGAGAGAAGAGTACGCGTATATCGGCGGCGCGGGCGGCGTGCGAGGCGTTGTGCAAAGCCGCGAAATATTCTTCAGTAAGATCCATACCGCCGACCGTGGTAGCCGAGATAAGACCCGTGCGCGCGGAGTTCGCCGTAGGTTTACCGCCTAACGCTTCGCGGGCAGCGGCAAGTCCCAGAAGAAATGTCCGGGAATGACTCTCCGCGGGGAGGTTCAGCATTGCGGCAAGCTCCGCGTTGGAGAGCTTCACTTCACCCGCCGGGTATTTCGCGCTCAACTCCGTTTTCAGAAAGCGTATTGAGTCAATACCCGACCTGCGGTTTACAAGTGATGACAGAACTTCCGCAACGTTGTTTCCCGCCGCGGAAATGATGCCGATTCCCGTTATATAAATCCTTTGTTTCATACCTTATTTGTTCGCGGTAATGTATTCCGCCATGCTCTTCACCGAAGCGAGAATCTGTTTCCCTTTTTCCATGTCGGCTATTTTGAGTCCGTAATTCTTCTCGAGAATAAGGATAAGTTCGAGCGCGTCGATCGAATCAAGCCCCAGACCATCAGGTCCGAACAGCGGCGCATCCGCGTCAATATCGTCGGGCGACATATCTTCAAAATGAAGCTGCGCGATAATTTCACTTTTCAATTTTGCGATTATTTCTTCCATGCAATCCACCTCGTAATATTAATACAGAATCTTTTTTATCATATCAGTGTTGAATTCAATTGAATCAACATCCTGCGTATCGTCCGCTCTCTCTTCAACCAAAAAAAGGCGCGCCGAGTATTCTTTATCGAAAAAATCAACTTCTCCGCACACACACGCGCGTATCCGTTTTGAATCAAACAGCGCGTCAACATACGGGATAATACCGTCATCAAGGAATGAATCCGCCGCGAACACGGTGTTTTCACCGGTGAATCCGTTGCGTATGCAGATCTCCCCGGCCATAATATTGGCGAGCGTATACACGAATACCGCCGGACTCGGCGCGTATTTTCCATCCGTGATTGATGCGTGATGCGCGCAATCAGTGTCAAGGGAAGAATGAGGTGCGGCGAGGATTACACCGATATCATTATTCGCGTAACGATCATGGATTCCGGCTCCGTCAAGAAGCATTTCCGATGTAACGAACGCGAGCTTCGACAGATCATCCATCTTGTAGAATTTCGGATATGAGATATTCCGCAGCGAGTAGATTTCGCGGATGAATGAAGGAAAGTCATCACCGGCGGATTCCGTTTTGACGCCATTGTCATTACACACTCCGCGCGTTATGGACGCATAGCGGCTTATTATTCTCATCGATCCGCCTCCGCAAAGACAATCGCCGCGTTGCACCCGCCGAAGCCGGATGCGGTTTTAAGACATACATTGTTCGCAAGAGCTCCCGACGACACGCACACATTCAGCGGCATCGGCACCCCGCATTTCACATATCCCTTTGACGCGATGATCTCTTTTCTCCGAACCGTTTCAACCGCTATGACCGATTCAATCACTCCCGCCGCGCCGAGTGTATGTCCGATCGATCCCTTGAGACTGTACAGCGGCACATCCTGCAGCGACGCGAGCGTGAACGCCTTCGATTCCATTTCATCGTTATACGCAGTTCCCGTTCCATGCGCGGAGACAGATGTGATGTCGCGCGAAGACACGTCCGCTCCTTCCATCGCTTTTTTCACCGCGAGGTAAAGACCGCTCCCGTCGCGCGAAGGTCCTGAAATATGGTTCGCGTCATTACTCGTCGCACATCCCGCGACTTCGATCAACGGTTCATTTCCGATAACGGCGCGGTCAGACGTAAGGACAATCGACGCGCATCCTTCGCCGAGAGAAAGTCCCTTACGGTCCGCGTCAAACGGCGCGCAGGGAAGATCGCTTATCGCGCGGAAGGACAGAAACCCCGAAAGGACGAAATCAGTGATCACGTCGCCGCCGCTCACCACCGCATGATCGATCATTCCCGACGCGATAAGTTCTTTCGCGCACGCGATCGCGGAAAGTCCCGAAATGCACGCGTTCGATATCACCCACGGCTTGCGCGCGAATGAAAAAGACCGGCCGATAAAGTCCGCCATATCCTGAAGCTTTACACGGCTCTCAGGATCATCGCGCCTCGAAAGCTCACCGACATTCCCCTTTGTTGTTGAAATCACAAGCGCGGTGCGGCCGCTCTTCGTATTGATCTTCGACCGCTCAAGGGAATCCGCGATTGAAAGCATAAAGAGCTTTTCAAGCCGTGTCGCATTTCGTGAAACACCGCGCGCCGCGTATGCGTCATCGATCAGCCCGTTCCGTATACGCGCGGTCGTTGCCGGCAAATCATGGAAGACTTCATTCGTAATCGCGCAATCTCCGCGAAAGAGCGCTGAATAGTTCTCATCAGCGGAAAACCCGAGCGCGGTGATGACCGACGAATGTCCGGCATAGACCTTTCTCATCGCCTAACCTATAAACCCGTGCGTGCGGAGCCAGTTTTCATAAAACGGCGGACGTACGATAAAAAGTTTTCCTGATGAATCCGTGAACACCTGCGTCGACTGTCCCGTCGTCGCGACTTCACCCGTTGTAGCGGACAGTATCCGGTAATCAAAGACCAGCTTCGCCGATTCGGTAAACACATACGAGGTTTCGACGATCACCTCTTCCCCGTATCGCACCGGCTTTTTGTAATTGCTCGACACCTTGACAATCGGCGCGAGCAGACCGTTTTCATAAAAATCAAGGTACCCGATGGCATACCGGGCGCCGAACGACTCGCGTCCGTCCTCGAAGTATCTGATATAATTTCCATGCCATACGATTCCCATCGGGTCGGTTTCGCTGAATCGGATACGCAGTTTTCTTTCATCTTTCAGAACCGGATTCACAATCGCCTCTTAATCTATCCATGAACTTGAGTATTACAGCAACATAACATGCAACGTTACTACTTCTGCATATCTATAAAGATCTTCATCTCGCATCGCGCGATCTCATTTCCGTCGAGGGAAATCGTCCCTTCGATAATGGTGATTCCGATTACCTCGTTCACCACGGCGACGGTCGTCATAATCGTGTCGCCGATGCGGGGACGGTTCTTCACCGAAAGTCCGCTCACCGCCGCGATAAATCCGAGCGGTACGGCTGATCCTGTTGTTTTCGCAAAGTATCCCATCCGCGCGGCCGCGGTCTGCGCGATATTCTCAATCATTCCCGGTTCCGCGAGAAACCCTTCCTCACAGAAGATATTGTCCCCGCGCACCTCAAGACACGTCGTTGTCGAGTTCTCATCCGAACGCAGCAGCGAGTCAATCATCACGATCGGCGGACGCTGCGGGATGAGATCACATATGCCGTCTCTGTCAATCAGTACCGTATCAGATATTCCCATAACAAACCCTTTTTATTACGTGCGCGCATCTTTCCGAGCGTCGCTGAAAAATCCACATCAGGGAAAAACCATTTTGTTCCCGTTGCCTTCGCGCGTTCCTGAATCGAATCAAGATCAACACCCTTGGCCGTGTAATACACGGGATCAAGAAGCTGATCAGTCTCGGACACGACACCTTCTTCAAGCGCGATGCGATGGAGCTCGGTATGAGGATAAATCCTCATACCCACAAATGGAAAGAATATCGTGTTCTCGATCTTCCGGCAGTTTTCAAAAGTCTCATCGAGCGTCGCGTTTGTCTCGCCGTAACCGCCCAGAATCATAAAGTGCGCGAAGTTGACGCCGTACTTGTTACATAACTCTGATGCGTTGATGACATCAGCGACGCTGAAGCCTTTTTGGTACGAGTCAAGCACTGTATCAGAAAGCGATTCAGTACCGAATTCAATATGAGTGAGCCCCGATTCCTTCAGCAGAGACATCTGTTCGTCATCAAGATTCGCCGGCGCGAAATAACCGCCCCATTTCATCGGAATCTTTGATTCAATCAGTCGTTTCGCGAATTCGATATTATACTTACGGTCAAGATTGAATACCGAGTCAGTCATAAAAAGATAGTCAACGCCGTGCGTATGATAGAGATCAGAAATTGATTCAATCACGCGGTCGATGTTGTTCATCCTCACCGTCCGCCCCTCGATCAGAGGATAGGTGCAATATATACATCGGTAGGGACAGCCCCGTTTCGTCTGAAGGTTGAGCATCCCGCTGTGTTTCCAGTAGTAGGGGACAATGTCACTCTCGTAACGCAGAGGCAGATCGTTATGCGGACAGGGAACATCCTTTTCATTGACGACCACGGAACCTTCACGGCTGAACACAAGACCGGAGATCGTCGACGGATCTTCACCTGCACGAAGCGCGGTAAGCAGATTCAGCAGGGAAATCTCCCCTTCGCCCGCCATGGCGTAATCCGGCTTGAGGAAATCAAAAAGAACATCCGGATACAGTGAAAACCCGGCACCACCGAGAAGGATCACCGATCCGAGCGACGCGCGGATTTCATCTATGAGGTTCTTATATCCGAATATGAAGTTTTCCTTGTTATAGAAATTCACATCATCGATATTGCGGAGAGACATTCCTATATATGCCGGATCAAATTCACGGAGGATGCGCACACATTCCGCGTGATCGGAAATATTGCAGTCAATAATTTTAACATCATACGAACCTTTCTCGCGCAGATATGTCGCGAGGTATGAGGCTCCGATCGGATACACCGGATACGGCACTTTATACTGATTGACCGAGATGAGAGCTATTCTGTCAGAATGCATGGCGGTTCGGGCTATCTCCAAAAATCAAAATAGTTAAACCACTGAAGAGGATACCTGTTGAGCATCATCTCAAGGTTATCAGTATACTTTCCAATCAGTTCGCGTACGCTGTGTTCACGACTCTTCGGGTTCCCGGCGGACTGAGGAACCACCGGTTTCGTCGCGTAAAAATGATAATGTCTCGCGCGTTCTTTCATCGCGAACACAAAGGTCACCGGCACTCCGAACCGTGCGGGGAGGACAAACGGCCCCTGCGGAAAACGGGCGTCCTTTCCGAGAAAGGGTACGGTCAGCGTCTTCGCGCCCTCTATGAACCGGTCACCATGGATGCATATAAGTTCATTGTTATCCAGCGCCTCACGGATACGGACAATATGCGACATGTCATCCATGATCGGAATAATGTTGATCTTCTTTTCCTTCAGCACATCGCCGAGAAGTTCTTTGATCCGCCGGTGTTCGGCGTCGAGCATCACCACATGTACCCTGGTTTTGATACGCGAGAGAAGTCCCCCCGCAACATCCCAGTTTCCCACATGCGCGCTTATAAGAAATCCGCCTTTACCGCCGGCTGCGATTTCCTGAAGATATTCCTCTCCTTCAAAATCGAAGGTGAACCGCGTTCCACATCCGGACTGTATCGCAATCTTGTCACAGATGGACTGTCCGAGGGAATTAAAGTTTCCGTAGACAGACCACACCGCTTTCAGAGCGGACATTTTCCGGCGAAAGCGGAAATACGAATAGATTGCCCGGAACGAGCGGGGAGCGAAGAACATAAAGTAGAACGCGACAAATTTCAGAAAAAAATAGGTCACGCGGAGATCGAACCGGGTTATGAAGAAAACAAAAAACCTGTAACCGAGAACGCCTCCCCGCGTTTTACCTTTCCATTGCGTCGTGTCCTTATTTGGCACGCGCGGTCACGTAATCATAGAAGTCATTGAGATTTTTTATGTTAGTCATCTCTTCATTCACAACTTTGAATCCGAATGTCTTCTCGATCAGCACCACAAGGTCGACAAGATCAAGAGAATCAATTCCTAGTGTTTCAATGAGATTGCCTGTCGGATCGATCCTCTCTTCTTCGATTTCGAATTCCTCAACAAGAATCGCGTTAACTTTTTTTACCACTTCTTCACGTGTCATTATTTACCTCATTGGTTTTTTTCGAATTTTTTGACAATCAACGTCGCGTTCGTTCCGCCGAATCCGAAAGAATTGGACAGGAAGCAGTCAATATTCTGCTTAACCAGTGTATTCGGGATATACAGTTTCGCGGAACTTTCATCAGGCTCTTCAAAATTAATGTTAGGCGCGATGAATGAATTGTTCATCATGATTGTCGAGTACACTATCTCGCTCGCGCCGGCCATCCAGCATTCGTGACCTGTCTGCGATTTTGTCGACGTTACGGGAACTTTCCTGTCACCGAACACTGTCGCGATCGCTTCAGCTTCATTCTTGTCTCCCACAGGGGTTGATGTCGCGTGCGCGTTGATATAATCGATACTGTCGGGAGAAAGTCCCGCGTCGCACAGCGCCATCTTCAGCGAGCGCACAGGACCGTCGACATTCGGAACTGAAATATGTTCGCCGTTTGATGAGAATCCGTATCCGACAATCTCGGCGATTATGGGCGCACCCCGCCGCATCGCCGAGTCATAGCTTTCAAGAATTACTGTCGCCGCGCCGCCGCTCGGAACGAGCCCGTCGCGGTTTTTGTCAAACGGCTTTGATGCTTTAGTCGGATCCGACTCACAGGTTGAAAACGCCGACAGCGCATCGAAGCTTCCCATTGAGAACGCGTTCACTTCCTGCGCCCCTCCGCAGATGATCATTTCCTGCAAGCCGTGTTTGATAAGAAAATATCCGAGGCCGATCGCATGCGAACCGCTCGCGCACGCGGCGCTGATAGTATAATTAACACCCTTGAGTTTGAATATGACCGCGAGATTCATTGTCACGGTGGAGTTCATTCCCTGGAAAATGGACGCCGATCCGAGAAGCTGCGTGTCCTTCTTGTCACGGATGATATCGGCCGCTTCAATCACCGCTTTCGCGGAACTGTCGTTTCCGTATAAAATTCCCGCTTCGTGTTTCTCAAGATATTCGATATCAATCTGCGCGTTTTTAAGCGCCTCGACAGTCGCGACATAGGCATACTCACCCTCTTCAGCAAGCCCTATACGGAGCCGGCGGGGAAGCTCTCCTTTCAATTCAGGACGCTCAACGATACCGGTAAGCGCTGAACGGAACCCCATCGGTTTGCGTTCAGGATCGATCCCGATCCCGGATTTACCCTCATACAGTGATTTCTTCACTTCATCAATATTCTTACCGAGACAGGAATAAATTCCCATACCTGAAATGACAACTCTGTTCATACTACCACCAGACAAACAATTTAACATACCGGATCCGCGAATAATGCGATCCGGGAAACGGATATGATTTTGAGCAAGAATACGAAGATATTTTCCGCAAATCAACAACTAAAAAAAGTGATTCAGAAGGCATCCCGAGTATATCGGGCAGTTCCGCCGCGGCGGTCACCAGACAACAGAACCGCTAAAAACGTCAGTAAAGTCCCCCGGTTACCGAGATCACCTCACCCGTAATATACGATGATTTTTCCGATGAAAGAAAACACACGACTTCAGCGACTTCTTCAGGAGTACCGAACCGCTGCATCGGAATAATCTGTTTAAAATCCTTCTCATTGAAGTTTTTGGTCATTTCCGTATGTATGAATCCGGGAGCGACCGCGTTCACCGTAATATTCTTTTTTGCGACTTCCTGCGCGAGAGAACGTGTCGCACCGATGACACCTGCCTTCGCCGCGGAATAGTTCGTCTGCCCCGCGACACCTTTAAGCCCCGAGAGCGACGCCACATTCACAATACGTCCGAATCGGCGGACAAGCATTCCCTTGAGTACAACGCGCGTCACATAGAAGAATCCGTTGAGATCAGTGTTGATCACATCTTCCCATTCCTCCGTCTTCATCCAGAGAAGAAGATTATCGCGCGTAATCCCGGCGTTGTTCACCAGAACATCAATCGTATTATCCGCGTTGGCATCGATCCAACCGCCGAGTACCGACTCAACTTCAAGTCTGTTCGCCACGTCAAAGCGGAGAAGTTCGCCTGATCCGCCGGCGTCCCGTACCATTGAAAGGGTCTTCTCAGCTTCTTCGGTATTCGACCGGAAGTTGATAACTACATGATATCCGAGTTTCGCAATACCGAGTGATACCGCCCGGCCGATTCCGTTGGAACCGCCGGTTACCAGTGCGCATTTCATCATTTCGCCTCTTGTGGTTTCATTTCGGGGGAATTTGACATCATATATTTTTTCATATTCTCTATATCACGGTATTTGGGAGTGTCTTCAATGAACACCGGAACAATCGCACGAAGGTCATCATACACCTTACGCGTATGCGCAGACATCCGGCTCTGCGTCTTCTGATAATCCACAGCCTGTATGAGTGTCATGAATTCTATCGCGAGCACTTCGTACGAATTCTCAATCACCTTCTTGGCGAGAAGCGCCGCGTTTGTTCCCATACTGACAATATCCTGATTGTCATTATTGTTCGGTATCGTGTGGAGATACATCGGATACGCAAGCGTCTGGTTTTCAGCCGCGGTTGAAACAGCGGTGAACTGTACTCCCTGCATTCCGAGGTTGAGACCAAGGACACCGAGATTGACAAACGGGGGAAGCTTGCAGTTGAGCTTGTTGTTAAGCAGAAAATTGAGCTGACGTTCCGCAAGAAGAGAAAGCTTGGCGACCGCGATTTTGAGTTTATCCATTTCAAAGGAGATATAGTCCCCGTGGAAATTTCCGCCATGATACACATTGCGGTGCTCCACATCGATAATCGGGTTGTCACTCACCGATTCAAACTCATTATACACAACCTTCTCAGCATTTACAATCGTGTCCCATATCGCACCTATCACCTGGGGTGCGCAGCGGATGGAGTAATATTCCTGTATCTTCTCGTCAAAAATGTCCTCTTCAACCTTTTTGTCGTAAAGATGCTCTGGGCGTTTCTTCACGAGTTTACTTGTTGAAAGCATATGGCTGAGACATGCCGCGATATAACGCTGTCCCTCATGCAGTTTCACGCAATTGAGTTCAGCTGAATAATAATCGTCAAATGATGAAATGATCTCACTGATCATGGCGGACGCGGTCACCATCCACGCAATGATTCTGCGCGCATACACGAGGTTCACAAGGCCTATTCCCGTCATCACCGATGTTCCGTTTATAAGCGCAAGTCCTTCACGGATCTTGACGGTAAGCGGAGTCAGTTTCAGTTCACGGAACACGTCCTTTGTCGGACGGAGCGTACCCTTATAAAATACCTCACCCTCACCGATGAGAACGAGCGCGAGATGCGCGAGCTGTACAAGGTCACCGCTCGCCCCGACACTTCCGTGCTCGGGAATATACGGGGTTATGTCATGGTTGATGAGATCAGCGAGAATATTAATCGCGTCAATGTGAGCCCCGGAATATCCCTGAGAGAGAGATTTGAGACGCGAGAGCATTGCCGCTTTCACATACAGTTCCGGCAAGGGCGTTGAACAGCCCGACGCATGACTTCGGATCAGATTATACTGAAGTTCCGACAGTTTCTGCGGACTAATCTTGTACTGGGTCATCGGCCCGAGACCGGTATTGATGCCGTAAATGATTTTATCGGTTGAAAAACTTTTCAGGAAGTCATATGCGGCGTTTACTTTTAAAACCGCAGATTCATCAACACTGATTTTCTTACCTTTAAACAGAATGTCACACACATCACCGGGAAGGAATTCTTTACTGATATTCATTTTTTTCTTCTATATGTAGCCATGATTTGAAGCATTTCCGGGATATCCGGGAAGAACCGACTGTCAATTAAAAATTTCCTGTTTTTCTTTAACATATCCTGAATTTGAATATTCTTATCGAGTCGAATAGGAATCCTTGCGAATTCCTATTCTGATTGACAAAGGCGGGGTTAACCGCGTAAAAACGATCCATATATAAATTGCGATGCGCAATTCCCCTCTGTTTGATGAGCCGGAGAAATAATCATCGAAATCCGGTCTGATTCCGCGCTTTGCCGGAACACCACAACAGAGCAGTACCTCGCGGTTTGACAATTCATCTTTCGACAGGAAACCCGGATCTAATGGCGACTTTTTTCTTCAATATATACAAATTTTTCAGCGACCGTCAGTGGATACTCCAACTCGCGATTTTCATCATTACCGGAACATGCGCGGTCTTCGCCTCACATATGGGAATACGGAACCATGATGGAACCCTGTCACCGGACATTTTCTCCGCAAATCTGGAAATCCGGCCATTTGCGGGAACAGGAACCATCATTCTTGTCCTTGTCATCGCGGCGTTTCTTCTCTTCGGGAAAAAGCGAACAGCGATTCTCACCACTGTACCCGCCGCTTTCGGACTTATCTTCGCTCTGGGCGTGATCGCGATGACACGGAAGAGCATATCGTCAGACGCGATCCATGCCATACCGTTTATCGTCGGAATCAGCATCGCGTGGTCGATGATCCTTTTCGGCAATTACCATAGATCACAGTCCGTCAGTCAGACTGTCCGTGATACGGCGCCTCCGTTATTCATCTGCGGAGCGTCCGGAATAATCCCTATGCTTATTCTGCTCCGCGCCGGTAACGACGTGATGCAGGATATGCTCCTTCTTCTCATACTCTCACTCATGGGAGTTACACTGTTCACTGTCGTTGTTTCAGTGCAGATTATCCGCGCGACGCGATACGACATTTCGAACAGTGAGTACGGTATCATTTCCCTGACGGGGAAAATCACGTCATACCCGTGGAAACTCAACCGCGCGATCATTCCGATATTTATCGCCGCAACCGCGGTATTCACGGTACACGCGCACCGTACCGTGATGACGCACGAAATACTCATTATGCCCGCAATCGCCGCGGCAATCGTCTTCACAATACTTCTTCTGTATTACGGAAGATTCGAACTCGCCCTTATCACATTCATTCCTGTCGCGGCCGCTTTCATCTGGACATGCGCAATCCTCTCGTACGCGGGGATTCCCGTTTCGGAATACACCGCAATAGCGCTCATTCTCATAATACCGGCTGGCTGCGGCGCGGGAATATTCGTCGCTGACGGACTCCTCCACGAATACAAAACGGGAAAACATGTCATTGCGGCTCGCAAGACATGGGCGTTGTTGCATACATTCGCCATCCTCGCCGGTGCGGCAGTCGTCGTTCTCGCGGGAAAGGAAGGTGCGCGGATTCCCGCGATAGTGCTTTCAACAGGTGTCGCGATTTCTTTCATCTTCGCGATTTCTATCGAAGTCTTTTTATTCTCATTTTTCATATCTCACCGCACCCGCAAGGGAAAGTTTCCTTATACTCTCATCAACTTGTCGTTCACCGTCACCGCATTTCCCATTTTCGCCATCGGCTGTTTCACTCTGTCATTCATCGGATACGTGCTTTCATTCGCCGTCCCTGTTCCTCACCGGTACAAACAGACGGTACTGCATTTCTTCATCCGCATTTTTACACGGTTTATACTTCTGATCTATTATACACGGAATATCATCAATCCCCAGAAGGAAGATTTCACGAAACCAGCGGTGATTATCGCGAACCATCAGTCGTTCCTCGACATCCTCACGGTTCTCTCACTCAACCGCAAATTCATAATGGTGACGAGCCGCTGGGTGTGGCGTTCTCCTTTTTTCGGAAGAGTCGTCAGAAAAGCGCAGTTCTATCCCATTGAGAAAGGGATTGAGAACGGAATTTCCCACTTCCGCAAAGTGGTGGAGGAAGGATACTCCATCGTCGTTTTCACCGAAGGTTCAAGACAAGGCGATTGTATCATTAAACGTTTTCATAAGGGCGCGTTCTTCCTCGCCGAAAAACTTTCACTCGACATCATTCCTCTCCTCATTCACGGGAACGGCCTTTGCATGACAAAAGGCGACGACTTCTATATGAAGAGCGGACGGCTTACCATGAAAATTCTCAAGCGGATCACTCCCGGAAACACGCAGTTCGGCTCCACATATCAGGAACGCACACGGAACATTGAAAAATTCTTCAAGGCGGAGTATGACGCGCTCGATCAGGAGTGCCGCACCACCGATAACAGATATTTCCCCGACAAGCTGGTGAAGAACTATCTCTACAAGGGTCCTATCCTTGAGTGGTACCTGCGCGTCAAAATGCGCATGGAAAAATACTACAAGCCTTTTAATGACCTTGTACCGTATGAGGCCGACGTAGTTGATATCGGATGCGGCTACGGCTTCCTCCCCTACATGCTCACATTCCTGTCCCCGAAACGTAAGGTGACGGGAATTGATTATGACGCGGATAAAATACGTGTCGCGCTTCACTGCATGTCGAAAAACGACCGTGTCCATTTCATGCATGCCGACGCGTCAAGCTGCGCGCTTCCGCATGCCGACGTGTTTATCCTGAGCGACATGCTTCACTATCTGCCGGTCGAAAAACAGCGTGTTATAATAGAACGCTGCGCGGCGCGCGTAAAAACGGGTGGCATGATAATCATCCGTGACGGTGACGCCAGCCTCAGCGATAAACACAGATTGACCCGCCTCACGGAGTTCTTCTCCACACGGTTCGGATTCAATAAAACCAAGGGAGGTCTGAACTTCACTTCCCGCGATGTGATCCGCAAGATTCTCAAGTCATGCGGCATGGAAGTTTCAATCGTCCGCAATGATGAGCATACATCGAATGTCATCTATATCGCGCGCAAGGAACGCGCGTAAGGGCACACGCTGATTGAATAACCAATTTATACGCAGGAAGGTCTGTGATGAAAACCGCATTTCTTTTCCCCGGTCAGGGAGCTCAAAGCGTCGGAATGGGTCGTGATCTTTACGACGCATTCCCTTTGGCGAAAACACTTTTCGACCGCGCCGATTCTGTACTCGGAACACCGCTGAGCGCAATCTGCTTTGACGGGCCCGACGAAGTTCTCCGTAAAACGGAAAACACCCAACCCGCGGTTCTTCTTGTATCGTACATACTCGCGAAGCTCCTGATGCAGGAGGGAATCACCCCTGACGGCTCAGCGGGGTTTTCACTCGGCGAGTATTCGGCACTCGCGGCGAATGACGTTATTTCACCGGACGACGCGCTCACGCTCGTACGCGCGCGGGGCCTTATCATTGAACAGGCGTACCCCGCGGGAAAAGGCGGAATGGCCGCCGTGCTTGGCCTTGACGACAGCGTCGTGGAAGAAATCTGCGCACAGTTCGGGGATGAAGTCTCCGCGGTGAATTACAACTGTCCGAACCAGATAGTGATAAGCGGCGAAAAATCAGCGCTTGAGAAAGCATGCGCGCTCTGCGACGCGGCGGGCGCGAAACGCTCGATGATGCTCAATGTCAGCGGGCCGTTTCATTCACCTCTTCTGAAAAGCGGACACGACAAACTCGCGCACGAAATCGCCTCCCGCGCGTTTTCTCCCTTGGGCAGCGTGAAGATTGTATCGAACACCACCGCTGAATATCACACGGACGACACAATCAAAGACACGCTTGCCGCGCATTTGCATTCTCCCATATATTGGAAGAAAAGCATGGAGCGCCTCTTCACTGACGGATTCGACACCTTCATTGAAGTGGGTCCCGGCAAGGTTCTGTCAGGATTCATGAAAAGCATTGACCGTTCAAAGAAATGTTATGCGGTCTGTGACGCCGCATCTCTCGAGGAAACGATCAGAGCCGTAAAAGGAAACTGATGTACGCGATCTGATCTAGCGCAGTGTGCGAGTTATATTATTTTTAAACCGCTTAACGTTTGAAATTGCGGATGATATTTCGAGATACAAGATTAACCAGGGCATTTTAAGGTGTGACCGGTACTATAAAGATTAGTCCGATTAAAATGCCTGGACTCTTTCGCACACAGCCTTATAGCATTTCACGATATGATTAGGTTGAAGCTGTACCACGAAATACTTTATACAATTCATTATTTACCAACACCTGAACGACAAGAGAAGCCGGAATTAAATTCCGGCTTCTCTGTTATATTTAATCAATAGGAGGATTAAATCATTTGTTAGCGCATTTCACGATATGATACAAGCATTTTAGAATGGATTATGGTGTATGCTACAAGGCACACCGTAAAATGCTCTGTTGGAGTTGTGCCACGAAATATCTTTCATTTCCCAAAAAAATGTAAAGATATTTCTGCACAGCTCCAACTAAATACATTATTTGATTCGTGAAATGCTATATAATCCGCCGGCGAAGACCGCCGTAGGCTTACCATGAGACTTCATCAATCACAATAGATCCTTTTACGGCCGGCGAGGACAATCCCTTTCGTATCAGGATGCCGAACCCTCTCGCCTGACGCGCGTCTCCGTTTTCAGTCTTTTCAAACTTATGCGTAAGCGTGATCCATCCCGCTTTATTGATGACCACCGGTTTACTCCGGTCTTCCTTCCATCCGTACGTTGACATACACGTCAGAAGCGCTTCGTATTTTTTTCCCTCAAAACTCTTGGGCACATGTATCCTGAATGAAATAGTTTTTCCCGACAGATCCTCGACATGATCGAAGGTAGTTCCGGCGCCGCCCTCGCGGTCTTTCGTGAAATCGGTTTCTAGCACAACAGCTCCCTGCGCGGACGACTCGCTGTCTTTCGCGGAATATACCATTTTTCTGAGCGCACCATTGCTTTCCCAGTCGTACATTTCCGTGCGGGATTCGAATCCGTAACGATACGATCCGTACGCGATATCGGTGAAATCATACGGAGTCCGCGCTCCCTTCGCGTACGCGAGCCTTACTCCCTCCACGAACGTTATGCGCGAGTTGGTGTAATGATCCGCGTCGGGATTGAACCGGTGTACAAATGAAATATTTCTGGCCTTGAGTTTGTCAACCGCATCGAATAGCTTACGGTTAGGTTCGCAGATATTCACATCAGCGTACGGTAATGACGGACCTTCGTTTCCGCCGTATGACATGTAGAGAAAAACGGGGACGGGGCCTTTATACGCGCTGATTCCTTCCGTAATATTATCGACGTCGAAGTCGGGCAGATACGCGCTCGAACCCACGACTCCGCTGAACGGCACGTCGCCTGATCTGAGACTTTCAATGAATGCATAAAGCGAAAAATGGCCCCCCGCCGACGCGCCGACAAGGGTCCGCTTTGTCTGATCGCATGAGAATTTTTTCTCAACGAAAGGAATTACGTCGTCTTTGATCGACTTCAGAAAAGGTGACGGATTCGACACAAGATCTTTCATCCGTATCCGCTGCACGTCGTACCCTTCAGGATACCCGATTCCCACCACAAGCACGGGGGGAATCAGCTTCTTATATGAAAGATAATGAAAATACTTGTGATCAACTCTGCGCCAGTGTCCGTCGGTGATATACACAACGGGGAGGTTCTTTAGTTTTTCACTTCCCTTTATATAACTGATATCAACGCGAAGCTGTGAAGGGATGCCGGCCGGTTTGATGACCGCACTTTCCATGACCATCTCCGGCGTATATATATCGTGACCTATCGATAGTACGCTGTTCTTCGGATTCTCACTCTTTGCGGAAGAAATCCCCGCCGCAGTGATGAATATTCCGATCGTCAACGCACCCGCGATGAGTAATCCCGTTTTCAGATACAATCTCATATTCCGCCTCCTTGTCATTCAACAACGGTATCATCGCACAGTACGGAAACCCTGTCGTCCTGACTTATAAGGAAAGCTCTTTAATCTAGCCGCGTTGATATATATTTTATTCCGGAAATGAGGAATCTTTGTTCCGGGACGGGTCATTCACATGCACGTATTTCTCGACACAGGATTTGCGGAATGACGATGGCGTCACACCCGTGTGCTTCTTGAAAACAGAATTGAATACAGACTTTGAATTGAATCCCGCGTGGAAACACACTGATATGATACTTTCCCCCTGCGCGGGATCGGCGAGTAGCTCTCGCGCGTACTGTACTCTATAATGGTTCACAAAATGGAAAAAGTTATTTCCCAACAGGTCGTTTATAACCTGCGAGATGTGGTGTGTCTGAATGCCGGTCATTGCGGAAAAGACCCCGAGAGTGAGATCCGGATCGAGATACGGACGCTGAGTCTCCATGCAGCTCTGTATCGCGATCAGGTATTCTTTTTTCTTGTCATCCGGAAGGTGATTTTTACGATACTTCGGTACCGACGACTCTCCTTCATCGGCATGAGATATCCCGGCGGAATCCTTTCCAGTATCAGGCTCATGAATCTTCGCAAATATTTTCGGTCTGACAAGAGCAAGAAAACCTACGCAATATACGGATAGCGACAACATGATGAAACTCGCCGTTGAGAACAGATACGCGTACACGGAGCGGTGATGATCGAAATACATCCCGATACCCGTTAATCCCATTACTCCGAACGCGATAACAATAAAAGCGACAAGCCAGGTGAGACTTATATCCCGGGTGTTTGAATAGAAGCGCAGTATCCATGTCCGGTATTTACCGATAACCATCAGTGATGCGCTCAGATACACTGCAATCTGCACCAGAAACACGACACACAGCATGCTGACGAACCGCGGAACCATCCTGTCGTCGTACATGTAAAACAAATCGATGCTCAGATACACCGGCTCATAGCACGACGCCATAAATATGAGAGCGACCAGAATCGCGGGAACAAAGTGTATGACGACGAATTTCCGGCTTCCGGAGTGATTGGTGAGAACACCGGTATACAAATATATCAGCGGTCCGAAAAGATAATTTATGACCTGCCTGCCTACTAAAACAGTCTGGTACGCGGACAGGGACACTTCCCCCGTGACATACATCTTCCACTGATCATACCATCCGTTTGACCAGTACAGGTATTCCGCAAGCAGATCAAATGATATGAGGAATACGATGAGGGCGAAGATCTTCCCGGACTTTCCTCTTTTTACAAAAAGACAGCCGGAAAGAAAAAATCCCTGAATTGAGCCAAAGAGATAAAATATAATAAGGTATCTTTCCATTGTCATTTTTCCATAAACCGTATATCGAACGATGAGCGCAAATCTGTCCATAAAATAAATCTGTTTATTGCGGTCATTCCTGACAAAATGTTACCCGACAACACAGTCAATATTCCGCACAATCACCCGGAGATCAATGGTTTTATTCCAAATATTCAGACACGGCATGTTTATGGATTGCAATCCGGAAAGGGAAAGGCATATACTATCCCGATAGCGGTAATCGTGAATTCGTATCGCATCATACCGAGTTCATGAGTGTGCCGTATGGAATTCACAGTCTGGCCACAATCAGGAGAGTTACTATGAACGAGCCAACCAACGCACTGAGAACCGCCTCAACCGCGGCTGCATTCACCGCTTCAGCGATCGTCGCCGTCTTAATCATATTCATACTTCTTCTGCTTAAAGGGGGTGACAGGGGTTTCTTCGCGGGAGTCACCATCGCGGCCATCGGATCTATCTGCGCCTGCGCGTCGCTTTTCATCGCGGTGTATTCCTTCCGCTCCACGGCTCAGATAAAAGCGGAAGGAACCGCAAAAAAGATATTGATCGCATGCATCATCATCGACGGCGCCTATATCGCACTCACATTCGTCTCACTTGTGTTCGCATGGGTACTGTTCAGCGCGCTCAGCAATTAATTGACCTGCAGTTGTCGCAGTTCCCGCATTCCTCCGCCGGTTCATCGAAATATTGATGAATATAATCTCGGCGGCAGTTTTCGGTCTTCACATAGTTGAGCATGGCGATAAGACGGTCTTTGTCCCGCATCTGTTTCATTCTGATAATATCAGGATTCAAAATCTCTTCAGGAAGCTCTCCGGCAATCGAAAGATTAAGCGAATCAATCGATCCGGCCGTGACACCGTACCTGTCAAACAGACTGAGCACGGTCTGAAGACGGTTGTCCGAACGGTCACGATGAACGATCTTCTCCTGAATGTCCTCATACTCCATCGACTGAAGCGACGCACCGCACGATTTCATGACGGAGTACGCGGTACGCATGAACGACGCGTCGGGATTGCGCCACTCGAGAAACTGAATCTGAACGGCGAGATCATCCTGCGTATAGAAAAGAACGCAGCGCGAAGGTTTTCCGTCCCGCCCCGCGCGGCCGATCTCCTGATAATACGATTCAACCGAATCGGGAATCTCGGCGTGAATCACCGCGCGGATGTCGGGCTTATCCACGCCCAGACCGAACGCGTTAGTCGCCAGCATCAGGCACTTCTCGCTTTTAAGGAACAGATTCTGCGTACTGCGGCGTTTCTCGGGCGGAAGTTTGCCGTGATAGATCAGATGACGGCGGTGACGCTGCTTCACGTCGAGCCATTCGGAAAATCGCTCGAGACTTTTGATGAGCGTGAAATACACGATCACCGCGCCGGAATTCTTCCCGATCTCTTCGTATATCATTTCAAACTTTTCAATCTCACCGACTAGATCGTGCACCTCGAGCGAAAGATTGTGCCGGAAAATCCCCGAGTTAAAGAACGCGACCTCTCCTTCCGGTATCCCTGTCGCGCGGATAATATCGGCACGTACATCTTTTGTCGCCGTGGCGGTGAGCGCGACCGTCACGGGATTGCGTAGAACGTCTCTGATAAACGCGATGCGCGCGTAATCGGGACGGAAGTCGTTTCCCCACTGGCTCACACAGTGCGCTTCATCGAGCGCGAGGAGATCCACGCGGCATTGTGAAATCATGTCAATAAATTGACTGTTTTTGAAACGTTCGGGTGAAACATACAGAAGTTTGAATTTACCCGCGCTCGTATCACGAAGCCGCGCGTCGCGTTCTGCGCGCGAAAGCGATGAGTTGATAAACGCGGCGGCGATCCCTTTTTTACGGAGCGCGTCGACCTGATCTTTCATGAGAGAAATAAGAGGCGACACCACAATGGTGAGTCCGTCGTTGACAAGAGCGGGAAGCTGATAGCAGAGCGATTTTCCCATGCCGGTCGGCATCATCACCAGCGCGTGTTTTCCGGAAAGTACATGAAAAATAATCTCTTCCTGCGCTCCCCGGAACTCATCAATACCGAAAACCGTTTTCGCACATTCACGCACCCGTGCGCGCAGCGTTATATCGTCATTCATTGATCGACTCCGTAAATCCGTATGCGGACAACCATAATCGGAGGACGGCTATAATTGTCAACAGATGAAAAGATCAGGACGGATGAATGGATGTCCCGCGGGGACGGGCCGTGAAGGTCAGCTGACGCCCCGCTGCGAATCTCTTACTGCTCCGTGATACGGAGTACATAGTGATCCGCAGCGGGTTCACCGCGTCTGTCACGGCTGTCCGCTCCGTGACAATCATCCGCGGAAATCGGCGATCATCCGGTCAAATAATTGATTAATCCGCGGATCGACAACCTGCCGCGACACGTCCGCGCCGTGCCCATTGTAATAATCGACGATTTCACGCGCTCCTGTCGTAAATGGAATAATGCATTCAAACTCCGGAACAAATTCCCTTATTTTGGAATTATCGAAGATCATGCTGTGCGTCTTGTCGCCGAGGAGAGAATCTCCCATCGCCTTGTCGTATCGGGCGATCACGTCCGACGGAATATGCACGATGTGCGGCTCAACCCCGAGCATGGCGGCGAACACGCGATGTATGGCGTCCCATGTGAGGAACTCGTCAGACGTTATGTGAAATGTCTCCGCGACCGCGTCGCTGTTGCCGAGAAGACCCACGAGTCCCACCGCGAAATCCTGATGATGGGTAAGCGTCCACAGTGATGAACCGTCGCCGTGCACCACCACGGGCTTTCCCTTCTTCATCCGGTCGAGCACCGTATAACCGCCCTCGATCGGCACGAGCGTTCTGTCGTAGGTATGCGACGGGCGTACTATCGTGTACGGAAAACGCTCCGTGCGCCACGCTGCGCGCAGAATATTCTCGCACGCGATTTTGTTCTGCGAATATTGCCATATCGGATTATAAACCGGGGTGTCCTCGGTCACGGGAAGGCGCGACGGCGGAGTCTCGTATATCGACGCCGAGCTTATGAATATATACTGATCAGTAATTCCTCTGAACAGCCGTATGTCGCGTTCAATGTCGGCCGGCTCAAACGCGATCCAGTCAACAACCGCGTCGAAGGTGTGTCCCGCGAGCGCTTTACGCGTCCCCTCTTCATCATGAATATCAGCGGTGATGTTCACCACTCCCCGCACCGGACGAACCGCACTGCTTTTTCCGCGCGTAAGGTGACAAAGTTCAATTCCCTCTTCTATCGCGAGCGCTGAACTCGCCGAACTGATGACCCCGGTTCCACCGACAAACAACACTTTCATAGTATACCTCTTGCTTTCCATTATCGTAACTGAACCGATAACTCCGGTCAATGTATTAATCCATTACGCAGTACTGTATTTGTTTGAATGATTTTTTTGCGCAAATTTCCGCATTCATCCGTATTACATATTGACAATCCATTGATTAATATTATGTTATAGGGGAGAAAATGGAACAGGTTATGGAACTCACGGAAGAACAACTCAGACAAATAGGTAATTACGTAAGCCGCAACTTCGATGAACTTATTGAACGGAGCCGTTACGCCCAGTCGCGCAACTATGAAATATCTGTGATCGAACGCATAACCCGCGTGGAAGAAGAACTCAAATCACAGCGGGAAATTATGATGTTCGGATTTCAGCAGATGGAAAAGCGATTCGAGGCGATGCAGAAATACATGGACAAACGTTTCGATGATGTCAACCGCCGCTTCACGATGCTCATGTGGGCCATGGGCGTCGGCTTCACCCTCACCACCACCGCGGTCTCGATTGTTTCTGTTCTAACGAGATAATCGGGAAAAAGCGAACATTCAAATTGCATTCCGCAATTGTAAACCGTTATCAATAATTGCGCACTAAAATTAATATATCGAGAGAAATCACCGGACATTCATCGCGTTGAAAATCCGAATCGGATCACCCGCATTCATCAAAATTGTTAAAAATTACTCTTTACACATAGTACCCCAGATTTATTTTATCCGTCTGGGAAACAATTATGCCTGTAATTATCAAAACCGCCGCGCTGCTCACCCTGTCAAATGTGTTTATGACATTCGCCTGGTACAGCCATCTCAAAAATCTCAGTTCATCAAAATGGTACATCGCGGCTTTCGCAAGCTGGGGAATCGCGTTTTTTGAATACATGATCCAGGTTCCGGCAAACCGGATAGGTTATTCCACGCTCAACCTCGGTCAGCTCAAAATAATGCAGGAAGTGATCGCCCTTTCGGTATTCTTTCCCTTTGCCATTGTCTACATGAATCAACCTTTTAAAATGAACTATATCTATGCCGGAATCTGTCTTCTCGGCGCGGTCTATTTTATTTTCAAATAAACACGCCTCCGCGCAGTGTCTGATCACCGCTGTTTTTACGACGTTTCTGATTGACAAGCAGTCTGCTCTGATTCATACTACCGGCCGACATGAAAAGCAAAATACTTATCATTGAGGACAGCCTGTCCTTTGCGACTTACATGAAAGACCTCTTCAAGGATGAGTATGATGTGACCATATCTCATCAGGTTGAAAGCGGTCTTGCCGTTGCGGCAGAACTCCTTCCCGACCTCATTCTTCTTGATATTATCATGCCGGACATCAACGGATATTCCGCGTGCGCACGGCTTAAACAGCAAGATACCACTCGCGACATTCCCGTCATATTCATATCATCATTGGGTGAAACACAGGATCAGACAAAGGGCTTGAAGGCCGGAGCGATCGATTATATTGTCAAACCGATCAATGTTGAAATCGTCAAAGCGAAAGTGCGCAACCATATCGAGATGCGGCAATACTTCAACCACATTGAGAACATGTCTCTCATTGACCCTCTTACCGGAATCGGAAACCGTCGTCAATTTCAGGAACGCATTGAGGCCGAACTGCGCCGGGCATCAAGAAGCGGTCAGCCCCTCGCGCTCTTCATGATAGATATAGATTACTTCAAACAGTATAATGACAGCTTCGGTCATCTTGAAGGAGACAACTGCCTTAAATCTGTCGCAACCGCAATCAGCGATTCGCTCAAACGCGGCGGAGACATCGTTACCCGGTTCGGGGGAGAAGAATTCGCGGTCATCGCACCCGAGGTTCCGGCTGAAGCGGGAAAAATGATGGCGGAAAAAATCCGCGTCTGCGTGGAAGAAATGCGGATACCTCATCCGGAGTCCTCCGCATCGGTATTCGTTACCGTCAGCGTGGGCGGAACCATTCATATGCCCGGAGCCCGCGGTGAAGCTTGCGAAATCATCCGTAAAGCGGACGAAGCGCTGTATAAGGCGAAAAACAGCGGACGTAATAAAGCGATCATGCTCGTCTGAACACTCCTCACTTCATTGACAGCATCCCGGTTTTTATCATCTTCGAATAAAAGTTATCACCACGGATAAGTTCCTTATGCGTTCCCATCCCCGTGATCCGGCCCCGGTCAATTATTACGATCCGGTCACATCCTTTCACCGTTGACAATCTATGCGCGATAACTACCGATGTGCGGTGTCGCATAACGCGCGCGAGAGCTTCCTGAATCAGCTTTTCCGATATGGTGTCCAGCGAACTGGTCGCTTCGTCGAGAAGAAGAACCTTCGGATCACGCACAATAGCACGGGCAATCGCGAGCCGCTGACCCTGCCCGCCCGACAACCGCATTCCTTTCTCACCGATGACGGTGTTCAATCCATCAGGCAGATCCCTGACAAACTCAAGCGCGTTAGCCGACTCGAGTGCGCGTTTCACCATCGTATCGGACACGCGCGTTGAGCCGTACAGCGCATTCTCACGTATCGTGCCGGTGAAGAACACCGTTTCCTGCGTCACGACTCCCGTATGCGAACGGTATGAACGCAAGTCGAGCTCCGTCATATCCTTCCCGTCAAGGAATATGCGGCCTTCCGTCGGCCGCACGAATCCGAGAAGAAGCGACAGCATCGTACTCTTGCCCGCACCGCTCGGCCCCACGAACGCGACAGATTCACCGCTTTTAATTTCAATATTGATATCGTCGAGCGCCTTCCGCTTCGATGACGGATAGTTAAACGACACATTTTCAAGTACGAATGATCCCCTCACGTTCCGCACGCGCTTTTTGCCATCATTGCGTTCCAGATCATCCGCGTCGAGAAGCTCCATGATCGATTTGATGGATTCTCTCGCCTGAGTGAGAATCGGAACCATATTCATGATACCGACGATTGATCCCGATATTGTCGCGAAAAAGGTGTTGAACATCACCACATCACCGATAGTGATATACCCCTTGAAACTCGCGTACACACATCCGAGAAGGAACAATGTCTGGGTGAATGTGAAAGAAACCCAGCCGGAAGTATTGAATGTCTCAACCGTAAAATCAAACCGCCGTGCCGTCTGAAGAACATCCCGCAGTTTCTTCTTCAGTCTAGATTTTTCGAAATCCTCCATTCCGTGCGCGCGTGTTACCGGCACCATCACAAGCATCTCCGACAGTCCCGCGCTCATTTCCTCAAAACTCTGCCGGTACCTGCTCGATGTTGACGACAACCGCTTTCCGAAATACCGGCGGATAACAACGGATATCGGCACCAGAACAAGGAAAAACAACAGCGCTTCAGGGCGGCGTATCGCGATTGCCACCAACGCCACCAGAATATTGACACCGGTGGAGAACAGCATGAAGATCGCCTGCTGAGGAAGTTTCTCAAGCACTTCAATATCACGGATCGCCTTTGACTGGAGCCGCCCCGAACTGTTTCGCGCATGATACAGCACCGAAAGATTCTGCACTTTATCCGCGATCGCAAGCCTCACATTATGGCTCACTCCGCGTGTAATCTGACTCATGAGTATACCGCGAATCAAGGATGAAGGAATGTTCACCGCGATAACGAGCAGAAGTCCCACGCCGTATACAAATAGACGGTTAAAACGAACCTCATCACTTTCACGCGAAAGATCAATAAGGAGCGCAATAAGAATAGGAGATATCCATACGTACAGGTTCTGAACGATAAAAAACGAAAACATGATGATTGTTTTGCGCACATACGGCGCGTAGAAGCGCTGGTAGAAGGTCATGATTGTCTCCCGGATACGGACTCTCTCTTACACAGAAATAAAAACGATCGTCTGCCGAATTCATTCTTGAACCATATCCGTGTAATTTCGTGTCAACTACGTGTAAAGACTTTTAATCATGAAATTATAAACTCAATCAGCCATTTGCGCAATACGCAAAAAAATCGGCAAACCCGCGGATATGTATTTCATTTCTTCAGTTCGTTCATCTTTTCAAGAAATGAGAGCATTCCGTTTTTCAGTGCTTCCATAGAAAGAAAGAATATCTTTTTATAACTGTTCTGCTCAGGAAGGAATTGTTCAACTGTAACCCATACACGGTTGTTGACGAGAAACACTTTCGCTCCTTTGGTTACCCGTGTCGCGTGTTCCGCCGCACGGATTATCCGCAGACGGTCATTCTCTCCGTCAATTTTCCAATCGCTCGCGAGAACCATGCGGAAAAATTTAGGCGCGTCGTTCTCCACCTGAATGAAATAATACTGTCCCTCACACATGAATCCGACATCACCGTCTTTATCGATACGTCCGCGGTATCCCTGCGTTTCGAGAAACGCGACATACTCCTTCCGGAGATCATTTGTGTTCTTCGGAATATCTTTCCCCTGTGCCGACACAGTACCCGCCGTAACAGAAAAAAACAGTGTTACTATTGCAATGACAAGAATTTTGAACGAGTAATTCATTATCAGATTCCACTCCGCCTGAAAGTGCTTTTCTCTCATTACACACATCTATACACGTGCCTGCGATCTGGTCAATCATTATCATAGTGTCCGATTTTACATGTAATCTGTCACATAACAGACGTAAATTTCAAAAAGCCCGACCGGGTATATCGTAAAAGCACAACCGGATTCATATTTTTTCAAATAATTTGTTGACAAAAGATGTGATCTACCGCCTAACTCTGCGGTTTTCAAGAAAAACCATGCGCTCGCGCATATCAGTTTTTTTGGAGGTTTCTAATGATTAATGAAATGCTTTATGAGAAGGATCTGCTGACAAGACATGCAGACGCACGGTCTATTAAAGACGGTACGTTCATTATGCGGAGAAGCGATTCGCTTGAGCAATCCGCGCTTCTATCCACTCAAAACGACGGAACATTTTTCGCGCGGAACATTATTGATCTCAACGAGAATGAGTTCGTCGCGGGGCAGGGAATTATTCATCCCGACACGAATGATGAAATCTACGAAGTCAATTCAGAATACGGCAACAACAGCGACACCAGTACCGCACTCGCCGTCATCTCCCGTTCAGCGCTCTTTGAACGTTACGAATCTCTCCGCGATGAAATACTCACCTTTGTGCAAAGCGCGTTCGCTCCGAAATATATTCTGTTCCTGAAAAAAAATGATGCGCTTCACAACATATTCATTCCGATTCAGCAGCGATTCAGGATCGGCCGTTTCGCGATTCGGGATAAGTGGGAGAATCTGAATTCGGAACGTTTTCACAAAATGCTCGATCGTCTTATCAAAAACGAGTATGTCACGTATATGGGATATCTTCCGCACGGCACGAGCGTCAAACCGGTGTTCTATTCTCTGGGAACCGAAACGCATCTTGAAACAGATCTCAATCTTAAAAAAGAACCGTTTCTCTACACGTCAAACTGCGGAGGCAATATCAAGCTGCATATGGTCAAGGGAGATACGAAATATTTCCTCGTCGATGCCGGGTCGAGCTACAAAGGAAATGGAGTGAAGACCAGTCTCGACGAAGCTCAGGATGTCAGCGAATCCCTTGCGACGCTCTATCCCAAGCACCACTTCATTCCGGTTGAGGGACGCGGTGCGATCGGATCGCACTGTACATTCTGATATGATACAATCATGCGGATTATTTTCTCGGCTTCGCGCGGGCCGTCGGTTCGGCTTCGCGCGGATTGTCCGGCCAGTAATGGCGCGGATATCTACCGGCAAGTTCTTTCTTCACTTCGGGGTACGCGCGGTCCCAGAATCCTCCGAGATCGCGCGTTATCTGCACCGGCCTCTGCGCGGGAGAAAGAAGATGAAGCATGACGGGAATTCCGCAGACGAGAGGTGTATCAACACAGCCGAAAAACTCCTGAAGCCTGGCCGCAAGTACCGGGATATCCCCATCCATATAATTAATTTCACGGCTGCTTCCCGATGGGAGGACAATCCGCGCGGGAGCGAGCACATCGAGTTCAGCCTTGTTGCCCCACCCCAGTCTCGTCTCAAGTGCGGTAACAAGGATCGTTTCGTCTATAACAGCGCCGCCTCCGGTTTGAGCGAACGGAACGATCCATTCGCCGGATTCATTTAAGAGCGCATCGTCTTCGAACGACGGAACATTACCCAATCGGCCGTTTCGCATAACGAAACGTATCCGCGCGACGTATTGTTTCGACGCGTCATTCCACGGAAGACACGAGATGCCCTCACTCGTAATTCTTTCCCTCACCGCGTCAGTGATTTCTGATGCGTCCGGTTTCTCCGCGGCTGTCTCGCGGATCACAAGCGATCCTACCGCCCGTACACTCCGCGCGCGCAATGACCATCCGTTCCATTCGAACTCGCGATGTTCAGTGATCGGTCCCGCGACGCCGCTTTCAACAAGCGTACGGCTGATAGGAGCCGCGAGAAGAATTTTCGCGTCGTGCAATCCCCCTTCAATCTCGGGAGCAACGAGGAACTCTCCGTCCGAAAGTGACCCGCGCACAATTGCCGCGCGCCCTCCGGTGAGAACCCATCTCGATTGTCCGCCTTTGCCGTCCCCCGTTTTCCTCGCCGCCCGGTCTGGAAACGCATGAAGAAGAATAGCTCCCGCCATATCAGGGTCTATCGAGCTCGGGTCAAACGAAGTTCCCGCCAGACGCATTATCCTCTTCGCCTCATCACCCGCACGTCGCGCCCGATCGGTTCTGATATTCGCATAACCGCCTTTGTTCCATGACAACCACAACGAAATACGATCCCTGAAGTCCGCGTCAGCGCCAGGCGCGATATCATCTTCTTCCAGAAGCGCGGCAATGAGCGCTCCGCATGATCCGTGCCCGATATCAGCAGCATCACGCACCATCTTCCCTAAACGCGGGTGTAAACCCATATTCATCACACCCTTTCCCGCTTGGGTGATTTTCCCGTTGTCATCGAGCAAATCCAACATACGGAGAAGCTGTTCAGCCCGCGCGCATGATGCGGGAGGGGGAGTAGTGACGAACTTCATTTCATGCGCGGGGGTTCCCCATAATGCGCATTCCATAACAAGGGGTGCGAGATCGCCTGATGTGATCTCAGGCGCAGTATCTCTCTCCAACACCTCGTGTTCTCCCCACCAGCGGTAACACACTCCAGGAGCGAGCCGTCCTGCTCTGCCCCGTCTCTGTTCAGCGGATGACATGGAAATCCGCGCTGTCTCTGTGTGATCCATTCCCGTACGCGGAGAATACCTCACACGGCGGCAATACCCGAGGTCCACAACGGCGCGGACATTCGGGATGGTGAGACTTGTCTCCGCTACGTTAGTTGACAGTATCACCCGCCGCCGCGTACCGTCACCGCCGGCAATGATTCTTCTGCTTTCCTCGGGAGGAAGCGAACCATGAAGAACCACCGTCTCGGCGCCGCTCGATGACGCGTCAAACAGCTCTTTCGCACGCAGAATTTCACGAAATCCGGGAAGGAATATAAGCACGTCTCCTCCGGAAATCTCAGCATGAGCGAGACAGCCCAGACGATATGCCGCATCCCACATCTGTTCTTTCGCACGCGGAGGACAATAACGCAGATCAACCGGAAAACTCCGTCCCGGCACCGACATCTTTTCCATTTCACCGTATGCGGATTCAATATCATCAGTGGAGAGCGTGGCTGACATCACCACGACAGAAAGATCGGGACGTAACGCCGCGCGGCTTTCCATAACAAGCGCGAATCCGAGATCCGCATGTATGCTCCGTTCATGGAACTCATCGAATATCACCGCACTGTATTCTTCGAGCGCCGGATCATTCTGTATCATACGGGTGAGAATCGCCTCGGTCACCACCTCAAGTCTGACATCCTTCCCCGTTATTGTTTCCTGCCGCGTCCGGAGCCCCACTCTTCCTCCCGGCTTTTCGCCGAGCAGGAACGCGATCCGGTCAGCGGCTGCCCTCGCCGCGATACGTCTCGGTTCCAGCAGTAGAATTTTCTTTCCATTGAAATGCGGGGCCTGGATTAGTTTCCATGGTACCAGAGTGGTTTTACCCGCGCCAGGCTGCGCCGACAGCGACAGTATTTTCCCGCAGGCGGCCTTTTCAGCAATGCGTTCAAGTTCAGTATATATTGGAAGAGATTCAATTCCGTTCATTCACAATGCACCCGCATCCCGTGCTGTATCCGTCAAGAAAGATTCCGGCTGCCGATCGTAATAGCGGGATCCGCAGTCATCTGCCCTAAAGTTCATATATTTAAATGTATTACATGAATGCATACAATCATTTCAATGTCATTTAACCAATCCGCCCAAACTGCAATTTTACAGAAATAAAATAATTGCATAAGAAAACGCTTCAGGGTATTCTTCAATGGATTGTACTGTCTGTTGATTGCGTTATTTAACTTAGAATCGGATTTTCGTCACCGTATCACTGCCGGAAACAAACTGGCGCATGCGGGCGAATTAACGGTTAATTCACCTGTTCTTAATAATTTATTTATGCCGCAATGGTTTTATTCGTTCACGGGAAACATTCCGGCACAGCCGATATCCCGCGAATCAGCGTTAACAGACAAACGCAACGATTCACCGTATCAATATTTTAAGAGGTAATTACATGAAAAAGATTCTCTTCACGATTATCGCGATCCTCGCCACCACGGCGGCTTTCGCTGAAGATCCGGCGGCACCAGCCAGTCCGTTCAAGTACAGCGGAGCGGCATACGCGTACGGCGCGCAGTTTAAAACAACAACCAAAGACCAGTCAGCGGCGTACGGCGGATACCGTTTCCGTCCTTATTTCTCGTATCTCACTGAAAACGTTGAAGCAACAGTGAAATTTGAAATCGACCAGGTTTTCGGCGGAAGCAAGGACAACTCAAAAACCTCAGCCGACGGTAAACAGCAGGCCGATGTCGGTAACGACGAAAAAGCCCTCGAAGTCAAAGCGGCGTTTCTCAAATTCAAAGTGCCCGCTGTAGCAGGGCTTTCAATCAAAGGCGGCGCGGATGAGTACAAAACTGTAGGCGGATTCACATGCGGCACAGAGTTGGGACTTGGACTCATTAACTACAAGGCTGATATGTTTGATATCACCTTCGCCGCGGCGAAAGTATGGGAACCCAGTGTACTCGACACCAAGAAAGATACCACAACCGAAAAAGATGACGTAACGTTCTATGCCGCTGACGCGACTCTCACACTCAGTGATTCAATCAAGATCAGACCCGCTCTCTATGCCATTCAGGGAGAGAAGAACCAGGTTGACTCAAAAGTTCCGTTCACCGGAAAAACAGCGTTTATTCCCTCACTCGGTGCGAATCTCAAATTCGGATCAGTCAGTGTTGATCTTGCCGCTGCATATGGTACATGCGGTAAAGATGAAACCGATACCAAATACAGCGGTTACGCAATCGATCTTGCTCCGTCATTCAAAGCAAGTGACGCGTTCACCCTTAACGCATTCTTCACCATGCTTTCAGGCGACAAAGCGACAAGTACCGATAAGAATGAATCATTCAAATCATTCACACTCAAACAGGATGGATGGGGAAGACTCTTTATTCTTGAAGATCAGATGACGTTCAATAATGCCGACACCAAATTTCACGCGTACGGTGACGTGAGAGGGTACGAAACCGGTTATTATGTTATCGGCGCAAATGCCATATACAAGATGTCGGCGATTGAAATCAAAGGTCAGGCAGGATACGGACAGCTCAGCAAAGTCGCTTCAGGTGAGAAGAAAGATCTCGGCGTGGAATTCGACGCATCGATTTCATACGAAATCGAGAAAAACGCGAAACTCATCGTTGAAGGAGCATACCTCGCGACAGGAAAAGCATTCGGAGAAACCGGCGGACTCGGAAAATCTACCAAGAAACAGGCGGCACTCTACGCAGCTCTTGGAATGTCATACAAGTGGTAGTTTTCACCGGAGTATGACAAAATCGTATCAATCGGATTCCAGATACTATTCATAATAGATCCTCAAATCCTTTTTAATACGCTCATAAAAGACGGTTCCTTCGGGAACCGTCTTTCTATATTCAATATGACTCTTCAATTACATCACGTCATCAAACTCATTATACGCTTTCGATCCCGAACAGCCTTGAATTACTATTGACAACAATCATTGTCATACAATTTCTAACGCTGATATGAGACGAGGAAAAAATAATCATGATCAATGAAATATCCCCGCATCGTTTTGATAACCAATTCCGCGCCATCGACCGAATTGAAGATAATGATTATATTCTGCACTTCCGCGATAGTTCTGTACTGCTTAAAAAAGATGGGAACGGATTCACTCTGCCGCGAAGATCGGATCTGCCGACCAGTCCGGTCTTTACAGGAAAACATTTTCTGTTCACGATTGATTCTGTGCCGTGCTTTCTTATATGGGACACCCCGGTAATACATGAAACTGATTTTGAATACAGAGCCGTAAGTCTCACCCGCAAATGGGAACGGAAGGAGTTCGCATGGGTCTGCGCCGCCGGGCATCAACTTATGGAATGGTATATGAGTAACAGGTTTTGCGGCAAATGCGGAGCGCCGACTCATGAGAAAAGCGATGAGCGGGCTATCCGCTGTGACAAATGCGGACACACGGTCTATCCGAAGATTTCTCCCGCGATAATCACCGCGATCACGTGTAACGGAAAAATTCTGTTGGCGAATAATTCGAATTTTCCGGCGAACAGATTTTCACTGATTGCCGGATACGCTGATATCGGCGAATCACTTGAAGAAACCGTCATCCGGGAGGCGAAGGAAGAAGTCGGCCTTGATGTCACAAACATCAGATATTACAAAAGTCAGCCGTGGCCTTATTCGGGTTCAATGATGATCGGTTTTTTCGCGGAAGCTGACGAGAACCAGCCGATCATCGTCGACGGAAAAGAAATCACTGAAGCTCATTGGTATACCGCGGACAATCTCCCCGATCATCCTGAAAACCTGAGTATCGCGGGCGAGATGATCGAACTGTTCGTCAGCACATACTCATGCGTTAAATGATCGGGAAAGCGTAACGTAGTTCCGTCCGCACATTACTTCTGACTTTACCTTTAAACGATCTTTCCTTCCGCGGGAACGAATTTATTTTTGCGATAAATTCCCGTCATGTAATATTCACTGACACAATACGATTTTTCGAGCTTATACAGCTTTTCAAATAGCTCTCTGTTCTCATCGACTATCCGGAGCGCTCCCGCGGAATCATTTTCCGTTGAAGTGAATCCCTTCATATATTCCGCGTACGCCGCCAGATCGAGAGGAAACCGCGACAGTTCATCCGAAAGAACGGAAAAGTGCTTCAGCTCCATGAATGTCCTGAAATCACCGGCAAGATAGTAATCATTATGAGCGGGATTCGCAAGGCGGACAAACTCATCATATATTCCCTCGATGTCCTCGTCAGACAGCACAACTCCGCCATAGAAGAAAAGCCCCTCGAACTGAAGTATTCTGCTGAACTCCTCCATCGCGAGTCCGGAAAGAATGAAGTCAAGATTATCAATCGAGATGAGCATGTCAGCCTTGTAGTAATCGACCGGCATACATGAGTAACTTCCGTTTACGATATGGATCTTCGGGAACCTGGGATCAGAGCCGTAACGCGTGATGAATTTCTCGATTATCACAGAGGATGGTTCAATGACAACACACTGTTCGCTCCTTTCCGCGATTTCAAGCAGAAGCGGCCCCGCACCGATCCCCGCTTTCACCACAACGCCGGGCTTGTATGTATCAAGGGCATGAATCAATTTTTCCGCCACATATTTATGCCGATGCTCCGGCTCGATGACAAACCGTTGCTTTTCATCGAATTCCACGAATGAGTTCTGCATTTCATTATGAGTCATAGCCACTTCCTTCGCCGTACGGCACCCAATATTTTAATTGACACGCCGGCTTTGCAATTAAAAAAATCATATTGTCGCGCAATTTGACGCACAAGAGGGTATAATGGCGGTTAATGACGATGTGTATTACGATTCCTGGAAAGAAGACAGGGATCTTATACTTGAATACAACGGAATTGATCTTTCCGATGCGGGTGTTTCAAACATACTGGGCGCCGGGGTCGACAATGTAAGCCGTTCCCAGGCTATCGTCAAAGTCATGAAAATGATCGAAGACGGCGGTGTTCACCACATTATTCCGGTCAACCCGTATAAGCTTATTCGCTATCGCCGCAACAAGGATCTCAACGTGATCTACAGCAGATCAGATCTCAGAATCGCGTCAGGAGCGGGAGTTCTCTGGGCTTCACGCATGGTGGGATATCCTCTCAAGGAACGCGTTGACATGCTTTCTTTTCTGATGGAATTCATCCGTCTCTCTGAAATAAAGGAGTACACCATTTTTATTGTCGGCGGCCGTCCTGAAGTCGCAGAGCAGGCGTTTTTCAATATCAGAAAATCATTTCCGAAAATCAGAATTGTCGGCCGTCATGGCGGATTCTTCAATGATGAACGGGAATTGTCCGTTATAGAAGCTATCCGCAAGTCTCAGGCAAATGTCGTTCTCGTAGGCCTGGGATTTCCGCTTGAAGATCGCTGGATCAATAAAGTACGCAACAGTTTCAAGAACACCGTGTTTGTCAGCGTAGGCGGCTCACTCGATGTAATTTCCGGAGACAACCGTAAGTCACCCGCGTTCTTCGCCGAACGCGGACTTGAGTGGTTTTACCGCACCATCACCCGCCCGTGGCGTATCGGAAGACTCTACCGGGTTTTTCTGTTCGACGCTCATCTTCTGCTCTACAGAATCTTTAAGCGAAGATAAGGGTTCATGCTGCGGATATAACTGCTTTTTCATCACCTTTTCAGCGGACATAAGTACAAATGCCGTTGAAAAGGCGGAATCAGACCGGATGTCACACATCAACCGATACTAACGAAAATGTGATGCGTTAAGCATAGGACGTTCAACGGTATCCCATCATGTGGTCTCCGGCGATTTCATACAATACTTAACCCGGCTTTCGACCACACTGATTTCATAACGAATTAATCTTTACAAAATAGTCCCCTTCTCGCGCTTTTATCGTTGAGGAGAAACAGATGACCAACCTTGTACGCACCTCCGCAGATAGAATCAAACAGATGCTCGGGAAACCGGGTCTTTTCGCTATGGTATTCTGTACTATCGCGCTCATACATATTATCCGTGTTGAATACAATGCCGGAGGAGAGTCATCACCGGCTGAATTTGTCTTCGGTTCAATACTATCTCTTCTCTTCGTATTCTGCCTTGCGCGAATCTGTGAGAATATCCCGTACGCGTTGCCGCGGACAATCATATCGGTTCTTTTCTTCTTTATCTTCTGCGGCTTGAACGCGTACCGCATATCAAACGGAGTAAGCCTCGATTACGCGCTCGTCGTTAACAATCTCGGGTTGAGTTTTTCGTCTGAAGCGATCACCGTCATTCTGTCAGTGTTTCATAAATTAGAAATGGTCATTTGGTTCGCGTCAGCGCCCGCTTCGGCCGCGATTGTATGCATCGGAACACGCAAGTCAAAACATAACGACTCCCGTGCAGCGCGCATTCTCCTCTACCTTTCGATTGCCTTTATCACATGCATTCTTCCTGTAACCGCACGCGATGAAATCAGCTCGTTTATCAAGGGAGGTATCGCGCACGGAGCCGTACATAAAATCACCGTTAACGGGAAATACCCCCTTCTCAGGGAATCGATCTCCCGATCCGCTGAAGGAAAAATCCTGTCAGCAAAATCAGACAGACCCAACGTGTTCATCATTATGGTCGAGTCATTCAACGCGAACTTTGTCGAATCCCGTTACACTGACGGAACCGAGTACACTCCGTTTTTCAATTCGCTTATTCCGCAGGGATTGTACATCGAACGCTTCTACGGAAATTCCGTGCAGACATGCAAAGGACAGGAAGCTACATTCTTCTCGATAATTCCGAGCATGAACGGAAAACTGTTCGTGTCATTTCCCGATATCAACATCGAAGGGTTTCCGGCTATTCTCGGAAGGAACAACTACCGCACACATTTCTTTCAGGCGTATCATAATCTGAAGTTTGACAACACTCAGCACGCGATGAAAAAAGCGGGGTTCGCCGAAATACATTCGTTCATGGAGTTCAAACGGAAAGAAGACACTCCGCGCATCTGGAACTGGGGCGTGGAGGACGGAACATTTTATGAGCGGTTTTTCGAGTACCTTGATGAAGACCACACCGTGCATCCCGGATCACCCGTGTTCGCGGCTCTCGCAACGGTGGGAACACATATCCCCTGCACGGGAATGCCGGACTATCCTGACAGAATAATCCGCAAACCGGAAAATATCCGTGAACGATACATCAACGCATTACATCTGAGCGACAGCCAACTGAAAATATTTTTCCGTGAACTTGAAAAACGGAAATACCTGTCAAACTCAATCGTGATAATCACCGCCGACCACAGTTTCCCGATGAAGGAACACGGCATCTACAACAACGAGATATGCCGCTACGAAGAATCCTTCCGCATCCCGTTCCTTGTGTTATGGAAAGGCAAAATAACTCCGGATCGTGTGCGTGAGCGGCCGTATTCACAGCTTGATATCGGGTCGACCTTATGCGATATTATCGGCATCAAGGATGAGTTGAATACAATGTGCGGCATCTCGATCTATGACAGAACAACCCCGCACCCGGTAGAGCTTGTGCAGCCTTATAACGGATTATTTCTTGAGGCGATCGCGTGGCCGTACAAGTACGTGAAACATCTCAGCACACACGATGAGTTCCTGTACAACCTTGAATCCGATCCGGCTGAAGCGGTTAATCTGGCATCGAAAGACAGGGATCGCGTTATGCGCATGCGTCCCCTTCTCGATCCTGTATTTATCACGCAGAAAGTCATTGAAGAAAACAGAGTCCGCAAGTAGCATTTAACGTATACGGAATGTCAATAATATCAGCTATCGGGCATAACAAAAAACTACCGGCCTGGCGGCGGAAGAAGCTGCAAGAATTATATAGTCATTGGCTTGGATTCAAAACAAAGGCATTCAGAGATAACACGCGGGGGAAGTTATCGCATCCGGAACACAGAGTCGGCTCCCGTATCCCGCAACAATCCTCGCGTCCGTTCCCTGGGGCATGACAGCACAACATAACATTTTTTCTTTTCATCGAACACCGCCGCCATGCTCACTATATTGCTGTCATATCCGCAGAATACGGAACCTGACTCATACCGGCGGTTGAAACTGCATTTTACACAATTTTCAATTCTCATGTGATGATTCCTGTAATTTCTGACGGCGGTCAATCCGATAACGTGTACTAAACGCTGTCGAATCCGAAGTGAAATGATCCCCGGAGGCTCACTATTTAATATACTCCCGAATCATATCGCTTTCAACTATTTTAATTGATTGATTAACAACATAAAAAATTAGACGAGCATGCATACACCCAATCATTGATTCGACTGAGCAGTTTGCGAGAATATCAAATTTTATTGCAAACCGTTTCAATTCGTTATAATCGCCGATATCCATTGAAAACCTGCACTAATGCACTGACTTACCGGTGAATTATCATCATAAATCCCATGCTATCAAAATTTCAAAGCGGCTGATACACGGGGATCACCTATAAGAAAAGCGACTCCGATTAAGAGCCGCTTTTCATTTCATTCAATACAATCTCATCAGCGCGCGAGTGTGAGTATCTCATGCACATCTTTTGACTTGAGTTTAACAAACCCGCCCACGGTAAACTTGTCACCTTGGGTACACTTCTTGGCCATCTCGGCATATCGGTCATCTTTGACACCGAGTTGAGCGAGTGTAACAGGAAGCCCGATGCTCGTAAAGAACTGTTCTATACGCCGGATCCCTTCAAGTGCGGTGGCCTCAGGATTTCCAAAGTCGATCTCGACATTCCACACGCGATGAGCGAACTGCACGAAGCGCTGAACATTATGCGCATATACATGCTTCATCCACGCGGGAAACACAACCGCGAGCCCCGCGCCGTGAGCCACATCATAGATTCCGCTGATCTCGTGCTCGATCATATGTGATGCCCAGTCACCCTCGCGTCCTGTACCGAACAGATCATTATGCGCGACCGATCCCACCCACATGACTTCCGCACGCGCATCATAATTTTCGGGCGTACGCAGAATAGCGGGAACATTCGATATGATGGTTTTCAGTCCGGCTTCGCACAGA
>Ga0209800_10000476_pt1 | contig 61500 bp, 69 predicted proteins | sample Higcelweek8metaG_FD_187174 | JGI IMG/M metagenome (GOLD analysis project Ga0209800, IMG submission 187174) | Freshwater pond sediment microbial communities from the University of Edinburgh, under environmental carbon perturbations - High... | ecosystem: Environmental > Aquatic > Freshwater >...
GCCGTGGGGCTGAAGCCCTCGGCTAACTCATAAAGGAAGCCCCCTTAAGGGGGCTTGGGTAAAAATTAGCCCAGAGCTTCAGCTCAGGGCTGGATAAAAAGACTTTTCTGGAAATCTATAATAAGATTAAATATTAATGATGGAGTAGAAGGCAAGTGCATCGCCCCTATAAGTTGAATGAAGAAGAGAATATTGATTAAATTTGTGATGATTGGCATATTACACTCCTTTCTCTATCTCTGGTTGGTTCCTTTTGTTATTTATCCCAGGTTCGGGCACAATGGGCTTCTGCTGATTGTATTGCTCTCAGTGCTCATCTCTGTCTCAATTCTGGCAACCTTGTTTATTGGAAAAAAAGCAAAGATAGAGCAGGAGCCTTATATAGTAATGAACAGTATGGTAAATCAGGAGAAATATGATGGAAGAGGATAACTGCCCAGATAGTGAGTTGGATGAGAGTGAACTTGATTATGGTGAGTTTGAGGATGATGGTGAGCTTGATGACGACAGCGAGCTTGATGATGACAGCGAGCTGGATTATAGTGAGTTACCAATTAAGGTGAGCAGAGGTGCGGCTGACCACCATGGCCACAAAATTGAGTGGGATGAGTCATTGAGTGTTGATATCCTGGAAATTGATGAGCTTCAGAAGAGAGTTTTTGCCATATTGAATGGGCTTATCAATCGCCAGGAGCAGGATGAGGAGGTTGTTGCCAAGGATAGTTCTGGCATGGTGGTGGAGCTGACTGAATACAGCAGATATTACTTCAGCAAGGAAGAGGAGTATCTCAGAAAAAGCGGTTATCCTGACATTGATTGCCACTCCAAGGAGCATCGCCAGTTTATTAAACATACCATTAATCTGAGGCGTCAGGTTGCTGAAGATAAGAAAAATCTTTCGTATCAGACTGTGGGCTTTCTGCGGGACTGGCTTGTCAGTCATATTTCTCACAGTGATCAGATGTATGTCCCTTTTATAAGAGTCAACAATTACGTTGAGGATTGTAGAATCAAGAGGTAGTTTCAGTTGATAATGATTTATTGCCCATTGATCACTTTCAGGCAGGTAAATTCTTTAATTATGGAGATTGTAAAATAAAATGAAGCCGGTTGTTGCCCTTGTGGGACGTCCCAATGTTGGTAAATCGACCCTTTTCAACAGAATCACACGATCCAGAAATGCGCTGGTGGATGACTTTCCAGGGGTTACCCGGGATAGACATTATGCGGATGCTGTGTGGAATGAAAAAGAATTTACGCTAGTTGATACTGGAGGATTTCTGCTCTCTGATGATGATATCTTTGCTTCTGAGATCAGGAAACATGTTGAAATTGCAGTTAATGAGGCAGATGTTGTTCTCTTTGTCCTGGATGGCCGGGCAGGAGTCTCTCCATTTGACCGTGACCTTGCAGATATTTTACGCCGTGCTAAGAAGCCAGTATTTTACCTTGTAAATAAGATTGAAAATTTAAACCAGCAGCACAATCTACCAGAGTTCTATTCACTTGGTATAGATTCATTTTATCCTGTCTCTGCCGAGCATGGGCTCGGGATAGATGGCTTTATGGATCAGGTGGTGACTGTTTTGCCCTGTTATGAGCCAGAGATTTCTGCTTCAGATGATGATAAGGAGATCTGCATTGCGGTTGCGGGTCGCCCCAATGTTGGCAAATCCTCTCTGATCAACAAGCTCTTTGGTGAGCAACGGCTCATGGTGAGTGAACAGGCTGGCACCACAAGAGATGCCGTGGCGCTGACTATTGAACATGGCCAGAGACGATTCAAACTTATTGATACAGCAGGAATAAGGCGTAAAGGAAAGGTGAGGGAGAAAATTGAAAAATTTTCCATCCTCAAATCCCTTAAGAGTCTGGATGAGTGCGACGTTGCTCTGATTCTGATTGATGCAAGTGAAGGGGTAACAGATCAGGATATAACAATTGCCGGATATGCCCAGGACAGAGGATGCGGTGCCCTTTTCCTGCTCAATAAGTGGGATATGGTTGATGCTGATGAAAATGCTCAGAAGAGGTTTATGGAGCAGCTGCGCATGCAGTCAAAATTTCTATCATTTGCTCCGGCCATTACGGTTTCCGCCCTGACAGGTTTGAGAACCCACAAGATACTTGATATGGTGGAGAGTATCTATAACGAGTACTCCTACCGTATCAATACAGGTCTGCTGAACCGTATCATTGAGGATGCTGTCTTCCGAACAGCGCCTCCGCTTCACAAAGGAAAACGGCTCAAATTTTATTATGCTACCCAGATCTCCACCAAGCCTCCTACAATTGTATGCTTTGTCAACTACCCTGATGCAGTTCATTTTTCCTACAAGCGCTATCTTGTCAATCAGATCCGTGAGATCGCAGAGCTTGAAAAGACCCCGATCAATCTTCAGTTCCGTGAGCGGAGCGGAAAAATTGATTTCTCAGGCAGAATTCCTAATACCCCTGCAAATAAGAGATATGCTGATAAAAAAGAGCGTAAAAATATCAAAAGAGTGAAGGAGCGTGAGAAGCAGCAGCAACGTAAAAAAGCAAGAGAACTCAAGGATGGACAGAGAAATTTTGATAATGTTGAAAAATAGTTTCAAAGAGCTTGAAACCTCTTTGAATAGAAACCCATTGAATAGAGTTACTTGAATTTTATCATGTTTTTTGATATTAACTCTCATTAGAATAGTTAAAACGATATCAGTTCTGTTGAACTTAATAAGTGGCAATATGGTGACCAGACAGAGTATGGCGCAGTCATGACAATCAATTAGTTGAGATGAGTAATCAACCGGAGGCATTAATATGAAAGAGGTAGTAATTGTAAGTGGAGTGAGGACACCTGTAGGAACGTTTGGAGGTTCTCTAAAGGGAGTCTCTGTTGTTGAACTTGGATCTATTGTGATGAAAGATCTGCTGAAACGGGCAGGGTTAAGGCCTGTCACAGACGATAGATTTCAACCTTACGGACCTGGCTCACTTCAAGATCAGACCATGATCGATCTTGAAAAGAGAGGATATGATTATGATGATGCGCTTACGCCTGTTCATATTGATGAGGTGATCATGGGTAATGTGCTCCAGGCAGGCCAGGGGCAGAATACAGCTCGTCAGGCAATGATTGCTGCTGGTATTCCACGCCACACCACGGCATTTACAGTCAACAAGATATGCGGTTCAGGTCTTAAAGCCATTGCTCTGGCTGCACAGGCCATAAAATCAGGAGATGCTGATGTGATCCTTGCTGGTGGTCAAGAGAGCATGAGCAACGCCCCTATGGCACTTCTAAAAGCAAGATGGGGACATCGCATGGAGCTTACCGGTACGGGAGATATCCATGACCTGATGGTTTATGATGGGCTCTATGAGATCTTTTATGGCTACCACATGGGGCTGACAGCTGAAAATATTGTTCAGAAATATGGCATTACCAGGCAGGAGCAGGATGAACTTGCACTGTTGAGCCATACCCGTGCATTTGCCGCTGTTCATGATGGCACATTTGCCCAGGAGATAGTTCCTGTAACCATTAAGTCCAGAAAAAAGGATGTTGTTGTGGATAAGGATGAGCGCCCCATGGAGACAAGTATGGAGCAGCTTGGAAAACTTAAACCTGCATTTAAAAAAGATGGCTCTGTTACAGCTGGTAATGCATCAGGTATCAATGATGGCGCGGCTGCTGTACTTCTCATGAGCGAAGAGAAAGCAGATTCTTTAGGGCTTGAAAAACTTGCCAGGGTAAAAACTTTTGCATCAGGTGGTCTTGACCCGGCATATATGGGACTTGGTCCTGTGCCTGCCGTTAGAATGGCTCTGGAGCGGTCAAAAATGGCTATAAAAGATATAGATATGATTGAGCTGAACGAAGCTTTTGCAGCTCAGGCCATTGGATGTATCAGAGAGCTTGGAATTGATATCCAGAAGCCAAATGAGCTGGGAAGCGGAATCTCCCTTGGCCATCCGATTGGCTGTACAGGTGCAAGGCAGATGGTTACCGCTATCCATCAGATGAAGAGAAAGGGGTACTCCACAGGTCTTATATCCATGTGTATTGGTGGTGGTATGGGTATGGCGATGGTTATTGAGAGATAGCTTTAACAAAAACAGTCATGATGTTTAATAGGGCAACCAGAGTCAGGTTGCCCACTACAGGATTATTTATCAGTGAGGATAATTTCTATGGATATCAGCAGAAAACTTGGAATTATGGTCTTTACCGCAGTGCCAGCCATTATTGGTGGAGGGATCGTGTTTCACTTCTTTGGCAGCTTTACTCAGGTTATCATCTATGAGGTTCTTCTGCTGCTGGCTGCATTTGGATGTATCAGCAGATAGTTTTTTATATTAATAGAACTCCTTCAGGAACGTCAAGTAGTGCCGAAGGAGTTTTTTTTCTTCTCTATTAAAAAGTCGTGGTTGCTCTGTTCAAAGTTTATATATTCATGACTATGACCTTGTGTGTGTGACCCTTGTGCAAATTGATTTTGCAAATTTTCAGAATATTGTGGAGTTTAGTAAGGTAAAAATTATAAAGGATAGTGAATAATAGTGGAAGATAAAAATGTGACCAGTATTGAGAAGGAGATGACACACTCCTATCTTGAGTACGCCATGAGTGTCATTATCGGCAGGGCATTGCCTGACGTAAGGGATGGATTGAAACCTGTCCACAGACGAGTACTCTTTGCCATGAGGCAGTTGCGTAATGACTGGAACAAACCTTACAAAAAATCTGCCCGCGTAGTGGGTGATGTTATTGGTAAATATCATCCTCACGGAGATTCAGCTGTATATGACACAATTGTCCGTATGGCCCAGAATTTTTCCCTTCGGTATATGCTCGTTGATGGTCAGGGTAACTTTGGTTCTGTGGATGGAGACTCTCCGGCAGCCATGAGATACACAGAGATCCGCATGAGAAAGATTGCACATCTTATGCTTGCGGATCTTGAAAAAGAGACTGTTGACTGGATTCCCAACTACGATGAGACAATGGAGGAGCCCTCAGTCTTTCCGACAAAATTTCCAGCACTTCTTGTCAACGGCTCATCTGGTATCGCAGTGGGGATGACCACCAATATACCCCCCCACAATATAGGAGAGGTCTCTGATGCCATAACAGCGCTCTTGGATAATCCTGAGATGGAAATCCCGGAACTTATGAACTATATTCCAGGCCCTGACTTTCCAACATATGGGATGATTCATGGTAAAAAGGGCATTTATGATGCCTACACTACAGGCAGGGGTGTAATTACCATCAGAGCCAGAATGGAGGTGGAGGTTAACAGCAAAACTCAAAGAGAGACCATTGTTGTTACAGAGTTGCCATATCAGGTAAACAAGGCAAGGCTGGTTGAAAAGATTGACGAGCTTATGCGGGAAAAGGTGATTGAGGGTGCTGCTTTTGTCAGAGATGAGTCTGACCGGGACGGCATGAGAATTGCGGTCGGGTTGAAGCGGGATCAGATTGCAGATGTGGTGATCAATCAGCTTTATAAACACACAAATATGCAGTCAAGTTTTGGCATCATATTTCTTGCAGTGATAAATAAACGGCCTCAGCTGTTTAATATCAAGCAGATCCTTGAGCAGTTTATCAACCACAGAAAAGAGGTTATAAGCAGAAGAACCCTGTTTGATCTTAGAAAGGCTGAGGAGAGAGCCCATATTCTTGAGGGGCTTAAAAAGGCACTTGATAATCTCGATGCTGTGGTGGCACTCATCAGAGGATCAGGTTCTCCGGAAGAGGCAAAATCAGGGTTGATGGAGACCAGTTCATTTGCTTTTTCTGAAGATCAGGCTCAGGCAATTCTGGAGATGAGGTTACAGCGCCTTACCGGTCTTGAGAGGGATAAGATTGAAGATGAGTTCAGAGCCCTGTTAAAGGATATCACTTGGTTCAAGGAGATTCTCTCAAGCGAAGAGGTTGTCAAGAGGATCATCAGGGATGAGGTTGCCGAGATGAGAGCAGAATTTGCAGATCCGAGGCGTACCGAAATTATTGAGTATTCAGGGGAGATCAACATTGAGGATCTGATTGCTGAAGAGGATATGGTGGTGACAATATCCAGAACCGGATACATTAAGAGAAATCCGGTCTCTCTATACGAGAGTCAGCATAGAGGCGGCAAGGGTAAGATGGCAATGGGTACCAAGGAGGATGATTTTGTGGAGCATCTCTTTGTAGCATCCACTCACCACACCTTTCTGTTCATCACCAATATCGGAAAGGTATATCAGACAAAGGTGTATGAGCTTCCAATGGCTGGCAGATCAAGCCTTGGCAAGGCAATTGTCAATCTGCTCAATTTTGATGAGGGTGAAAAACTTGCAACTGTGCTGACTGTACCTGAATTCAGGAAGGGAAAATATGTTCTGATGGCAACCAGAAAGGGGAGGGTTAAGAAAACCGACCTCATGGCCTACTCCAGACCACGCTCCGATGGATTGATCGGTATCAGGCTTGCAGAGGGAGATGAGCTTATCTCTGCAAGAATCAGCGATGGTACAATGGATATCTTCTTAGGTTCCAGGACAGGAAAAGTGATCCGTTTCAATGAAGATGAGGTGCGTACCGTTGCAAGGGGCTCAATGGGCGTCCGGGGTATGCGTATAAGAGAAGATGAGCAGGTGGTTGGCATGGAGGCTCTGAGCCATGGCCAGACACTTCTTACTGTAACCGAAAACGGTTATGGCAAACGGACAAAAATCGAGGAGTACCGCCCCCAGACCCGCGGTGGAAAAGGGGTCTTCTCAATAAAGACATCTCAGCGTAATGGAATGATGGTCTCTTTGCTTCTGGTTGAGGAGAGTGATGAGCTGATGGTTGTCACAGATAAGGGAAAGCTGATCAGAATCCATGTGGAGGGAATCTCCACAATCAGCAGAGTTACTCAGGGTGTAAAACTTATCAATCTCTCTGACGAAGAGAAGTTGATCGCTGTAGCAAGGCTTCCAGAAGATGATGGTTCCAGGGTTGCATCAAAGGCAGATCAGCTGAGTAAGAGAGTTCCTGGTGAGGATGATGATAGTGCTTCCTTATATGGTCAGGACTCTGATGAGCTTGAAGAGGAACTCTCAGATGAAGAGGAAGACGACGTTCTAGAAGATGATTTAGATGATGACCAGGATGATTCTTCAGAAGAGGATGATGACCAGGATGAAGGGGATGACTCCTCAGAAGAGAGTGATGACTTATGAATAGAGTGGTGATCATAGATAAAGAATCGTGGCACGGTGATGAATCTTGATTAGACCATCTCTTTGATTCAGATGGTTGATGGAATATGAAGATGGTGACAGAAAGTGATATCTCTGGTAGAGATAAGCCATATAACTCAAAAGGTGATGGCCACAGAAAGCGGCTCAGGGAGAAGTTTCTTCAAAATGGCCTTTCAGGTTTTCTCGATTATGAAGTTATTGAGCTTCTGCTGACCCTCAACACTCCACGTCACGACTGCAAACAGAGCGCCAAGGAACTTTTAAAGAGGTTCAAGACTCTTCAAGGGGTATTTGAAGCAAACCAGGAGGAGCTTTCCAGAGTCAAAGGGGTTGGGCCTGCCAATATTTTGGGGCTTAAACTTATTAAAGAGGTGGCAGATCGCTATCTTCAGAAAAAGATAGTGAGCCGCGACGTGATCAGCAACTCAGGCGATCTGATCCACTACCTCAACAGCTCTATCGGGCAGAGAAGCAGGGAGGTCTTTGCAGGAGTCTTCCTTGATGCAAAAAACAGGGTGAATGCCTTTGAAATTCTATTTGAGGGGACATTGACAATGAGTTCTGTCTATCCAAGAGAGGTGATCATGAAGGCACTTGAACACCGTGCAGCTTCAGTGATCTTTGCTCACAACCATCCGTCAGGCGATTTTTCCCCCTCTCCAGAAGATATCGCCATCACCAAACGGCTTCTCTTTGCGTGTCGCCATGTTGGCATTACTGTGCATGAGCATGTTATAACAGGTGATGCTGGTTTCTACAGTTTTGCAGACCATGGCTATATTGCTGAATTTAACAGGGAGTTTGAAAATAATGGCTGATGAGCATCAATTGGCTGAATCAGATGGATCGACCAACTCTGGTGGATCCAACAGAGCATCTCTATCCAGAGATGCTGAACAGAGCAGTGCATCCGATAATCCATCTCGCTGTTTTGGAGATCTTGAAACCGTATTTCCCATGGGTAGGCATGGACTACGGGAGACGCCTGATAACTGCATGTATCTCTGTCCCCATAAAACAGCATGTCTGCGCAAGGCTATGGCAGGATTAAAAGGTATAGGGGTAAAAGAGGAGATGGTGGAACGGGGTGAAAAGGCAGGCCTTATCGGTTTTTTTGCAAGGTGGTCAAAAAAGAAGAGTCTTTACAATGAAAAAGAAGAGATCTCCTCAGGTAAAGCAAAGAGGTAGCAGCAGATAGTCTGGTTAGAATATTACCTTCCCGCCAGGATCAGATTGCATTACTGCTTAAGTTTAAAAAAAACAGACAAAATTGGAGGTTAACCAATGAGATCAATAAAAGATATCAATGTGGCTGGCAGAAGGGTGATGGTTCGTGTGGATTATAACCTCCCAGTGGATCAAAATTGCAATATCCGCGATGACAACCGGATCCTTCAGACTCTTCCTTTAATCAGATATCTTGTTGAAAACAGGGCAAAAATTGTTCTTATATCTCATATGGGGCGACCAAAGGGCAAGGTGGTTGCCACCCTCTCCCTCAGACCTGCTGCTGTTCGTCTCTCAGAGCTTATGGGACAGAGTGTCTTCTTTGAACCTGACTGCATCGGCACTAAGGTTCAAGAGAGGGTATCTGCTTTGAAAGAGGGGGAGATTCTACTTCTTGAAAATCTGAGATTTCATGAGGGTGAAAAATCAGCAGATCCGGATTTTGTAAGAGCGTTGGCATCTCTTTGTGATGTGTATGTAAACGATGCATTTGCAGTATCTCATAGAAAAGAGGCATCTGTGGTGGCGCTTCCAATGGTTATGAGAGAATCTGCTGCCGGATTTCTTCTTGAAAAGGAACTCCTATGTTATCAGAATGCAATAAAGAGTCCGGCAAGACCCCTTGTGGTGCTGATTGGTGGAGCCAAGGTATCAAGCAAACTTGCGGCACTTGAAAATATGGTCAACTGTGTTGATACCCTTATTATTGGTGGCGCAATGGCCAACACCTTTTTGAAGAGTCAGGGCGTTGATATAGGTGGATCTGCGGTTGAGGATGACCTTCTTGAGACTGCTGCAAAGATTCTGAGCAGAGCACAAAAAAAGGGGGTACAGGTTCAGCTTCCTGTTGATCTTGTATTTGCATCGTCATTTGATAAAGATGCAGAGAAGATTACTGTAGCCACAACTTTTGAGTCTAGCCATGTGCCGCAGGGTTGGATGGCACTTGATATAGGAGAGAGAAGTGCCAGGCTATTCTCTGATCTGATTGCTGGTGCAAAGAGTGTTGTATGGAACGGCCCAATGGGTGTTTTTGAGATGGAGCGATTCCGTGACGGAACATGTAGAGTGGCTCAGGCAATTGCAGCATCTGGAGCTTTTTCTGTTGTGGGTGGTGGAGATACAGGACTTGCGGCAAAGGTGTGCGGGGTTGAAGAGCAGGTCAGCTATATTTCAACTGGTGGCGGGGCATTTCTCCATCTTATGGAGGGGAAGGAACTTCCAGCGGTGCAGGCTCTTGAGAAGTGCTAACTACAGGAGAATAGCCTGTAATACAAAATATATGCAGGGGAAGATCATTCGGGATTCGCCCCTGCTATCTCTAGCATTGAGAGGATAACTACCCTTGCACCTGACCGTAATGGTTTCGTGTGCAAGGGGCTCTGTTCTATCCTTACTCCATACAAAGTTCAGATCTCTATACGTTTGAGCATGGCAATCTCATTACAATCAGGAAAATTTACACATGTGATGCAGCCAGACCAGATCTTTATGGGAAGTTCTGCTCTGTCTATCTGTTCAAATCCAAATCTGTTAAAAAAGGTGGGCCTGTATGTGAGGGTGAACAGTTTTGGCATCTTGAACGCAGCTGCTTCCTGTATTGTTCTATCGACCAGAAGAGTCCCAATTCCTCTGCTATGAGCTGTTTCAACCACCGCAAGAGAGCGGATCTCAGCAAGATCTTCCCAGCAGAACTGAAGAGCAGCACACCCCAGAATTTCACCTTCAGTTTCATCAACATAGACCCAGAAATCACGGATATGGTCGTACAGCTCACTCAATGGCCTTGCAAGGAGTTCTCCCCTTTTTCCGTATAACTGAAGCAGGGCGTGAATAGGTTTGACATCTTCTGGTGTTGCCTTTCTTAACATCTCTTGATTTTCCTTATGATAAATAACTACATTATAAACAGTAAAATTATGCACATTATTCTATTAAATAAGCTGACCACTGTCAATAGCTGTGCATGCCAGAGAGTTTGATAGTTACCCCTCTTCACCCCAGAAGTTTAACTATAGTCTGTTGAAGCTCTTCATTGGAAAAAGGTTTGTGAATAACTTTGTTGATACCTGCATTACCTAGAAGGCTTTTGCTCATTTTGGAATTATCCGATTCCACCACATCACTTTGTGTTGTGATCATCACAATTGGAAGTTCTATTGATGAATATTTTTTTCTGATGGCCTGAGCAAGCTGTATCCCATTGATTTTAGGCATATTGAGATCTGTAATCACAAGATCTGGTTTTGATGCATATATCTGACGGATCGCCTCTTCCGGGAAAATGAAAGGTGTTGCTGTGTAACCAAAGCCTGTAATCTTGTTTTCGTATAGTTTAAGCATCATTTTTGAATCATCCACAACATATATCTGGATAGTATCAGATAGAGACTCTTTTGCTTCTGCTGGCACAAGTTGAACGATTTTATCTGCAAGTGCCTGATAATTTTTCTTTCTTAATACACCAAGAAAGTGCTCCCTGGTCTTTTTATCTGCCCTGCTGGTCACATGCTTCACTGAGAGTCTAATAAATGCCTCTTCTTGTAGAAGAAAATTAAAGATATTGTCACACTCTGAATCAATAAGTGCACCTACTGCATTTAATGCCTCTTCATTACCATCTCTTACAATATTTTTAAGACCTGCTACAAGTACCTTGGAGATATTTTTATCCATTGCCCTGGCAGCACTCATCCTCACTGCTTCAACTGGATCCTGGATGCCTACTGCCAGAGCTATGGCAGACCTTGTGGAGGGGATCCGCTCCATGCTTTCATAGGCAGCTTGCCTGATATTTGGATCATCTGGTTTGGTTTTCATGATATCAAGGATGAATGGAATGGCCTTCTGGTCTTTGATATATCCAAGAGTGGTTATGATGTGAACCATAAGATCTGTGCCTGCATTGGAAGTTGCTGCTGTAAGTATCGGGACAGCTTTAGCACCTATCTCTATGAGAAGGTCAATTGCTGCATCTCTGACATGGGTATTGTCAGATTGCAGTAGTGAGGCAAGCCTGTCGAGAGCATATTGATCCTGTATTTCGCCAAGAGCCTCTATTTTGAACTTGTCTGCTTCATCGTGACCTGTAATTGACGATACAAGGTAGTCAACAGCAGCTCTGCCACCAGTTTGAGCAATGGCGAAAATAGCTGCCTTTTTGATACCTTCCTCGTCATGGGTTTCACTCAGCTTTATTAAAGCAGGAAGAGCATCAGGCAGACGGAGGGAACCAAGGGATGTTGCAGCTTGAATAGTAATCTCAGGATCTCTGGATGTCTCAAGAACTCTTTCAAGGGTCGGTGCTGCTTCAGCAAGAAGAAGATCTCCTGCCACCTTAATGTATAGAATGCGATTTTTTTTGTCATCTTGTGTTATATATCTAATAATGCGGTCAGCATTGCCGTACGCCTTATCCAGAATCAGCTCATAAAGACTCTCCTGGATTTCAGGATTGGGAATCTGAAGTGTAGTAAGGTACTCAAGCAGTGGGAATACAAGCCTCTGTGATGCTTTGGATAGTTCATGAAGTGCTCTTTTCTGGAAATTAACGTTGAGTTCAGGTTTTGTTATAAACTGTAAAAGAGCCTTTGCCTTGACAATATCTTCCTCTTTAAGACAAAAAATCAGCTCTTCTAAAAAATCTTTGGGATTAATTCCTGCCATTATTCACTCTCATATCTATATTCGGGTATTGTGTGCCAATCTGCTCATCTCTTTGAAGAGATATATCATGTGCGTCTCTATGAGTTAGTAAAGATATTGAAGGGAGGCGCTCTATTTAACTCAGTTGATAAAAAATTGAGTTCAGATATCGTTTAGAGACAAAAAGGTCTGAATTGTTTGCAAGAGATTCTGTAGCACCAATTATGAGGTATCCGTCTGGTTCAAGAACTTTTGCAATATTGGAGTATATTTTGCGTCTGTCCTCCTCAGTAAAATATATCATGACGTTACGACATAAGATAATATCAAATTTTCCAAGACCTACAAAAGGTTTCATCAGATTCATCTTCTGAAACTGAACCATTGCTCTTATTTCATCTTTTATTTTCCAGTAATCGCCATCCTGGATAAAGTATTTGTTAAGTAGTCTTGGGTCTAAACCTCTTGCCACCTCAAATTTATTATATTTGCCGTAGCTTGCCTGTGCAATGGCAGCATCTGAAATGTCTGTACCTAGAAGCTTGATCTGATACTTCTGAGGGGTGACGCCGATTTCATCCAGAACCATGGCAATGCTGTAAATCTCCTGCCCTGTTGAGTTTGCCGCACTCCATAGGCGGATGGAAGGTTTTAATATAGTCCTATTTTTTGACCTTTTATCAATGAGATCTGGAATTATCTTGTGCTGTATAAGGGTAAAAGGGGCTTTGTCTCTGAAAAAATAGGTTTCATTTGTCGATATGGCATCAATGATCTTCTTTTCAATATCTTTTTTAAGATCGTATTTCGCCTTTCTGTGAAGGTCTGAATATGATGTGCAGCCAAGTTGATCCATTAATGGATTAAGCCTGGTCTCAATAAGATACTCTTTGCCCTTAGAGAGCGCTATTCCAGATATCTCAATGATATATTTTGATAATATATCAAATTCGGCCGGAGTGATTTTGATCATTGTATCCTGCTGTTTTTTCAGATTACAGTTTTGGTTATCTCTTCAGCGATTTGATGAAGGGGCACAATCACATCAGCCATTCCCGACTCTATGGGCTCCTTGGGCATTCCGTACACTGTACAGCTCTCCTTGTCCTGCGCAATAATTACACCACCGTTTTTTTTAATATGCTCAAGACCTCGTGTGCCATCTGATCCCATTCCTGTCATAATAACGGCAGTAGCTCTTCCGACATAATGTTCTGCAATAGATCTGAACAGATAGTCAACTGATGGCTTGCAACTGTTTTCAGGTGGATCATCGGTTATCTTTATATTTCTTGTTCTGCCATCTGCTCCAGCTACAATTTTCATCTGCATCCCCCCTGGGGCAATAAAAACTGTATTGGGCCTTAAAGGCTCCCCGTTTTCAGCCTCTTTGACTTCAAGTTCACACTTTGCATCAAGACTTTTTGCAAGTGATTTTGTAAAAACAGGGGGCATATGCTGTACTATAAGTACTGGCACATTGAGTTTTTTTGTCAACATCGGCATCATGAGAGCCAGAGCTTTGGGTCCTCCGGTTGAAATTCCGATACCTATTATGGATGAGGGGGTCTGTTTCCGTATAATACTTGATGATTTAGAAGAGATCTGTCTGACTCTGGAAGAGTTCAGATGCTCATTTTTCAGATCAATACCTTCAACATCAGAACTGCCTGAGCTGGCATCTCGAAGATTAGAAGTGGCTGTGCGAGAACCGGTAAGTCTGGCAGTGGATAAATTTGGACGGCTCTGGTGTCCAAGTAGGTCAGGCTTGGATATCTTAAATGTACTTCTGAACATCTTCTGGCGTTTGAATGCGCTGATAATGGGTTCAAGTGAGTCACGTACCTTTATCATATTTTCAGCCATTGTTCCTCTGTCCGGCTTGGATATGAAATCAAAAGCCCCAAGTTCCAGAGCTTTGATGGTCATATCACTCCCCTTCTGGGTAAGTGTACTCAACATCACGGCTGCAGTTGGAATGGCGTTCTCTTTGATATGCTCAAGCACTTCAATACCGTTCATCTCCGGCATCTCTATGTCCAGAGTGACAATATCAGGTTTGAGGGTTTCTATCCTTGCAATAGCGGTCTTTCCATTGCTGGCAACCCCTACCAGCTCAACATCCGGCATATTTTTGAGGACATCACTGACTATTTTACGGTATACAATAGTGTCGTCAACTACAAGAATTTTTATTTTACCCATTTATTGTTTTTAAAGACCTCTTAAATTTTTAATAGTGCTTCAATTTTTAAGATAGCTTAATCCTTTAAGACCTCTTCAATGTCTAAAATACCAATGAGAGATGTTTTGGTTTTCATGACACCTTTAAAGAATCTTCCCTTCAAGCCACTGATATTGGAGGGGGCAGGTTCAATTTTATCCTTTTCTGCTGTGACAACGTCGCTTATTGCATCCACCATAAGGCCGATATGCTCATCTTGAGATCGTACAATGATGTTTCTATTACGTTTGTCTATCTCAATTTGGGAGAGCCCCAGTTTTTTTCCAAGATCAATAATTGTCACAATACGTCCTCGCAGATTAAGTACTCCCACCACATAATTTGGTGCTTGCGGGACTGTTGTAACTTCAAAGTGTTTATTGATCTCCTGTATGTTCAATATATCAATACCACAAAGAGCTTTGCCCACATAAAATGTGGCAAGTTCTGTATTGGTCTCCTGCTGTGTTCCGGTATTTGCAGCCGTGTTAAAAGCCATCTAAACTCTCCTTGTTAAAAAATATTATGTCTCTTCTTAGAGAGATAATGTAGCAGACAGTATCTGAATCTGCCAGCAAAGTAGTTGGCGGCACAATTTAAAGATTCAGATATCTCCTGATAAGTTTCATTAGGTTTTCACGGTCAAGTTTTATCTCATACTCATCAATTCCCACCTCTTTTCCTCTCTTTACATGGGCATCACTTGCAAGTGAGGTGAGAGCTATCACCTTGAAGTGAGAGAGAGCTGGATCCTTTCTGATTCTTGATGTAAGCTCAAAACCATCCATGTTGGGCATTTCAAGATCAGTGACAACAATATCAATTTCATTGTGCCTCTCTTTAAGCAGATTCCATGCAATCTCGCCATCTTCAGCCGTTATGACTCTATAGCCTTCATCAGTCATGAAACCTTTCACCTGATTTCTGAAAAAAGCTGAGTCCTCAGCAAAAAGGATCACCTTCTGTCCAGCCTCTTCCATATCTGCCGCAGCAAGCTTCTCCTCTTCAAACCACGAAGGGTTAAGAGTCTTGACAATATCAAAAATATCTACAAGCAGTGTTGTGTGACTTTCTATGATCATAGAGCCATTAATTCCAACCTGTTTCAGTGTTGAATCATCAATGTCTAAAGAGATTTCAACCGCATCTACAGGAGGAGTCACCATGAGGCCAAGCTCTCTGCCTTTGACGGTGAACACAATGATCTCCTGCTGTTCGGTCTGAGGCAGTTTGGAAACGTTTGCAACTTGAGAGAGTTCGTAAAGAGGTAGCGCTCCGCCTCTGTACTGTACCACTTTTTTCCCGCTCACATGCTCAATTGACGAGACAGGAATCCTCTCAATACGTTCAACAAGATTCAGTGGTGCTGCACAATGCTCAGAACCATTCTTGAAAAGCAGCAGAGAGGCTTTGTCTCTTGCTTTTTCTCTTGCCTCTTCAGCAGCTTTGGCAGCTTTGGCAGTTCTTTCTGCTTCAGCCATTGTGGTCAGTTCCGCCATCTGGGCAAGGTTTGAGACGTCAAGGATCAGGGCAACTCTGCCATCTCCCATAATGGTGGCTCCAGCATAACCGCTGCATTTTTTCAGATGCCTGCCAAGTGGTTTTACAACTATCTCTTCAGAATCCTTGAGTTCATCCACTACAAGACCATACTTGTGAGTACCTGCTGATACCACTGCAATATTGATTGCACTGGCTGCACGGTATCTTCTATCCTCACCATTCCGTTCATGTAGGGATGGGTTATTTACAGATTCCCGTTTGCCACTCTGGTCAGTTCTGTTTGAACGCCTGTCTGCAATGCTGCTTCTCTGGTCAGGGTATTCCATGTTGTCATCAGGATGGATAAATGTCTTCTGAATACCAAGAACCTGTGCAAGGTTCATAAGTGGAAGAAGGTTGCCTCTGAGCCTTACCACATCAGCATCTCCAACCTTTTCAATACGCTCTTTCACCTGGGAAGCAGGTATTCTGAGCAGCTCATCCAGGTTTACCTGAGGTATGGCATATTTCTCATTTCCAACTGATATGATCTGACTCGGGATAATGGCAAGTGTCAGTGGCAGCTTAATCTGGATATCGGTTCCCCTCCCTTTTTGAGATTCAATCTCAATGATTCCACCAAGTTTCTCAAGGTTGGTGACGACAACATCCATTCCTACCCCTCTTCCAGAGACGTCTGTTACTTTTTCTGCTGTTGAGAAGCCTGGCAGCAGAATAAGGTCAATCCTCTCTTTGGCCGATAGTTCTGAAACCTGCTGTTCACTCATCAACCCCTTTTTAACAGCAGCAGCAGCAAGCTTGTCAGGATCTAGCCCCTTACCATCGTCTGAGATCATGATATTGACCTGACCTGCATCGTGGAATGCCTTGAGAATTATCTTTCCAGTTGCCTTTTTCCCAGCAGCTTCTCTTACATGTGGCAGCTCAATGCCGTGGTCCACAGAGTTGCGCACAAGATGGGTCAGAGGATCATTTATAGCTTCAATGATAGTTTTATCTAGTTCAACCTCTTTGCCTTCAATGATCAGGTCAATAGATTTACCAAGCTCCTGGGAGAGATCTCTTACCACCCTTGTGAATTTATTGAATACATTGGCAATCGGCTGCATGCGGGTTCGCATTATAGCCTCCTGAAGCTCTGATGTAATCATATCAATGCGTTGGCTTGAGAGTTCTGTCGCTTTGGCGTTAGATGAGTTTATCCCCTGGATAAGCTGGTTTCTGCTCAATACAAGCTCTCCTGCAAGGTTCATTAAGGTATCAAGCAGGTTAACATTGACCCTCAGAGAACCCATTGGTTTAGAGAGGTTCATGGAGCTGTTTGGATCACTTTCGGTCTCACCATCTGATATGGTATCCAGATTTTTACGAGAGAGCGCTGTTGTGGCTTGAATGGAGTGATTTTTCTGAACTTCAGATTCCGCTTTGGATCTTATCTGCTGGGCATGGGCAACTGTCTCCCTTGCAGAAGAGCTCTTCTGTGTAAAGGCAGTCTTATGGTCAGCAGGAGGAGTGACCAACGGTTTGATAAAGGCAGGTTCAACCACTGCTGCCTTAGCAATTTGAGCCTGTGTGGTCTTTTGAACAGATTCAGATAGAGCTGTTTTTTCAGAAACTTGTGTATCTATGACCTTGGATGGCATAGCTGCAATCAAGTCAATCTCAGGATCTGCACTTGAGACAGAGAGCATATCTTCTGTGACCAGATGGATATACTGATCGTCAAGGTCAAAAAGAGTACCTGCCATATCTGGTTCCAGGATTGATGAGAAGAGGATCTGGAATGGAATTCTCGTGGATAGAAGATTGTCTCCCAGAGTTCCTATAGAATCAAAGTCTATACGTGAATCAATGATGGTTCCGGTTTTCTCAAGAGATTGAAGATGCTCTATGGGGTTTCTGTTTTTTCTTTGAATATCTCTTATAAGGTCATACTCAACAAGATAGATGTACCGGCCATCATTTCTGGCCTGTTCAAGGCTGTATTGCGATACTGCTGGAAATACCCGTCCATCTGAAAGGGTAAGGTCTGATACTGCGGTTACAATGTCCTGCTGATCCTCTGCCAGAGAGGATTTTGTAATATTTGCAAGTGCATCAATGTACTCGGAGACATCTTCATTATTGCTTGTCTGAATATCATTCATAAGATTTTCGAGCTTATCAAAACCTTTCAGAAGAACACTTATTCTGTTGGGGGTTGGAGCAAGCTCTCTGTTCCTTATCAGATCAAGGACATTTTCAAGGCTGTGTGCAAGCCCCTTTATGGTTGTCAGACCCATGAATCCGGCGCCACCTTTGATTGAGTGGGCAGCTCTGAAAACATTGTTTACGATATCAATATCAATATTCTCTCCATCGCCTTCAATGGTTAACAGATCACTTTCAATATCTGAAAGGTGTTCAAGGGATTCTTCAATGTACATCTGTAGAATTTCATCGTCTTCAATCATGATGCATCTCCTGAGAGGGGTTTGGGCATATGCATAACAACATGTTTCATCTGCTGATTTAGGCAGAAACAGGTAAAAAAGCTGCTATTTGTATGAAACATATATCTGTAGAGTTTTTTTCTAAAGTATAAAAAAAAAAAATAAAAGTCAAACACCATTGCATAAAAAGCAATTATGATATTTTTCTGAGAATATTGAGGGGTGTACCTGAGCATTCTAATTTTAAAACAGAATTGGAGTTTGGCTGTGCGTGGGGAATGGGATTGTTATTGATGTCATATATAGCAAGAATTTTTGATTGTAAAGCATCTCCTTTTGGAGGTAATAGTTCAACTGTATCACCAACAGAAGCTCTGTTTCTTATTGCAACCACGATATGGTTGTCCGGGAGTGATCTGATTACTTTGCCTATGAAACTGTGGATGCTTCCAGCATGTATATTGCGGTAATTCGGGAGAGTCTGATCAGGCTCGTTAAAATAGAATCCTGTGCAGTAACTCCTGTGGTAGATAAGATCCAGCTCTCTGTGCCACCTATCTCTGCTCTGCTGATCATCTTCAGTTGTTAAGAGCCCCTCTGGTGCGGTCTCTCTTCTGATCTCTGCTGAGTATGAATCAATAGCTTCACGATAGGTTTTTACAACAGAGGCAAGATAGGAAATTCCCTTCATTCTGCCTTCAAGTTTCAAGGAGGAGATTCCTGCATCACAAAGTGCTGGAATATGGTCAATCATGCAGAGATCTTTTGAGTTGAAAATGTAGCTTCCCCTTTCATCTTCCAGAAGAGGTTGGTACTCTCCTGGTCTCTGCTCTTCAACTACAGCATATTTCCAGCGGCACGGATGGCTGCAAAGTCCTCTGTTGCTGTCACGACCTGTCAGAAAACTGCTCAGAAGACATCTGCCTGAATAAGATATGCACATGGCACCATGAATAAATGTTTCAATCTCAATAGATGCTTTTTCTGTAATATCTCTTATCTCATCCAGATTGAGCTCCCTTGCAAGATTGATCCGTTTTACCCCGGCCTCCTGCCAGAATCTGACAGCATTGTAATTGGTTGTATTGGCCTGGGTACTTAAGTGGATATCAATATGTGGGATGATCTGTTTTGCCATATGAATAATGCCAGGATCAGAGATAATTATGGCATCTGCGTCAACATTACCAATTTTTTCAAGAAAGAGCGCTATTGCCTCTTGTTCATGGCCTCTTGAGAAAATATTGCAGGTTACATAGACTTTTACAGAGTGTCTGTGAGCATGGGAAACTGCTGATTCAAGCTCATTGTCTGTAAAATTGCCGGAAAAATTTCTCAGGCTGAAATCCTTGCCCCCAAGATAGACAGCATCAGCACCGTAGTGTATGGCTGTCTCAAGTTTTTCATAATTTCCAGCAGGCGCCAGCAATTCTGGCTTGTGAGGAGAGTGTTCTGGCATGAAGAGAGGTGATATCACAGATATTTTCAGTAGGTGTTGTAAATGGGTAAAAGCGACAAGATATTCATTAATGGTACCCTTAAAGAGGTGGTGCCCCCGGCAAGAATCGAACTTGCGCACATGGATTAGGAATCCAATGCTCTATCCACTGAGCTACGGGGGCTTTAAAACGCTATTGGGGGCATACCTCCATGACAGATCACTCTGTCATAACGGAAAGTCTCATGGTTGCAGATGGTCAAAAAGATTCTCGTAAAAAATATATATAATTAATCAACCAGCAGTTTCTGACCCGGAAAGATTCTACTCTTTTTAGAGAGACGGTTCAGATCAAAAAGACGTTGGACAGTCATATTATATTTCTGGGCAATTGTAAAGGGGGTGTCTCCAGATTTTACCCAGTGAGTTGATCTTTTTGATTTCAACTCAGTTGTAATTTTACTGTTTGATGCAATGATATTTTTTGTATCTAGGGATTTGGTCTCTTTTCGTCTGGAGGCAACTTCCGCATCTGCAGATTGTGGAATGGTGAGTCTCTGATCCGGGTTAAGCGTATTGCCAGAGATGTCGTTAGCAAGTTTTATCGCATCTGGTGTTGTGTTGTTTCTTTTGGCAATTGACCAGATCGTGTCACCCTGTTTCACCTTATATCTGATCTGTTTTTCAGATTGAGTTGAGACTGTTTTTCCGGTGCTTCTAGGTGACTCTTTTTTTGAGTCATATTTATTTGAGAGACTGTTGGAGTTTGCCACATATTGAGTAGTAGAAATTCCCGATTTTGGAATTTTAAGCAGTTTCCCGGTTGAAACAGCTGATTTTTTTGACATGTTGTTGGATGCAGCCAGGTCACCCATGGAGATTCCATATCGCTTTGCTATACTGAAAAGAGTCTCTCCACGTTTTACCCGATGAGACGAATAGCTTTTGGACGAGACAGGAGTTGAGGGTGTAATGTCGTCAATACCTGCAAGAAAGATATCTACTGAATTTGCAGGGACTCTTAACTGATACTCTTCTGGAGGTAAAAGTCCGTATTTCAGTTCGGGGTTCAACGTTTCAAGAAGAGTGTGGCTGACAGAGATTTTTCTAGCTATATCTGTCAGACGGAGCTGTTTATTTACGGTTACAGTCTGATATTCAAGAGGGAGTATCTTTTTCTGCGACGGCATCCCATATTTTCCCAGATTATCTATGATATGGAGGGTCGCAAGAAAGCGTGGAACGTAACTTGCGGTCTCCTGTGGCAGCTTCTCATACAGATCCCAGAAGTTATCAAGATAGTTGACATTCTGGCTTCTTATGGTTCTTAGAACTCTTCCTTCTCCGCAGTTGTACGCTGCAAGGACAGTTGACCAGTCTCCAAAGAGAGAGTGAAGTTCACTTAAGTACGCAATGGCAGCTTTTGTAGATTTGACAGGGTCCATCCTTTCATCAACATAGTAGTCCCGTTTTAGACCGAACTTATAACCTGTTGATGGGATAAATTGCCACAATCCTAAAGCTCTTGCAGGGGAGATGGCCTGTACCCTGAAACCACTTTCAATCAGTGGAAGCCAGGAGAGTTCTTCTGGAAGTCCGGCATCTCTGAGTTCTTTGATAATCAGTGGGCGATACTCTGCTGCTCGTGCCATTGACCGGATGAAAAACTCTCTTTCTGCACCGGTGAGTCTGTCAATTTCATTCTGGACATATTTATTGATTGTAACAGGGATCTCATCGTGATCTCCTTTAACAGCAGTCTTACGTGATGCATAGATCTCTATTATTCGTTTGGAGATGATGAAGCGCAGATCCTCTTTCTGCTTATTTATTACACTGTTATCTGTTTTAATCTCAAGAATGGCTGCATACGCACTATCAAGATATTGCAGTGATCTCTCAGGCTCCCCTTTTTTCCATGATTCCTGAGCAGAGGTGCACAATTTAAGAACATGATCAATCTCTTTTGAGGAGCAGATAGGAGAGCTGTTTTCAAACGAAGAGGATTCAGCTGAATCTGTTTTACTATTACTCTCATTGAATGGATCTGACAAAAAGCTTTCATCTATCCTGTTGAGTGCATTGTTCTGAATGGTGCATCTATCTGTTGTAGTCTGTTTTGCAGAGGGTTGGACGGAGGATTGTGCAGATGTTATTTTTTTTGTGCTGTTAATAGATGTACAGGCAGTTAAAAACAGTGATATTGCAAGTATGGAGATGCATAGTATATTTTTCATAATTTATCTGGTTTTCCTTAATTTTTATAGTTACTGAATTTAATTTCAATACAGAAAATTTAGAATCAGATCTCAGACAGTTAAACGTCTGGTTGTTAAAATGACCTTTATATAAAAGTCTTCTAAATCTGGTTGTGATTATGTGACTTTCACTCTTTGATGTGGCAGGAGAATCTGCCATGTGCGTCATATAAATTATTGAGATAATATTTATATAACATTGTAGTTAGGTATGGTCAGAATAACTTTCCAAATTCAAAGGAAAAAATATGACTCCTTATTGATTTCAAGATCTTTAAAACACAAACGGTCAGTTAAGCAGATGCGGCAGAGTAAATTCAAGATGCCGCAAAATGAGATAAATTCGGATCAATTATTAATGGATAGATTTATGCCTGTCAAGTCTTAATCAATGCAAAAACATTCTGGATTCGGGTGATGTTATTTTTATATTCTGTTTTAAAATGCAGATGTTGTGTATATGATAGAGCAATTCTGCTTGATCGCACAATATGTAGTGCTGGTATTTTTTTGTGGCTATTTGATCAAACTACAGTGTAAAAATAGCTAAGTTACTCTTTTGAAATATTTGACTATCATGGTTTGACAATCAAATGCCATGGCCAACCCAATACCATGGTAATGTAAGCTCTATTGTCTCTGTAATAGTTAAAAAAGATCAATATTTCGTTATTTGATGAAAAACACAGATTTTAAGATTAAAAATCAAATAATATGATTTAACTGATGTTAAACAGGATTTATCTGGCTTGATATCTCTATTGGTCTCTGCTATTTTCTGCGGGTCTTTTCGTGATAGGGGTTTTGTTGTTACGGACTGCGATTGCCGATATAGCTCAGTAGGTAGAGCATCTCACTTGTAATGAGAATGTCCTCCGTTCGATTCGGGGTATCGGCTCCAAAATTAGGGTGGGGTTCCCGAGTGGTCAAAGGGATCAGACTGTAAATCTGACGGCTGAAGCCTTCGGAGGTTCAAATCCTCCCCCCACCACCATCTATTTGATTTTGTGTAGGAGATCTTGAAAAAAGGTCGTTTACTGCATAGAGTGAATGCAAGTCTGGCACTGATCAGAAGTCAGGTCTCTTGTCAGCGGGAGTAGCTCAGTTGGTAGAGCTTCAGCCTTCCAAGCTGAATGTCGCGAGTTCGAGCCTCGTCTCCCGCTCCATCCTCACTATGTGTAAATCCCCCTTCATACAAGAGTGTTTGAATTTTTTTTGAATTTTAATATGCTCTATGCATTGCAGTGCCCATGTAGCTCAGTCGGTAGAGCGCTTCCTTGGTAAGGAAGAGGTTCACCGGTTCGATTCCGGTCATGGGCTCCACTGTTGTTATAGATGAGGATAATTTAAAATGGCAAAAGAGAAGTTTCAGAGAAACAAACCCCACGTAAACATTGGAACCATTGGCCATATTGACCATGGCAAGACAACTTTGACAGCGGCAATCACCAAACATGCAGCGCTCAAGGGTAATGGCATATATGTTCCATTTGATGAGATCGACAAGGCCCCTGAAGAGCGGGAGCGCGGTATAACAATTGCGACTGCCCATGTTGAGTATGAGAGTGAAAAGAGACATTACGCTCATGTGGACTGCCCTGGCCATGCAGACTATATCAAGAACATGATAACTGGTGCAGCTCAGATGGATGGTGCAATTCTTGTTGTGAGTGCAGATGACGGTCCAATGCCTCAGACCAGGGAGCATATTCTTCTTGCCCGTCAGGTAGGGGTGCCAAGCATGGTTGTGTTTTTGAATAAATGCGACATGGTTGATGATATGGAGCTTATAGAGCTTGTTGAGATGGAGCTGCAAGAGCTTCTGGATAAGTATGAGTTCCCTGGAGATACCACCCCGATTATCCGTGGAAGTGCACTCAAAGCTCTTGAGTGTGATGATCCTGATGGAGAGGATGCCAAGTGTATTACTGAGCTTCTCAATGTACTGGACTCTTACATTCCAGAGCCTCAGAGGGATATGGATAAGGATTTCCTTATGCCTATTGAGGATGTGTTCAGTATTTCAGGTCGCGGAACTGTTGTGACAGGAAGAATTGAAAGAGGCATAATCAAAACCGGTGACGAGGTTGAGCTTGTAGGTATCCGTGATACTGCCAAGACCACCTGTACAGGTGTTGAGATGTTCAGAAAGCTTCTGGATGAGGGTCAGGCTGGAGATAATGTTGGCCTTCTGCTTCGCGGCACCAAGAGAGATGCAGTTGAGAGAGGTCAGGTTGTTGCCAAGCCGGGTACAATTACCCCACATACCAAGTTCAGAGCTGAGATTTACTGTCTGAGCAAGGAAGAGGGTGGTCGTCATACTCCGTTCTTCTCAGGGTACAGACCCCAGTTCTTTTTCAGAACCACTGATGTGACAGGTATCCTCTCTCTTGCTGAGGGTGTAGAGATGATTATGCCAGGAGATAATGCAACTATCACTGCAGAACTCATTGCTCCCATTGCCATGGAAAAAGAACTCCGCTTTGCCATCAGAGAGGGTGGGCGTACTGTGGGTGCTGGTGTTATCGGCGAAATAATTGAATAAAGTATAATAATATAAGGCCGTTATGATAAAATCAAAAATCAGGATCAGGCTCAAAGCATACGATCATAAACTTCTTGATCAGTCTTCCATTGATATAGTTGATACTGCAAGAAAGACAGGTGCAAAAGTTGTGGGGCCCATACCACTTCCAACAAGGATAAACAAATTCTGTGTTCTGAGATCTCCTCATGTTAACAAGAAGTCCCGTGAGCAGTTTGAAATCAGAACCCATAAACGGTTGATGGATATCCTTGATCCAACCCAGCAGACAGTTGATGCCCTTATGAAACTTGATCTTTCGCCAGGTGTTGATGTTCAGATAAAACTTTAAGCAAAGAGAATGCCTTAAATTATGATTTAAGGTCAGGCGGGAAGAGATAATGTGTAATGGAATTTTAGGAAAAAAAATCGGGATGACCAATCTCTTTATATCTGATGGTCGCCTTATCCCTGTAACAGTTGTGCAGGTTGGGCCATGCTATGTGACTCAGATCAAATCGGATAAAACTGATGGATATAATGCATTGCAGTTGGGCTTCGGGGAGAAGAGTCTCGTAAAGGTTAATAAACCCGCTGCTGGACATTTTTCCAAAAGCGGGTCAGCGGCATTTTCAGCTATGAAAGAGTTCAGAGTTGACGCTACTGAGCCATACAAACTGGGACAGCTTATAAGCCTTGATATGTTTTCTGTTGGTGAAAAAGTTCATGTTTCAGGTATTTCCAAGGGGCGTGGCTTTGCAGGAACTGTCAAGAGACATGGCTTTACCATAGGACCCAAATCTCATGGTAGCCGGAATATGCGTGAACCAGGTTCTGTCGGCTGTAGCGCGTGGCCATCAAGAATCATAAAGGGTAAAAAAATGCCTGGACATATGGGCGTTGATAGGAAAACAGTCAAAAACCTTGAGATTATTGATATCAGACCTGAGCAGAATCTGATGTTGATAAAGGGGGCTGTACCAGGGGCTAAAACCGGTATCATTGAGATAGTTAAATCCAGCCCCAAAAAATAAGAGTGATATAAATTAAATTGATCTTAAGAGTGGATCAATATTACTACGACTGTGGGTATTGCAATAATTTCGCAGTGATGCATAGTCGTTATTTTTCTAATGAGGACGTATATGGCTGCTGTAGATGTTTTGAACAGGTCAGGTGAAAAGGTTTCAGAAGTCAACCTGCCTGATGAGATATTCACCATTCCTGTAAAAAAGAGCGTACTGCACGATGTGGTAAGAATGCAGCTTGCATCCAGACGCTCAGGAACTGCCGTTGCCAAAGGCAGATCAGATGTTGCAGGAAGTACGAGGAAATTATACCGACAGAAAGGGACTGGCAATGCACGGTCAGGAGGTATAAATTCTCCCCTGAGAAGGGGCGGCGGGGTAATTTTTGGCCCCCTACAAAAATCGTATGAGCATAAGGTCAACAAAAAGGTAAAGAGTCTTGCCATGAAAATGGCGTTAAGCTCAAAATTTCAGAATAATGAACTGTTTGTCATTAACTCCTTTGGCCTTGAACAGATCAAAACTAAGGAGCTTTTAAATGTGACCCGGAATCTTGGGTTGAAAAAGGTACTTATTATCACCAGTGAAGACGATAGGAATCTCTTTCTCTCTGCACAGAACATACCGGATCTTAAAGTTCTTAAGACAGAAGGGCTAAATGTCTATGATCTTCTGAAATATGACAATCTTCTGCTTGTTGAATCTTCCATCCAGGCAATTGAAGGGAGGCTTGCTTAAATAATGATTGAATATGATATAATAAGACGGCCTGTTCAGAGTGAAAAATCCAATTTGCAGAAGGAGCAATCCAACCAGCTCACCTTTGAAGTCTCCCCTTCTGCAAACCGGGTGGAAATTAAAAATGCAATAGAAAAAATATTTAATGCCAAGGTAAAATCCGTAAACACGTTGAATGTGAAGGGTAAGGTAAAGCGTCGGGGGCGCATACTCGGAAAGAGACGGGACTGGAAAAAAGCCATTGTGAGGTTAATGCCCGGGCAGAGAATTGATTTTTTTGAAGGTGTTTAAAGGGATAATAAAATGGCAATTAAGAAAACAAAGCCCACATCACCCGGAAGAAGAGCTCAGGAATATTTTACATTTGATGAAATCACAAAAGATAAGCCTGAGAGATCTCTTATTAAGAAACTGAAGAAGACGGGTGGAAGAAATTCATACGGAAGAATAACCAGCAGGCACAAAGGTGGCGGTGCCAGAAAACAGTACAGAATCATTGATTTCAAACGGGATAAAGATGGCATTCCAGCAAAAGTGACTGCCATTGAGTATGATCCGAATCGTAGTGCACGCATTGCCCTTCTGGTCTATGCAGATGGAGAGAAGAGATATATTCTTGCACCCAGGGATATAGCTGTTGGAGACTCAATTGAGACTGGCCCACAGTCAGATATTAAACCAGGTAACTGCCTTCCTCTTGAAAACATACCCTTAGGTACCCGTATCCACAATGTTGAACTCAAGCAGAGCAAAGGTGGCCAGATCGTGCGAAGTGCAGGTACCTATGCAAGGCTTATGGCCAAAGAGGGAACATATGCTCAGGTGCTGCTCCCTTCCGGTGAAGTACGCATGATTCACATCAAATGTAAGGCGACCATCGGAAGAGTTGGTAATGAAAAACATGGTGATCTCAGCTTAGGAAAGGCTGGTCGAACCCGATGGCTTGGCAGAAGGCCTTCGGTGAGGGGTGTTGCAATGAACCCTGTTGACCATCCAATGGGTGGTGGTGAAGGTAGATCTTCTGGTGGAAGGCAGCCATGTACGCCTTGGGGCGTGCCTACAAAAGGCTATAAAACCCGAACAAACAAGAGATCTGATCAGTACATCGTAAAAAGAAGATCTAAGAAAAAATAAATAGGTGATCTGATATGCCAAGGTCGTTGAAAAAAGGGCCATATATAGCCCAGGAACTTTTGAAGAAAGTAGTAGCACTACAGGATAATAAAAGTGGCAATCAAGTGGTTAAAACCTGGTCACGCAGGTCAACTATCTTTCCGGAAATGGTTGGTATCACACTTGCAGTGCATAACGGAAAAAAATTTATTCCCGTCTTTGTTACAGAGAACATGGTGGGGCATAAACTTGGTGAGTTCTCACCAACCCGGACATTTTATGGTCATGCAGGCGATAAAAAATCTAAAATGAAAAAATAAGCTGACGGGTTTTAACGTTAAAGGATATACAGATGGAAGTTAAAGCGGTAACAAAATATGTGCGTATTTCGCCGTTTAAACTGCGTGCACCTGTGGATGTTGTAAAAGGGAAGAGGGTTGAAGATGCATTGAACCTTCTTAAATTCATGCCCCTTAAGGCAGCTGGAATTATATCAAAGACCCTCAGATCAGCAGTGGCCAATGCAGAGCACAACAATGAAATTGATGTTGATGATCTTATTGTAAAGAATATATCAGTTGATCATGGTCCCTCTTTGAAAAGATTCAGGGCCAGGGCCAGGGGCAGAGGTGCAAGGATTCTGAAAAGAACCAGCCATATAACAGTCACAGTTGCGGAAACGGTCTAAATAGGGAGGGAATGGCTTGGGCCAAAAAGTAAATCCGATTGGATTAAGATTAGGTATTACAGGAACATGGGACTCCAGATGGTATGCTGATAAGGAATATGCAGGTTTTGTATATGAAGATTACAAAGTCCGGAAATTTCTGAAAAAAAAGTTATACCATGCAGGCATTTCAAAAATTGAAATTGAGCGTTTCTCCAAGCGCATCAGAGTCAGAGTGTTTGCTGCAAGGCCAGGCATTATTATCGGTAAAAAAGGTGCGGACATTGCCCTTTTGAAGCAGGAGCTTGAAGGCATTGTATCACCTGAGGTTCTCATTGATATTAAAGAGGTGCGCAGACCGGAAACTGATGCCCAGCTTGTGGCAGAAAATATCGCACTGCAACTTGAACGTCGCATTGCCTTCAGAAGAGCCATGAAAAGAAGCGTAACCTCTGCCATGCGGTTTGGAGCACAGGGGATCAAAATTATCTGCTCTGGCAGGCTAGGTGGTGCAGAGATGGCCAGAACTGAATGGTATAAAGAGGGGAGAATTCCTCTTCATACTCTGAGGGCGGATATGGATTATGGATTTATTGAAGCACACACAACCTATGGTATTATTGGTATTAAGGTCTTTGTATTTAAAGGTGAAGTGCTCAAGACTGATCAGAAAGCTACAGCCTAAAAGGCTGGTAAGGAGATAATTATGCTGAGTCCCAAAAAAGTAAAATACCGCAAGCGTATGCGCGGTAGACTGAAGGGAAAGCCCAGCAGGGGAACGGAACTCAATTTTGGTGAGTTTGGTCTTCAGGCTGTTGAATGCGGTTATGTCAATGCACGACAGATTGAGGCTGCCCGTATTGCAATGACCCGTAAGATAAAAAGACTCGGAAAGACATGGATCCGGTTTTTCCCTGACAAGCCTATTACCAAAAAACCTGCAGAGGTTAGAATGGGTAAGGGTAAAGGGCCTACTGAAGGGTGGGTTGCAGCCGTAAAACCTGGCAGGATTCTCTACGAAATGGAAGGAGTTCCAAGAGAACTTGCTGTTGAAGCACTTGAGCTTGCGGCACATAAACTCTCTGTTAAAACGCGCTTTGTGGAAAGGGTATAACAACGCATGAAGACTAGTGAAATCAGAGCCATGAGTGCAGATGAACTTCATATTAAACTTGCTGAGCTGAAAAAAGAGTTTTTTAATCTTCGTTTTCAGCATGGTGTAGGTCGGCTTGAAAACACAGCAATTCTCCCTAAAATCAGAAAGGATATTGCTCAATTGATGACAGTATCCAGGGAGATGAACTTAAATATTAGCTAATTTGAGAAAAGTTGATGCCATGAATGAAAGAGGAAGAAAGAAAGTATTGCTGGGAACAGTGATATCAGACAAGATGGAAAAGTCAGTGGTTGTACAGGTGGAGAGACTTGTTCAGCACACTGTTTATAAAAAATATATTAAAAAATATAAAAAGTACGCTGCTCACGACGAAACAAACCAGTGTAAAGCCGGTGATCTGGTTAAAATTACAGAGTCAAGGCCTTTGAGCAAAACAAAGAGATTTCGGGTCAGTGAGATTGTCAAGAGGGCAGTTTGATTTAAGGGGAGTTGAAAAATGATTCAAACCGAGACGAGATTGACTGTGGCAGACAACTCCGGAGCCAAAGAGCTTTACTGTATTAAAGTTCTTGGTGGCTCGAAAAGACGTTATGCCGGTATTGGGGATATTATTGTGGTTTCAGTAAAGGAGGCTATACCCAATGCTAAGGTAAAAAAAGGTGATGTGGTAAAGGCTGTGATTGTCAGAACCAAAAAGGAAATTTCACGACCAGATGGCTCAATGATAAGATTTGATGACAATTCTGCGGTTATCATAAACAATTCCAACGAACCGGTTGGAACCCGTATTTTCGGCCCGGTTGCAAGGGAACTGAGAGCCAAAAGGTTTATGAAAATAATTTCTCTGGCTCCTGAAGTTCTCTAGCCGCTTTCCCATGAAAAGCAGAAAAAAAAGCTGATTTTCATGGTTGGGATGTCCCCATGCTGGGGCATGACGGTTTAGTATTTAATAAGGATTCCAAATGGAAAGAGTAAAAACAAGAATAAAAACTGATGATAAAGTTAAAATTCTTACTGGTAAGGACAAAGGAAAGATCGGTAAGGTTTTAAAGGTGCTCAGGAAAAAAAATCGGGCTGTAGTTGAAAATGTTAATATTGCAAAGGTTCATCAGAGGCCGACCCAGGGTAATCCTCAGGGCGGTATTGTTGAGAAACCCATGCCGGTTGATTATTCCAATCTCATGATCATGTGTACAAAGTGTGTCATGCCTGTCCGCGTAGGAATGAGAGAGCTGGAGAATGGTAAAAAGGTGAGATTCTGCAAAAAATGCAATGAACAGATTGATGCCTAATATGCAGCCGAGGAGTAAAAAACGTTGAGCCTTAAAGAGATATATGAAAAAGAAGTGATACCAGAATTACAGAAAACTTTTGGTTATCAGAACATGATGCAGATTCCTGTCCTTGAAAAGATCGTGTTGAATATAGGACTTGGAGAAGCAATAAAGAATGTAAAGCTGCTTGATTCTGCATCTGCTGATCTAGCTTTGATTGCTGGACAGAAACCTGTAATCACAAAGGCCAGAAAGTCCATTGCTGCATTTAAACTTCGTGAAGGTATGCCAATTGGTTGCATGGTGACCCTTCGTCGTGCAAAAATGTATGATTTTCTGGAAAAACTTATTAACATTACACTTCCGCGTGTGCGTGATTTCAGGGGAATATCTGGAAAAGCCTTTGATGGTAGAGGCAATTACAGCCTTGGTATTAAAGAACATATCATTTTCCCTGAAATTGATTATGATAAGACTGACAGCATCAAGGGTCTTAATATCACTATAGTCACAACGGCAAAAACAGATGAAGAAGCTAAAGCACTCCTGAAGCTATTTGGGATGCCTTTTAAAAATTAGGAGGAAATTTTGGCAAAAAAGTCTCTTATCGTGAGGGCTGAAAGGAAGCCGAAATTTGAGGTTCGTGCTTACAATCGTTGCCCAATATGTGGAAGACCTAGAGCATTTATCAGAAAAGCGGGTATCTGTAGAATTTGTTTTAGAAACCTTGCATCCGCTGGAAAATTGCCTGGAGTTACAAAGTCAAGCTGGTAGTGGTTTATAATATATAGAAAATCTGTTTGAATTTCGGACAATAGTTTTAGAGATATAGAAAAATCTGTTTGAATAGATAAAAAACTGTTTAAAGTTAATTGCATTCATTGGGGCACTGGAAAAATAGAGTCTTATGCCCTCTTTGATCAGGAGATAGATAAATATGGCAATGAGTGATCCCATAGCGGACATGCTTACAAGAATCAGAAATGGTGGAAAAGCTGAGTTCGCAAAAGTGGATATCCCCGGGTCCAAGCTGAAAGTGGAGATGGCGCGGGTGCTAAAAGAACAGGGATATATAAAAAATTATAAATTCCTGGAAGATAACAAACAGGGTATTCTGCGTGTCTATCTGAAATACGCAGGAAACAAGAGACCCGCCATTTATGGACTTGAAAGGGTTAGTAAACCCAGCAGAAGAGTATATAAAAAGTCCAAAGAGATAAAACCGGTTTTAAACGGTCTTGGGATATCGATTTTATCCACTTCAAAAGGGTTGATGACGGATAAACAGGCAAGAAACGAGAATGTGGGCGGTGAAGTCCTCTGTAATATCTGGTAACACAGGAGGGATATATGTCACGAATAGGTAAGAAGCCGATCCAGATTCCAGCAAAAGTCAAAATCACTGTTGATAATGAGACATTGACCGTTAATGGCCCCAAGGGGACATTAACCAGAAGTCTGAATCCGGCTGTAAAGATTAATATTGAAGATGGAATTCTACACGTCTCTCCTGATAATCCAGAGGATCGTAAAGTTGTCGCACTTCAGGGTATGTATCGTGCGTTGATCCAGAATATGGTTATCGGCGTTACAGATGGTTATGAGAAGATCCTTTTGTTGAGTGGAATTGGCTACAGAGCAGAGTTGAATGGTAATACTGTTATATTGAATGTTGGATTTTCCAATCCGGTCAATTTTCAACTTCCTGAAGGAATATCTGCAAAAATAGATAAAAATACCCAGATCACATTGGCTTCTATTGATAAGGAAAATTTAGGTGAGACTGCAGCAAACATCAGAAGAATAAGACCTCCTGAGCCATATAAGGGCAAAGGAATCATGTACTCTGATGAGACAATAATCAAGAAAGCAGGTAAGGCTGCAGCAAAATAATCTAAAACCGGGAATAAAATGTTATGGCAAATACATCCGAAAAATATATCTCAAGAATTAAGAGAAAAAAGAGAATCAGAAAGAAGATGACAGGTACTGAAGAGCGCCCACGTCTGAGTATCTTCAGAAGTGCCGGTCACATCTATGCCCAGATAATAAATGATATTGAGGGTGATACGATTGTTTCTGCATCCACTCTTGATAAAGAGTTCACCGTGACGGGTAAAAAAGGTGGTAACAGAGATGCTGCAACCACTGTAGGTAAAATTGTGGCTAAGAGGGCACTTGACAAGGGAATTACTAAAGTGGTTTTTGATAGAAACGGATTCCTCTATCATGGTCGGGTGAAAGCACTTTCAGACGGAGCCCGTGAAGCCGGATTGCAATTCTAATAAGGAGGAGGTCCCTTGGTCAGCAAACAGACAGAAGAGAGTCAATTGATAGATAAAGTCGTCAGAATCAACAGAGTTGCAAAGGTTGTAAAAGGCGGAAGAAATTTCAGTTTCAGCGCCCTTTGTGTTGTGGGTGATGGTGAAGGTAGTGTGGGATTTGGTCTTGGCAAAGCAGGTGAGGTACCAGAAGCTATTCGGAAGGGCGTTGAAAAGGCAAAGAGGAGTATGACAAAGGTTGCTATACTGGATGGTACAGTCCCCTTTGAGGTGATTGGCTGTTCTGGTGCGGGTAAAGTCCTCTTGAAACCTGCTTCTCCTGGAACAGGGGTTATTGCAGGTGGTGCGGTTCGTGCGGTTCTTGAGGCTGTGGGCGTGACCGACATATTGACAAAATGTATTGGGACTAACAATACACACAATGTGGTCAGGGCAACTATGGCAGGATTGAAATCACTGGAAACAAAGGAAGAGGTTGCCAGACGGCGTGGCCTTCGACCTGAAGAGTTATAGTGGAGAAGATAATATAATGTCTGGTAAAGTAAGATTAACGCAGATAAGAAGCCTCATCGGGCGTCCTGAAAAGCATCGTAAAATTCTTCGTGCACTTGGGTTAAAAAGAATGCATATGACAGTGGAACATAATATGAATCCTGCAATCATGGGAATGGTAAAAAAAGTTCCTCATCTTGTCAGTGCAGAGGAGGTTTAGTAATGAATTTGCATGAACTGGCTCCTGCCGAGGGAAGCAGACATAAGAGAAAAAGAGTGGGACGAGGCCCTGGCTCAGGAATGGGAAAAACTTCCACAAGGGGGCACAAGGGCCTTAAAGCCAGATCTGGAGGCAGTGTAAGGCCAGGTTTTGAAGGCGGTCAGATGCCAATCCACAGACGCCTGCCCAAACGGGGATTTAAAAACATTCACAGAGATGTTGTGGCCATTGTGAATGTGGCTGATCTTGACCAGTTTGAATCTGGTATGGTCATTGATGAACTGACTTTGAGAAGTGCAGGGCTTGTTAAAGGCGCTATTGATAAGGTCAAAATTCTTGGTAATGGTGAGGTGACTAAATCCTTCTCCCTTAAGAGTTGTCTTGTCAGTAAGACGGCAAGAGAAAAAATTGAGCAGGTCGGCGGAAACATCGAACAGTAATTAAACTGAGGTTTTTATCAATGATTCAGAGTGGATACCAGAATATATTTAAGCTTCCCGATCTTAAGAGAAAGTTGATTGTTACCCTTGCCCTACTTTTTGTATATCGAGTAGGGGTACATGTCCCGACACCGGGAATTGATGCCGCAGCACTTGCCTCTTTTTTTGATAGTACAAGAGGCACTCTGTTTGCGATGTTTAACATGTTTTCAGGAGGAGCACTTGAAAATCTTTCTGTTTTTGCCCTTGGAATCATGCCTTATATCAGTGCTTCAATTATTCTTCAGCTGATGACTGTAGTTGTACCACACCTTGAGCAGTTATCTAAAGAGGGGGAGCATGGCAGGAAAAAAATCACTCAGTACACAAGGTATGGAACTGTTGTATTAAGTATTATTCAGGGATTTGGCATAAGCGTTGGGCTTGAAGCCATGACATCTCCGGCAGGTGCCCCTGTTGTGATCTTTCCAGGTTGGGGATTCCGTGTTGTCACAGTGATAACCCTTACTGCAGGTACTGCCTTTATCATGTGGCTGGGAGAGCAGATCACAGAGAGAGGTATTGGGAACGGTATCTCTTTGATAATTTTTGCAGGAATTGTGGCAAGAATGCCAACAGCCATTGGTAATACCCTTCGCCTTGTATCAACCGGTGAGATGGGGGTATTTACCATTATTATCCTGCTTGTTCTCATGGTTGCAGTTATCGGTTGCATCATTTTCATGGAGCAGTCACAGCGGAGAATACCTGTTCAGTATGCCAAAAGAGTGGTGGGTCGTAAGATGTATGGAGGTCAAACATCTCACCTCCCATTAAAAATCAATACAGCTGGTGTTATTCCACCGATTTTTGCATCTTCTATCATCATGTTCCCAGCCACTCTGGCTAACTTTATTGACCTCCCAATGATGAAAAGTGTCGCAGCTGCAATGAGTCCAGGGACAATAATTTACAATCTTATATATGTGGGTTTTATTGTATTCTTCTGTTTTTTCTACACTGCCGTTACGTTTAATCCAGATGATGTTGCAGAGAGGATGAAGAAAAACGGTGGATATATACCTGGTATCAGACCTGGTAAGAAAACTGCAGAGTACATTGATAAAGTATTGACACGAATCACTCTGGGTGGGGCAATCTACGTCTCAGCTGTATGTGTACTTCCAACCATGCTAATGACCAAGTTTAATGTGCCGTTCTACTTTGGAGGTACTGCTTTGCTCATTGTGGTCGGGGTGGCTATTGACACAATCTCTCAGATTGAAACTCATATGATTTCAAGAAATTATGAAGGTTTCCTGGGTAAAGCAGGGGCGATAAAGGGAAGAAAATAGCTTCTTTATGTTGAGGTCCGGTAAATTAGATCTGGATTGCAACGTGTGGGGGTGGGATATATTACAAGGAGTAAATGTATGGCAAAGGAAGAACCCATCAAAGTTGAGGGCACGGTACTTGAGACACTGCCAAATGCCATGTTTAAGGTTGAGCTTGATAATAAGCATCAGCTCCTTGCACACATTTCAGGCAAGATGAGAATGCATTTTATTAAAATTCTACCCGGTGACAAGGTAACAGTTGAACTGTCACCCTATGACTTGTCACGCGGCAGGATTACCTACCGTTATAAATAGTATAATATATATGCTGATTAAGATATTGTATGCAGCATATCATTTGGAGTAAATAAAGATGAAAGTCAGAGCTTCAGTGAAAAAAATATGTAAAAATTGTAAGATTATCCGCAGATCTGGAGTTGTCAGGGTCATATGTATAAATAAACGTCATAACCAGAGGCAGGGATAGGGGGTATAGAGCGTGGCGAGAATTGCAGGCGTAGATTTACCTAGAAATAAACATGTAGAGATTGCATTGACCTATATTTATGGAATAGGCAGAAGCAGATCCAGGGACATCATTGCCGAGATTGGTCTTGAGCCAACTATGAAAGCCGATGATCTTACAGAAGAGCAGGTAAATGAGATCAGAAAGGTCATTGACAGTAAATATAAAGTTGAAGGCGAGCTGAGAGCTGACACTTCAATGAATATAAAAAGGCTCATGGATCTGGGATGCTATCGTGGACTTCGTCATAGAAAATCCCTTCCGTGTCGTGGTCAGCGGACAAGCACGAATGCCAGAACAAGAAAAGGTCCAAAACGTGCTGCTGTTAAGAAGAAGAAGTAGTTATTGTTTGTGACGCTGTATTATTTGTGACACTTATTATTGGGCATCCGGCTAATCAGGAGGCATAGGAAATAGAATGGCGAAAAAATCAAAGAAAACTGTAACAAAGAAAAAAGTAAAAAAAAATATATCGACAGGTGTTGTACATATTCAGTCAACATTTAATAATACTATTATCACAATAACCGATGAGACAGGCAATACCATCTCCTGGTCAAGTTCTGGTATTCAGGGCTTTAAAGGCTCTCGAAAAAGTACACCATTTGCATCAAAAATGGCTGCCGAAGATGCAGGTGCCAAAGCGATGGAACATGGGATGAAAAATGTCAGTGTTTATGTAAAAGGCCCTGGCGCAGGACGGGAATCGGCATTGAGGGCGCTTCATGCTCTTGGTTTTAATATTTCCATGATAAAAGATGTTACCCCTGTACCTCATAACGGATGCCGTCCGCCAAAGAGAAGAAGGGTATAATAGTATCCGCTCTCTTTACCTTTTTGATATGTTTTATATGCTAACCTTGTCTATAGGTTTTATATAAGGAGGAAAACGTTGTCACGTTATAGAGGTTCTGTCTGCCGTCAATGCAGACGCGAAAATATGAAGTTGTTTCTTAAGGGAGACCGATGTTACTCAGATAAATGCAGCTTTGACCGGAGAGCATATCCGCCGGGTCAACATGGTCAACGTCGGGGAAAAAATTCTGATTATGGCATCCAGCTTCGTGAAAAACAGAAGGTCAGAAGAATTTACGGAATTTCTGAAAAACAGTTCAGAATTATCTTCAATAATGCTGATCGTCAGAAAGGTATTACAGGTATCAACCTTTTAAGTCTTCTGGAGAGAAGGCTTGATAATGTTGTTTTCAGGCTTGGTTTTACAAGTTCCAGAACACAGGGTAGGCACTTTGTACGGCATAACCATTTTATAATCAATGGGGAAAAAGTGAATATTCCCTCTTATGTTACTAAAAGTGGCGATATCATTGAACTCAGAGAAAAAAGCAAAAATGTAAAAGCCATATCCGATTCTGTTGAAACAGTTGTAAGAAGAGGAATACCGCAGTGGCTTGAACTTGATAAAGACGGATTAAAAGGCGTGGTCAAATCACTGCCTAACCGTGAAGATATTACACTGCCCATACAGGAACAGCTGATTGTAGAGCTTTATTCAAAATAGTTGAATAAAGTACCAGTTTGTCCTAGGATTATATCAGGAGATAAACAACAATGTCATCAGATGAACTTGTATATGTTAACTGGCATGAGATGATCAGGCCGGAAAAGGTGGTTGTCACAACAACCTCTACATACGGTAAATTTGTATGTGAACCCCTTGAGCGGGGTTTTGGAATAACAATAGGTAACTCTCTTAGGCGTATCATTCTCTCGTCCCTTTATGGTGCAGCTATTGTTTCTGTAAAGTTTGAGGAAGCACTTCATCAATATAGTGTCATACCTAATATCAGAGAAGATGTTTCTGAAATAATAATGAATCTTAAGGCGGTTAAGCTTAAGGTCGATGATCTGGAAGATAAAACTTTGACCGTCAATGTTGATGGAGAAGGTAGTGTGACTGCTGCATACCTTCAGGGCAGTGCCCCAGGTATTCAGGTTCTCAATCCAGATCAGCACATTGCAACCCTCTCAAGGGGGGGTGTGTTAAAAATGACCCTGAAAGTAAAGACCGGAAAAGGATTTGCACTGGCATCTGCCAACAATGATCCTGAAGCACCAGTAGGAACCATTCCCATAGACAGCGTCTTTTCGCCAATAAAAAGAGTTAAATATGTAGTGGGGACATCCAGGATTGGTCAGAAAACTGACTATGACAAACTGACCATGGAGGTCTGGACAGATGGCAGTGTTACTCCTGAGGATTCCGTTGCCTTTGCTGCGAAAATTCTCAAAGAGCAGATGAATCCTTTTATCAATTTTGATGAAGACATTGAGCCTGAGCAGGAAGACAGGGACCATGACCGCTCTGTTAAAGACTTTAACGAGAATCTTTACAGAAGTGTTGACGAGCTTGAACTCTCTGTAAGAAGTTCCAATTGCCTTAAAAATGCCCAAATACTCAAGATATATCAGCTTGTTCAGAAGACTGAGAGTGAAATGCTTAAAACCAAGAACTTTGGAAGAAAATCCTTAAATGAGATTAAGGAGGTATTGACTTCAATGGAGTTATCTCTTGGCATGGACCTTGATGGATTTGAACCCCCTGCTGAAGATGAAATGGTTGAGCAATCATCTAAGGGCGAAGGTTTGGAGCACCCTTCCTGATGAATATCAAGTTAACGAAGGAGAAATAAATTTCCCATGAGACATAGAAAAGCAGGCGTAAAGCTGAATCGAACCTCAAGTCATAGACAGGCCATGTTCAGGAACATGGTAACATCTCTATTTAAGCATGAAAGTATTAAAACTACCGATGTAAAGGCAAAGGAGTTGAGAAAACATGCAGACAGGATGATTACCTTGGCCAAAAGAGGTGATTTGCATGCAAGACGTCAGGCATTAGCCTATATTAGAGAAAAAGATGTTGTACATCAGTTGTTTAATGATGTTGCAGAAAAATTTGGCAGCAGGGACGGTGGATATACCAGAGTTATTAAGCTGGGACCACGTTCTGGTGATGCAGCTCCCATGTCAATGATTGAGCTTATAAAAGATAATTGATAACATCCTGCATATGATTGTCATGAGTGCCATTGATACCTGGCTGCAACTTCTTGACAATCTTTTTTGATCTTTAATAGATTTTGAGAGAGCCCTGAAGAGCATATATATGCTCTTCAGGGCTCTCTTATTTTGATGCTCGTTCATTCCAATAACATACATGGCAAATTGTTCTGCCATCACCAAGCATGAAAGTTATATAATCACAAGTGGTTGAGAAGACTTTCATATAACAACCATGCCCTGACAGAGCACAACGAAGCATGAAAGTTGTAGAGACGCAAGTTGTGGAGACGCAAGATCTTGCGTCTCTACGGGGTACCCACCAGTTTGTATCCCTAGACTTTCATATAAAACACCTTATGAGAAAATGCCAGGAACGATTTCTCTTGACTCCTGGCTCCATTTTCTGTTAATTAACTGGTACTAAACAGGTTAACCACATGAAAGATAAGATTATTGAGCTTTTAAATAGTGTCGGTTCAGGTACCCCTCTCTCAGGGGTAGAGATGAGCAGACAACTCGGTATCTCAAGGGTTGCAATATGGAAGCATCTGCAGCAACTTAAAGAGAGCGGGTATGCTGTTGTCGCAACGCCCAAAGGCTACTTTCTGGAGAGTGATAGAGATCTTCTGCTTCCACTCTTTTTCAAAGAGAGAAAGGATCAGATTTATTTTTTTACAGCTCTTTCAAGTACAATGGATAAAGCAAGAGAGCTTGCAAGAGGCGGAGCTGCCAACTTCAGCGTTGTCATTGCTGAGGAGCAGAGCAGTGGGCGTGGTCGATTGAACAGAATATGGCGTTCAGACACGGGAGGTCTCTGGTTTACGATAATTTTACGGCCCTCTCTTCCTCCTCCACTGGCGTTTCAGGTCAATTTTGCAGCATCTCTCTCTCTTGCCAGAACATTACAGCATCTGTATGGACTTGCTGTCAGTGTCAAATGGCCTAATGACCTCCTTCTGGAGGGGAGAAAACTTGCGGGTCTTCTGTCAGAGATGGAGACTCATGGAGATATGATCTCCTTTGTTAATATAGGTATCGGGCTTAATGTCAACAACACTCCTGAGATAGATGAGCCCAATGCCGTCTCTATAAGAACTGTTCTAGGAGAAAAGATCTGCAGGCGGAAGCTCCTGTCAGCCTTTCTTGATGATTTTGAAAAACAGCTCTTGGATATTCAATCTCTGGAAACCTATTCTGTAAAGCTTATGGAGCAGTGGAAGCAGATGACCTCAACTATCGGCAGAGAGGTACGCATTGAAACCTTTGGTGATATTTACAGAGGTGTTGCCGTTGATGTTGATCTTTCAGGGGCACTCATCATAAGGCAGGAGGATGGAATAGAGAAAAAGATAATATATGGTGACTGCTTTCACCATGACTCCTGATGAGAGAGTGAATGATCCATTCATCTGGATCTCTCATGTGGTAAGCAGAGAGCGCGCTTTAAGATAGAGAGAAAGCAAGGGCAGGCACGGAGGTAAAGCCCCTACAGTTTCATATAACGGCCATGTTATGACAGGGACAACGAAGCATGAAAGTTGTAGAGACGCAAGATCTTGCGTCTCTACGGGGTACCCACCAGTTTGTATCCCCAGATTTTCATATAAAAACAATAGTGGAGAAGATCTGATGAATATTTCAGAAAGTTTGAGAATGACTGTTTACTCCTCGCTTTTTGCAGCGCTGATTGCTGCCGGAGCCTATCTTGCAATCCCTGTAGGGCCTGTCCCCATTGTTTTGCAGAACATGTTTGTACTGATGGCCCCTCTGCTGCTTGGAACAAAATGGGGCATTGCAACACTTGGACTCTATCTGTTCATGGGCGCCTGTGGATTTCCTGTGTTTGCCGGAGGCAGTGGTGGGTTGGGGCGAATTTTCGGGCCTACAGGTGGATATCTGATTGGATATATACCTGCCGTATATGCTGCTGGTTTTATTTCAGCAAAAACAGGTAAAAAAGTTTGGGGAGATATCATGGCGATGGCGACAGGGGCTCTGATCGTCTATGCAGCAGGAGTTCCATGGCTCAAGTTCGCCACTGCCATGTCTATTGAAAAGGCTTTTGCAGTGGGCTTCTATCCGTTTATCATCGGAGATCTTCTTAAAATAGTTGCAGGAGCTTATTGCGTGAAAATTTTAAGGCCTATGGTAAAGCTCAGTGACAAAAAGTAAAAAGGTGGATTAGCATATCAGATGGACAATATTATTGAGGTAAAACAGCTCTATCACATTTACAGTGGCTCTGACAGAGGGATAGAGGATATCTCATTTTCCGTTAAAGCAGGAGAGTTCATCATTGTTGCCGGGAGAAATGGCTCTGGTAAATCAACTCTTTTCCGCCATCTTAACGGGCTGCTCTCTCCCACTTCAGGCGATGTATTGATTCACGGAAAATCTGTCTTCTCAAATCTTACCTTTGCCCGTCAGAGCGTTGGGATGATCTTTCAGGATGCAGATTGCCAGATTGTTGGACAGACAGTGTTTGAGGATGCAGCTTTTGGTCCGGAAAACCTGGGCTTCTCTGTAGAGGAGATTGAGCAGAGAACATCTTCTGCTTTAGAACAGCTTGGTCTGCTCCATTTAAAAGATCAGAACCCTGCCACACTGTCAGGTGGTGAAAAACGGAGACTTGCCATTGCAGGAGTACTCACCATGAGGCCTGAGATTATCGTGATGGATGAGCCATTTTCAAATCTGGACTATGCAGGAACAGTCGATCTTCTCTCCTCCATTATCTGGCTTAAGGAGTCTGGTCACACAGTTATCCTATCAACTCATGATATTGAAAAGGTCGTTTTTTACGCATCAAGAATGATAATCATCCATAAGGGGCGTATGGCAGCAGATGATACCCCTCAGATACTGCTCAAGCATGTTGAACAGTTTGGCATACGGGAGCCCTGTTCTTCAAAACTGGGTATGGGGATTGTCCCATGGAACAGATAAGTACCCGGGCAGAAATAATCATAGAAAATCGTCTAAGAAAAACTACCGGATTAATTTTGTTCCGGTACTTAACCTGGAGTGATATAGAAAATCCACCCCAGCTGATGGAGATAGCGTTATGGGAGATCTGACCCCATTTTCATACAGACCTGGCCATTCTGTTCTGTTTAAACTGGATGTGAGGTGCAAAGTGATCTGCACAGCTCTGTTGAGCATCATGATGACTATTGCCGATTTTTCACATCTTTCTCTTTTGACTCTTCTGCTCTCATGGGCTCTTTACCATTCAGGTGTAACTATCAGAATATTTATCAGAGATCTTAAATACTTTCTCTTCATCCTCTTCTTAATATTTATTGTCAGGGCAGTCGTGACTCCTGGTACCCATCTGCCCATATTGAAACTAATGGGGGTGGATCTCCCTGAAATGGTGAAGATGGAGATCTTCTCAGATATCTATGTAACAGAAGAGGGGGTTATAGATGGGTGCAGAGTTGCATGGAGGTTTCTGATGATCATGGTTCTGGGGATTCTCTTCTCATGCTCAACTCAGGCATCTGCACTGAGGGGAGCTGTAATATGGTTTCTGAAGCCTGTTCCATTCATACCTGAGAAGAGAGTCGGGGTGATGGTGAGCCTTTTTGTGCGGTTTCTCCCTCTGATTCTTGAAAAGGTGCATGAGGTATCAGACAGCCAGAAGGCAAGATGTGCCAATCTTCAGAAAAATCCTCTGAAGAGGGCCAGAAATATCACTGTACCAATTCTTAAAAAGGTGTTTCAATCTGCTGATACCCTTGCTATTGCAATGGCCTCCAGATGTTATCATGAGGAGAGAGTTGAGCACTATTTTTCAAGATCAGGATATGAGGGCTCTTTTTATAGTGCAACGCTTGCTCTTGCCGCGTTCATTCTCTTTTATAGATCTCCATTGTTTCTCCATTAAATTCAACAATATCTCCTGCAAATATCTTCTTTCTCTTCTGTCTCTCCACTATGCCATTGACCGAGACCACACCGCTTGCTATAAGATGCTTTGCCTCACCTCCGCTTAAGACAAGATTTTCAAATTTCAGAATCTTACACAGTTCAACAGGCTCATGGTCAATTATCACTGGTCGATGGCCACCTGAAGCAGGTTCAGAGCCGCATGCCCTGTATGATATTCTCTGACCAGCTTTTGGGGCAGGTATTACTGTTTTCATTCTAGTTTTAAGCCCTTTACAAAGTTTGGTTTATTGATTTTACCTTTGAGTTCAAGTTGATTTTATCCTCATTAAATTGTATATATGATTGCCTTAAAAATGCCTTGCTCATATTCAGACTCGATTTAAGGTGGATATCATCAATGATCTGGAACTGAAGAGAGAACTATTGGAAATGGATATCAAAATATGCTTCTGACTGTTAACCCGGATAACCCTCAGCCACGACTGATCTCCAAAGTGGTTGCACTGCTCAGAGAGGGTGGTGTGATTGCCTACCCTACTGATACTTTTTATGGCATAGGCTGCGATATTATGAATAAGAGAGCCATAGAGCGCGTCTATCAGTTGAAAAACAGAGATAAAAATGAGCCGTTCAGCTTTATATGTGCAGATCTTAAACATATCAGCGAATATGCAAAGGTCTCAAATTTTGCATACCGCAACATGAAACGGGTACTGCCTGGCCCATTTACCCTTATCCTGCCCGGCTCAAAAATGGTACCCAAAATAATGCTTACCAAACGTAAAACAGCAGGGATAAGGGTGCCTGACAATAATATCGTCCTTGCCATTGCAAGAGAGCTTGGCCATCCTATTTTATCCACCAGTGCAAGTGATGCCAAAGATATGGTTTTCAGTGATCCATCTCTCATACACGACCATTTTGCAACCCTGCTTGACGCTGTTGTTGATGGGGGATCTGTACCCAATATTGCTTCCAGTGTTGTCTCCTTAATTGATGACGTACCTGAAATAATCCGTTACGGTGCTGGAGATGTTAGCGTCTTTGAGTAGAGATGTTACAAGCTTTCTGAAGAACTCAGTCTTATCCTCTTCAGGATAGATTGTCTTGATCTTTCCCTCAATGCCTGCAAGTTCTCCTGCCCATTCAACAGCATCATCAAGGTTGCCAAGTTTGTCCACAAGGTTAAGCGACAGAGCAGATTCTCCGGTATATATCCGCCCGTCTGCAAGTTTTACCATGGTCTCTATGTCAATATTTCTTCCCTGTGCAGCATCTCTGACAAACTGCATGTGGATCTCATTGACCACACTCTGAAGCAGTTTACGTTCATTCTCCTTGATATCCCTGAGCGGTGATCCCATATCTTTATATTCACCACTCTTGATAACCACAGGGGAGAGCCCTATTTTCTGAACGATCTCCTGAATATTGGCATACTCCATTATCACGCCGATGCTGCCGGTAATTGTGCCGGGATTTGCCACAATACTGTCACAGGATGCAGCGGCATAATATCCTCCTGATGCTGCTACAGACCCCATTGATGCAACAACGGTCTTCACCTTTCTTGTCTTCATGATCTCCCGATAGATCTCCTGAGATGGTCCAACCCCACCCCCTGGGGAGTCTATCCTTATGACAATTGCCTTGATAGCGCTCTTTTCCCTGAAATTTTTGATCTGTTCAATGGTCTCCTTTGAAGAGATGATGGGACCACTCATCTCAATGATTCCAACATTGGCATCACCTGCTATCTCCAGGGCAGTAAAATCTGATCTCATTAAAGTGGCGCTACCTGCAATCAGGGCTATCATGAAGAGCATGAAGAGTGCAGAGATACCACTCATAACCATTGTAAAAAAAAGAAATGGATGTCTTCTTGAGAACATAGTCAATACCTTTTATAGATGTTCATGTGTGGGGTATGGGACAGCACATTGCTGTCCTACAATGTGTTTACCAGAAAAAAAGCTCTGCTCATTTGAATTTTGACATCTGGCAGAGAGTATAAAAAAAGCCGGATGCAGAGCGTCCTCTGTACCCGGCCTCACAATTTAATATTAAATCAGACCACTTATTTCTGGTTCAACTCAGATTATTTCTCTTCTGCTTTTGCAGCTTCCTCAAGGTTATCCCTGAGAAGTTCACCAAATGATGAGGTGGCAGGTTTTGTATTTTTTACAAAATCCTGTATGTGATCCTGCTCCTCTTCCACTTCAAGCCGTTTGATGGAGAGCCCGATACGTCTCTCATCGCTGTTGATGTTCATCACTCTGGCAGTTATGGCTTCACCAGTCTTGAACTGATCCACAGGTGTTTTGATCTTCTCTTTGCTTATCTCAGAGACATGCACAAGACCCTCAATCCCCTCCTCAAGCTCAACAAATACTCCAAAATCTGTCACATTGGTGATAAGCCCTGAGATTTCAGTACCCACCTTATATCTCTGCCCAACTGTTTCCCATGGATCTGGCTGGGTCTGTTTGATACCAAGTGAGAACCGTTCACTGGCCTTATCAATATCTAGTACAACAGCCTGAATGATATCATTCTTTTTATACACTTCGGAGGGGTGTTTGATCCGTTTTGTCCATGAGATGTCAGAGATGTGAACCAGCCCATCAATATCATCATCAATTCCAATAAATAGACCAAAATCTGTTATATTTTTGATCTTACCCTCAATTACTGTCCCAACAGGGTATTTCTCACTTATAACTTCCCATGGATTTTCCATGGTCTGCTTGATACCAAGAGAGATTCTGCGGTTGTCAGGTTTAAGGTCAAGCACAACAGCCTCAACCTCTTCACCAACAGATACCATTTTGGATGGGTGGCGAACTTTTCTGGTCCAGGACATTTCAGAGACATGAATAAGACCCTCAACACCCTCTTCAAGCTCAACAAATGCACCATAATCGGTAAGGCTCACAACTTTGCCCTTTACTTTGGAACCCACAGGATATTTGCTCTGGGCAGTTGTCCAGGGGTCAGGAGTAAGCTGTTTCATGCCAAGAGATACCCGCTCTTTTTCAAAATCAAAGGAGAGTATTTTGACTTTGATCTTGTCACCAACAGAGAAGAGTTCAGAAGGATGTTTTACTCTGCCCCAGGAGATATCTGTAATATGGAGAAGGCCGTCAACTCCGCCAAGATCGACAAAGACACCATATTCAGTAATATTCTTGACAATACCCATCATCACCTTGTCATTTTCAATGGAATCCAGGGTCTCTGTTCTGGCCTGCTCACGCTGATTTTCAAGAATAATCCGTCGTGACAGAACAATGTTGCTTCTCTTTCTGTTGTATTTGAGAACTTTGAAGGTGTAGGTCTGGCCCACCATCTCATCCATGTTGCGTATGGGCCGCAAATCTGCCTGTGACCCTGGAAGAAAAGCAGGGAGTCCGATATCAACCGAGAAGCCACCTTTAACCCGGCTTGTAATGACCCCCTCAATGGTGCCGTCTGCCTCATAGATGTCCTTGATGGCATCCCATACCTTAACCTTGGCAGCCTTCTCCTTGGAGAGGATAACTGTCTCCTCCTCCTCGTCCCACACCTCAACCATAACTTCAACCTGGTCATACAGGTTGACATTTACATTGCCCTGTTCGTCCCTGAATTCATGAATTGCGATCTGCCCTTCAGATTTATAGCCTACATCGACAAGTACGTGGTCCCGATCCACAGCAATGATGGTTCCAGTGACAACCTGTCCCTCCTCAAAGCGTTTAAAGCTCTCCTCATAAATACCCATCAACTCATCCATGGTCTCTTCACCTGTGAGTACGGGTTCAGATTTCTGGCTTTTTTTAACTTCTTCTTTGGCAGTCCCAATTTCTTCAGTGTTCATGTTGTTGTTCTCGTTAGTTTCAGCAATGTTATTCATTAATATTATTCCCCCCTAAGCAATTTTTTATACCCTCATCAGAAATACCATGAAGAGTATAATTTATCACATATAACAGAAGGAAAAATGGAAAACAATAAAAAATAAAAAAAATATGGAAAAAATTTATTCTCACAGTTCTCGATAAAGGGACAGTTGATAGTATTGACTATGATATTAAACTATTGCAGTGATCATTTGTTGTATATTCAGGCTACCAATGCCACTGTTCTGAAGTGATGCAGGTTTATTCTGATATGCCAGTTACCAGCTCCATAAAATTCCTGAACTATAAAACTGCTGAACTGGTAGATATGTGAGCCATTATCTTATCGACAACCTCATCATGAGTCAGATCTGTTGAGTCGATCAGAATTGCATCTTCTGCAGGTTTGAGTGGTGCCTGATCTCTTGAGGAGTCATTATGATCCCGCAGAGATATTGCCTGTTCCACCTCCTCAATTGTCTGGCCATGGTCATTGGTGCAGCTCTCGTTGTAACGCCTAAGCGCTCTGGTCTTTAAATCTGCAAAAAGAAAGAACTTATGATCTGCATCAGGAAATACAACGCTCCCCATATCTCTACCTTCAAAAACAGCATCAATGTTTTTGGCAATATCCCTTTGAAAACCCAGGAGTGCTTTACGTACAGCAGGTTTTGCAGATACCTCAGATGAGAGCATTGTAATTTCTGGAGTCCTTATATCGTCTGTAATATCTTGGCCAGCACTGAAAATTCTCGGGTAGCCTCCTGGCTGGAGTTTCAGATCAAATGAGATTGATGCCAGCAGTGTATCAAGCTCTTCATCATCCTGCCAGTTGACATTGCAGCGACACACCTCATAAGCCACACCTCTGTACAGGGAGCCGGTATCTACATAGACACATCCCATACGGGCAGAGAGTGCTCTGCTCACAGTAGTTTTGCCAGCTCCTGCAGGGCCGTCAATTGTAATGATTCTTCTCTTCTTTTGGCTCTTCATTGCTTTTGTTAAATGCTCCTTTATGGCTAATTATCAAGTACCTGCTTCAACGCTGTAATAAATGCTCTGTTCTCCTCTGGAAGGCCGGCGCTGATTCTGAGGCATGATGGAAAACCATATGACTTCATGGAGCGGGTAATGATACCGTATTTCAACATCTCTTTAAAAACTTCAGTGGCATCTCTTTTAACATCAAGAAGGAAAAAATTGGCCTGTGTGGGAAAGGTCTCAATCCCCATCTCCAGAAGAGCTTTACCAAGTTCATCAATACCCTGATGAGTTGTCCTTATACCTGATTCAAGAAACTGATAGTCATCTAGGGCAGCAGCAGCAGCCACCTGGGCAAGAGAGTTTACGTTGAACGGCTGTCTTATTCTGTGAAGTACCGATGCAATGGCTCTATCCATCACTCCATATCCCACCCTGAAACCGGCAAGTCCATATGCCTTTGAAAAGGTGCGCAGAGAGATTACCCTTGGGTCACGCAGAGGCTCTTTAAGGCTGTTGAATATATCTGGATCTCTTGCAAATTCAATATATGCCTCATCCATGATAACCATTACATCTTCGGGAATTTTTCCCATAAAGATATTGAACTGGCTGGTGGTAAAATGGCTTCCAGTGGGGTTGTTGGGGTTAGTGAGAAAAATCATGGCTGTCTTTTCTGTTACTGCATCTGCCAGTGCATCAAGATCAATTGCAAGTCCGTTCAGAGGCACCATAACAGGAGTTCCACCAGATGTTCTGACTGAAATTTCATACATCAGAAATGAGGGGAGCGGCATGACAGCCTCTCTGCCAGAACCTAGAAATGCATGGGCAAGAAGAGCAATGATATCATCTGAGCCATTGCCTACAACCACATTCTCATCCTTTACGTTAAAACGGGCTGCAAGTTTTGCTGTAAGTCTGAATGCGCTGCCATCTGGATATCGGTTCATGGTCGAAAGATGCTCCCCCATTGCCTTGACAGCCAGGGGGGAGGGGCCGACAGGGTTCTCATTGGACGCTAATTTTACAATATCTTTGATGCCGTACTCCCGTTCAAGAGCATCAATAGGTTTGCCTGGTTCATAGGGCTTGATTGACATGATATAATCAGGAACATTGAGTTTCATACAGAACTCCAAAAAACAGTCAGAGATTCAAGCTGTCAGATAAATGGTGAAAAACAGTCAGATATTTGCGCTGTCAGAAAAGGTGATTTTACAAAGTGTAAAAATGATTGTTTGCAAAGTATTATTTTGTAAATTATAATTATAAAATAAATTTTGAACATAAAACGGCATCCTTCACGGAAGATATCCAACTATCTGAGATTATTAATCCCAATACACTTGAAATGAAGGATGCCCATAAAACAAAGTAGATAATTTATGGAAATTTTAATTGGTTGTCAACTTTTTTGATTAAGAAACTATCAAATTACTTTAAATTAAGATAGTTAAACGGGTCAGAAAAGATAACTCAACAGAACCAGAGATTGTAAAACAGAACAGAATTTTAACCTGTTCAGGATATCCGTATGCACAACAGCTCACCACCTAAAGTTATCACAGGCCTTGAGAATTTATGCTGCAACCCGGAACTCAGGCTTAAGGGGGCGAGGTTGGGGCTGCTTGCCAACCCTGCCTCAATAGATAGTGCCTTCAGACACGCATCAACTCTCATCAACCAGATATACCCCGGGCAACTTAAGGCACTCTTTTCACCACAGCACGGTTTTCATGCAGAAAAGCAGGATAACATGGTTGAGTCAGATCACACCATGGATACTGTTCTGAAAATCCCGATATTCAGCCTCTACAGCACGACACGAATTCCTACAGAGCAGATGTTTGATCTGATTGACACTCTGATAATTGACATTCAGGATGTTGGCACAAGGGTATATACATTCATATATACTGTCTCCTACTGCCTTGAGGCAGCGGCTCTCTATGGAAAATCGGTGGTGATACTGGATCGCCCCAATCCGGTCGGAGGGGTGGCAGTTGAGGGTAATATTCTTAAAAAAGAGTATGCATCCTTTGTTGGAAGATTTCCCATACCCATGAGACACGGGTTGACTGTTGGAGAGATTGCCTCTCTTTTCAACTCAAGATTTATCACGTGCAACAGGGCGCACACAGAAGAGAGAGATGATAGAGAAGAGGGGGATTTTACAGGAAAAGGGTGTGATCTGACAATCATCCCAATGAGAGGCTGGAACAGGAGTATGCTCTTTGCAGATACCCATCTTCCCTGGATACCACCGTCACCAAATCTGCCAACTCCATCCTCTGCCCTTGTCTATCCTGGACAGGTGATCTGGGAAGGGACCAACATCTCTGAAGGGAGAGGTACTACTCAGCCATTTGAGATATTTGGTGCTCCATTTATAGATACAGATAAAATCTTACATGCAGTTGCAGGTGGTAACAGCGATAGAGGTCTGTTATCAGATGGAGCACATACCAGAGGTGGTGGTATAGCCACTATCCCCGGTGCTGTTTTAAGAAAAGTTGCATTTGAGCCAACATCTGGAAAGTGGCATGGGCAGGTTTGCCATGGATTTCAGATACACGTTGTTGATCCTGAACCCTTTAAACCCTATAAAACTTCACTGCTGCTTCTTCAACAGATCATAAGGTATCACTCTGATGAGTTCAATTGGAAAGAGCCGCCTTATGAGTATGAGTATCTTAAGCTGCCCATTGATCTTATACTTGGCGATAGAGTGTTGAGAGAGTCGATTGAGAAGTTTGAGAGTATGGATAGTGTTGAGGCATCATGGCAGAGTGATCTTGATAAGTTCAGACAGATGAGCAGAGGATTTTATCTTTATGGTTGAAAAGCGTGCCATTGCAGAGAAGAGTGCCACTTCAGACGACACAATAACCATATATACAGATGGAGCATCATCAGGAAATCCCGGGCCAGGTGGAATCGGAGTGGTGCTCAAATTCAGGGAGCATGAAAAGGAGATATCTGAAGCCATTGGCCATACTACCAACAACATTGCAGAGTTAATGGCAATCCAGAGGGGGCTCCTTGAACTCAAACGGTGCGATCTTCCTGTGCGGATCTATACAGACAGCAGCTATGCGCTCGGGATACTTACCAAAAGATGGAAGGCGTCAAAAAATCAGGAGCTTGTGGCAGATATCAGAAAATTGATCTCAAAGTTTAAAGATATCAGGCTTATCAAGACAAAGGGTCACTCTGGAGTTGCCGGGAATGAAAAGGCAGATATGCTTGCGACTCAGGCCATAAAGAGGAGACCATAAGAAGTTGCCACCATAACAACAGCCACGCTCTGTAAAAGTACGGATACAAAAAAAGAAGATATGAAAAATAAAAAAGATAAAAAAAAGATTGTTGCAGGAAAAAGAGCAAACAGAAGTTCCATTACTGATCACCTCCCTTTGAACGCTGTGGTGGCCAACAGAGATGGTGATATCTTTGAACTTGAAGATTATGGTGCTGCTGCCATGGATGGAGATCAGCCGACTCTTCTGACCCGTGGCCAGACAATTGAGATGCCGCACGGCAGCGAACTGATGATGCTGCCCCGCACCAGGCCTCTGGTATTCAGCTTTGACAGAGGCACCTTTGAGGTGCTTCATGAAAATCCCTATGCGCCAGGTGAAGAGATCTTTCCGGTAGCCATATTCAACTCCCCAGGATATGTGAACCGCCACTTCTGTGCGTATGAGCATATTGACCATGACTATCTTCTTCCTCTCTTCTCTTATGGCGCATGTGGATGGGCAGATGGGGAGGAGAGTTCAGGCAGTGGCGGTGGACAGGGTGAAGGTGGCATGGAGGGCGGAGGCCATTCGGGGGGCAGTGGATTCAGGTCAGCTGCCATATGTGTAGAGACCGAGCCCCGTCAGGATCTGAGGCTCATGCCTCACGACGGGATTGTTTCAGGTGTTGAGGCGATGCGGATCAGATACCAGGATAACCGGCTTATGCGCCATCTGGAGAGGTGTGCCCTTGAATATGGCTGCCCAGCTGCCAAGAACTTTTTTCTGGGAAGATATGAAGCCCCTCTGCCAACCTCAAGGGTATGCAATGCCAACTGTCTTGGCTGTATCTCTTTGCAGCAGGAGAACAATCTCATGGCGTGTCAGGATAGAATCTCATTTATTCCTGAACCTTACGAGATCGCACAGGTGGCACTGGAGCATCTGGCCAAGGTTAAAAACAGTGTTGCAAGCTTTGGTCAGGGGTGTGAAGGCGACCCATTGACAGCATTCCACGTAATTGAGCCAGCTCTCAGGCTTATAAGGGAGAATACAGATGCTGGCACCCTTAATATGAACACCAATGCAGGGCTCAGTGATCACCTCTCACAGCTGTTTGACGCTGGTCTTGACTCTGTACGTGTCAGTATGAACTCTGTGCGCCCAGCCTGCTACACCACCTATTTCAGACCAAAGAGCTACACCTACAGCGATGTCATGAGAAGTGTTGAGATTGCCGGAAGAAAAGGGAAATTTGTCTCTATCAACTATCTCAACTGTCCGGGTGTAACAGATTCTGAGCTTGAATTTACAGCACTCAGAGAGTTCTTAAGCCGTTATCCTGTTAATATGATTCAGTGGAGAAACATGAACTATGACCCCCTGGTCTATCTCAGGACAATGGAGAATGCTTCCGCTAGAAGCCCTGCTCTTGGGATGGAGACGATCATAAGAGAGCTTGAAAAAGAGTTCCCAGAGTTGAGACATGGCTACTTCAACCCTCCAAAAGAGAGCTTCTTACCTTGATCGATATTTTTTCAGGTTGCAGAGAATCAATCAGTTGTGGTATGCAGCTCTATTATGAAACAGTATTTAATAGATGGGCTTCGCCCCTACGACTACGAGAAGTTGAATAGATATTGTGATGAGACCTTTGGTCCCCCGTCACTTGGCTCAATCTACTGGGTTGAAGTAGAGCCGGAACTCCTTAATGAAGAGCAGAAAACCCATAAAGAGTGTCAGCCTCACTATTTTGCACTTGAACTTGAAGAGCAGCACCTCTCATGTGAACTACTGGTCAGAATCAAGAAGCATATAAAGTGCGACTGTATGGGTTACGCAGATAAAAAACAGAGAGAGTGGATTATGGATAAGGTGGATGACATACTTAAATCTCTTGATATCACGATATAAGCTACATGGCAGATTCTCCTGCCACAACGAAATATGAAGGTCCGTTGCTACCTGTAGAGACAAGGCATGCCTTGTCTCTACGCAAATTTTAACAGGAGAAATGAAAAAGTCATGCTGAAGATGATACCCCTTGGCGGTCTGGGTGAGATTGGTCTTAATATGATGGTGGTGGAGTATGAAGAGACCATACTGATTATTGATGCAGGGCTCATGTTTCCTGAAGATTACATGCTAGGAGTTGATATTGTCATTCCGGATATGGACTACCTGCGTGATAACAAGGAGAAGATCCGGGCAATCATCCTGACCCATGCTCATGAGGATCACATAGGGGCGGTCACCTACCTGCTCCGGGAGATATCTGTTCCAATTTATGCCACTGCATTCACCTTGAGTCTTGTCAGAAATAAACTTCAGGAGTTTGATCTTCACCATACTGCCACCCTTAAACAGGTGCATCCTGGAGAGACCATCTCCATTGCTCCGTTTGAGATCGAGTTCATAAGGGTGAGCCACAGCACAGTTGATGGTGTGGCTCTGGCAATAATGACACCTGTGGGCCTGATTGTTCATACAGGTGACTTTAAAATCAACCACTGCTTTGAAGAGTCCAATGTCACTGACATATCCCGTTTTGCACGTCTTGGCGAAGAGGGGGTTCTGGCCCTCTTTTCAGACTCTACCAATGTGGAGAGAGAGGGCTACACTGACTCAGATCAGAAGGTTGGAGAGGCTCTTGCCAAAATTGTCTCTGAAAGCGATGGCAGGGTCATTATTGCCCTGTTTGCATCCAATATCTTCAGAATACAGCAGATCATAAACATTGCCATCCATACACGGCGCAAGATTGTATTCAACGGCAGAAGCATTGAACAGACAGTGGCAGCAGCAAAAGAGCTTGGCTATCTTACCTACCCTGATAGCATGGCGCTGGATGTTAAAAGAGTCAACTCTCTTCCAGACTCAGAGGTGCTGATAATTACCACCGGGAGCCAGGGAGAGCCGATGTCAGCCCTTGCCCGTATGGCAACAGGATTCCATAAGCAGGTGAACATAAAAAGAGGAGACAGTGTTATTCTCTCCTCCAAATCCATTCCAGGCAATGAGAAGGCGATCTCCAACATTATCAACAACCTCTACCGCAGAGGCGCGCGGGTGGTATATGACAAGATTGCTCCGGTTCATGTCTCAGGCCACGCCTGCCAGGAGGAACTCAAGCTGATGATCAGCCTCACCCGGCCTGAGTACTTTATCCCTATTCACGGAGAGTACCGGCATCTTGTCACCCATGCCCGTCTTGCTGAGAAGCTGGGTATTCCAAGAAAACATGTCCTTCTTGCTGAAAATGGCAATGTTGTCTCCTTTGAGCGGACAGAGTCAGCCCTCACTGAAGCCGCTTCCGCAGGTAGTGAGGTTATTGGCAGAATTTCAGGCAGCGTCACCAGCGGCAGAGTCCTTATTGACGGCAAGGGGATAGGAGATGTGGGCAGAAGTGTCCTGAAGGAGAGACGCAACCTTTCAGAAGATGGTCTCGTTGTGGTCTCCATGATCATTGATGAGGAGACCGGGATCGTGCTCTATGGCCCGGAACTTATCTCCAAAGGGTTTGTGTTTGGTGCAGAGACAGGCTACCTTGTTGATGATGCCCAGTGTGTGATTCTTGAAATTGTTGAGGAGATTGAGGCTGGTGCACACTCAAGGGTAGATATGATCAGGTCGCGCCTTCAGAAGGCACTTAAACAGTATTTCTTTTTTACCATCAGAAGGCGGCCTGTGATTGTGCCCATTATCATTGAGGTGTGATGTATGAGCTGGCAGGTGGCTATCTCTCAGAAAAGAGTGAGGGCAGAGGGGTGTTGCAAGCCTCTTCTGCTGCTGACAAGATCCAGACAGAGTTAGATTAAAGTATGAAAAAAGAGCTGCTGGCCATACTGTTTCTGTTTCTTGTGGTGCTCACATCAGTGAGTCTTCTTTCACACTCCCCCCATGATCCTGCCATTAACCACCAGTCTTTCACATCAGAGCAGATTCAGAACCTCTTCGGACTCATAGGGGCTCATCTATCAGGAATGCTGGTCTTCTTTTTTGGCGTCGCCTCCCTCTGGCTTCCCCTGTTTCTCTTTTTCAGCACACTCTGGTACTGGAATGCTAAAGGGCAGAGGCAGATTGTCATGACAATTACAGGTGGTCTGATTCTGCTCTTTTCCACTGCCCCTCTTTTAGCCATTATCAGAGAATATGTTGTTATACGTGGTGGCAAGGTCTCATCAGGAGGCATTATCGGTTCTGCCATTTCAGGCTTTCTTCTTGAATACACAAACATACCAGGCTCTATCATCATACTTCTCTTTTTTATCTTCTCAGGTGTTGTCATCTCCACTGGCATTCCTGGATCAAAACTCCTTCTGATGATCCACCATATTCTTTTCATATTTCTGAGGTTTGTAGGGTTAAAGGCTCTGGAGACTAACAGTGTGGTGATGGCAGTCGCAGGGAGGATAAAAGACCAGAGAGGGGGTGGAAGGTCAGGTCTCACCATTCTGAGCAGAGAGAGCCTCAGCCGCCTCACCAGGGTAAGAGTTAATTTCAAGGCAATCTCCTGGAGTAGAAACTCTGATCAGAGAGATTCTGGAGGTGTGATTGCAGATTCTGGAGGTGTGGTTACAGATTCTGGAGGTATGGTTACAGGTTCTGGAGAAGCTCTTCTCTCAGAAGTTGCAGATTCAGAGCCAATATTGCCTGTAAACTTATCATCAGAGACTCAATCTGATCTCAATTCAGAGAGGATAGTCCCTCAGAAAAAGGAGCCTGATCTGAAACTTGAGGGTCTCATATCTGACTCCAGGTCTCCATCTCCAGATGCAGATTTTCCACCCTTGCAGACGTTTGCAGAGAGGATAAGAAATTTACCCTTTAACAGAAAAGACGCTGGTCAATCAGAAAACGTTGAGCCACCAGAAAATTTTGAACTATCTCAAATAGATGCGCTTTCAGACAAACCGGTTGAGCCGTCAGCAGATTTTGAGCTGTCACAGATTGCGGATGTTGCAGAAAAATCTGTTGAGCTATCAGAAAAAGTTGTTGAGCTATCAGAAAAACCTGTTGAGCCTCCATCTGCAATTTTTCAACCATCAGAATACAGTAAAAGTTCTCCTCTTTTTAAGAGCCGCAGCCACATAAGAGAAGATGCAGAGTTCATGCTCCCCCCTCTCTCCCTTCTTAATGAGAAGAGAAAGAGCAATGACGGTCCTGATATGGCACTGCTTCATAAAAAGGGGGAGATTCTGGAAAACAAGCTCAGAGACTTTGGTGTAAAGGGTGAAGTTGTCGATATCCTGCCAGGCCCTGTGATCACCACATTTGAGTACAGGCCAGCACCTGGTGTGAAAATAAGCAAGATTGTCAATCTCACTGACGATCTTGCGCTGGCTCTGAGTGCATTGAGTATCCGTATTGTTGCCCCGATTCCCGGAAAAGATGTGGTGGGTATTGAGATTCCAAATGATAGAAGGGAGATGGTCTTGTTAAGAGAGCTTCTCTCCTCCAGTGACTTTATCGACTCAAGCTCCAGGCTCACCCTCGGGCTTGGCAAGGATATTCTTGGCAATCCTGTTTCAGCGCCAATGGATCTGATGCCCCACCTCCTGATTGCCGGAGCTACAGGAACAGGCAAGAGCGTGGGGCTCAATTCAATGATCATCAGTCTGCTCTATAAAGCCAGACCTGATGAGGTGAAGTTCATAATGGTAGATCCAAAGCGGATTGAACTCTCTGTCTATGATGGAATTCCGCACCTCATTTCTCCTGTTGTGACAGATATGAAAAAAGCCACAAACGCCCTCTTCTGGGCAGTAAGAGAGATGGAGAGGCGATATGAACTTCTGGCCCAGAGCGGTGTCCGAAACCTTCTTCAGTACAATACAGTGGTTGCACAGCAGCAGAGGGCAATGGCTGCACAGCAGCTCAACATAAGTTGTGAGCAGCTGAACCAGCCATCTGAAGAGTGGGGTGACAATGGGGCTCAAGTAGAGGAGTTGCCGGAACGGCTGCCCTATATAGTTGTTATTGTTGATGAATTTGCCGATCTGATGATGGTTGCATCCCGTGATGTGGAGTCTGCCCTCATACGGCTTGCCCAGATGTCAAGGGCGGCCGGGATTCATCTGCTTCTTGCAACCCAGAGGCCCTCTGTTGATGTTCTCACCGGTATCATCAAGGCCAACTTTCCAACCCGAATCTCATTTCAGGTCTCCTCCAGAATAGATTCCAGAACCATTCTGGATACCAATGGGGCTGAACGGCTTCTGGGTAATGGAGATATGCTCTTTCTCCCCCCTGGAACAGGCAGGCTTCAGAGGATTCAGGGTGCATATGTATCTGAAGAGGAGATCGCAAGGGTAACCTCATTTGTTAAAGAGCAGCAGCAGCCAGACTATGTTGAGGATGTGACCCAAAAGAGTGAAGAGGAGGGGGAATCTGATTCAGATGACCCGTATGATGAGAAGTATGATGAGGCTGTGGCACTTGTGGTAAAGACAAGACAGGCATCCATATCAAGTGTGCAGCGCCATCTCAGAATCGGGTATAACAGAGCTGCCAGAATAATTGAAACCATGGAGAGAGAGGGGCTTGTGGGGCCCCAGGATGGCTCCAAACCAAGGGAGATACTTGTTAAGAGTTATGACGATTGATTTTAAATTCAGCAGCACCATTAAGGGGTTCATGGCAGACCATGAGGCAATCCGTCTCCATGAGATTGCCCTTGAAGCCTCAAAACTTGGGCCATGTCTGGAAATTGGCAGTTACTGCGGCAAATCTGCCTATTTCATTGGAACAGCATGCAAACAGAACCATGGTATCCTCTACTCTGTAGATCACCATAGAGGTTCAGAGGAGCAGCAGCCGGGAGAGGAGTACTTTGATCCTGACCTCTTTGACCCTGAAGTCAACCGGATCAACACATTCAGACCTTTCTGGCAGAGCCTTGAACAGGCAGAGCTTCTGGAGAGTGTGGTGCCCATTGTGGCATCTTCAGCCACTGCCGGAAGAATGTGGGCAACTCCGCTTGCAATGCTCTTTATTGACGGTGGCCACACTCTTGAGGCTGCCATGGGTGACTATGAACTCTGGTCAGAGCAGATCATACCAGGAGGTTTTCTTGTTATTCACGATATCTTCATGGATCCGTCACAAGGGGGGCAGGCCCCAAGGCAGGTTTACCAGAGAGCCCTTGAATCAGGGCTCTATCAGGCTCTGGAGATGGTTGGAACTCTTGGGGTGCTTCGCAGGCTGTAACTTTCAGGTAAAGTGCAAAATATCCCATATCAGATCTTTAAAATCGTCCCATTGGCGATCTTCAGGATGCTCCATGGGTGATTGACATACGGATAAACATCTGAGTCAGACCTGTCCCAAGTGAGAATATGGAGCCAATATTCAGGTTGCTGTCAGCACTCTCGTCAAAATAGAGATTGAGGTTTGATCCAAGCCCCTCTCCTGGTTCAAAGTAGCAGATCATGATTGGAACTTTTGGCAGTACCGCCATAACTACAGAGATATCAGACTGAAACTGCTGCTCCACCTCTTTGCCATTCAACACTGACACGATGTTGTCAAACAGCTCTGTGTAGCTGTCTGCCACCTGTTTCATCGGAATTTCACAGCGCTGTTTAAAGAGCGGATACCTCTCTCTTCCCTCTTTCAGCTCCCTGAAAGAGACCCATCTGCCTGATGGAGTGACCCCTTTACCGTTAAGAATGTAATCAAATACAGGAGCTGCAATCCAGGGGTTTACATGGATGCCGGTATAGATATTTCCATTTTGATCAACGCTGAACTCCTTTCCAAGAATTCTGATGGTAAGTTTGGTGCCATCAAATTTTCCTCCGGTTCTCTTTGCAGCCTCCTCAAGGTCAGTTTCTGCAATTTTGCTCTTCATCTCCTCCAGAAAAGCTTCCCTGTTCTCCTGAATTACACTGTTACGCCTCTCTGTTTCAGATGAGTCTGAGGCACCACCTTGTTTTGCTATACCATATCTTTTGAGGATCTCATCATCAAGATCAGGACACTCATTAAGACTCTTCTCTGCCTGAAACACTGCTGCTGCAAATGCAAGGCAGCTCTTCTTGCCACACTTCTGGCAGTTGGATTTGTTGAGATGCTGAAATATCTCCATAGCATGTTTAAACTGTGTCATCTTACTCTCCAACATACTTGTTCATATTTTTTACTCTGTTATTACCTGGTTTTAAACTCTATCAAATTACACTGTTGGCAACCAGCGGTTTGAAATAGAACTAAATGACACCCAGATCAATGGCTTTGATCACCTGTTTTGCCTCCTTGAAACTGCTGTCTATCTCCAGAGCTTTCTGGAACTGCTCCCTTGCCTTATCTGTGTTTTTCATATCCAGATAAATCCTTCCTATATTGTAGTAGATATTTGGTTCATCAGGATGAACCCTCAGAGCCTTTGTGTAGTGCGTAAGTGCGGTCTTATGGTCTCCTCTTCTGCGGTAGATCACCCCAAGGGAGTTGAATACATTCATGGAGTCTGAACCAAGCGAGAGGATCTCGTTTAAGATATCTTCTGCCTGGGCATCATTATCTCTTTCAAGGTGTATCTGGGCAGCATGATTCATGCACTCATCTGCCTTTTCATGATCTCCAAGCGCCCGGTATGCCCTGCCCATCTCCTCATACGCTTTTGCAAAGAGTCGGTCAAGCTGGGTCGCCTTTCTGAAGGCCACAATAGCTTCTGAATGTTTTCCCTCAATACTCTTTATATAGCCTATGTTGTAGTAATGTTCAGGGTTCTCTCTCTGGTTGACCATGGACTTGAACTCATTGATAGCCTCATCATACTTTCCGTCACTGATAAGGGCGGAACCCTTATTGACCTGCTTTTCCGCATTATCTACTACCACCTCTTTTGGTTTATCAAAGGTTGTGGTGATCTTCTCCTGAAGAGTCTTCAATGTACATGGCATCACAAGAAGTCCGGTAACACCTGCGTGGCCTGCCTTGAGCACCTTGATAGTTGTAAATGCCGGATCTGTAAGAAAAAAAGGGGTATCGGCATAGTTCTCTTTTCTCCTTGTCATCCTTAAGAGGCTGATTCCATTAATGTTTTCTGTATCATAGGCACATATAATACAGCTTATATCCTTTCTCCCCATGGCAGCCACAGCCTTTTCATCTGTCTGTACAGAGACAGTACAGGTAAAGCCAAGTTTCTGGATCCCTTTGGTCAATCCGGTCAGAACTCTCGGGTCTTCATTCACAATAAGGATATGCTGCTGTGCAGCTCTTCTCTCCTGGCCGTACGTTGTCACAGGGGATGCCTCTGTCGGTGTCACTGGTTTGGGGTTAGAGGCTCTCAAGGGGTTCTGGTTAGATTGTATCAAGGTATGGCCTCCTTCGGATGGTGGTCGTATCAGAGCTGTTTTTGCTTGCTGAACTCTCCTCAACAGAGGTTTTGATCTTCTGGATCAGTTTCAAAACAGGCTTGGATGCTATCTGAAAGATATCATAATGAGACTCTTTACCATGGTACTCAAGGATCTTCATTGCTGTTTTATAGCACCTTTCTTCCAGATGATCAATCTGTTCAAGATTCACAACCTCAAAGAAGATCTCTCCCCATGAATTTCTGATAAGAAACTCAGCTTGTTTAGGTCTTCTGATGGTCTGTGGCTCTGATTGCACCATATCTGCCTCACTATTTTCCGCACTGCTATTTGGCTCATCTGCATCTTCTATGACCATGAGCACCACAATCTTTTCCCAGCACGGTTCAGATAGAAACGGCTCATCAGACAGAGGCATCCATGGTTGCAGTGCAAGGTAGATGTCATCACAATCCACCTCTTTTTCAAAGCTTGTGTAGAGTCGAAATGGCGCTCTCATCTCTAACCTGGTTGTACCCCTGATGTAGATATGGTTGTACATGCTCCAGCCAACAGTTCTGAAAAAATATCCTGTTGAGCAGATAAGTGTGTGGCTCTTTTTTTTCAGATCATCTTCAACTTGAGAGAAGAGCAGCCATTCGCAGGAGAGACTTCCTTGAGTACCGCGCTCTTCTGATTTGAGTCCCCCTTTTTTTGCAACAAGAGTCAGCTGGATGTGAGGCTTCAATCTCAGATATGTTGAGCAGGTTGGCAGTACCCCCTCTCTCTTCAGAGTGATCTTATTGACTCTGTTTTTCAGAATTCTCAACTCCATCTCCCTTCTGTCACTTACTGATGATGTTGAGACCTGCTCATCTCTGTTTTCAACAGATAACTTATATAGCGACGAGAGCCTCTCAACCATAGTCTGGTCAAAGAGACTCTTCTCCCTTTCACTCCACTTCTGATACTCAAGGAGCTTCTTTAACCTTGTACTGCTCAACTGCCATCTTCTTATATAGCGCTCAAGTATTCTCCTTTTTGGTGACTCTCTGGGAGGAAGTGAGACTAAGGGGAATCCACATAACCTGAAAAAAATTGCAGCCTTAATCTGGGAGAGTGCCCGCATATCTCCAAGCTCTGTATAAAATTCAAGAACCCTTTCAAAGGCGATAATGTAGGGATCTGCCGCATAATCATCAATAATCGACTCACCAAAACGCTGTTTTACCCTGTCACATAGAAGTATGGGTAGCTTCTTTTTTCTGCTCTGCCCGTCACTTTTTATATCATCGTTGTGCTCTGTGCGCTCTCTGTTGTTACTCTCCAGATCCTTACCCTCTATGGAGTCGCCTGAGTGCTCTTTTTTCTCCTTTACATTGTAGCTTGCAGTGATAGATGCCTTGATAACAGATTTAACAGGGTCATATGGAGCTTTGCATATCTGCCATAAAATTCCTCTCTGAATCTCTTCAACAGGCATGGAGT